>LSQX01227275.1_pt1 | contig 52867 bp, 45 predicted proteins | sample 654561 | NCBI WGS metagenome assembly LSQX01 (sample SAMN04489861, study PRJNA283612) | anaerobic digester metagenome | isolation source: 4 biogas reactors fed with cattle manure at either 37C or 55C with and... | place: Denmark: Kongens Lyngby | collected 2014 | reverse complement strand
GTTGGTCATCCCGGTGGTGACCAGTTGGAGGTAGTCCACGACTAAGAGTCCGATGTCATGTTGAGCCTTGAGACGACGAGCCTTGGAGCGCAGTTCGAGAATGGGAATGCCAGGGGTGGCATCAATGAAGATGGGGGCTTTGGAGAGTGTACCGATGGCTCGCCCCACTGCGGCCCACTCCTCGTCGCGTCCAGGGCCGCCCCGGCGCAGGTCCCAGGGGTTCACCCGAGCGTAGGAGCAGAGCATCATCTCCGCCAACTGCATGTCGGACATCTCCAGACTGAAGACGCCCACCCCCAGTTGGTGCTGCACCGCGGCGTGGACGGCGAGATTCGCGATCGCCAGGGAGGTCTTCCCCATGGAGGGCCTCCCGGCCACGATGATCAGGTCCCCTGGTTGCAGCCCGCCAGTTATCTGGTCGAGATCGCGCAGGCTGGTAGGCACCCCCGTCATGAAGCCCGGTTTATGGTAGGCTTGGTCAAGCTTGACGAAGGTCTCCTCGACCAGAGGCTTGAGGGGCACGAAGTCTGAACTGGTTCGTCGTTGCGCGATCTCGAAGATCTTCTTCTCCGCCGCATCCATGGCTTCCCCGATGGCGGCGGGGTTATCGTAGGCCAGAGCCTGGATCTCCGCACCGGCAGCAATCAGCTTGCGTAGCAGCGACTTCTCCCAGACGAGATTGGCATAGCGGGCGACATGGGCAGCGGTGGGGACCGAATTGATCAAAGCCATCAGGTACTCTGGTCCCCCGGCACGCTCCAGCTCGTTGGTCCGCCGCAGTTCGGCGCCGACGGTTACCAGATCAACCGGCTCATTGCGGCTGAGGACCGCACGCATGGCCCGGAACACAACCTGGTGTGCCTCCGAGTAGAAGTCGCCCTGATCCAGTTGGTTCATGGCGATCAGGGCTGCTGAAGGGTCCACCAGGACAGAACCGAGCGTCGCCTGCTCGGCACTCAAGTCCTGGGGCGGTAGTGCTGCCGTGTCGGCCATATGTGTCCTGGTTTCCGTCGGCACAGAAGTGGTCCTAGTTCTCGGTGGATTCGGTCGAAGCCTCGGCGATGGCGTCCTCATCGCCGGTGTCCTCCGAGATGGTCTCTGTGGGAGCCACAGCCTCTGCCTCGGCCTGAGCGGGCGGCTCTTCGGCCGGCGCGGGCACGGAGATGTCCCCGAGAGGTGTCTCCTCTCCGGGCACGGGCACAACGTGAAGCGTGACTTCGCAGCGCACTTCTTTATACAGACGTGCGTTTACCGTAAAGTCGCCGAGTTCGCGAATCGGGGTGGAAATCTCGATATTGCGGCGGTTGACCTGGATCCCCGTTTGTTGCTCGATGGCCTCGGAGATTTGTTGGGAGGTGACTTGCCCGTGGAGTCTGCCGCCCTCTCCGACCGCGGCCTGGATGACAATCCCGGCGGCGGCCAGGCCCTCGACCAGCGCCTGGGCATCCGAGCGTTTTTCGGCCTCTCGGCGCTCGATCGCCCGGCGCCGCTGGCTCAGGGCACGCTGGTTCGCGGGGGTGGATTTCTCCGCCAGGAGCTTGGGGAACAAGTAATTGCGTGCGTAGCCGTCGGCCACCTTGACAATATCTCCCTCGTGGCCCAAGTGGTCAACATCTTTCAGCAAAATGACTTCCATGTAACTGCCTCCGTTCATGGCCGGCGTATGGCCGACCTGAGCTTACTGATTTGTCTGAGGTCCAAACTCGATACTTTGCTCGATCCCGATGAAGGGAAGGTTCCTGTCCAAAGCGCGATTGATGCCGGTGGTCAGCCGTGTCCAGGGGCCGACCTTGTAGTACAGGCGCAGATCCAGGCGCGGATTGGCGGGATTCCAGCCCTCGGCCTCCAGCATGAGGTCGGGCTCGGGCAGATAATCCACACCGACCCCCAGGCGCCCCCCGAATACCCCAACGCGGGCATAGCCGTCGTGACTGAAGGGAATGGAGCGCTGCAGGTTGAGCGCGCCATCATCACCGATGCTGCGTACACCTATCCGCCAGAAGGAGAGAGGGTCATCGCCGTAGCGCAGGTCAAAGTCGGCATCCCCCCGCCAGCGGCTGCCGCCGGAGGCCTCCAGGCGGAATCTTCCCGTGGTGAGGTCAGGCTTCACGCCGGTAGCCAACCCGTCCAGCCGGGTCATGGTCGTCTGGACACGATCCAGGGTCACGTTGGTCTTCTGAGCGATCTCGACGCTCTCCTCGCTAACCTGCGCTAGGTTCTGGATCGAGGTGCTGATAGCCTCCAGGTTCTCCTTATTGGCAAAGACCTGTTTGCTGGCCTCGGACACTTCCTTGAGGTCCTCGGTGACCTGCCGCAAGTTGTCTAACGTGGTGCGGAAGTCCTCCTGTAGTTGAGGATCGTCAGTCATGCTACGTATGGAGGCGCTGATCACCTTCAAATTCTCAGAGGCTTCTGCGGCATTGGCGGCTAACTGATCCAGGCGGCGCTGGTTCTCCGGGTTGGCAATCAGGCCTTGTGCCGATTCGGCGGTGGTCCGCAGAGCCTCACTGGCCGCGCGGATATTGGCCACGGTCAGAATTAGATTGGCGGGCAGCGGTCCGCTAGCCAGACCCTCTACTACGCCAGTGAGTTGCATCACGCCGGCGCGGATCTGCTTGACGGTGGCGTCGGCGTTGGTGACTATGCTACGGACGGAGGCCTCGTTGGACACAACCAGCCGGTTCAGGTTGGCGACCAGTTGAGCGGCCCCGGCCGTAATCACGTTGAGCTGGTTGGCCGCAGTCTTCATGCTCGTCAGAAGCAGTTGGACGTCGCGCTTGATCTCTGGATTCGCGTAGGTAGAAACAAGTTGGTCCAGGGCTCTATTGGCGTTCGCTACCAGCACTTGGGCCTGATCTCCCAGGGCCGCAAAGCCCATGATCTCGCCGCCATCCAGGTGGGTATCGGGCGCCAAGGTTGCGCCCCGGGTCAGCCCCGCTGCCGCCAGTTCCGGCTCCGTTGGTCGACGTACCGACACAAACCGATCTCCCAGCATGCCTGACTGGTCAATCACCCACGCATCGGTAGTGAAGAACTTCACCTCCTGGTCAATGGAGACCACCACACGAACAGACTTGCCCGGGAAATCCGGGGAGGGAGCCAGGGCGATGCTTTGCACCTTGCCCACTCTAACCCCGGACATTTCCACGTTGGCTCTAACAGCCAGCCCCTTCACGTCACGAAAATGAAGCACGAGGTTGTAGGTACCGAGCCGGCTCGTGTACTCGCTGAGATACAGGGCGACCCCTACCGCCAGGAGTAGAACCACCAGGAATAATATGCCGACTTTGACTTCCGCTTTCACGATGCCTCCGTGCAGCGGCCCGGGAAGAGCTGCACAACAGCGGCCCAGTGTGACGGCCTCGGGTTGACCTTACACCTTGATTGGACCTTCGGGAAGGCCCAGCACGAACTGGCGTACCTCGGGCACAGAACAACACCGTAAACGGTCCGGCGTGTCCTCGGCCACGATGCGCCCTTGGTGCAGCATGATAACACGATCCGCGATCGAGAACAGGCGCTCCACCTCATGCGTGACCACAACTGAGGTCATGCCAAAGTCGCTGCGCAGTTTGCTGATCAGTTGCAGGATGACGCCAGACATAATTGGGTCCAGGCCAGCCGTGGGCTCATCGTAGAGCATGATCTCCGGCTCCATGACGAGCGCGCGTGCAATTCCCACCCGCTTGCGCATGCCCCCCGAAAGATGAGAGGGCATCCGATCGCCGAAGTCCTCCATCCCCACAGTATCCAGGTGCTCACTCACTCTTTGCCGAATTTCCTGTTCGGGGAGCGAGTGGCGAGAGCGTTGCAGCCCGAAAGCGACATTCTCCGCCACGCTCATGGAGTCGAACAAAGCCGCGCCCTGAAAGCAGAGACCCATCTTGGTTCTGACCTGATTAAGTTGGTGCTCGCTGAGCCCTGTAATGGACTGTCCCAGTATCTCAATCTGACCGGAAGTGGGCTTGATAAGCCCCATGAGTAGCCGCAGGAGCGTGCTCTTGCCGACGCCGCTCATGCCCATCACACCAAAGATTTCGCCGCGGGATACATGACAGGTGGCATCCGTGAGGATGGGCGTATGGTCCACCTCGTAGTGCACTCCGCGCAGACGGACGACCTGTTCGCGTGCCTCGTTCATACGGGATACAGCACCGCCGTGAGCGCCAGGTCCATGGCGTAGATGAGCATGATCGAGTACACGACCGACCGGGTAGTGGCGCGACCTACCTCCTCGGAAGCCATCTCACAATACAGCCCCTGATGGCAGCCGACCAGGGCAATGAGAATGCCGAAGGCCAGGGCCTTGATGAGACCGGCGATGATCACCCAGGGCGTCAGCCCGCCGGGAATGCTCGACCAGTACTGGGCCTCGTTGATGAACGGGCTTATGGTGGCCATCACGTAGCCGCCTGCCACGCCGGTGACATCTCCCATGAAGACCAGAACGGGCACCAGGATGAGACACGCTACATAGCGGGGCAGCACCAGATAGTCCACCGGGTCGGTAGCCATGGCCCGCAACGCATCAATTTGCTCGGTGACCTTCATGGTCCCGATCTCGGCGGCCATGGCCGAACCGGAGCGTGCTGCCACTGCGATAGACACCAGCACCGGCCCTAACTCCCGGCATACAGACTCGGCTACGCCATAACCGACCATAGATCCCACGCCATAGCGAGCCGCAGTCTGGGCGATGTGGTAGGCCAGGACCATGCCCGTGAAGGCCAGAGTCACCATGGCAACGGGCAAGGAGCCGATGCCCACCTCAGCCATCTGTTTTGCGGTCTCACGCAGACTGAGACGACCACGGAGCAAGCCCCCCCAGGTATGCCAGTGCAGGAGGGTCAGTTCGCCATGATAGCGAAAAAAAGCCAACACCTGGAGACCAAGGGCGGCAAACAAGAGAGACTCACCCGCGCATCTGCGCCTGGAAGAATGGCTAGCTGCTACCTGGTAGGCAGGGGCATTATAGGGGGTCGCAGAGAGGGGTGTCAAGTTGAGCCGCAACGCCAGCGCAGAACCGGGTTCCGTGGTTCCTTCCGGCCATTGCCCTTCCCGGGCTTCTGTGGTATACTGAGTTCGCTCCGGCAGGTTGCCGGAGCGGATCGCTGTAAGGAGAGATGGAAATGAAGCCGGGGATTCACCCAGAATACATGGAGTCCAAGGTGATCTGCGCTTGCGGGAGCACCTTCGTGACTCGTTCCACCAAGCCGGAGATCAAGGTGGAGGTCTGCTCCGCGTGTCACCCCTTCTATACGGGGCAGCAGAAGATGATTGACAGCGAGGGCCGCGTGGATCGCTTCATCCGACGCTACAACCTGCAGGACCGCTACAAGCGGTCGCGCAAAGCGGAGAAGCAGACCGCTGCCGACAAGTAGCTCTACCTCAGACTGCGAACGGTAAGCCCGGGCTCTTGTGCCTGGGCTTCCGTGTATATAAAGATGCCAGAACGGGAAGCCGGTGAGCAAGCGCAACACTTCTATGGTGGCCAGGCCGTCATCGAGGGCGTCATGATGCGCGGCGAAGACCACTACGGGATCGCGGTACGCCGCTCTGATGGCCAGGTAGTGCTACTCAGCGAGCCGCTTTCCGGCTGGGCCGTCAAGCCGGGCTGGCATAAGTGGCCGCTCATCCGGGGCTGCTACATGCTGGTTGAGAGCCTCTCCCTGGGGATGAAAGCTCTCCAGTTCTCTGCCGACGTTCTCACCCAGGAAGAGGCGGAGAAGGCCCAGGCGGAAACCGGGGAAGGGCCAGCTCCTGAAGCTCCTCCGACAACCATGAGTCGTGCCCTGATGTGGCTTACTACCGCGTTCGCGCTGGCCCTGGGGATCGGCTTGTTCCTGCTGCTGCCCACGGCTGTACCCCGCTGGATCTGGGGCTCGAAGGTCATGGGCTTGGGAGCGGAGAGTATTCTCCTGAACGTGGTGGAGGGCGGCGTTCGGCTCCTGATCATCATCCTCTACATACTGAGCATCTCGCTCATGAAGTATGTGCGCAGAGTCTTTGAATACCACGGGGCTGAGCATGCCACCATCAACTGCTACGAGGCCGGAGAGGAACTGACTCCGGCTAGCTGTTTGCGTCATACCCCTCTGCATCCTCGCTGTGGCAGCGCCTTCTTGCTGGTCGTGATTGTGGTGAAGATCATTGTTGGCTGTTTCCTGGGCTGGCCGGTGTTGTGGTTGCGTATGGTCTTGCGCCTGGCGCTGTTGCCGGTAGTGGCCGCGCTGGCCTATGAGATATTGCGTTGGGCCGGGCGTCACCGCCACTCCCTCCTCGCCACCCTGCTGGCAGGTCCCGGTCTGCTGCTGCAAATGCTGACCACGCGTCGGCCCGATCGCTCGGAGATTGAAATCGCGCTCTATGCGCTGCATGGCGCCTCCGCCGGGAGAATCCCCTTGCCGGCTGGTTTCCCGGAGCCGCAGCGGGTAGATGTAAGACTGCAGCCGCTCCGGCGGGAGGTGGTAAGTGGTGGATCTTGCTGAGGCAATGCAGACGCTGGAGGTGGAGTTGCAGGAGGTGGAGCGCGCCCTCTCCGCGCCCGACGCCACTGCCGACCACGAGCGCTTCAAGCAACTCTCGCGCCGGTATGCGGAGTTGCAGCCCACCATCACCCTTTACCATGACTACCAGGCGGTTGCGCGTGATCGGGACGAGGCGCAGGCCATGCTGGGCGAAGCCGAGAACGAAGAAATGCGTGAATTCCTGGTCCAGGAGCTGGAAACAGCCAGGCTGCGGGCTGCGGCATTGGAGGAGCAGATACTTCTGGCGTTGGTCCCGCGTGATCCCATGGAAGACAAGCCGGCCATCATTGAGATTCGCGCCGGGACCGGTGGAGATGAAGCCGCACTCTTTGCACGCGACCTGTTCACCATGTACGCCCGCCTGGCCGAACGACGCGGCTGGAAGACCGAAGTCCTGTCGCTCAGCGAAGCCGAAAAGGGTGGTATCAAGGAGATTGTCTTCAAGGTAGAGGCGCCAGGCGCCTACGGGATTCTGGAGCTCGAGAGCGGAGTGCACCGGGTGCAACGCGTGCCGGAGACCGAGTCCCAGGGACGCATTCATACCTCTGCTGCGACCGTGGCCGTGCTGCCAGAGGTGGAAGATGTTGACGTGGAGATTGACCCCTCGGATCTCACGGTGGAGGTCTTCCGTGCCGGGGGGCCGGGGGGCCAACACATGCAGAAGAATGAGACTGCGGTGCGCATTACGCACGCGCCCACTGGAATGAGTGTGGTCGCCTCCAGCGAACGTTCGCAGCTTCAGAACCGTGAGCGCGCCATGTCTGTGCTCCGCGCCCGGTTGTATGAACGGCAGCGTCGCGAACAGGAGGAAGCGGTAGCAGCCACGCGACGCATGCAGATCGGCAGCGGGGACCGCAGCGAGAAGATTCGCACCTACAACTTCCCTCAGGACCGACTCACCGACCATCGCGCCGGCCTGACTCTGCACAATCTACCGGCGCTGATGAACGGGGAGTTGGAGGAGTTGATCGCGGCTTTAGACGGGTACCGCGAGAAGCAGCGGCTGGCCAACCTCATGGAGGAGACCGGATGAGCTGCCTGACTGTCCGGGACCTGTACCGGGAAGCCTGTCGGAGGCTGGTGGAGGCCGGGGTGGACTCGCCGGAGTGGGATGCCCGGGCCCTGCTGCTGGAAATGCTGCATATGGACGAGGTGGGCCTCCTGCTCAGCCAGCAGCAGACTGTGCCGCCGCCGGTCCTCGAGAGCTTCCTGGCTCTGGTCGCGCGGCGCGCTGAACGCGAGCCGCTGGCCTACATCCTCGGGCGGGTTGAGTTCCATGGGCTGCGGTTTGCCTGTGACGCGAGAGCGTTGGTCCCTCGGCAGGAGACAGAAATTCTGGTGGAACGAGCCCACCACTGGTGCAAGGCTTTGCCGCCGGGTTCTCTGGTCGTGGATGTGGGCACCGGCTCCGGGGTGATCGCGCTTGTCCTGGCGGCGCTGAACTCCCAACTCGTCGCATGGGGCACCGACATCAGCGCGCAAGCTCTGCAGTTGGCGGCTGAGAACGCCCGCTATTATCACCTGCAGGGGCGGGTTCACTGGGCCCGTGGACCGGGGTTACAGCCGCTTTATGAAGCTGGCGTGGCGGAGCAGGTTGCCGTGGTGGTCAGCAACCCCCCCTACGTGCGATCTGGTGACTACGCGAAGCTGCAGCCCGAGATTCGGCAGCATGAGCCACGCGGGGCGCTCGATGGAGGAGCTGATGGCCTGGAGGTGTACCGGGCGCTGCTGGCCGACTGCGCCTCCCTGCCCCGGCTGGAAGCCGTCTGTCTCGAGATTGGCGCGGCGCAGGCCGAGGCGGTTACGACTCTGGCGCTTGACTACTTGCCGGCGGCCTCCGTTAAGGTCTTCGCGGATCTCGCCGGCCTGGCTCGGGTGGTGGAGTTGAGTTTGTCTACCACCGGGAGAACCACAACGCACGACCGAATGGTGGCGGAGGGCGTCTAGCGTGCCCGCCACACGGGTGTTGCAGCTCGAGGAGCGGCAAGAGGTCCTGGTGCAGGCTTTTGTCGAAGCCGCCGATCGTGGCCAACTGCTGATTTTCCCGACCGATACGGTCTATGGTCTGGGAGTACGGGCGGACAGCCTCTCCGCGGTTCGACGCCTGTACGAGGCGAAGGGCCGGCCCGCGGGGCTGCCGCTGCCCCTTCTAACCGGCGACCGCGACCGCCTGGCAGAGGTGGTGAGCGCCTGGCCCGAGGCGGCAGAGCGCCTGGCCGCCGCCTTCTGGCCCGGGCCACTGACCCTGGTGCTGGCACGGCATCCCAGGGTCCCCGCGCTCGTCACCGGGGGGCGGGATACGGTAGGCGTACGCATGCCGGCCCAGGAGGCCCTCCTCACCTGGCTGCAGGCGTGTCCTTTCCCTCTGGCTGTGAGCAGCGCCAATCTGAGCGGGGAGCCGGAGGCGGTGACGGTCAAGCAGATCCCGGTTGAGGTGCTGGCGGCAGCCTCCTTGGTGCTGGACGGGGGTCCTTGTTCCGGCGGGAGACCTTCCACGGTAGTGGACCTGACGGGACCGGCGCCGCGTATCCTGCGGCCTGGCCCAATCTCCGAGGACCAGATCCGGGAGTGTCTACGGTCCTAATCAGGAAGGCCTGCGCTCCTGGCCGGAAGAATAGGCCGGAGGAAACGCCTCCAGCTTGAGGTGAAGTCTCATGAAGATTGGTCTGGTGGGTCTTCCTGGCAGTGGCAAGAGCACTTGTTTCCGTCTCCTCACAGGGAGGCAGCACGGTGGGTCCACCTCGGATGTTGCTGTGGTGGAGGTGCCTGATCCGCGCACGCTACGCATCGCTGCGATCTATCAGTCTCCGAAGATTGTTCAGCCAGAAACCACCTTCGTGGACCTGATGGCCGTTCACCAGGGTGACAGCAGCGAGGGCGAGGCGCTCAGCCTGGTGAAGGTCGCTGGCGACGCTGATGCCTTTGTCCTCGTGCTCCAGTGCTTTGGGGAGTTAGACGCCTCTGGAAATCCTCTTGACCCCGCGGCTGATCTGGAGACTCTGCTCCTGGAGATGGCCTTGACGGACCTGGCTATCGTGGAGGGGCGGCGCCAACGCCTGGCGAAAACCGGCACGCGTGACCCGCATGCCCACTGGGAGACCGAGGTACTGGAACACTGCGAGACCCACCTGAGTGCGGGCGGTGCGCTGCGTGACCTGGACTTGTCCGAGGAGCAACGCAAGTACCTCCGGGGCTTTTCGCTTCTCACGATGAAGCCCTGGCTGGTGGCGCTGAATGTGGCTGAAGAGGACCTGGTGGGGGAGAGGGCGGTGGGGGCCCGGCAACTGGCGGAACAGCGCGGATTACCGTGGATCATCTTCTGCGCGGCGCTCGAGGCAGAGATAGAACAGCTTCCTCCCGAGGAGCGAGCCGCCTTCGCCGCCGACTACGGGCTGGTGGAGCCCGGGCGTGAGCGGCTGATTCATGCTGCGTACCGCTTGCTGGAGGTCATAACGTTCTTTACTGGAGGGCCAACGGAGGCTCACGCCTGGACGCTGAGCGCCGGAGCCACTGCAGTGGAGGCGGCCGGCAGGATTCATACCGACCTGGAGAAGGGTTTCATTCGCGCAGAGGTGATCTCGTTTCAGGACCTCGAGGAAATGGGGAGCGAGAAGGCAGTTAAGGAACATGGTCGCCTGCGCGTCGAGGGCCGAACATACGTCGTGAAAGACGGCGACATTCTGTTCATCCGTTTTAGTCGTTGAGCGCAGGAGGGTGTATGCTACAGCTTGCTGGAGAGGTCACCGATCAGGGCGTAATCATCTACATGACCGGGGCGTTGTGTACGCAGCCGGCTCAGGTCCTGCAGAGCGAACAGGCCGCGCGAATCATCCAGGGGTATCTCGACAACCTCGACAAGCGCCAATCCGAACGACTGGCCCTGTTGAGAGGGCGGGACATCACCCCGGTGGAAGACGCGCCCTCGCCTGCGGCGCGTGAGCTGGCCCGCCTTCTGGGCCTGTTGGTGGACCTGGGGCCGGAAGAGATACGCACCCGCGCTCCCGACGTTGGCGGGCTCCTCAGCAACCTGCAGGGCCTGGCGGAACTGGTGGAGGAGCTCTACGACCACTGGCGCCATTACGAACGCTATCTGATCTTCGAGGGTGGAGCTGATGATTCACGCGATCGAGCCGTCGAGGGCCACCTGCCCTTCATCGAGAACAATGAATATCTGACGGATCTAGTGCGCACCGCCTACCGACAGATCGAGCACCATCTACGCGGCCACTGGCCGAGGGTCTACCGCCAGGTGCCGGCGGGTACGAACATGAGCCTGCTGCTGGATGAGGTGCGCTGGCCCTGCCCCGGCGGCAGCTATGAGACGCTGCGCGACATCCGCATGGTCCGGTTGGCGCTCTTGGTCCTGCCGGTCATCCTCAACCCGCGGCGCAACTTCCGCCAAGGGAAGATCGTGGAGATGGACCACAATCCCCTGGACGGGACGCAGCTGGATCCCAAGCAGTGGTTCTGTTTGCCGCTGCGGGTGGGGGAGTTGTCCTTTCAGGTCTACTTCCATCGCGAGTATCTCGCCCTGGGGGTTAGCCTGGTCAACCTCTTTGAGCTCTCTGGACATGTGGAGGCGCGCTGCAAACCCGACGGTATCCTTGTCTTTGGCCTGCCCGACCAGGCTTTGGATGGAGAGATGACCGCCTTCTTCGTGGACGAGAAAGAAGATGTGGCGGTAGGAGGCGTGCGCCGGTGCGAGGACGTCGAGTATTTCGGCTATTTCAAGAAGATGATTCTCACGCTGCACAACGTCATCATGATGCGGCGCGGGCGCCTGCCCGTACACGGTGCCATGTGCCGGGTCAACCTGCGCGGTGGGCCATCGGTCGGGCTCGTCCTGGTCGGGGACAGCGGCGCGGGCAAATCGGAGACCCTGGACGCTTTCCAGAGCCTGGCCGAGGACTGGATCTCCGACTTGACCATCATCTTTGATGACATGGGCTCACTGGCGCTGAGCGAGGACGGCTTGATTGGATATGGCACAGAGACAGGCGCCTTTGTGCGTCTGGATGATCTGGACCCCAGCTATGCGTTCGGTCATCTCGATCGCAGCATCTTGATGAGTCCCCACCGGCAGAATGCCCGCGTCGTTATCCCTCTGACCGAGTACAAAGACGTGGTCGCTGGATGCCCGGTGGACTTGCTTCTGTACGCCAACAACTACGAGCCGGTAGATGAGGAGCTGCCTGCGGTGGAGCTCTTCGATAACCCTGAGCAGGCTCTGCACATATTTCGTTCGGGATACCGGGCCGCCAAGGGCACCACTGATGAGCAGGGCCTGGTGCGCTCGTATTTCGCCAACCCCTTCGGACCAAGCCAGATGCGCGAGCTACATGAAGGAATTGCCCAGCGCTATTTCGAAGAGATCTACCGACTGGGGGTCCCCGTTGGCCAGCTTCGAACCCGCCTGGGAATAGCAGGCTGGGAGCGGGAAGGGCCTCGGGCGGCTGCCGAAGCGCTGCTCAGCCGTCTTCAGTCCCAGGCCGGGGCGTGATGGAACGCGCAGTTGTAGCCAGCCGCAGAACCGTTATATAGGGGGGCTAACGGTGCGTGTGTGTTTGCGGGGCTCAGGCTTCACTCTAGTTGAAGTTCTTGTGGTCATAGCCATCATCGTCGTGCTGGCGGCCCTACTGCTGCCGGTCTACGAGCAGTGCCTCAAGAAGGCCGAGTCTGCCTCCTGTCTGAGCAACCTGCGTTCGCTACTGGTCGCTGCGGCGATGTACGCGGATGACTGCGACAATCATCTCCCGCCGGCCTTGGTCCCCGCTGCTCCGCCGACCTATTGCACTTGCTGGGACGTCGTTTTGTACCCCTACCTGCGGAATCACGACATCTACAGGTGTCCCTCCGATCAGGTGTGTTCACCGGGGCCCTCCTGGACGTACTCCTTCCCTCACAGCTACGGCGTCAATCTGGCGCTCACGCTGGTCGGGGGCTACATGGGGGTGTCTCTGAATCAGGAACGCCTTACACGGCCCAGCGAGACGGTCCTGTTCTTCGAATTGAACCAGGCTGGCGGCTACGGCTGGCGGCCGGAATGGGGCAACCCTGAGCAGTACTTGGCGAAGCGGCACCTGGACGGCGCCAACTTCGCCTTCTGTGGAGGGAATGTCAAGTGGATGCAGCCGGATTACACGCTGGCCGGAGCGGGGATGTGGCAGCCGTAACCCGGAGGGGGTGCCCGGCTTGGCTGCAGAGCGCCAGGCAGGAGGGTGTCTCTAGCTCTTCTCGCCTTCCAGCAGCGCGGGCAGCCGAAACCACACCTTGGTGCCGGCTCCGGGTCGGCTGTCAAACTGCACGGTGCCGCCGTGCTCGTCCTCGATGATCCGCCGGCAAGAGTACAGCCCCAGACCAGTGCCACTGGGCTTGGTGGTGAAGAAAGGCTCAAATATCCGCCGCTGAACCTCAGCAGGAATCCCGGGCCCATTGTCTGCCACGCCGATAACGACCTCGTCCTCATCCACGGCAGTCGTCACGCTGATGACCGCGTCTTTCTGTCCTTCAGTCACATCCAGCGCGTTCATGATCAGATTCAGGACCGCCCGATACACCTGATCCGGATCCGCATTAATGGGCGGCAGATCCTCCGCCAGCGAGGTCTCGAGTTCCACGCCCCGGTGCCGGGCCTCCGTAGTCAGCAGAGCAATCCCGTCCTGCAAGACCTCATTGACCTGAACCGGCTGGAACTTCTTCGGTCCGGCCTCAGAGAAGGAGTACAACTGCTGCACCAATGCGCCCAGACGACGAATCTCTCGCCGCATGATGTCCTTGGCCTCGTCCGGCACCTCCTGGCCCTGGGCCATCAACTGGACCAGTGGCGCGAGGGGGGAGAGGATGTTGCTCATGTCGTGCGCGAGGGAGGCGGCCAGTGTGCCGATGGTGCTCAGCTTCTCCGTGCGCACGAGCTGCTCCTGGGTCTCCTCGAGGTCCCGGTAGGCCTGGCGAAGCTGGGTATACAGCCGGGCATTCTCCAATGCAGAAGCGGCCTGGGCAGTGATGGCGCTCACCAGGTCCACGTCACGCTCGGTGAAGATGCGATTGCCGGAGGCGGAGTCCAGGAAGAGCACTCCCAGGACCTCCCCCCGTCGTACCAGCGGTGCGCAAATCACCGAGCGGATCTGAAAGTCATGGACGGATTCGATGGCAGCGAAGCGCTCGTCGGTACTCGCGTCGCTGCTCAGGATCACACGGCGCTCTCTGGCAGCTCGCTCGACGATGCTGCGGCTCAAGGTGATCGGCGTGCCGTCAAAGGCCGAAGGCCCCGAGCGGGTAACGCGGGGCGCCAGTTCCTCCCCCTCCGCCAGGAGCAGGAAGCCCCGCTCGGCGGGTACACTGTGCATGATCTGATCCATGGCCGTGTTGAGGACTTGGTCCAGTTCCAGCGTCTGGCTTAGCGCCATGCTGGCATCGGAAAGCGCCTGCAGTTGCTCCTGCAACTCCGGAGCCGTCAGGTCATCTCGCGGCGCGGCCGGAGCCTCCGCGTCCACGGAGTAGAGAACGTTCTCGCCGACCTCCGGGGCCTCGGGCGCCGCCGCGGGAGCCGAAACCAGCTCGATCTTGGGGCCTCCCATCACGGCTGGTGCCTCTTCTGCCACCAGTTCGAGCCAGGTTCGCCCCACCCGGATCTGATCGCCCACACTCACGGCAACCTGATTGTGCACTCGGAGCTGGCCGGAGTAGGTCCCGTTGGCGCTGCCCAGGTCCTCCAGGAGCCAATTGTCGCCCACGCGCAGGAGACGAGCGTGGCGCCGGGAGGCGCGCAGGTCGAGAGGCAAGCAGACGTCGTTGTCGGCCAGCCGCCCGATAGTGATCTCGTCCCGGTCCACCAGGAACTCGACGCCCAGCATGTCCGGGCTGAGTACCCTCAGCCTGTATATTGGCTGCTCGTGTGCCTGCAAGCTAGTCACTTCCTGCCACGCTTTGACAGACTCTGATTCTTCCTGGTTCCGCAGTGTACCTCCAGGAAAGCCAGGGATTGTCTCTGTGGCTTCTCCGGTCCTTTGTCCATGCGAACTGCATTCGCCGCTTGCAGGGGATGCCGGAGGAGGTTCGTGCTGGAGCCCGGTCCCGGGCGGCTCGGGGAGGAGTGAGCAGGTATGCCGCGGAAACTCAGCGCATGACCTCCGTCCCGTCTACAGAGGAGAACCGGTCCGGCATGAGCCTTGCTGCATTTCAGGGCCAGATAGAGCGCATCTACTACGAGAAGGACTCCCAGCGTGGCATGAGCGGGACCTTCATGTGGTTTGTGGAGGAGGTGGGGGAGTTGTCGCGGGCCCTGCGGCGTGGAACTCCGGAAGAGATTACCGGCGAGTTTGCGGATGTCCTCGCCTGGTTGGCGACGCTGGCCTCCATCGCCGGCGTGGACCTCCAGACTGCCGCGGGCAAGTACGCGGCCGGCTGTCCCAAGTGCGGCCAGACTCCGTGCCACTGCTCCGAGCCGAGTACAGGCTAGGCGCCCTCCGGCGCCTCTCCGAATACGCGGGCTCTTTCGGAGCAGCAGGCGGCGAACCCGCAATACTGGCAGTGGGGTCCGGCACGGACCTCGACCTCTTCTCCCCCTGCTGTGGCTACCATCGTGTGCAGGAGTGCTTTCAGGCGTTGGCTTTGGGTCTGGAGTTCATCCTCCGTGAAGGTGAGCGTCTGGATCGCATCCCGTTGCACGTGGGCAATGATGACTGTCACCGGATCGGACACTCCCTCGGCACGCAGCGCTTCCCGGTAGATGTGCATCTGCAGGGCGTGTTCGGCACGATGCGCGGGAGACATCGCCGCCTCCGTCTTGTAGTCCACCAGTCGCGCAGATCCGGGCAAGAACAGGTCAGCCACGCCGGTGATTTCCACCAGACAGTCCTTCTCACGTTGGACAAGAAGCAGGGGACGCTCCACCTCGGCATCCGCCTCGGGGCATACCCACTCGCTGTCCAGGAAGACCTCGCTGAGCGCCAGGAGCCGACGGGCTTCCGCCTCGGGAAGGTCGGCGGCCAGCTTCGCTGCGAGCTGTCGGGGTTGTGGCCCCTGAGGGGGTATTTGTCCGCGGTTGACGGCGGCTGCAAACTCATGAAAGCGGCTGCCCACCAGCGGCGCCTCCACAGCCTGGGGTTGACCAGACCCGGCTTCCGGCCAGCCCTCTGTCTGGCGCGAGAGTACCCAGGAAAGCGGGCAGTTTTCCAGTTGACGCAATTGCGTGAAGCTGGCGCGCAAGGTCTCCGGGGGGCGTGTCTGTGATCGTCGAAGCACCACCGGCGCCGCCGGACGTACGCGACCATGGCCTGCCGTCTCGGAAACTGCCACTGCGGGTGGCTGCTCCACAACGTCGGCGAAGAAGGCACTGCCGGGGTACTCAGGCTCTCGCTCGCTCCCGCCAACGGCGCGCGTTACTGCCAGAATGCGCTCTGCCCGCGTCACACCCACGTAGGCCAGGCGCTGTTCCTCGTCATCACGGCTCCCGGTACCCTTGTCAAGCATCTTCAGAATCAGGTCCTTGGGCGCCAGGCTGGTGCTCTTCAAGCCCCGGAAGCCCCAGTGGTCGTCGTATGCCGTTCGCGAGAACCCATGGGGTGTCCACGCTGGCAGGAAGACCACCGGCCACTCGAGCCCTTTGGCGGCGTGCAGAGTCAAGACCTGCACTGCTCCCTGGGCCGGCTGGTCAACCACCGGGAGTTGGCGCTGGTCGTCACCGAGGTACAGGTCCAGGATGTGTGTCAGGTCGTCCAGGTGTGGGGGGCGCTCCTCCGTGATTTCCTCGATCAAGCCCTCGAAGGTGGCTCGCACCACTGGTACGGCGGCCTCCTCGGAGGAAGTCAATGCGGCATGCTCAATGCGGTGCCGCCACAAGGCCTCCACTACCTGCCGAGCTGGAGCCTGCCTGGCCAGGTCGGCCAGCGCCGCGTACTGGTCCTGGAAGGCTTGTATGCGGTCCCATGCCTCCGACGACAGCTCGGAGTCCCGTGGCGTGCTGAGGCATTGCTGGATTAGGTCTATCGCTGGAGCCTCGGCGCGACGGCGGCGGCCCCGCGAGTCAGGAGAGGTCAGAAGCAGGAACAGCTCTCGGTCCGAGAGGCCATATGGCGGGCTGGATAAGAGACGAACCAAGTACCGATCCTGCTGCGGGTCCTGCAAGGCACGCAACCAGGCCAAGAGGTCTCTGGCCAGAGGGTGTTCAAAGAACCCGACCCCGCCCTGAGCTTGGTAGCGCAAGCCATGCCGCTCGAAGGCCACCTTGAGGGGCCGGAAAGCGTTGCGTCGCCGGAGAAGCACCGCCACCTGCTGCAGGTCCGTGACCTGGCCTTGCCGTTGAAACGCCAGGATTTGTTCGGCGATGTACTCTGCCTCTTCCCTGCGACTCTGGCGCAAGCTGCCACTCGGCGTCTGGAAGAGAGGCGGGTAAACGATCAGGCCGCGGCTCTGGTTTCCTGGTTCCAGAGCCGGGTCTTCCGGGCCGGCCTGCTCGCCGAGGCGGTTGGCGATGACAGTTATCTCAGGCGTGAGACGGTAGCTCTGAGTAAGGGGACGGACTATCTCTCGACTCTTTATCGTGTCATCGGGATCAAAGGGTAACAGCTCGTCCATGTTCTGCGGGCGCGCGTTGCGCCAGCCATAGATGGACTGCTTGCAGTCTCCTACCACCAGCAGACGCTCAAAGGTGTCTTCTTCTCGAGTCCCACGCGGGCCGACCACTGTGACTTGCTGGGGGCGCGATAGGAGACGGAGCAACTCCAGCTGGCTGCGCGAGCTGTCCTGGAATTCATCAACGAGAAGGTAGTCGAAAGCGGAACGGTAATGCCTGGAGAGCCTGAGCCCGGGGTCGCGGAGCAGGTTCAGAGCCTGTATGATCTGTCCGTCGTAGTCAATCGCTCCCTCGGCGTGCAGGCGCTGCACATACTGCTCGTACAGAGCTGCCGCCGCCCTGACTAGTCCTTCCTCAGCCGCTCGTGCCCGGTCGAAAAGGGCTTGGGTGTCATCTCGCGGGACCACGGGGCGACCGCCCTTCCGCTCGGCCTGGAAATAGAGCTTTCGCACCTCCAGGGTCGCCTTGGCTTCCCACTCACTTCCGGGGGACTGAGGCAGTTCCTCCGGATCGAGCGCAGCAAAGAGCCCGCTGCGCACCGCCTCCGGCAGGTCATCGGGCGCCAGTTCTCTGGTGGTTTGCGGGCGCGGCAGGGCACTCCAGAACCGGTGGCACAGCCTCAAAGCCTCTTCCAAGAACTCCTCATGTCGCAACCCGGCACCCTTGGCCTGCCGGAGCATCTCGCTCAGGATCTGTCGCAGGTCACCTGGCTTCTCCACGCCCAGATTCGCGAGTACTGAGGGTGCGAGGGGGGTCACATGCGCCAACTCGCCTGAGAATACGGCCTCCAGCAGCTGCCCCAGGTACAGGTCCTCCTGGACTTCGCTGAGTACCCGGGGGTCGGGATTCAGACCGGCGGCATAGGCGTTCTCTCGCACCACGCGATCCGCGAAGCCGTGGAAGGTATGCACCCACAGGGTGGGCGACTGCGCGTATCCGTTTAGACGCAACAGCCGGCGGATGCGTCCGCGCATCTCTGCCGCGGCGTTCCGGGTAAAGGTGAGGGCCAGGAGGCGTTCCGGGGCGATTCCCCGGTGCACGACCAGCCATACGAAGCGGTGGGCCAGGACGAAGGTCTTGCCGGTCCCGGCGCCTGCGATCACCTTGAGCGGAAGCGACAGCTCTGGCTCCTCGATGATCCGCCGTTGGACCTCGCTAGGGGGCCTCTCATATCTCATGTCAACAAATCCGCCTCGTCACAAATGTCCGTAAAGGGACACTCGCCCAAGTAGGGCTTGCAGCCTTCCTCCGGAGGCTGGCCGGCAAAGTCAGCGCGTCCCTTGATCTCCGTGGCCCAGTGCACGAGCGCCTTGCGGAACTGCTCCAGGACCTCGCGACTGAGCGCCTCCTCCGGCTCCCCACCTTCACTCACGAGCAGGCACGAGCGTTTGCACTGGTAGCGCACGGAGAAGTTCTGCAAGCACAGGGCCACTGGCAGTGCGCCTGTTTCTGCCTCCCAGGCCAGGGCATACATCGGAAGCTGCACCTCCAGGTGCTTGAGGTAGCGCTGCCCCGCGTCAGTGGGAACGCCCTTGCGGATGTTCCGAGCGCTCTCGACGTTCGAAGTCTTGTAGTCCACCACGGCAACGCCGTCCTCCCACGTCTCCGCCACGTCAATTCGCCCTCCGAAGAGGTGGCGCCGTCCCTCCGGATCCGTCAGGCTGAACTGCAGGGAAGTCTCCGGTGACCGTGTCTGCGCCTGAGCAGCGTGGGTTTGCAGGAAGAAAGCCAGGCCAGCGGTTGCCAACTGCCCGTACATTTCTGCAGCCAGCGGAGTGGAGAACCGCTCTCGGAATCTCTCCAGTTCGCTCGTAAGTAGTGCCTCTGCGCGCTCTGGGTTTCTTTTCGAGGGCGGCACAGCGCTTAGCGCTCGCAGGAAGGCGTGCACCGCCTGGCCGTATGTCTGGCTGTCCGTGTCCTTCTCTGCACCTGCGCGTATGAGGTGGGTGAGGAAGTACCGTCGCGGGCAGCGCAGGTAATCCTTCAGGTGCGTGGGCGTAAGTACCAGAGTGTCGGCGCTTTCTCCCAGGATTGGCGCCTGCTCCGGCAGCTCCTTCCTCCCCTCTCCCGCCGGACGTGGGGGAAGCCGCCGGAGCTCTCCGGCCCGATGGCAGGGAGACACAGGACAACCAGCATGGTCCTCTCGTCCCCCGGCCTCTTCTGGGACCCAGCCGCGGAACGGGCAGTCGGGGGCCTGTGGGGCAAGGAGGAAGTTCTCCGGCAGACTCGCAGCCAGGAAGGGGGAGGGGAACAAGCTGACACCGCCGGCCTCCAGATGACAACTCAAGTACAGGCTCTCACTGGCGCGCGTGAGACAGGTATAGTATAGGCGTTGTTCGTCGGCCAGGGCCGCCTCCGGGGCCTCACCGAGGCCCGAAAAGACCGTGACCTCCGGCGGTAGGTGCAGAACCCGCCGCGTCTTCTCACGCAGAGCCCGAGCTGTGTCCGGATTGAGCAGTCGGGATACGACAGGCGGCGCTGGGAAGTCATCCTCTTCCAGGCAGGCCAGATACACGCGCCGGAACCGGCGTCCCCGGCTATCGTGGGCGGTGAGCACTGCGATTCCTGGCAGGTCAAAGGCGGGCCGCAGGCGAGCCTGGGTCAGGAGGGTCTCGATCTCAGAGGCAGTGAGCGGATGACCGGTAAGTCGCTCCAGCCACTCGCCACTCTGGTTGACCTGGGTGAGGCAGGCCGCGACGGGCCCAGCCATACGCCTCCCGGCCTCAGGCGGGAGGCACCGGAGCAGGTGCTCCGCGAGTATTGTCAGGCGTTCCCGGAGCGGCAGTTCAGCAGCTTCCTCGAGCTTCTTGTGCCACTGGGCAAGCGCTGGGTACTCCGGCGTGTCGGCTTGCCAGGCGTTGCCGTCCCGGCAGAGTGCCGGGAGGCGCAGCCGCTCCTGGGATTCAGCGGTGAGACTAGCCAGGCGACAGAGGGCTTCGCCACGCGCCTGTTGTCGTGCCGGTCGGGCACCAGGGCTGGCGGCTGTCTGCTCTCGCCAGAGGCAGGCGATCAGTAAGTCCTTGAGCGCTTGGCGGCTCTGCCACTGGGCCTGGCCTTCCGCCTCCGAGACTGGGAGCCCTCGCAGGACCAGGTGTTCAGCCACTGCCTCGGCGTCGGCACTCCTGCGGGCAATCACGGCCAGCTCCCCCGGTTGGTATTCGCCGCCCTCCAGGAGTTCCACCAGTTCATCCGCGATCGCCGAGAATTCATCCTCCCGCGAGCGATAGGCGGCGTAGCATACCTCGCCCTCAAGGGCGCTGACTCCGGCAGGAGCGCTGTCCAGGTCGTTCATTCGACTGAATCGGTTGGCCACGGTGGCGATGGCTCTGGGCAGAGCACCTGCCCTCGCTTCGAGGGGAGAGTCCTCCAGAGGGCGCTTCAGCAAAGAACTGAGCAGTGCGCGAGGGTCCCCCAGGGCTCCGCGGAATCCGTAGATAGTCTGGGCTGGCTCGTAGGTGCCCACCAGTTCCGTGCGCGGACCGGTGAGCGCGGCAATCAGCTCCAGGTGCAGTGGCGTGGCTTCCTGTAAATCATCGGCCACAATGAGCGCGTACCTTTCGCGCCAGGTCTCTCCGAGGGCCGGGTCTTTGAGGGCCTCCAGCGCGAGCCAGAGCAAGCCGCGGAGATCGTAGACCCCTTCCTGCAGGAGCAGCTCCTGGTACCGCTCATACACCGCGGCCAGGTCTACCAGGGCGTCCGTCTGGGGCAGTCCCGGAAGTATCTGTTCCCGGAAGTCCTCGGGCCGAAGTTTGTGCCGTTTCAGTTCGGCGATGAAGTCTGCCACCTCATCGCGGAAACGTGGGCTGGACCTCACCTCCACCTGGCGAAAGTACCGCGCCCTCGCGTGTGTATGCTCCAAGGCGCGTCCGACCAGGAGGCGCTCGGTGAGAGTATCCAGGAAGTGTGGTGCCGCGCCCGGGGTGGCTTCAGCCAGAATCTGCCGCGCCACGCGCTCGTAGGTTAGCACCTGCGGCATGGTGTGTGGTGGCTCAGTCGCAGCGGCCTGTAGAAAGCGCCTCTGCACAGACCCGGCAGCGGCGTTATCTAGCGCCAGGCACAGCACCGAGGGGGGTGGGAGACCCTGCACCAGGGACTGTCGAACCCGATGCACCAGATGCCCTGTCTTGCCCGCTCCCGGACCGCCACGATAGAGGACCGCCCGCGGCCCAAGGGAGGGGTTGTCGGAGCGGTTGCCGGTTCTCATGGTGGTCCTTCTGTTCGTCATGCCCCGGTCGGAGTCCTCTGCCGGGGAGTGACGTGGCGCCGCTTGCCGCTTGACACTCGGCGGACTGGCTGCCTATAATCACCCTGTCGCGCGACGCCTATCCCCGAGGGAGGTTGGAAATGGTGTCCTATCTGCGCATCCCCGGTTGGCCCCTGGTCTACACTTGTTTGTTGCTGGTTCTGCTGCTCCCGGTCGTATCAGGCTGGGCACAGGCCCCCGCTCGTCCCGCTCCAGAACCGGCAGTCGGTTCACGTCCGGCACCCGCTGCTGAGGCCCTGGCGGTTGTCAATGGCAAGCCCATTGAGGGCTCCACCTTCCAGGAGGAGGTAGTGGGTAATTGGGCCTCTCGGGTGCTGCAAGATGTCATCGCCCGGCGCGTGGTGTGGGATGAAGCCGCCCGTCTAGGGCTATCGATCACCACCGCCGAGCTGAACGCTCGTCTGAAAGCTCTCAAACAACCGTATGGCTCAGAGTCCGCTTTCGAGGAGATGCTCCGCAATACTGGCGAGACTGAGGAGCACTTCACCTTGCGGGTCAAGACCGACATGCTGCTGGACAAGATTGTGGCTCGGCGGGGCTCGGTGACCGATGCCGAGTTACAGGCGTACTACGACAAGCACCGCTCCGATTACGTCCATCCGCCTCGGGTGCATCTCTATGAGCTGGTCACCACCGACCTGGCGGCTGCGTATGCCGGCAGCCGGCGCATCAGCGGGGGAGAGGACTTCCCTCTGGTGGCCAAGGAGATGTCCGTGGCGCCCTCCGCATCTACCGGCGGCGATCTGGGGCTGGTCAGCGCCGATCAGGTCCCGGCGGGTCTCCTGCGTGCCACCGCCTTCTCGCTGGAGGCCGGGCAGGTCAGCAATCCCCTCCTGGTGGATGGCAAGTACTACCTGCTTTATGTCTCCGAGGTGCAGAAAGGCTCCAGTGGGACTCTCGAGGAGGTCAAACCCGCGCTGCTGGAGGCTATCAAGAAGGAGAAGGGTCTAACTCGAGAGGCCGTACTGGACGCGCTGCTGCGCGCAGCCTCCATTCAGGTCGTCTGGGAGCCCCTGCGCTATCTCAATGTCCACTATCAGCAGGCGCGCCGACGCGCCTTGATGGTAGATGGCAAGAGTGTTGACCTGCCCCTGGATCCACGCATCGAGGGCGGCCGCATGGTCCTGGTGGTCAAGCCGATGTTGCTGGCTATGGGCGCCACCGTCAAGTGGGACGCCCAGGCCATGACCCTGACCGCGGTGAAGGATTCCCGCCAGGCCGTCCTGACCGTGGGCAAGCCGATTATGATGGCCGGAGAGAAGGCAGTGCCCATTCTCGCTCCGCGCCTGCAAGAAGATATGGTCCTCACCGAGCCGCGGCCGCTGGTCGAGGCCCTGGGCGGCAGCCTTCGCTGGGATCCTATGCGCAATACACTCTTCGTCAAGAGCGTGTCCGAGCCTGAGACTGCCCCGGAGCCGACGCCGGAAGGCTAAGGAGGCGAGAAGGCTGTAATCCTGGCGGGCGCTGCTCGGCATGAGGGCGGGCAGCGCCTGTTTGGTGTTGTGCCCCATGATGTCACCACCCGCGGAATCGCACCAGCCACATCTGCGCCTCTTGCGAGAGCATCCCGAGGACTGCGCATATGGAACTCTCTCCTCTGGGCAGGTTATATGCCTGATCGTGCTCCTCGTCCTGCTCGGAGCTTTGATTCTGTGGCAGCCCTGGGCCACGGTCATAACGCTCAACACGCTTGCCATTCTGTTCTACTTGCTGCACATTGGCTACAAGTTCTTCCTGGTCTACCGCTCGCTCCACCATTCCTCCAAGATCAAGATCCCGCCGGTAGCTCTCAGCACGCTCCGCCCGGAAAACCTCCCGACCTATAGCATCCTGGTGCCTTTGTATCGGGAAGCGGCTGTAGTACCCTCCATCGTCGCGGCTCTGGCCGCGCTCGAGTATCCCGCGGACAAGCGCGAGGTCTGGCTCCTGGCTGAGGCCAACGATCACGAAACCCAGGCGGCCCTGTCGGCGCAGGCCTTGCCTGAGGGTTTCCGGGTCCTGATCGTGCCACCCGGAACGCCCCAGACCAAACCGCGCGCCTGCGATTTTGGGCTGGAGGTCGCCACTGGGGAGCTGCTGGTGGTCTATGATGCGGAGGACCGGCCGGAACCGGATCAACTCAAGCAAGCGGCCTGGATCTTCCTCCATTCTCCGGAACGTTTGGCTTGCGCTCAAGCCTGCCTCAACTACTATAATCCTCGTCAGAACATTCTCACGCGCTGGTTTACTGCTGAGTACTCGTCGTGGTTCGACCTGTTTCTCCCGGGCCTGACCGGTCTGGATGGCCCGGTCCCTCTGGGGGGCACCTCGAATCACTTCCGCACTTCCGTGCTACGCGAGCTGGCAGGGTGGGATCCCTTCAACGTGACCGAGGACTGTGACCTGGGGGTGCGGCTCCACAAGCACGGTTACCGCACGGTCATGATGGACAGCACCACCTGGGAGGAAGCCAACAGCCGTTTGCTCAGTTGGCTCCGACAGCGCTCCCGCTGGGTCAAGGGCTATCTCCAGACCTGGCTCGTGCATACACGCCATCCCCTGCGGCTACTTCGGCAACTGGGCCTGCCTGGCTGGTTCAGCTTCCATATGACGGTCGGCGGCTCCGTACTCTGCTACTTGCTGAACCCCCTCTACTGGGCGCTGACCCTGCTCTGGCTCACTGCCCATCCCGAGGCCGTGGCCCGTCTGTTCCCGCCCGTGGTGTATGCGCTGGGGCTGTTTTGCCTGTACGTTGGAAATTTCGTCTTCGTGTACCTGGCGGTGCTCGGTTGTCTCTATCGGCGCTACTATGAGCTGGTCAAGTATGCCATTCTGACCCCGGTCTACTGGCTCCTGATGAGTCTCGGAGCTTACCGGGGGGTGCTGCAGCTTCTCAGCCGTCCCTCCTTCTGGGAGAAGACCGACCACGGCTTCGCTCGCGAGGAGGCTGAGCCATGAGACGCGCGGGCCGCATGCTGGAAGCCGCGCTGTTGTTCCTGGTGGCCGCCGCCCTGGCGCTGTATGCCGGGCAGCGGGCCGCCGAGGACTGGCAGGTCAATTGGGATGGCCTCTCAGCCGTGGTCCATGCGCAGGATATCTGGCATCGCGCGCCCGAGCCGCGGCTAACCCAGATCGGTTTCGTACAGCCGCCCTTGCCGGCCCTGCTGGCCTCTGCGGTGGCGATCCCCCGCACGCGGCCCGATTTCATCCGCTTTCTTCCCCCGCTGCTCGGCGCTCTCTATCTCGGCCTCACGGCCCTGGTCTTCTTCAAGCTGGTACGAGGGCGGGGCTTGTCACGCCCCTGGGCCTACCTCCTGACCGCCGCTCTCGTGCTGCACCCGCTGCTGCTGAGCCAGGCTGCCGGCGGGGCGCCAGCGGCGCTGCTCACTCTGCTCATTCTGGGAATGCTTTGGGGTCTTGACGAATGGGCGAGGAGTGGATCGCTGCGGGCGCTATTAGTCGCGAGCCTGCTCCTCGGCGCCGGGCTTCTGACCCGCTACGAACTGGTGTTGTGGGTCGGGCCGATTGCCGTGACGATTGCGGTCATCAGCGCTCGGGCAGGCGGGTACTCGCAAGCGGAAGGCACGGTTCTCGCCTTCCTGTTGCCGCTCGCGTACCTGGCCGCGGGGTGGATTGCCGCCTGCTGGTTCATCCAGGGCGATCCCTGGTACTTCTGGCGTCACACTTTTGCGAATTCGCCTGAGCTGACCTCAGATGGGTTGGCGCGGGCGGCCAGCGATATCAGTCTTCTGGCCTGTCCCTTCCTCACCGGTGCCTTGTGGTACACCCTGGCCAGCAAACGCCGGGCTCGTGCCGGACAGTTTTCCATCGCCTTGCTGTTAGGCGGGCCCGTCCTGGCCGCGGCCGGAGCCTCGGTCCTGGGGCGGCTCTCCGGGGGTCCCTGGTCACAGCTCATGGCGGTATCGTGCCTCGCCATGGCCGGAGGGTACCTGCTGGCCGCCCGAGGCCTGGGAGACGCGATGCGGGGAAGCGGATGGGACCTCCACGCGGTAATGAGTCTGGTGCTGGCCGCGGTCGGGATGACTGCGGCAGTGCATTTCACGCAACTGGGGATGGGGCTCCCACGAGGGCTGACGGATACCATCCGCGGAAAGATAGCCTTCACGGGAGATTGCCATGCCGAAGCTGCTGCGGCGGCACGGTTGAGAGAGGAGTTGGCCCCCGGCGAGCGGGCTGTGATCGCTGGATGGCCAGGTTTTGCGGTCGCGGCCTTCGAAGGCCACCTGAACCGCACCATACTGGTGCCAACGCCGCAGCCTCCAGGGGGAGACATCCCCGCAGTCGAGGTGCTGCTAGTCAGGGAAGATCAGCGGGGCTCTGCGCAGGACTCCTGGAAACAGGCGCTGGAGACGCGCTTGGAGATGCTCTGGCGCGTTGGGTCGTGGACGTGCTACCGCCCGGTGCCTACGCAGCAGTCACCTTGAAACTCTCCACGCCCATCTCCCCCAGGCCGTATTCCGCAGCGAGGCGCAGGTGGACGACCTCCGAGGGCTCCAGGCCGAGAAAACGGCAGGCATAGGCATCTGCCGCCACTGGGTCAGCGCTCACCACCACCGTATGCGGCTCCTCAACTCGGCCTGGACCCTGTGGCCCATTGGTCATGAGCGCGCGGGTCGCATCAATCACCGTGAGCGTGGGGCGCAGCGCCAGCGCCAGGTCAGCGATGTTCTGGCTCAGGTTGTCGGCGCCGTCCCGGGTAACGCCGAAACTGTGGTAGCGCTGCCGATTCCACACAGCTCCCATCTGGTTCTTAATCCCCAGGGTTGCTCGCGAGGCCCCGTGCACCTTGGCGATCGCGAGGTTGATGTAGGCATCACATTCCAGAACGTCTCGCGCAATCTGATCTTGCTTGAGGCTCTTTCCTGCGGGGAAATCCACCTCTTCATACATCGCGGCCTTGCTCAGATCAACCAGCCGTACGCCGGCGGCCTGACACACTTCCTTCGCGCCGGAGACCCCGAAGGCGGCCTCGGCCGTGTTCAGAGGATGCTCTACCACCAGAATCTCCTTGGCGCGGGCTTCGTTACATAGAGCAAGAACCGCAGCCAGCACTTGGGGGTGCACGGTCGCAGCCTGAGGAGGTTGAGTGGCGTAGGCCAGGTTGGGTTTGATGACCACGCGGTCCCCGGGCTTGACCCAGGTCGAGATGCCGCCGTAGCGATTGATTGCGGTCCGTGTCAACTCGGCTGGACTTGCCTTTTCAGCCAGGGCCAGGGTTACTTCACCCGCGAGGGAGGGATCAAAGCGGTTGGCCCCTACCTTTCCACCCGTCGCCGCGCCCTCAGGCAGGGAGGATTCTGGAGTCCCGGGGCGCGAGACTGCCTTCCGCGCGCAGCCCAGGAGGGATCCCCCCAGCACCAGTCCGGTCGCGGCCAGAGCTCCGTGAATGAGAAAGTCTCTTCGATTCATATGTCAGTTGCCTTCCGAGCAGTTTGCGGTCTTGGGCGCCACAAACGGCACAGCCCTTCCCCCACTCGCTACAGGGGAGGCCCTGCGGGCATTGTGACTGGTAGCGGCGGCGCGGGAACCGGCAGGACCAGACGTGCCAGCCAGACCAGGGGAACGGTAAGGACCGCGCTATACAGCGCCTCCAGAAACAGATGGCCCAACCAGGATCCGAAGACCGGCGGTGGCGCAAAGATCAGCCCCACAATCCCGGCCACGAGGACTGCCAAAAACACCGTGAGCATGAGAAGCAGTAGTCGGTTGGGAAATATGGTCTGTCCCAGGATGCCCAGGAAGATTCCACAGCCCATGTAGGCCACGAATAGACCACCCATGGGCAACGCGCCCAACGCCGCCACGCACAAGGCTCCCGCCATCCCGGACCATGCACCCTCCAGCGGACCCCGGAACAGCCCCACCAGAACCACCGCGACCAGGACCAGCTTGGGGGCTACGGCGCCGCCCAGCTTGAGCCACGGCGCCCACGATAGCTCCAAAGCTGCCAGCACCAACATCGCAACGAATTCACCCAGGTAATACCAAATCATAGTTAGTTCTGGCCTGTGACATAAACATATTCGAGACGAAAGAAGTCCACCGCGGGCTTGATTATCGCGGTCACCGACTCGGCGTTCGCTGGCGAGCGTACGACCCGCTCAATCGTCCCGATGGGCAGGCTAGGGGGATAGACGGCGTCCAGACCCGAGGTGGTCACTAGATCGCCCTCGCGCAGGTCAGCCAGCGGACGCAGCTTCTCCATCTTCAGGCGGATCGCCGGCGAGGAGAAGCCCCCCTGGGGGTAGACGATTCCCATGCCGAGGTCCTCATCGCGGCTGCGGCTGTCCCGGCCCGCAACGGCGCTGAGCGAGTCAATCAATAACATCACCTCGGCGGTTCGGCCCTGAACCTTAAGGACGCGGCCCACCAGTCCCTGGTTCTGAGTCACGATGTCGCCCTCGGCGGCGAGCCCTGACTTGGGCAGCTGCACGATGGCCCGGCAGCGCCGTGGCCCAATGTCCAGTCCGATGACCCGCGCCGGCACCGCGGCCTGGCTGCGCTGCGGAGGCAGCCCCAGTGACTCCAGGAGAGCCTTGTTCTCCAGGTAGTACTGGATGGATTGCGTGACTTGCGCCTGCTTCTGGGCCAGTTGCTGGCGAAGACTCTCATTCTCTTGCACAATCTGGCGCGCCTGCACCAGCCCCAGGGCCAGGTCGCGGGGCCATCGTGAGACTGTGGTGAAGACAAACTGCAGTGGTCGTCCCATGGCGACGATGATCCGCTCGGGCAGGCTGGTGACACGCTTGCTTTCCGCCCGATGTTGCCAGACAGTCAAGAGGACCGCTACTATTCCGAGCAGGGCTATGGAAGACCAGCGAATGTTGGGACGCGGAGCTTGCCGCATAGTCTATCGGTCTAATCCTATCCGCCGGGGTTGGCGCCGTCCGGCTCCTCCAGATACTGGGCCGCTCCCAGGACCACGCAGGTGATGGGGTCCTCAGCGACGTACACCGGGATGTCGGTCTCGGCGCTAATGAGCTGATCCAGGCCCCGCAGCAGCGCTCCACCGCCGGCCAGGGCAATGCCCCGGTTCATCACGTCCGCCGCCAACTCCGGCGGGGTAGCATCCAGCGTTTCCTTGACCAACTCCACCATAGCCGCTACTGGTTCGGTGATTGCCTCGCGAATCTCATTGGACGTAATCCGCACGCTCTTCGGTAGCCCTGTGACCAGGTTTTTACCTCGGATCTCCAGTGACAGCTCTTCAGTGAGTGGGAAGGCTGAACCGATGCGGACCTTGATATCTTCAGCGGTCGTTTCGCCAATATACAGGCTATACTCGTGGCGGATGTAGCTAGAGATCGCCTCATCCATGGCCTCGCCGGCGATGCGTATGGAGCGCTGCGTACAGGTTCCGCCCAGCGAGATCACTGCCACCTCCGTGGTCCCCCCGCCAATGTCCATGATCATGCTGCCCACAGCCTCTCCGACTGGCAGCCCCGCCCCAATCGCGGCTGCCATGGGCTCATCGATGATCAGCGTCTCCCAGGCCCCCGCTTCCCGCGCTGCGTCCTCCACGGCCCGGCGCTCGACCTCGGTAATGCCCGAGGGCACGCCGATAGCCATGCGCGGGTGCACAAACAGCCGCCGGCTGTGCACCTTGCGAATGAAATGCCGAATCATCGCTTCGGTGACCTCAAAGTCGGCGATTACTCCGTTACGCAGCGGTCGAATGGCCGTGATATGAGCCGGAGTGCGCCCGACCATTCGTTTGGCGTCCTCCCCCACCGCCTTGATCTCATGGGTGCGCCCGTCTATGGCCACCACGGAGGGTTCGCGCAGCACGATACCCCGGCCGCGCACGTGCACCAGTGTGCTGGCCGTACCCAGGTCAATGCCCAGATGACCGGTATATCGAAATAGCCACTTGAAGGCCCTGCGGGAGAGTCTCGCTGATAGTTGCATGATTTGTCTCTGGTTGTTGGCAAGCAAGGGTTGCCGTGCAGCAGGGAAAGCTCTGTCTAGAGCGCGCCCAGGATCTTGAGCACTTGTACGACCTTGTGAATGGGCAGGCCCACGACATTATAGTAGGAACCGTGCACGCTCTCAACCAGTCTGGGCCCCGAATCCTGAATGCCATAGGCTCCGGCCTTGTCGAGAGGGGCTCCGGAGGCCACGTATTCGTTGATGTCGCGCCCGGTCAGAGTCGCGAACCGGACCCGGCTCTGCACAACTTCCAGCCAGAGCAAGCGGACTCGTTCAGTCTTCCCCCGCCCCCTGGCGGGGAAATACGCCAGGCAGAACGCCGTATACACAGAATGTTCCCGGCCGCTGAGACGGCGGAGCATTCTTCGTGCTTCCTCGGCCTCCCGCGGTTTTCCGAGAGTGTCTTGGTCCAGGACCACGACTGTGTCTGCTCCCAGCGCCAGGTGCCCGGGGAAAGCCAGAGCGCCGCGCGCGGCCTTGACTGTCGCGTTCAGCGAGGCTGCGGACCAGCTCCTGAGGCGAGGCAGAGGCGGGTCCGGCCCTGGATCCCAGGCATGGAACAGGAGCCTGGCTCGCCGCAGAAGTTCCCGGCGCCGCGGTGAAACGGAGGCCAGAATGATGGGCCGCAAGGTGGGGGGGAGGCCGATTCCCCTGGGTCCATTCTGCGGAATCAGGCGCAGGGCAAAACGGGCGCGTTGCCTTGTGGTCATAGGCGTCCGGACCGGATGACGGAGTAGAGGAGCCACAGGCCCATGAGCGCGCCCACCGCTGCAAAGACCGTCACAAAGGGGCTTCCGATGACCTCCGACGCGTGCACGCTGCACAGCATATTGGCGGAAGCCACAATGATGGCGGCCACCACCACAGCGAAGGACAGGCGATTTACCATGATGTCCAAGCGGTGGAGATGACGATCTGCGTTCTCCCACTGTATCCGTACCTGTGTGCCCCCGGCCTGGGCGCGCAACAGCAGGTCTGAGACCTGCCTGGGGAGGACTCGCAGGTAATGGGTCCATTCCCTGGCGGAGCTTTGGAGCGTGGCAAACAGGTGATGGGGCGCCAGACGCTGGAAGCTTTCCTGCCGCATGGTGTCCGCGGTGAAGGCCCAGGAATCGAAGTTGGGATCGAGCTGGAGGGAGACGCCCTGCGTGATCACGATCGCACGCAGCAGACTCGCAAAGGTGGCCGGCACCCGGATGCCGTGCTTGACCAGCAGTCCCATCAGCGCGTCCACGGCCTCGGAAAAGGCGTAGGGCGAGAAGCCTGAGGGGGCATACCGGGCCACGGTCTTATCCACGTCCAGCCGGAGCGCCGACATGTTAGTGCGGCTGCTCACAGCGCCGATAGCTACCATGACGTTGACCACACCGCGGCTGTCACCCTCCACCAACGAGCCCAATAACTGCACCACGTACTCACGTAACTCCCGGCCCGCAAAGTCTACGTGACCGAAGTCCAGCAGGGCGATCCGCCCATCGGTTTGTACCAGGAGATTCCCCCCGTGGGGGTCGGCGTGAAAGAAGCCGCGCCCGGTCACCTGTTCGAACATGGTGGTCACGAACTGTTTGGCCAGAGTCGCGCGATCCACTCCCAGTTCATCCATGGCCTCCGCATCGTTAGGGCTCACGCCCTCAACGTAGTCCATGGTCAGGATGCGAGAGGTGGTCAGATCGCGGTGAGTACGCGGCACGAGAATGACTGTGTTGGCAGCCAGCTCCTCACGCATCCGATCCATGTTGTTGGCTTCATGGGCAAAATTGAGCTCGCTTCGTAGGATGTGAGCGAACTCCGCGGCCCAGCCGACCACATCATTCTCCCGGGCCCAATCGCTGTAGCGCTGTGCCTCCCGGGCTACGAAGGAGAGAATTCCCAGGTCTTGCTCGATCTGCTTGCGAACCTCCGGCCGCTGCACCTTGACGGCCACCCAGCGGCCGTTGTGACGGCGGGCCCGGTGTACCTGGGAAAGTGAAGCGGCCGCCACGGGTTGCGGGTCGAACTCGGCAAACATCGCTCCGAGCGGCTCTCCCAGTTCCTCCTCCAGCACGGCTTGGGCCGCCTCAAAGCTGAAGGGGGGCACGGCGTCCTGGAGCTTGCGCAACTCCTTGACGTAGTCCGGGGGGAGCAGATCCGGGCGCGTTGCCAGGGCTTGGCCAATCTTGACGCCGGTCGGTCCGATCTCCTCCAATGCCAGTCGTAGGCGTGCCGGCCCCGCGAGGTCCTCGGTCTCCTTCGCCTGCCCTGTCTCCTTGCGCTGGAGCAAGCGTCCCAGGCCCACGGAATGAACGGCTTCCGAAAAGCCGTAGCGGGCAATGATGCCAGCCACCTGCGCCGCCCGCGTCCAGACCGAACCCGGTGTCCGCCATTGGTAGTATTTCTCCGGCGACCTAGGACCGGATCGGCGCCTCTGCTCCACAGCTCTTACACCTTCCCTCCCGATTCACTCCGAGGGGCACGCCCCGGTAGTCGGAGCGTTCCACGAGCACTGCACCACATTCCGCGCACTCGGTGTCAGTCGTCCCCGGCAGGTGGACGTTCCCCAGGTATACGTAATTCAGGCGCTGGCGTGCCAGGTCATACGCGTGCAGCATGGTTTCCGGGGGTGTAGGAGGCGCACTCAGCTTGTATGCTGGATGGTAACGGGAGAGGTGCACCGCCATGTTCGGGTCCACGTCCGCTGCCCAGGCAAAGATATTCCCCAACTCCTCATCGGTATCGTTATAGCCGGGGATGATCAGTACGGTGATCTCCACATGACACTTCCCCGTCGCCAGCTCGACCGTCTCCCGGGCCCGCCAGCCCGGCCCCCCGCACAGCTCGGTGTACAGCTTGCGGCTCCAGAACTTGATATCCACATTCATGGCGTCAATGAGCGGCAACAACTCGAGCAGCGGCTCCTTCTCAACCATGCCGTTGGTCACCAGCACGTTCTTCATGCCCAGGTCACGAATCAACCGCGCGGTATCCTGCACGTATTCATACCAGATGAACGGCTCGTTATAGGTATACGCGATTCCCAGGTTGCCATGCGAAGTCTGATACTGCTCAGCCATGCGGGCAGCCTGTTCGGGAGGCACCTCGTCGCTCGGAGGTGTGCCCTTCGATATCTGCCAGTTCTGGCAGAAGGCACAGCTTAGATTGCACCCGAAAGTCCCCAGCGAGAGAATCGTGCTGCCGGGAAAGAAGTGATATAGTGGCTTCTTCTCGATGGGGTCCACACCTATGGAGGTAACGCGCCCATAGTTCAGTGACCGGAGCGTCCCGCCAACGTTCTTGCGGACCTGGCAGATGCCGACTTGATCCACCTTGACGTGACACTGCCAGGGGCAGAGGTGACAGTCGGCGGTCTCTGCCCCCGGTTCCCAGTGTTGGCACTCCATTAGCTCGGGCATACTCTACCCCCTCGCTGGCCTCGGTGTTGCGCCGGCGGATCCTCTCTTCTCTGACGTACGCCGCCGCTGCCTCGCCTCAGGAGCGGATTATAGCCTCCATCTGCCCTCCGATATCGCGAATCCACTGCTCCGGGTACTGCGGGTAGGAGCTGACCTCGGCTGTCAGATAGTCGTCGTAGCCTACGCCACGCAGCGCGTTCATTACGCGAGGGAAATCCACACTCCCTGCCAGCAGCCCCACGAAGGTTCGGGTGTTCGTCTCGAAATCCTTGACATGTACTTTCTTGATCCGCTCTGCCAGTATCTCGACCCAGTGGTGCGGATAGCCCCAGATCAGCATGTTGCCTACGTCGAGATATGCCTGGACGTAGGGCGATTCAATGCTGTCAATGAAGTCGCGCATTTCGAGTGGACTGAGCAGGAACTTGTTCCACACGTTTTCGATGCCCATGACCACGCCTGCCGACTCGGCGACCGGCGCCAGCTCGCGCAAGCTGCGCTGGGCGATCTCATAAGCCGCGGAATAACGCACATCCTCGTTGACCAGCCCCGGCACGACCAGAAGCACCTCCGCCCCCACGGCCTGAGCTTGCTCCAGTCCCGCCTTGACCCCGGCCACGCCCTCCATGCGAACTGATTCGTCCGGGGAGGAAATGGGGCTGGGCCAGTTGGTCGTGCACATCATGCTGGAGATCTCCAGCCCCACATTCCGTGCCATTTCCGCCAGTTTCTCGGTCGTCCGGGCTTCGGGCGACTGCGGCAGCTCCACTCCGTCAAATCCCGCCTCCTTCACAAGTTCCAAGCGTCTTTCCTCTGGCAAGCTGGTGGGCAGAGTCCCGAAATAGATCCCTTTCTTCACAGCTTACGCCTCCCTTAGTCTAGACGTGCCCCAGGCAACTGCTGGCTGCGGGGTCCTTCCTTACGAGGGGAACTCAGACCTTCTTCACGTGGAGTCGGCTTACAGGTCGCAGGTTACTGACCGGTGGGTACCGCCGGGTTCCACCACGCGGTGGCAAATACGTAGGTGGTCAGCGACTGCGCATTGACCGGATGGCGGGCGGCGAAGTCTGCCACGGTCTGCCGGGTGGTGTTGGCGCGAAAAGCCTGCACGGTCTGCTGTGCACGATTGGCGCCGGGAGAGGTGTAAAGCGCCCGCAGGGTGAGTCCCCGGACACTGCCGTCGGCGGCCAAAGCTGCCAACACCACCTGATAGGCTTGCTGCAGCACCGTTTCATACAGGCGGCCCTCCGGGAGGGTGTCAGGAATGCGGAAAGTGAGGACACAGTAGCCCTGGTACGGGTCCATCATCACGGAGACCTCTCCGGCCATGCTGACGCCATTCGGCCAGGTCAAAGCCGAGACCGCCTGCGCGATCACACGATCCTGGTCCGTGGCCGGTGCAGTCATCAGGCGGCCGCTGCCCGCAGGAGTGGCCGGAGCGGGCCCCGGAGCCCGGGCAGCCGGGCTCGTGCCGCTCCCCGGACCAGCATCGGCTCCCTGGGTGCCGGGCCTGCCAGGCGGGAGGCCCGCCCGGGTAGCCGGTGTGCTGGACACCACGTCGGGGGTGGGACGGGTGCGACGGGTGGTGCTCATCGGCGCAGGTCGTGAGAATACTGCCACCAGGGCGATGGTGAGAGCCAGCACGGCCACGGTCCCTGCCGCCATGAAGATGGAGCGGACGGCGTTCGAGCGGCGTTGAAGATCCTCCGGCTGAGACTCGACCGGAGGGAACGCGGCATGCCTCTGCAGCATGGCACGTGCAGCAGCCCGCCGCTCAGTTGCCTCCGGTCCGCCTCCCATCTCCTCCGCTGCTTGATACCACTGGTCGGCAGTTCCCCAGTCCTCGCGGGCCGCAAGGATGTCACCCATGAGCAGGTGGGCCTTCACATCACCGGGGTACTCATCCAGAAGCTCTCGGCAGAGTTCTGTAGCTCGCTCGGTCTCGCCGTGCTCCAGCACGGCCAGTATGTCGCCGTGCCGGGTCTCGAGGTCGAACCGCACACCGCTCTGCTCCTTGGGGCCCGTCACAACTCCTCCTCCTCCGGCTGCGGGCAGGGGGCCTGGAGGTCCTTCTCCATCCGGTAACGCTGCACGTGGTAACCGCATCTGGCGTAGAGACTCACGGCTGTCTCGTTCTCCACGGTTACGTCCAGTGCAGACTTGAAGACGCCAAGCCGACGCATCCAGTCCTCGGCGTGCCGTGTGAGCACGGCTCCCCAGCCCAGATGGCGGCGTTCGGGGGTCACATAGACATTCTTGATATAGCCCAGTTTCTCATCCACGAGTGTCGTAATGATTGCGGCCCATACGAAGGCCTGCGCGCGGCTGCCCTCCTCGATCACCCACAGGCCCTCGTAGGTATTTCGTAAGGCTGAGCGCAGCTGCCGCTCGTAATCCACCAGAAAAGCCGGCCCGACATGGAAGCCAGGGAAGTTGCGTTCATAGACTTCCCGCTGAAACTCGAGCACTCGCTCCCCATGCTCTCGCCATCGGAGCTCAGTCAGGTGCGGTTGACTCTGCGGAAGCGCAGCCACCTTAGCCTCCTTCATCGATCAATTGCACGTGTTCCTGCACCACTCGTGCCGGGCAGAGCCGGACAAAGGCGCTCAGGGCGAGCGCCACAATCACGAGGTCGTCAAGCCATCCCAGCCCAATCAGGGGGAAGTCGGGGAGCAGATCGAAAGGCAGCAAGAAGTACAGTATCCCGGCCACCAGCACAACCTTGGGCACCAGACTGACACGCGGGTCGCGCATGAGTCGCCAGTACAGCCGGACCAGATTCGGCAACTGCACGATCAGACGCGCCAGCGCGGCCGGCTGGCCCGTATGTAGGTCTCGTATGTATCGGTAGTTCATCTCGCTAGCTCCCGCGTCCGCTATCAGTTTACCACAATCCCGCAAATCTAGCTGTGAATCTCCGCCCCAGTCTTCCCCTGAGCGCGGTCTGTTGCCCACCTGGGAATGACAATCCAGACCTGCTTGCGGTTCGAATTGCCCCTCATGCTTCGCAAGCAAGGCTTCTGTACCCGGGGCGGAGTCTGTGATCCTGAGCCTTTGCGGGTCTAGACCTCCTCTGCACGAGGGGAAGGCCCGCGCTTCAGTGGCGTTTGGGCGAGGAATCTGGCAAGGCAAGTCTTGCTGTCTGGGTCCCGGTGTCGCTTGACATTCGTCGCGTGTGCGGCTATACTGATAGTGGTGTAGTCCGACGCATTCTGTCCCCGGCAACACTATCCCAGGTAAGCACCGGTTTATGCTCATGCCTAGGGTGGCTACAGTGTAGGCATTTGGCGGCAGGTTCATCCTTCGCATACCGATCACCAACATGGGTCGTTAGCCCTCAATTCCTGTATGAATAGTGCCACGCCGCAACCGCGCCCTCCGGCCGAGAAGATTATTGTGCTGGACTTTGGCGCACAGTACCTGCAGCTCATTGTTCGCAAGGTTCAGGAGCAAGGAGTGCTGGCTGAGGTCTGCCCGGCCAACACTGGCGCTGCTGACCTTCACGCCGAGCGTCCCAGCGGGATCATTCTCAGTGGGGGGCCGGCCTCTGTATATGAACCTGCTGCCCCTAGCGTGGACCCGGCCATCTTTGACCTCGGAGTCCCCGTGCTGGGTATCTGCTACGGGCATCAGCTCATGGCGCATCTCCTTGGCGGTCGAGTGGAAGCCGGGGAGCGGCGCGAGTACGGCTTCACTCCGATTGAAGTCACCCAGTCTGATTTGCTCCTGGCCGAAGTGGAGTCGCCGACGCAGACCTGGATGAGCCACGGGGACCGTGTCGCCCAGGCCCCACCAGGTTTTCGCGTGCTCGCCACCAGTGGGTATACGCCTATCGCCGCTATGGGAGACACCGACCGGCACTTGTACGGTGTGCAATTCCACCCGGAGGTGCACCATACACCTTGTGGCAAGCAAGTACTCCACAACTTCTTGCGCCGGGCTTGTGGATGTGTGAGCACCTGGGAGCCGGAAGATTTCGTGGAGCAGGCTCTTCAGGAGCTGCGGACACAGGTGGGGACGGATCGGGTGTTGTGTGGCCTGTCGGGTGGAGTGGACTCCTCTGTGGTGGCGGCGCTCCTGGAGCGGGCCATCGGGGACCAGCTTGTCTGCATGTTCATTGATCACGGCCTGCTGCGTAAGAACGAGGCCGCTGAGGTCGGTGAGTTCTTCGGCCCCCGTCTGGGAGAGCGTTTCGTGGCAGTAGATGCCTCGGAAGTCTTCCTGGAGAGACTGGGTGGGGTCACAGACCCGGAGGAGAAGCGACAGATTATCGGCGAGACCTTCATTCGCACCTTCGAAGTCGAGGCGGAAAAGATCGGCACCTTTCGCTTTCTGGCCCAGGGCACAATCTACCCGGATGTGATCGAGAGCGGCGGCGGCTCTACGGCGACGATCAAGTCGCATCACAACGTCGGTGGCCTACCGGAGAACATGAAGTACGAACTGCTGGAGCCCCTGCGCCGTCTGTTCAAGGACCAGGTTCGGCAACTCGGGAGGCGGCTGGGTCTGCCTGCCTCACTCACCGAACGGCAGCCCTTTCCCGGTCCCGGCCTCGCGGTCCGGATCATCGGAGAAGTCACGCCCGAGAGACTGATGCAGGTCCGGGAGGCCGACCATATCTTCCGGGAAGAGCTACGCGCGGCGGGGCTGGAGACCGGTATCTCTCAATGTTTCGCCGTCCTCGCCGACATCAGGTCCGTGGGCGTGATGGGTGACGACCGCAGCTACGCGCACCCTGTCATCCTGCGTGCTGTAGTAACCGAGGACTTTATGACTGCCGACTGGGCTCGTCTACCTCACGATCTCCTGGCCCGCGCTGCGAGTCGCATCGTGAATGAGGTCTCAGGCGTCAATCGAGTCGTCTACGATATCACCTCCAAGCCCCCGGGGACGGTGGAGTGGGAATAGGACACCAACACGGAGACCGCGCCACCGCTGTGCGAGAAGAAGTCTCTGCGCTGACGCGGGATTGAAGTCAGATGAAACAGCCTTCCGATATGGAGCCTCCTGATCAGCCCGCCTTCTGCCAGGGCCAGATTTCCCAGGTCCTCCTGTGCCCTGAGCAGATTGCGGCGCGGGTCGCGGAGCTGGGTGAGCAGATCACTCGCGATTACGCGGGCCGCGAGTTGACCGTGATGGGTGTCATGAACGGCGCCTGTGTCTTCCTGTCCGACTTACTCCGACATCTGGATCTCCCGATCCGCGTGGACTTCGTTGCCGTCCACAGCTACGGCTCCGGCACCAAGTCCTCCGGCCAGCTGGAGATGGTCAAGGGCCCCACCTGTCCCCTCTGCGGGGAGCAGGTCCTGCTGGTCGAGGACATCATTGATACCGGTTGGACCATCTCCTGGCTCCGCCAGCAGTTAGAGAAGCAGGGCGCCGAGGTGCGCATCTGCTCACTGTTGGACAAGCCGGAGCGCCGCGAGACTCAGGTCCAGGTCGAGTACCTGGGCTTTGAGGTTCCTAACGTGTTTGTGGTGGGTTACGGCATAGACTTCGCCCACCACTACCGGAACCTGCCGTATGTAGCCGTACTGAAGCCGGAGGCCTATGAGGTGGAGAAGAGCTAGAGCCTGATGTTTTGGCGATGGTATGGTGCCGGGCGGACAACGCCGCCAACTATAATGCCCCCTTGGCGCCCTGTTTGTTGAGTCCTGATTTCCTAGTGCTGATTTTCCCGTGAGGTGCAAGATGCTGGAACTAGCCGAATTGGAGGACAAGACCGTAGAGGAGCTCAGACAGATTGCTGCTGAGATGCAATTGCCTGGCTACTCCACGGCCAAGAAGCGTGAGCTGTGCATGAAGATTTTGGCCAAGCAGAGTGAACAGAATGGGATGAGCTATCGCGAGGGGATGCTCGAGGTCACTCCCGACGGTCGCGGCTATCTGAGAGTGGGCGGGTATGCGCCCGACGCCAACAAGGACGTCTACGTGGCCGATAGCCAGATTCGTCGTTTCGACCTGCGAACCGGCGATATGGTCAGCGGTCCGGTGCGTCCCCCCAAGGATAGCGAACGCTTCTGGTCGCTGCTGCGGGTGCAGACCATCAACGGTCGGCCTCCGCAGATCGGCGTCCCGCGTCCGCAGTTCGAGGAGCTCACGCCGGTTTACCCCAACCAGCGACTGCGGCTGGAGGCCGAGGAGCCGGGCGGTGACGGCCGGCAGCTCACCGGGCGAGTGCTGGATATCGTCACGCCTATCGGCCGGGGGCAGCGCGGACTGGTCATCTCCCCGCCCAAGGCCGGGAAGACTACCATCATCAAGCAGGTCGCCAATTGTCTGACCTCCAACTACGACGACCTGCATCTGATGGTCCTGCTGATTGATGAGCGGCCGGAAGAGGTCACCGATATTGCCCGCTCGGTGGATGGCGAGGTCGTGGCCTCCACCTTCGACGAGATGCCCGAGAATCACATGAAGGTCTCGGAGTTGGCTCTCGCCCGTGCGAAGCGACTGGTAGAGGACGGCAAAGATGTGGTCATCCTGATGGACAGCATCACCCGCCTCTCCCGCGCCAGCAACCTGACCATCGAGCCCTCCGGTCGAACTCTCTCCGGAGGTCTGGACCCCGCGGCCCTCTACCGCCCCAAGCGCTTCCTGGGTGCGGCCCGCAACATCGAAGACGGCGGCAGCCTCACCATCCTGGCGACTATCCTGGTCGAGACGGGCAGCCGCATGGACGAAATGATCTACGAGGAATTTAAGGCCACCGGCAATCTCGACCTGCGGCTCTCGCGAGAGTTGGCCGACCGTGGCATCTTCCCGGCCGTGGACATCCCGCAGTCCAGCACCCGTCATCAAGAGCTGCTCTTCGACGACGAAGAAATGCAGGCCATTTGGCAACTGCGCAAGGTCTTGCACGCCATGGAGACGATAGACGCAGCAGAGACACTCATCCAGGGCCTCCGCAAGACCAAGACCAATGCGGAGTTCCTGGCCCTGGCCGCGCAGAGTTTCAAGAGGTAGGACGGGGCTGGAATCTGTTTGGAGGGGCGTTCGGGAGGTGAGCTGCACCTCTCCGGGCCCGCTCCAGAAAGGCAAGGCTGCTATGACCAAACCCAGGGCTCTGGCTCTGATCGTGATCGCCACCATGGGCGTTCTGCTCGTGGGGAACGCCTCCTGCCAGACGGAAGCGCCGACGGAAGACCAGGCTGCCGTGTGCCCGCCGCCGATGCTGGCGCCGCCCCCGGCGAAGATCCAGCAGCTTACTGAAGAGATCCGTTTGCTGCAGCTCCTGAATCGCATGCAGTTTACCGCAGAACAACTTACAGCCCTTCTGCCGGTGGTGGACAACCTCCAGAAGGAGCGCGGGCAGTTCGACGAGCAGATCGCCGCCCTCGACACGCAGCTGGAGCAGGCTCTTACCCGGCAGCGTGAACTCCTCGTAGCTGACAAGCGGGTGCCCGCCGACTTGCACAGGCGGCTCGCCGAACTCCAGAAACAACGCGCGGAGTTGCAGGAGCAAGCCCAACTCGCCCTGGCTCAGTCCGGGGGTAGTCTGCGCAAGCTCTTGACCGCGCCGCAACTCGCGATCGTCACCGGCTCTTATGAGGCGCAACTGCAGGCTCGTGAGATGCTTGCATGGCTGCGGACGTTGTCCGATGAGGACTTCACTCAAGAAGCCAGGGCCAATGCAGAGGGGCTGGCAATGCCCGAGAAGGGTCTGACCCAGGACCTCCTGCTACAGGTCTTCACTACCGCGCGGAAGATGAGCGCCCCCGACTTCGCCAAGTCTGAAAACGAGCTCACTCAGCGCCTGGCCCCCGTATACGGGCTCACAGAGACCGAGGCTGATGGTCGCCTCGCCGCGACCTTCGCCAGCCCGCACATGCCGGGGTTACTACGCGAGAAGGCTGCCACTGCGGCGGGAGGGGCAGGATAGGCAGAGGCAGCGGCCGAGACCCGTGATTCGGCCCTCAGACCAGCAGCAAATCCTGCAAGTCGTGTTCTGAAGCTGGATCGCTTCCTACCCATGCGCATCGGCATTTTCACCAACACCTTTCGCCCAACGGTCAATGGGGTCGCCAAGTGTGTTGAGTACTACGAACGCGGCCTGCAGGAGCGTGGGCACGAGGTCATAGTCTTCGCGCCCGCCTCTGAGAACTACGACCGTTCCACCGATACCAGCAACGTTTATCGCTTCTCCACCCTCCCCAATCCCTTTGATGCTGATTACACCATCGCAGCCCCGTACTCCCGGCCGGTGGCCAAGGCCTTGCGCCGCCTGGACTTCGATGTTATCCACACTCAGCACCCCTTCTGGGTCGGGGCCTGGGGCGCGTGGTATGCCCGCCTGATGGATCTCCCTCTGGTCACCACCATCCATACCGACTATCGCCTGTTCACGCACGTCATCCCCTTGCCGGAGCCTCTGGTAGAGGGCTACATGCGCGTCCGCGTGGCCAGTTACTGCAACAAGTGTGACCTGGTGACCACTCCGGTGAAGTCCATGCGGCGGCTGCTGCGGCGTCAGGGAGTGCGCACGCCCATCAAGCTCCTCCCCAATCCCACCGCCATCGCCGAGTTCCAGAAGGGGGACCGGGAAAAGGTACGTAGCCGCCTGGCCGTCTCCTCCGACACGGTCTTGCTCGGCTTTGTTGGACGCCTTAGTCCAGAGAAGAATCTCGGCTTTCTCCTGCGCGCAGCCGAACAGGTGCTCCGCTCCCACCCGCAGACCGCGCTGCTCTTGGTGGGCGACGGGCCCGAGCGCGCAGCGCTGGAGGCCCAGGTAAAGCGACCCCTGAGGGACCGCGTGTTCTTTGCCGGTGCCGTGCCCCATGCCGAGGTGCCCGACTACCAGGCGGCCCTGGATATCTTTGTCTCCGCCAGCCTCAGCGAAACCCAGTGCCTGGCGTATACCGAGGCCATGGCCACGGGCCGCCCGGTTGTGGCGCTCAAAGCTCCGGGGGCCGAGGATATGATTTCTTCGGGGCGCAATGGCCTGTTGGCAACTGATCCCGAGGACCCCGCGGACCTGGCGTCAAAGATCGCTGAACTGGTGGAGGACCGCGAGCGCCGGTCGGCGATGGCACAGGAGGCACAGACGTGGGTCCGCCAGTTTGACGTGGTCAATGTGGCGGCCAGCCTGGAAGCGCTTTATACGCAGGCTGCAGAGCTGTCTCAAGAGGAGCCGATTTAGGCCTCGGGGGCTATCTGCCGCTGGAGGCGCCACTCGTTCCTGCCAGCCGTGCCGGAGGACTGACGTGCCCGTTTGGGGTTTTGGCTACAGTCCGGCTCGTGTGGCCCTCCCCAGCCGCATTGCACCTACAGCTGAATTAGAACCATCGTCCCTGGCCAGGCGTTGTTAGTAAGGATGGGAGCTAGTCTGCGCAAGGTGGTGAGAGTGATGCGTGGCAAGACCGGCGTTGCCAGGTTGAGTGTCGCCCTGATGCTGCCTCTGGCGCTGCTGATGGCCGGCTGCGACGAGGACCGGATCGAGGAACAACTAGGCAACGCCAGCGCCGCCGCTCTGGAGCAGAGCTATTCAGTCAACCATGATCCCCTGCTTACTGCCTGGTGTGAGGGTGTCGGTGAGACGCTTACTGCCTTCAGTACACGCCAGCAAGTCCCGTACACCTTCCGGGTCCTGGAGACCGACATGGTCAACGCTCTCGCCACTCCCTGGGGCCATGTTTACGTGACCCAAGGTCTGTTGGATTTCGTGGAGAGCGAAGACGAGATCGTCGCTGTGATCGGTCACGAGGTCGCTCACGTAGTCCACCGTGATGCCATGCATGGTCTCAAGCAGAGTCTCCTGTTCTCCCTGGCGGCAGGACTGATCCGGGGTCAGAACAGGGAGGTCGGTGACCTCGCCGGCCTGGGCCTGGGGCTCCTCAGTCTGCGCTACAGTCGCCAGGATGAATACAATGCGGACGACGCCGGCACGATGCTGTGCTACCGCGCGGGCCATGACCCCCGCGGTATGCTGGACTTCTTGGATCGGCTGCACACCGAGATAGAGCGTGAGCGTTCCTGGAGCTTCCTCCAGGCGTTGCTCTCCACCCACCCGTATACGGTGAACCGGGGCCTGCGCCAGAAGAACCAACCGCATGTGGCGCTGCATACCCCTGCCGCGCGTATGCGTGTGGCGGCGGGCTATCTCCGGCGCGGCCATTACAGCACGGCTGCCAAACTTCTACAGCCCGAGGCGGAACAAGGGGCCAACCCGCAGGCGCTGCTTCTGCTTGCCGACGCCCTTGCAGGCCGAGGGTCCACCGAAGAGGCGCGCAGCCTGTACCAGTTAGCGGCTCAACACACCACCTCGGAATATCCCGGCCTGGCTCTGGCCGCCTTGGCGGCGTACACACCTCCGACCGCCCTGCCGATCACGGTGCAGGAGCAGGCCTCTGCCGCCGCTCTCCTGGCAGACGAGAGTGGGAGTCGCCGGCAGACGGTAGATTCCCTGGGCCGGGTGCCGGAGCGCAATGCCTCGTTGGCTGCACGGTTGTCTCGCCCCCGCGACGCCGGCGAACGTGCCCTGGGAACGCTTGAGCAGGTCTCCGAGAGCCGTGCGGAGGTTCCCGAGGTCTCGCGTACAGCTGCTTTGCGCGCTAATGGGGCCGTGACGCGGGCCGTGGAAGTGATCTACTCTCTGGAGCACTACCAGACTGCTTCGCAGAATGCGGCTGCTCGTACTGCCGCCATGCTGGACCGGCTAGAGGCCCAACTGCGCAGCCTCGCGGTCGGCCAAGGCCGCGGCAGCGTGCTTGACCTCAATCGCCGCGCGCTGATGGAGCTGGAGTCGGCGGCTGCCGCTCTCGAGGCCGGCGATCAGCTTGCTCGCCAGAGCTTGGCCTTCGTGGCAGAGGCCCAGGAGTCTGCGGAGCAGACTGCGCAGGTGGTACGTGAACTGATGACCACCGAGGAGCCTCCCTCTCACGTCATATCCTTGACTCAAGATCTCACCCATGCCACGCGGAAGCTTGCCGACCAGGCGCTTGCCAAGACTCATCTGGCGCAGGAGCAGGCCCGGAAGGCAGAATTGCATGGGCTGGTCGCGGCCCTCCACTTGGCCCAGGCCGCCGCGGATCCTGCCCGCCTCCGGGGCCTGGATGTCATGGTGGCATATTACCTGCAGAGCACTCCAGCGCAGGTGGCCTCCCTTCGCGAGCGGGGCTTGGGCTATGGGGATGTTGGCGTGGCTCTGGCAGCCTCGGGCAGTACCGGTACGTCACCTTCACTGCTCGCGAGCCGGCTAGCGTCAGAGGCCAGCCTGCTTGATTCTGTCACGCTCACCTCTGAACAGACTGTGGGCATGAAGGCGATGCTCAAATTCCTGACTCAGGCCATGCTGCAGGAAGTGGACGAAACAGTCCATCCCCAGCCTCCGGGATGAGACCCTCTCCGACGCTCCTGGCCCTGCTCAGCCACTCTGCCCTCTCCCTGGACATCACCCAGGCGTGTGTGTTTGCGGACAAGTCATTCACTGCGGGCTGGACGTTTGCTGTCATAGATATGCCCCGGCCAGACTGCGATATCATACAGGATGAATTGGCCGCTCGGCAGTCATTATGCGTAAGTAGTTTGCGGGGCCTGCTTGACAGGATTGCTCCGTAACATATAATATTCACCCATAGCTAATCACGTGATTCGAAGTTTCAACCTCATTTGGGTAGGAGGCGGGGAGAACTATGGCATCAAAGTCCTCCAGAGTAGTCAAGTACCAGAAAGTTAAGGAGACGCTGGCCGGAGAGATTGAGCGCGGTAAGTATGCCCTCGGCGAACGGCTTCCGAGTGAAAAACAGCTTGCCGAGCAGTTTGAGGTAAGTATCATCACCGTGCGGCAGGCCGTGGAAGCTCTGGCTCGAGACGGTTTTGTAGAGAAGATTCAGGGCAGTGGCACCTACATCCGCCGTCTCCGTCCCGCGATCGAGCGCAAGATCTGGGCCTTTGTGGTTCCCGGTCTCGACGAATTGTGGTATCCCTCGGTAGCTGGCGGGTTGGAGGATGTCTCGCGGGCGGCGGGCATCGGCGTCATCATCCTGGGAACCGACCTCGAGGAAGAGTCTGGGGAGAACGTACGCCGCATCGTGACCATGGGCGCCGATGGGCTTATCATCGCCCCCAGTGCCTCGCGCCGCCTTGACACTACGGTTATAAATGAACTCTCCATGGCTGGCGTTCCCTTTGTCTTCTGCGGTGACTACATCTCTGAGGTGGACGCCCCGCGGGTCCTGTGGGATTACCGTGGAGGCGCCCGCATGGGTGTCGAGCACCTGCTGGCCCAGGGCCACCGGCGGATCGCCTTCCTCAGCCATCCCGCGACCAATCCCAGCCAGGCCATGTGGGAGGGCTATCGCGCCGCTCTGACCACTGCGGGCGTGGACCCCTGGCCACCGAGAGGCTTGCAGGCCAAGAGCTTTGAGCAAACTGACCTGTATCGTGCTGCAAGGGACCTCTTGGCCCTCTGGCCCCGCCCGACTGCGGTGTTGTGTGCCCACGACAGTGTGGCCCAGTTCATGTGCCAGGCGGCCGCGGACGCGGGCCTGAAGGTCCCGGAGGAACTCAGCGTTGTGGGTTTCTACGGTTTCCACATGGTCCGGCAGACTGAGCTGCCGCTTACCACCGTGGCCGTACCCACCCATGAACTCGGGCAGGAAGCAGGCAAGGTCTTGCTTCGTCTCATGATGGGCGGCACGGTCAACCCCGAGATCGTTCTCCCCTCCAGCCTGCGCCTCGGACGTACCACCGCCCCGCCCTTGCCCAGCGAGACCCTCATTCCTGGTCCAGCGCCAGTGAGCGACCCGGAGGTGCCGGCCGAGTAGCGGCCCCCACACCCGCCGTGCCGGAGCGCTGCCTCCCGGAGGCGGCGCTCTTCCTGTGGCGGTACTAAGACGATGACAACAGCTGCCCTTGCCTCGACAATAATCTTCGTTTTGGTGATTGTGCTCATCACCACCGAGCGCACACATCGTGCCACTGCCGCACTGGTCGGCGCGGCCCTGGTCCTGGTCACCGGTCTGGTGGATCAGCAAACCGCCTTCCATGGCCGGCCCGGAGTTGCCCAGGGCGTGGACTGGAACACCATCTTCCTGCTCATCGGCATGATGGTGATCGTCAACGTCACGCGGCGCACCGGCGTGTTCCAGTGGGCGGCCATCCGCTCCGCCAAGCTGGTACGCGGCCAGCCGGCTGCTCTGCTGGTGGTCTTCTGTCTGGTAACCGCCATAGCCTCGGCCTTCCTCGACAACGTCACCACCGTGCTGGTGATTGCCCCCATCGTCATTCTCATCTGTGACGTACTGGAGACCGATGCCGTGCCCTATTTGATCTGCATGGTGTTGGCCTCCAACATTGGTGGCGTCGCCACACTCATTGGCCATCCGCCAAACATCATGATCGGCTCAGCCGCTGGCCTCTCCTTCATGGACTTTCTGCGGATTGACATGCCCATTGCCGTTGTCGTGCTGGTGCTCTTCTTGGTCGGAGTCTGGTTGCTGCTGCGCGGCAAGGTCAGGGTATCTCAGGAAGACCGTGATCGCCTGCTAGCACTTGACGAGACCACGGCCATTACCGACCGTCCCCTGCTGTGGTGCTGTGCGGTCGTGGTGGGTCTGACCATGGTCGGATTTACGCTACACCATGCTATGGGCATCGAGCCGGCTACCGTGGCGCTGACGGGGGCCGCACTCCTCCTGCTCTTGCACCCCGAAGGTCCCGAGGAGTTCCTGCGCGAGATCGAATGGCCCAGTCTGTTCTTCTTCATGGGCGTGTTTGTGATGGTGAGTGCCCTGGTGAAGAACGGAGTCATCCAGGTCTTGGGGGGCAGTATCATCACCCTCAGCCACGGGAGCTTGCCTCTCCTGACTCTGGGGCTGCTGTGGCTCTCGGGACTGGCGGTGGGCTTCATGGACCACATTCCCTACACCGCAGCCGTGATTCCCCTCGTCCAGGATGTCTTGCAGAGCTTGCACCCGGGGGCCGACCCCGCCGAGCTGGCCGGCCTGGTGCGTACCTCCAATACCCAGGTCCTGTGGTGGGCCCTGTCCCTGGGAGCGAACCTCGGTGCTAACTGGACCCTGATCGCCGCCGCCACCAATGTCGTCGTGGCTGGAACCGCGGATCGCTCCGGCCACCGGATCGCCTTCTGGCGTTTCGTCAAGTACGGCGCACCTGTCACCCTGATGAGCCTGGCGCTCTCGAGCGTGTATCTGTGGCTCCGTTTCCTGAGATAGGGGGTGGCTGATCGTGCTCTGCGCAGGCGTGGACATTGGCAGTGTGGCCACCAAGGTTGTGGTCCGGGACGATCGGGAGCAGCGCGTCCTGGCCTCGGCCGTGCGGGCTTCGGGCTGGGATCCGCGCCAGGCGGGTGAGCAGTGCCTTGCCGACGCTCTGGAAGCGGCTTCGCTGGAACGCTCTGACCTGGAGGCTCTGGTAGTCACGGGTTATGGCCGCACCCTCTGGCCGGAGGAGAGCCGTGTGGTCACCGAGCTCACCTGCCTCTTCCACGGGGTGCGGGAGACTGTCCCGGGCGTGCGTACCGCCTTTGACGTGGGAGGGCAGGATAGCAAGGTTCTGGCCCTGGACGCCCGCGGTGAGCTCGTGGACTTTGTCGTCAACGACCGCTGTGCAGCCGGCACCGGGCGTTTCCTCGAACTGTCCGGCCAGCGCCTGGGTCTGACGGCGGCCGAGCTGGGGCAGCTTGCCACACAGGCCTCAGAGACGGTGCCTCTGTCAAACGTGTGCGCGGTCTTCGCTGAGAGCGAGGTGGTGGGGCTCTTGGCCCGCGGCGTGGATCGCTCAGCCATCGCGCGAGGGCTGTGCGAGGCCGTGGCGCAGCAGCTTCTCGCCCTCGCCGGCCGTCTTCCGCGCACCGCGCCTCTTGCCTTGACAGGCGGGGTGGCGTACAATGCGGGAGTATGTGCTGCTCTGGAGCGCGCCCTCGAGGAACCGGTGGCCGTTCCAGCAGACCCCCAACTGGTCGTAGCCCTGGGTGCGGCGATTCTGGCCTCTGAAAAGGAGTAGCCAGGCGGGCAGTTGTTCGGCTCTTAACGACACAAACGCCATATCATCACCATGCGTAGTGAGATTCATCTGGTCATGGTTTTCGCGCTCCTGGTCGGGATTGCGCCTTTGCAGGCCGAGGAGCTCAACAAGCCCCAACAGGCGAAGTCGCAGGTCGCTTCGGCCCGGATCGAGCTAGGCGCGGGTCACCCGGCCCGCGCAGTCGAGTTGTTGCTCTCCGCCTCTGAACTGCTTCCGGAATGGGTCGTGCCGCGTGAATGGCTGGCCCTGGCCTACCAGCGGCAGGGTGAGAAGGACAAGGCTCTGGCCGAATATGCCTGGCTCCAGCGCAAGACCTACAACTTCGACCCCTACGGCCGGAGCAACCCACCTGAGAGCAAGGAACTGATCATTTCTGCCGAGGCTCTGACCATGTGGCTCATTAATGAAACCCGGCGCCAGCAGGACCTCGCGTTCTTGCGCTGCGAACCCCAACTCTCGGTGGTGGCCCGCGGGCATTCCCTGGAGATGGCTACGCTGGGGTACTTCAGCCACGAGTCGCCCACGCCGGGTCTGTGTCAGTCTGTGGACCGCTTCCGCAATGTCTTCAACTTCGTGCCCGGCGTATTGGCCGAAAACATCGCTCGCCGCTGGGGTAGCTCTCCCTGTCTCAATTTGGAGAACATAGCTCGGACTCACGAGGACTTCCTCGGCAGTCCCGGACACCGGGCCAATATCCTCTCCGCAGACGTTGAATGCATGGGGGTGGGGGTGGCAGCGAACGCGCAGGGAGCCTATTGGGTGACAGAGGTCTTCGCGAGGTTCAGCACGACGCCGCCCCCGGATGGAACATGGAACAACTGATCAGAGCCGCCTTGCTCGAGTCCTCGCAGCTGCTCGCCGCGATGGGAGAGAGCCTGGCCTCCGAGGTCGCGGAGGTGACTCAGCGGGCCATAGACTGCCTCCGGGGAGGGCACCTGATCGCCCTCTGCGGAAACGGAGGGAGCGCCTCCCAGGCGCAACACCTGGCCGGTGAGCTGGTGGGACGTTTTCGTCGCGAGCGGGCGGCCTTCCGCGCGATCTCCCTCACCACGGACACCGCCGTCCTGACGGCTATCGCCAACGACTATGGATACGAGGAGGTCTTCCGGCGACAGGTGGAGGGACTGCTGGAGCCGGGGGACATGCTCGTCTGCCTGAGCACAAGTGGCAATGCCGAGAACATTCTCCGCGCTGTGGCGGACTGCAAATCACGTGGTATCTTGACGGTTGGCCTGACGGGCGAGACGGGTGGCAAGCTGGCAGAGATCGCCGACCTCTGCTTGAAAGTCCCCCACCGCCAGACCTCCACCATTCAGGAGGCGCATCTGGCCGTTGGGCACGTGCTCTGCGATCTGATTGAGAAGTCCCTGGCCGCTCGCTAGCAGACAGGGTTCGGTCAGGGGAGGCTCCACATGTCATCCGCGTGGGTTCCCCTTGTACAGGCAGTGCTGAAGCAGTAAAATACATTGAACACGACCCGTTCCACTGAGCCTTTGCTCGAACCTGGTGTCAGGTCCATTCAAGGAGTGAAACATGGTGTCTCACCCCGCTTTGCGGGAAGGGCTGTCCTTTGATGACGTGCTGCTGATCCCGGCACGCTCCGACCTCCTGCCCACGCAGATGGATGTGCGCGCCCGCTTCAGCCGCCACGTTAGTCTGAATATCCCTATCATCAGTGCGGCCATGGACATGGTCACCGAAGGCCGGCTGGCGATCGCCATCGCCCGCGAGGGGGGTATCGGGGTCATTCACAAGAGCATGCCGCCCGAGCGCCAGGCCATCGAGGTGGACAAGGTCAAGCGGTCCGAGAGCGGCATGATCGTGGACCCCGTCACGCTCAGTCCCCAGCACACAGTTCGCGACGCTCTCGAGCTGATGCGACACTATCACATCTCCGGCCTCCCCATTACCGAGGAGGGTAGGCTGGTGGGGATCCTGACCAACCGCGACCTGCGCTTCGAGACTGATCTCGATAAGCCTGTCAGCGAGGCGATGACCGCCAAGCACCTTGTAACCACCCCCGAGGGCACGGATTTTGCACGCGCCAAGGAAATTCTGCACGAGCACCGGATTGAGAAGCTCCCGGTGGTGGATGGCAACATGATGCTGCGCGGGTTGATCACCATCAAAGACATCGAGAAGGTGGCGATGTACCCGGAGGCCTGCAAGGACGAACTGGGACGTCTGCGCGTCGCGGCCGCGGTGGGTGTCAGTGCCGACACTCTGGAGCGCGCCGAGTTGCTCGTAGAACGTGGGGTGGACGCCCTGGTCGTGGACACCGCTCACGGCCATTCCGCCGGTGTGCTCAAGCAGGTTACAGTCCTCAAGGAGAAGTACCCGGACCTGGACATTGTGGGGGGCAACGTCGGCACCGCCGAGGGTGCCGCAGCCCTGATCGAGGCCGGCGCCGACGCAGTCAAGGTGGGCATGGGCCCCGGCTCCATCTGCACCACTCGGGTCGTGACGGGCGCTGGCGTGCCCCAGGTGACCGCCATCCTGGACTGCGCGCAGGTCTGCGAAAAGCACGATGTGCCGCTGATCTCGGATGGCGGCATAAAATACTCCGGTGACATCACCAAGGCCCTCTGCGCGGGTGCCCACGCGGTAATGATTGGGGCCCTGCTGGCCGGTACCGAGGAGAGCCCCGGGGAGACCGTGCTGTATCGGGGACGCACGTACAAGGAGTACCGAGGCATGGGCTCGCTGGCCGCCATGGGGCAGTCGCGCGAAGCCCGCGATCGCTACAGCCAGCAGGAAGTGGACGAGGAGAAGCTGGTTCCTGAGGGGCTGGAGGGCCGCGTGCCCCACAAAGGCCCGCTCCACAGCGTCGTGCATCAGTTGGTCGGGGGATTGCGCGCCGGCATGGGGTACTGCGGGGTTACCAAGTTAGACGAGCTCCGGCGCCGGCCGGAGCCGAAGTTCTATCGTATCACTCCTGCGGGTCTGCGTGAGAGCCATCCACACGACGTGATCATCACCGAAGAAGCGCCCAACTATCAGATGCCGGAGTAGGAGAGTGAACAGTTGACAGTCGGTAGTTCACAGTAGTGCCCCACAACCGGGTTTCCCCGCTGCTGGTGTGCGCCGTGATCTGGTTGGTGCCAGGCGCGCCCCCTGTAGACTGAGAACTGCTGACTGCTGACTTCAGCCATGGCTGTGATTCGACTGGTTCACCTCACCAAACGTTTTGGCGAAACGGTGGCCGTCCAGGATGTGAACCTGGAGGTGCAGGACCGGGAGTTCCTGGTCCTGGTGGGGCCCTCTGGGTGCGGTAAGACCTCCATCCTCCGCCTTGTGGCCGGACTCGAAGAGCCCAGCGATGGCGAGATCTGGATTGGCGATCGGCTGGTCAACAGCCTGGAGCCTAAAGACCGCGACATCGCCATGGTCTTCCAGAACTACGCCCTGTATCCGCACATGACCGTCGAGGACAATATCGCCTTCGGCATGCGTTTGCGCAAGATGGAGCCTGAGGAGATTTCCCGGCGCGTGGGTGAGGCCGGCGCCATGCTGGGTATCGAGAACCTGCTCAAACGCCGCCCGGCCGAGCTCTCCGGCGGACAGCGTCAGCGTGTCGCCCTGGCTCGCGCTATCGTCCGCGAACCGGCGGCCTTCCTCATGGACGAGCCCCTCTCCAATCTGGATGCCAAGTTGCGTCTGCAAACCCGTGCGGAACTCATCAAACTCCACCGCCGCCTGGGCATCACCACGCTGTACGTCACTCATGACCAGGTCGAGGCCATGACCATGGGGGAGCGTATTGCGGTGATGAAGAGCGGGCAGATTCAGCAGGTGGACACACCCCTGGGCCTGTACAACTTCCCGGCCAACAAGTTCGTCGCCGGCTTCATCGGCAGCCCAGGGATGAACTTTGTGGAGGCTGAGATCCTGGCGCATAACGACAGTCTGTTCGCCGACGCCGGCACCTTCCATCTCGCGGTCGCCCCCGAGAAGCGTGACGCCCTGCAGTCCTACGTTGGCGTGCCGGTGACATTGGGCATTCGCCCCACGGACATCTTCGATCCGCGGGTCACTGCTCCCGTGGCGCCCTCAGCGGACAACACCATCGAGGGTTCGGTGGAGGTTGTCGAACCGCTGGGCGCAGAGAGCATCGTGCATCTTCGTGTCAACAGCGACACGCTGGTAGTGAAAGTGGATGGCGCCTCCTCCGTGCAGCCCGAGGCTGAGATGAAGGTGGTCGTGGACCTGGCCCGTGTCCATTACTTTGATCCCGATGGCGAGCAACGCATAGCGTAGGCCCCTCCGGATGGCTAGTGCCTCCTCAAAAGCCTCTCTCCTCCTTCACGCCTGTTGCGGCCCCTGCGCGACCGTGGCTCTGGAGCGTCTCCTGCCTCGTTTCGCGGTCACCCTGCTCTGGTACAACCCCAACCTCGAACCCGCCGCGGAGCACGCCCGCCGCCTCGCTGCCGTTCGTGAGGTCGCGGCTCATTTCAATGTGGAGTTGTTGACCCCGCAGCCCGACCCCGAGGCCTGGCTGAGTGCGGTTGCCGACCTCGCCCAGGAACCTGAGGGCGGTCGCCGGTGTGAGGTCTGTTTCCTCTTCCGTCTTCGTCGCACGGCGCAGAGGGCCGCCGGCGGTGGGTACCAGTACTTCGCCACGACGCTGACCACCGGGCCGCAGAAGCGCCTCGAACAAATTCGCCAGGCAGGTCACATCGCAGCAGCCGAGTACGGCGTGCAATTCCTTGACGAAAGCTTCCGTTCCCGGGCCGGATTTCAGCGCAGTGTGGAGCTGAGCAAGGAATTGAGCCTGTATCGGCAGAACTACTGTGGTTGCCGCTATAGCATGAGATAGCTGCGCCGATTTGTCTCGTGCCTGGGCGGAAGAACAGATGTAGTTAGGAGAATTGTCCATGAAACGAGCCCTGATGGTTTGGGGTGGCTGGGAAGGCCATGAGCCCAAGCAGTGTGTAGAGGTTTTCGAGCCCTTCTTGCGGGCGTGCGGTTTTGAGGTCCGTGTCGAGAACACTCTTGACGTATACCTGGAGACCGACTATCTGTCCACGCTCAGTCTGATTGTGCCAGTCTGGACGATGGGGGAGATCTCGCCTGATCAGTGTAAAGGTCTGCTGGACGCGGTGCGGGCCGGGGTGGGCATTGCTGGCTGGCATGGGGGCATGGGAGATGCCTTCCGTCAGAACACGGAGTATCAGTTCATGGTCGGGGGCCAGTGGGTCGC
>LSQX01042823.1_pt3 | contig 52878 bp, 40 predicted proteins | sample 654561 | NCBI WGS metagenome assembly LSQX01 (sample SAMN04489861, study PRJNA283612) | anaerobic digester metagenome | isolation source: 4 biogas reactors fed with cattle manure at either 37C or 55C with and... | place: Denmark: Kongens Lyngby | collected 2014 | reverse complement strand
CAGTTCTTGACTTGTAATAAGATTTATGCTTGAACGATGTTGTTGCGTTTCTTTTTGAATAGTTAAAAGTTCTCTTAGCAACTGTATCCTATAAGCAATAGTATAATTACCCATACAATGTCCTGTGTCATCTATTGCTATTTGCCCATTCCGACGAGTTGTATTCCTATTCTCAGAAATGTTCCTATTTTCTACTAGTCTGTTTCGAAAAAGGAGCAATGGTTTCATCCATTTAACACCGCTATTAATCAAAGCCGTCATTGATTTATCCTCTTTAACAACAGTACAAGTCCAACAGCCAAATCTACTTTGCCCGCATGATTTATGGTGGTCATTTGTCACAACAGATGGACATTCATAATCATCTGCTGAAGCATCTGAATATATTTTAAAGAGTATTTTATTATCAAATCCCCAAGGAGAAGGAATAGCATTAATTATATACCAAACTTCTTCTAGCATTAATTCTTTGATTGGTGAATAAATAAAAGTATTTGGATTCAATGGATGTTTAGAAAGTCTCTGTCCTTTAATATTATGTCTCTTAATAGATCTTGCTCTCTGTTGACTTTCGAATAGTCTTGCCCCTATTAATATTATAACTTCACCATCAGAGACTACCTCGCGTGTTATGAAATCAGATGTTGGCTTAATTTTCAATTTTTCAGTGCAAAAGCGAAATGAATTATTCGGAACAGGATAACCTTTTCCTATAACACAACTCCAAAATGTATCTTCAATTTTAGGGAATGTAATTCTAACTGTTATTGGAAGTCTTTGTTCTCTAGCTGATTGTCGAATTTTATGTAAAACAGACGTTACGTATTCTTCTATGATTGGATTTTCAACCATTGTATCATTACAAACAACATAAATCTGCCTTTTTAATTCTACTTCAGGCCATTCATCTTTAATTTTTTGAAGTGCAAGCCAAACCAATGTAAGTAAAACCGTGGAATCCTTTCCTCCACTAAAACCAATGATCCAAGGACGATTATATCTATCTTCTTCTAAATACTGATCTATTAGCTCATCAATTATTTTGGATATTTTCATTTTAAGCATTAAAGTTAAACTGCTATAAATAAATAACCGTCATTTTAGGTTAAGCAAATTTATGGTTTTATTTTGGATTGACAATAATTGTTATATGATGAAAAAATGAGAATAACCTTTTATGTTAATTCTTTTTTCCACCTATCCAGGTCCATTTGTGCCAGATATACTCCAGGGGACCTTGTTTGTGCTTGCGAAGCCACCACTTGCAGAGATGTAGTTGAAGCAGGAAGATCAATATGCCGATAATAAGGCTTATCGTGTAGCCGCAGTAAGGAGCAAGGTAGAGCCCGAAAGGAAAATAGATAAAGGCTCCTATAATAGACTGGGTGACGTAATTTGTAAGGCTCATCCTGCCGTAAAAGCGCAGACCTCCAACTTTATCACGGAACTTTTTACTTTGATAAAGGAGTATAAAGGATGCTATAAGCACCAGCGTAAACGCCAACTGTACACGTTCTGTTTCTCATGTCGAAAAAATCGTATTTCTTCGATACATTTTTTTTCGTTACGGGGCTATCTATGCAATTGCTGTGAAACAAATAAAACGGAAGCAGGCACTTCCGTTTCTGGGTCGGGATGAAAGGATTCGAACCTTCGACCACCTGGTCCCAAACCAGGCATTCTAACCGGACTGAACTACATCCCGAATACTTTTAATTCTTATAAAAGCGGTGCAAAGTTACGGTTTTAAACAAAAACCGCCAACTGTTTTGGAGTTTACTTTAGCCGGTCTGCTCCTATTTCAGGATCTCATAAGCCTTGAAACACTTGACCAGCTTTTCGGTAGCTATGTCTATCTGCTCTTTGGTATGCGTAGCCATGAGCGAAAAACGTATCAGAGTGTCATCGGGCGAACAGGCGGGAGGAATAACGGGATTGACGAACACACCCTCCTCGAACAGCATTTTCGTAATGTAGAAAGTCTTGTAGAAATCCCTGATATAGAGAGGTATGATGGGTGTCGATGTGTTGCCTATCTCAAATCCGAGCGTTCGGAAATTTTCCAGTGCATAATCGGTCAGTTCCCAAAGTCGCCCGATCCTTTCAGGTTCGCTCTTCATAATATGCATGGCTGCACGTGCCGCAGCGGTTGCAGCAGGTGTATTGCTGGCGCTGAATATATAGGGTCGGGAATGGTGGCGTACCCAGTTGATAATCTCCTTATCGGCAGCAATGAAACCGCCGATGGCCGCCAGCGATTTGCTGAATGTGCCCATGATTATCTCTATCTGGTCGGTGACTCCGAAATGGCTGCATACGCCACGTCCGCGGTCACCCATAACTCCCAGTCCGTGAGCCTCGTCAACCATTACGCAGCAGTTGTACTTCTCCTTCAAAGCAGTGATCCTCGGCAAGTCGGCCAGATCACCTTCCATACTGAAAACTCCATCAACCACAATCAGCTTGAGCGAATCCGGCTCACAACGTTTCAGGTTTTTTTCAAGCGACTCCATATCATTGTGACGGAATTTCATAGACTTGGCAAATGAAAGGCGGCGACCGTCAACAATTGAGGCATGGTCAAGCTCGTCACATATTATATAATCGTCGCGCCCCATAAGACAGGAAATAGATCCCATATTGGCCTGAAAACCGGTAGAGAAGATCATAGCCTCTTCTTTTCCGACAAATTCGGCCAGCTCGGCCTCAAATTCGTTATGCAGGTCGAGCGTACCGTTCAGATAACGCGAACCGGCACAACCGGTGCCGTACTTTTTTACAGCCTCTATCGCGGCTTCAATAACCTTGGGATGGTTGGTAAGTCCCAAATATGAGTTGGATCCAAACATGAGCACCTTACGGCCCTCCATTGTAACTTCGGTATCCTGCATACTGGAAATGCATCTATGATACGGATATATACCCTGTGCCTTACCTTCCTGAGGTAATGTATATTCAGCACACCTTTCACTCAATTTGTTCATAGGGCACAAATTTAGTCAAAAAATAAATAGTATCTTCGCATCGATAAAAAGAAGTACAATTGTTGTCCGATGAAAAAAAAAGCAGCATTCCTGTTTAACCCCATATCAGGTCCCTATAGACTTATCCCTGTCAAACCCATGATAGAACGTTTCGTCAATCGCGATCTGTATGATTTTACCATTATTGACACCGAATATCAGTACCATGCCAGGAAGTTAGCTGCCGAATTTGCCTCAAAAAACTACGATGTAGTATTTGCTGTCGGAGGCGACGGAACGGTTAACGAAGTAGGAAACGGTCTGATAGGAAGCAACACGGCACTGGGCATAATACCGTGCGGTTCAGGCAACGGACTTGCCCGGCATCTGGGAATCTCTATGGACCCTTTCAAAGCAATAAAATGGCTTAACAAATCCAAAGTTGTCAACATTGACTATGGAAAGATTGCCGGTCATCCGTTTTTTTGTACCTGCGGAGTAGGCTTCGATGCTACGGTCAGTGAATCATTTGCCAAAGCAGGTTCACGCGGGGTAGTTACTTATCTGGAGAATGTTCTCAAGGAGATGATCACCTACAAAATTGAAGAATACCACCTCTCATCAAATTATGGTTTCGATGAGACAGTGGATGCTTTCATAGTGAACTGTGCCAATGCCGACCAATGGGGTAACAATGCGTATATTGCCCCTAACGCATCGGTTCAGGATGGAGAACTGGATATAACTGTGATCCATCCGTTTGCGGCAGTCGATATACCGCTTATGGCTTTGCAACTATTCAACAAACAGTTGGACAAGAGCAGGAATGTGACTGTCCACAAATTCAAAAAATTAACAATTACGCGAAAGTCGGAAGGAGCGGCTCATTTTGACGGTGAACCGATAATGTTAGGCACCAAAATAGATATAGAAGTTGTACCGTTGGGAATAAAGGTCCTTATTCCGGACAAAAATCGTTATCTTTGATATGTAAATGTTTTTCCAACTGTAAAATAGTTTTTTGTTTTATTGTATGGTTTTGACAATATACTTGAAGGCAAATTAGTAAATTTGCCAATTATTGTACAAAATAGACAGGTAGATATAAAGGGAAATGAAGACGAAAAAAGATATAGAAGAAACTTTTGACGAATCAAACCCCGCTTTTTCCATGATCGCCGATTATGACGGCAACGATAGCGGACTGTTTGAAAACACTATAGATGATGTTGTACCTGTACTTCCATTGCGGAACATGGTGCTTTTTCCTACGGTAGTCATGCCCATATCGGTAGGCCGTGAATCATCACTTAAATTAATACAAAACGCTTCAAACGAGGGTAAGCAAATTGCCGTATTCTGTCAAAAAAATCCTGACGTGGAGAATCCCGGATTTAAAGACCTCTACACTACGGGTGCTCTTGCTAAAATCATAAGGATATTCGACATGCCTGACCAGACCACTACTGTGGTGCTTCAGGGAATGCAGCGGATTAAACTAAAAAACATAGTCGGCGTTCAGCCATACTTGCTTGGAAACGCCGAACTCATGCCCGAAGTCCTACCCGCAAGCAGTAACAAAGAGTTTAAGGCTATTATCGCTTCATGTAAGGATGCCGCCGTCAAATATGTGAAACTCTCGGACGGTATCCCGTCTGATGTGGCTTTTGCACTCAAAAACATTTCCAACGGGCTCTTCCTGATCAATTTTATATGTGCAAACCTGCCGTTTGACATCAAAGATAAAGCACGTCTGCTCAGGGAACCTACAACCTCCAGCCGCGCCCTGACACTGCTCTCCATACTGAACCGCGAAATCCAATTGATAGAGTTGAAGATAAGTATTCAGCGCAGGACACATGAAGAGATAGATAAACAACAAAAAGAGTATTTCCTGCAGCAAGAGCTCAAAAACATACAGAGCGAATTGGGCGGCAGTGTACAGGATCAGGATATAGAGGAGATGCGCCAAAAAGCATCCCAGAAAAAATGGAGCGATGATGTACGGAAGATGTTCGACAAGGAGTTGCTCAAACTGGAGCGTACCAATCCGCAGTCGCCTGACTACAATGTACAACTCTCGTATTTGCAGACTGTTCTGAGCCTTCCCTGGAATGAATTTACCAAGGACAACCTTGACATGAAAAACGCCCGTAAGGCTCTTGACAAGGATCATTACGGATTGGAAAAAGTAAAGGAACGGATACTGGAACATCTGGCGGTCATGAAACTCAGGGATGACCTTAAATCGCCCATATTGTGCCTGTTCGGCCCTCCCGGAGTCGGTAAGACCTCGCTTGGACTCTCTATAGCCAATGCGCTGAAACGCAAGTATGTACGTATATCATTGGGTGGTCTGCACGACGAAGCCGAAATCCGCGGACACCGTAAGACCTACATCGGAGCCATGCCCGGACGTATAATTAAAAGTCTTATTAAAGCCGGATCGTCAAATCCGGTTTTCATTCTGGACGAAATTGACAAGGTAAGCCGGATGACCATGCAGGGCGACCCCTCATCGGCACTGCTGGAGGTACTTGACCCCGAACAGAACAGCGCATTCCATGATAACTATCTGGACATTGACTACGATCTGTCCAAAGTGATGTTCATAGCTACAGCCAACAATCTGAATACGATACCTGCCCCTCTGCTGGACCGCATGGAGGTGATAGAGGTGAGCGGCTACATTACCGAAGAGAAGATCGAAATAGCCAAACGGCATCTGATCCCGAAAGAGATGGAGGCCAACGGTCTGAAAAAAGGCAGTCTAAGTCTGACCAAGGCGACAATCGAGTCTATAATAGAGAACTACACACGTGAATCAGGCGTACGGGAACTGGAAAAGAAAATCGGTAAAATATGCCGGAAGATTGCCTATCAGTATGCTACTGACGGTGATTTCAGCCGTAAGACTGTCAAACCCGGCGATCTGCAGGAACTGTTGGGCGCCCGTCCCTACTCCCGCGAGAAATATCAGGGTAATGATTATGCCGGAGTGGTTACCGGCCTTGCATGGACGGCGGTTGGCGGCGAGATAATGTTCGTTGAGACCAGCCTGAGCCGGGGCAAGGAGGGTAAGCTGACACTTACCGGAAATCTTGGTGATGTAATGAAGGAGTCGGCCATGCTGGCAATGGAGTACATACGTTCCCATAGCAGCATACTCAATTTGGATCATGCCGTCTTCAACTCATGGAACGTCCATATCCATGTACCCGAAGGGGCTATTCCAAAAGATGGCCCGTCGGCCGGAATAACCATGGCCACCTCGATAGCATCGGCCTTCACACAGAGAAAAGTGAAGGCACATCTGGCCATGACAGGCGAGATTACGCTTCGCGGTAAAGTGCTGCCGGTTGGCGGAATACGAGAAAAGATCCTGGCCGCCAAACGTGCCGGAATAACCGACATAATTCTGTGCGTCGAAAACAGACGTGACATAGAGGAGATCCCCGCCAATTATCTGAAGGGTCTGAAATTCCACTATGTAAGCAATATAAACGAGGTGTGGCAGATAGCGCTTCTCGATGAGAAGGTATCCGATGCGCAGGAGATTGTCCCCATTCGGTAAACCGATAAGTAAACTGAAATTGAAAGGATTGGTTTTTAAACTTCAGCACACTGACGGCACCAGCAATGCCAGAGCCGGCAGGATAACTACGGGACATGGTGTAATAGAGACGCCCATATTCATGCCTGTAGGCACCGTCGGCTCCGTCAAGGCTGTGCAGGTAACTGAACTTAAAAACGATATCAAAGCCGAGATCATTTTAGGCAACACCTATCATCTCTATCTGCGTCCGGGAACAGACGTGCTGGAAAAGGCAGGCGGACTGCATAAGTTCAACAGCTTTGACCGCCCCATACTGACTGACAGCGGCGGCTTTCAGGTCTTTTCGCTTACCGGACTCAGGAAAATGAACGAAGAGGGTGTGACTTTCCAGTCGCACATAGACGGCTCCAGCCATCTGTTTACCCCCGAACGGGTCATTGACATTGAACGCTCGATAGGCGCCGACATAATTATGGCCTTTGACGAGTGTTGCCCCGGAACTGCCGACTATAACTATGCAAAAACATCCATGGAGCGGACCCACCGCTGGCTGGACCGCTGCATAGAGCGTTTTAACGAGACCAAGCCCAAATACGGCTATTACCAGGCGCTATTCCCTATTGTGCAGGGCTGCGTTTATCGGGATCTTCGGATAGCATCGGCCGAATATATCGCCTCCAAAGAGGCCGAAGGCAATGCCATAGGCGGACTGGCCGTAGGCGAGCCTGCCGAGGTTATGTATGAGATAGTTGACCTTTTGCACGGGATACTTCCCAAGGATAAGCCGCGATATCTGATGGGGGTTGGCACACCGGCCAACATCTTGGAATGCATCGCCCTTGGGGTTGATATGTTTGATTGTGTAATGCCGACCCGAAACGGCCGCAACGCCATGCTGTTTACCAGAGACGGAATCATAAACATCCGTAACAAGAAGTGGGAGGATGTCTTTGAACCTATTGAAGCGGAAGGGGCCTCTTATGTGGATACTCTTTACACGAAAGCCTATCTGCACCATCTCTTCAAAGCCAAGGAATACCTTGCCCTGCAGATAGCATCGCTCCATAATCTGGCATTCTATATATGGCTGGTCAAGGAGGCACGCAAGCATATCCTGGCCGATGATTTCCATAACTGGAAAGAGATGATGGTAAAACGGACAATGCAGAGAATTTGACCCGAATTTCACAATGAAAAATAAATTTGACATAAATGTTCCTATCAAACCAATCAAACTTGACTGGTATATCATAAAGAAGTTTCTGGGTACCTACTTTTTTTCAATTGCATTGATCATAACGATTGCCGTGGTATTCGACTTCAATGAGAATATCGATAAGCTCAAGGAGGCAACGGCACATGAAATAATATTCCAATACTACCTGAATTTCATTCCCTACTTCGCCAATCTTTTCAGTCCTCTGTTCGTATTCATTGCCGTCATATACTTCACCTCTAAAATGGCTGAAAATTCCGAAATAATAGCGATGTTTTCATCGGGTATGAGCTTTCGGCGCATGATGATACCCTACATGGTTTCAGCCACTCTGATTGCCGGACTTAATCTGACCCTTGGGGCATATATCATACCTAAAGCCAATACCGGCAGGATTGAATTTGCGACAAAATACATGAACAAAAGGCCCAGGAACAGCGGCACCACGAACATCCAATTAGAGGTTGAGGAGGGTGTAATAGCCTATATGGAACGGTTTGAGACCTATAATCAGGTGGGTTACAGGTTCACTCTTGACAAGTTCGAAGGGAAGCAACTGGTGTCGCACATGACAGCACGTACAATAGTTTACGACACACTGAATTCTGAAAAATATCACTGGATAGTCAAAAACTATGAGATCCGGGACCTGTCAGGACCGGTCGAGATCATAAGCCAAGGAGCCGAATTGGATACCATTATACACTTCGAGCCTGCCGATTTCCTTGTCTCATACGGCCAAGAGGAGACCATGACATCGCCCGAACTCAGAAAATATATCAAGAGACAGAAAGAACGCGGTTTCGGCAATATTCAGGAATTTGAAATCGAATACCATAAGCGATATGCCATGTCCTTCGCCTCATTCATCCTAACAATAATAGGTGTCTCACTATCCAGCCGAAAACGCAAAGGCGGCATGGGACTGCATCTCGGAATAGGCCTGGGACTCAGTTTTGCATATATACTTTTCCAGACCGTATCCTCTACATTTGCAGTATCGGGAGTTGCTTCAGCCTTCTGGGCCGAATGGTCTCCCAATATAGTCTTTGCGATTATAGCTGTCATACTCTATATTAAAGCACCTAAATGAGATTTGACGAGATTGATTTTCAGCCGGCGTTGCTTGATGCCATAGACTCAATGAACTTCATTGAGTGTACTCCTATACAGGAAAAGGCAATTCCACTGCTGCTTCAGGGCAGAGACCTCATAGGGGTAGCCCAAACCGGCACGGGAAAGACTGCCGCATACCTGCTCCCACTGCTTAACCGTCTTCTGACCGATGGTTTTCCCAAAAACGCCATCAACTGTCTGATCATGGTCCCCACCCGGGAACTGGCCCAGCAGATTGACCAGCAGATTGAAGGATTCACCTATTTCACTGACATTTCGAGTACCGCTGTTTATGGCGGAAATGACGGTATCCGGTTTGAACAGGAGAAACGGGGATTTGCCATGGGCGCCGACATTGTGGTTGCTACCCCGGGACGTCTGATAAGCCATATAAGTCTGGGGAATATAGACCTTTCCAAAGTATCGTTCTTCATTCTGGACGAGGCCGACCGTATGCTCGACATGGGGTTCTACGATGATATAATGCAAATCATTAAGCAACTGCCGCATAAAAGACAGAACATGCTCTTTTCGGCCACCATGCCCGAGGAGATACAAAAGATGGCCGGCGCAATTCTGCATAATCCGGTCGAAGTGAAAATAGCCGCATCAAAACCGGCCGATAAGATCCTTCAGGCTGCATATGTATGTTACGAAGCCCAAAAGCTGGGTATCATCCAGATTCTGTTCTCAAAGAGCGCCCCGCAGCGTGTCTTAACGTTCGCCTCGTCAAAACTCAAAGTCAAGGAGATAACAAGGTCTCTCAGACGCATAGGTCTGAACGTGGGTGAAATGCACTCGGACCTGACTCAGGAGGAGCGGAACGGGATAATGCACCGTTTCCGTTACGGTTACATCAACGTACTGGTAGCCACAGATATAGTATCCCGCGGAATTGACATTGATGATATAGAACTGGTAATTAATTTCGATGTGCCCCATGACCCCGAGGATTACGTCCACCGTATCGGACGTACCGCCCGTGCAGGCGCCGAAGGGTGCGCACTGACCTTCATTAACCCCAATGATCAGTCCAGATTCCGCCGGATTGAGCGTTTTCTGGGTAACGAAGTCTATAAAGTACCCATGCCGCCGGAATTGGGAGAAACCCCAAAATATTCCCCTGCTTCAAACCACAGCAAGAAAGGCGGCAAAAAAAACGGACGACACCCCAGGAAAACAGACCGCAAGAGGTGATTATCAATCAATACTGCTCTTTTTCGTTAGGGAAGTCACCGCTCTTGACATCCTTCACATAATTGCCTACGGCATTGTTTATTGTCTCAGACAGGTTGGCATAACGCCGCAAGAAACGGGGACTGAATTCGGTGTTCATACCAAGCATATCGGCGTAAACAAGTACCTGACCATCTACTGCGCCGCCGGCACCAATTCCGATGATAGGTATTGTCAGCTCTCTGGCTACACGCTCGGCCAGCACTGCGGGAATCTTCTCCAATACTATCGAGAAACAGCCCACTTCCTCCAGTTTATGTGCATCGGACAACAGTTTTTCGGCCTCGGCCTCCTCCCTGGCACGGACTGTATATGTACCGAATTTGTTGATAGATTGAGGAGTCAGACCCAGATGTCCCATAACCGGAATACCTGCTTCAATGATATGACGCACCGAAGGAAGGATCTCTTCGCCACCCTCCAGTTTCAGGGTATCGGCATGTGATACCTTCATTATTTTTATGGCATTGGTCACAGCCTCGGAGTAGTTGATCTGATATGTTCCGAACGGCATGTCAACCACCACAAGCGCCCTGTTCACACCGCGTACCACGGACTTGGCGTGATATATCATCTGATCCAGAGTAATGGGCAGTGTGGTCTGGTTGCCGGCCATCACATTCGATGCCGAGTCGCCCACCAAAATCACGTCTATACCGGCTCCGTCAACTATCTTAGCCATAGTATAGTCGTATGCCGTAAGCATTGCAATCTTCTCGCCACGCTGCTTCATCTCCTTGAGACGATGTGTGGTTACTTTTCTCTTATCTTCAGTAATATATCCCATAATTTCAGAAATTTTGCCTTAGATGAAATCGCATGTGATTAACGATTGTTCAATAAAAGTTTTGCAAAGGTAAGCAATTATCAGCTTGAATTAGTATTTTTGGATAGTTAATCCAGTTATGGCCCAATCTTCAAACCTTAAAATCTATAAAGCATCGGCCGGATCAGGCAAGACTTTCCGGCTGACCGTGCAGTATATAACAATGCTCGTGAATGAGCCGGATTCGTACCGCAACATTCTGGCAGTGACCTTTACCAACAAAGCTGTCGCCGAAATGAAACAACGTATCCTGTCACAACTGTACGGAATAGGACACAATCTCCAAGGCTCCCAAAGCTATTATGAAGAGGTTAAGCAGGCGGTCGGTTTAGATGAGCAGACCATTCGCCGCAACGCCCTGCTCTCTCTTTACAAAATTCTGCAGGACTACGGCAGGTTCAGGATTGAGACCATAGACAGCTTCTTTCAGACCGTGCTGCGCGGTCTTGCCCGCGAACTGCATATAGGCGACGGACTCACACTGGAGCTTGATACCGGTATCGTTGTTGATGAGGCAGTCGATTCATTCCTGGCAGAGGTGCAACACAACTCGCCCGACAAAAAGAACATAATGGCCTTTGTGGAGAGCAATATCGAGGACGACAAGGCATGGAAAATTGACAAAACCCTTAAGGGGTTTTCTCAGGAACTTTTTAAAGAGAGATTTATGGAGAAAGGGCAAAAACTGCGCCTGATGCTCTCCAACCCCGATGCCGCAATAGACTACAAGCGCAATCTCACAGCAGCTCGTAATGAGATCAAACAGATGTTTGAAGAAGATATTCTAGAAAAAGGCCGCGAATTTGAGACTGCCCTTTCCGACTCAGGTTTCGGTATGGAGAAACTCGCATCAAATCCACAAAAAGTTGCCAATAAGATCATTGACGGTACCATTCTCGACACAAACCTTACCAAGACTTTCCAGAATTGCATTGACGACCCTCAGAAGTTCTTCACTAAGGCTACCCTTAAGGATTATCCCCAGCTTTCATCTGTTGCCGGCGGCCTCTCCGACATTTTTTCAGAGGTTGAAGCGCTGCATACCGAATACACCAGGCTGAAAAACTCCTATGATCTGGCGCTGCAGTATATTTATGAGCTGAGTCTGCTGCTCAGTATCCGCAAGGAGATTGACCGTCAAAGTGAAGAACAGGAACGATTTATCCTTGCCGACACACCGCAACTGTTAAGTGAGCTTAAAGAGGGTGACACATCGTTCGTGTTCGAGAAGACCGGCAGCTTTATCCGGCATGTTATGATTGACGAGTTCCAGGACACCTCGCGCCTGCAGTGGAGAAATCTTTACATTCTGCTTCTGGAGTGTCTCGCATCCAGACAGGACTGTCTTGTGGTGGGCGATGTCAAACAGTCCATATACCGCTGGCGAAACAGTGACTGGAACATACTTAATTCCGGACTGGAAAAAGAGCTCTCCACATTTGGGCCGACAGTAATATCTATGGACTCTAACTACCGAAGCTGCCGGCGCATAATAGAGTTCAACAACACCCTGTTCCCTCAGGCGGTTAAAGTTCTTGCCGAATATTACAAAGAGAAGACCGGAACTGACTACCCTGCCCTTGCACATGCCTATGACGGAGTGGAACAGAAGTCTCCCAAAACCGATATCAGCGGCTACGTCCATGCCGAGGTAATAACTGAAAATTTCAAATCCAATGAGCTTTTGGATCTCATTTGTGACAAGATTGAAAAGCATCTGGACAGACTTATCGCCGGCGGCGTAACCCAAAACGATATAGCCATACTCTGCCGTAAGAAAGACCATATATCGGGTATTGCCGAGTGGTTCGCTCAGAACAGACCGGAATACAACATGATATCAAGCGAAGCTTTCCAACTCAGTTCATCGGTCTCGGTAAGGATTCTGATCAACGCACTCAAATGGCTTTCGGACAACAGTGACACCATTGCTCTGGCGCAGCTCGTTTGGGATATGGAGTGTTATGTAAAGGAATCAGAAAAGTCTTTTGACACGATTATGGCAGAGGGCCTTGAAAGTCATCTGCCTGAAAAATTCACTGAGCAACAGGCGTCACTTCGCTATCTGCCCCTCTATGAACTTACTGAAAAGCTGTACGGCATTTTAGAACTCAACCGTATCAGGGGGCAGGACCAGTATGTGATGACCTTCTTTGATCTAATATGCCAGTGGCTGAGCCATAGTACAGGTGAACTGTCGGCTTTCATAACCGAATGGGACGAGAATCTATGCAGCACCCCCATTCCGGCGACCGATGTGAACGGCATACGGCTTCTAACCATACACAAATCCAAAGGTCTGGAGTTCCACACGGTAATTGTACCCTTCTGTGACTGGAAGATAATAAGCAGCCGTCATGACGAGCGGATCTGGGTGGAGCCCGAAGAGGAACCTTTCAACATGTTGCCCTTCATTCCGGTAGGATTTAACGACAGGCTCGGCAAATCGGTATTTGAAGAGGATTACAGGAAGGAGGCCGGCTTGCAGGTGGTCGATAACCTCAACCTGCTGTACGTTGCCCTGACACGCGCCGAAAACAACCTGATCCTGTTCAGCAATCGTCCGCTCAAAGGCGGCTATTCAGTCAATGATGTGCTGGAAAATTGCCTCAAAGAGGTATTTGACTGTACTGATACTGATGACGGCATAGTGTATGAGTGCGGAGAGATCTCCCCGCACAACGAAAAAAGTGCCGAAACAAGAAACAATCCGTTTAATCTGAAACCCGATTCGCAGAAGCTTGTAATGCGCTCCTACCCCATCAGCGCCAATTTCCGCCAGTCGGGCGACTCCACCCGTTTTATCTACTCCGATGAGGATGACGGGGAGCGTCGGGAAGAGTATATAGAGACCGGCAGACTGCTGCACAATCTGTTTGCAACCATAAGAACCAAGTCCGATGTGGATGCTCAGGTTGACTCAATGCTCAGAGAGGGACTTATTGGAACAATCGGCGATGCCTATAAACTCAAAGATTTGATACACAGTCATATAGATAAATCAGGCGTAACCTCATGGTTCAACGGCAATTACACGCTGTTCAATGAGGCATCAATAATATTCCGTGACGGAGATGTGCTTCAGACACGCCGTCCCGACCGTGTAATGATAACCCCTGAAGGTCATGCCATTGTGGTTGATTTCAAATTCGGACGCGAACGTGAGGAGTATATGCATCAGGTCCGCGAATATATGAACCTGATAAAGAAGATGGGCTATCACAGCGTAGAGGGCCATATATGGTATGTTTATAATAACAAGGTAACCGACTGCTGACACTATGGAACCATTCCTTAAAATCGTAGCACAGGATCTTTTCAGAAAGTGCAATGACAAAGCCAAAGGGCTCTCCGACATCACGGTAGTCTTCCCGAACCGCCGTGCCCGACTCTTCTTTGACGACTGGCTATCAGCATGTTCACCGACTCCAATATGGTCACCCGAATACACCACTATAGAGGATCTTTTCCTGTCACAATCCGATCTGCGTCCGGCTGACAGGATTGAGATGGTCTCCCTGCTCTATGATATCTATATTGATGAACTCCATTCCGACGAATCGCTTGACAGTTTCTGGTCCTGGGGAGAGCTTATGTTGTCCGATTTTGACGATCTGGACCGTAATCTGGCATCGGCCGACCAACTCTTCAGCCTTCTCAAAGATCATAAAGAGATGGATGACATCTCATTCCTCAGTGAAGAGCAGATTGCTGCTTTGGAACAGTTCTTTTCAGAGATGAGAAAGATAAAAGAGACCGAACTCAAAGAGAGATACAAGACTATATGGAGTGTTCTCGGAAATATCTACAACCGTTTTGTCAAACTGCTGACAGAAAAAGGCATAGGCTACAACGGGATGATTCAGAGAAGAGTTGTAACCCAACTTGACACCTCCGGTCTGACTGCCCGTAAATATGTATTCGTCGGATTCAACAGTCTGGATAAGGCTGAAAAGAGCCTGTTCCGCTCAATACAGAGTGCCGGCAAAGCCATGTTCTACTGGGATTATGCCCTTTCATACACCGAAGGCAATCTGCACCACGAGGCCGGGCGGTTTCTGCGAAACAATATAAAGGAGTTCCCCGGCGAGCTGCCGGCTGACCTGTTCGAAGAGATGTACAAGGCCAAACTCACCATTGTGGAGACATCGACCGACAACGCCCAGACGCGGTTCATACCCCGGTGGCTGGACTCGCTGAAGCCTGAGGGCAAGGCAGGCAGAGAGACCGCCATAATTCTGGCCGATGAATCTCTGCTACAACCCGTTCTGCACAGCATACCCGGCGATAAGATAGAGAATGTAAATATAACCATGGGTTACAAGCTGTCAGAGACAACGCTCTTCGGTCTGGTCACCGCACTTGTCGATATGCAGCGCCTTGCTGCCAGGAACAAAGGCCGGTTCAGCATCCATTCGATAAGCCGCGTTTTGGGTAACCCCATGACCTCTGCCTTGTCGGAAAATGCGCTTCCCATACTTGAGAGCCTTAAAAAAACCCGCCGCATATTCCCCGATATAACTCCCCTTACATCCGATGAAAAACTCTCCCTGCTCTTCACCGGCACCGACGATAATCTGTCACTTCTCAAATATCTGCTCACTGTGCTCAAATCGTTCGCACCGGTAATCCGCGAGGATGAAGAGAACAGACTCTTCAAGCCGCTCAACCAGGAGACTCTCTACCGCATTTACACTCAGCTCAACCGTCTGCATTCACTCATGGAGTCCGGCAACCTGAATATTCAGATAGAGACACTGTGCCGTCTGATACGCTCCGTCCTCTCCTCCACGGCCGTTCCCTTCCATGGAGAACCTATTGCAGGCATGCAGATCATGGGGCTTATCGAGACCCGTAATCTGGATTTCAAAAACGTACTGCTGCTCTCTGCACAGGAGGGATCTCTGCCGCGCAGCGGCCGGCAGGCATCGTTCATACCCTATAACATTCGGCTGGCATTCGGACTGACAACGCTACAAGATAGAAGTGCCGTTTCATCATACAACTTTCACCATCTCATACAGAGAGCCGAAAACGTAACAATGGTCTATAACAGCAATGCCGATGCTCCCGGAATAGGCAAAGGTCAGATCTCCCGCTATCTGATGCAGCTTATGGTGAGTGGCAGTGACATAAACCGCCTGACACTGAAATCGGAACGCTCGGATTCTGAGCCTCAAACGCTTACCGTAGAAAAGACCGTGCCGGTAGTTGAAAAGCTCATCGGAAAATATAACATCTCCCGGGAAAAGTCATATCTCTCGCCATCGGCCCTGAACACATATATGGACTGCAGGCTTAAATTCTATCTTTCCCAGATAGCCCGTCTGAAAAAACCCGATGAGAGTGATACCGGAATAGATGCCCTTACATTCGGCACCCTGTTCCACAAGAGCATCGAGATCTCCTATGAATCGCTGGCATCGATGAACAGTAAGCGCATCATTACCCGTGAGAATCTGGAAGCTCTGCTAAAGGACCATAAACGGCTGGAAGGATTTGTCGAGCAGGCCTTCATGGAGGAATATTTTGACAACAAGAGGGTCGCCAGGGAGGATTACAGCGGCATACAGTCCATCAATTACAACGTAATAATCAAGTACCTGCGTCAGATACTGCGTATGGATGCCCAACTCTATGCTCCGTTCACATATATGGAGAGCGAGTCCGAAGCCTTCAGTGACTATATGGAGGTCCTACATCCACTCGACCCAACCTCAAAACTCAAGGTGCGCCTGCAAGGCATTATAGACCGCATTGACAGTAAAGACGATATTATACGTATAGTTGACTACAAGACAGGCAGCAGCAGGGGAAGCAACAAGAACAAACCCAAAACGATCGATGAACTCTTTCCGCCCACTCCTGTAAAAACCCGTAAGTCCCATGCCTTCCAGATAATGTACTATGCCTACATAATAAGCCGTCATGAAAAATTCAAAAACAAAAAACTGGCGCCGGTACTGCTCTATACAAGCTCCCTCTCCAGACCTACACCCGAAGATATCTACTACAAATTTGCAGGTGAGCCCCTTACGGACTTTACCCGACAGTGCGGCAGTGAATTTGCCGCGGGTCTGCAATCATTGATCGATGAGATCTTCGATCCCGATACCGACTTTGAACCGACCGACGACAGGGATGCCTGTATGTTCTGTGATTTCGCATCACTTTGCGGACGAACACCATGACCGACAGAGATTTGACAGAACAATTCATAATGGAGAACCGTACAGCCGACGTGCGCTCTCTTGCACTCTCACACCATCCCCAAGGTGTGGATATGCGGTATGCCCTCACACAGATTGCCGGCTGGCAGACCGCCCGCCTGAAAGTGCCGCTCTGGGCTGCCACAGACGGTATTGTCTATCCTAAACGTCTGTCGCTTGAACAATCCACATCACAGCCGGTAGCAGAATACAAAGCAAAGTTCATAGAGAATCTGTTTGGAGCAGGTTTCAAAACAGCCGACCTTACAGGAAGGAATCGCAAATCCCGGCGGTCTCCGGAACCGGGAGCGGGGTTCAGAATGGCCGACCTCACCGGCGGCATGGGTGTGGACTGCTTTTTTCTCTCACGCAGTGCTGCCCAGACCTGCTACAATGATATTTCGGAGGAACTTTGCGCCATTGCCGCAGTCAATTTCAAAGCCCTCGGCCGTCAGGATATCAAGATAAGCTACCGCAGTGCCGAAGAATTCTTATCCGGCCTTGAACCCGACAGTTTTGACATTCTGTACATTGACCCTGCCCGCCGAAGCAGCACCGGACATAAACTAATATCAATAGTTGACTATCAGCCTGATATAACAGCCATGCAGGAGAATCTACTGCATATATCACGCTACGTAATGGTCAAACTGTCACCTCTCCTTGACATAACCCAAACTCTGACTGAAATCAAAAATGTGAGCCGTGTAATAATAACAGGGCTGGATGGCGAGTGCAAAGAGCTCCTGCTGCTTATGCAGCGCGGATTTGCATCGGAGACGCAAATTGAGGCAATCGATATATTTTCCAACGGCAATTCGCTTGCACCCGTTGTATCGACCAGAGAGAAAGAGAGCGCCCTTCCGCTGCCCATAGCCCACCCCTTGAAGCTCAGACCGGGAACCTATATCGGCGAACCGTCTGCCCCATATATGAAAAGCGCCCTGTTCCGCACTATTGCAGACCGCACCGGAACCGCCCTGCTCCATCCCGACTCCCATCTGTTCTGGAGCAGTGACCGCCCCCTGGATTTCCCCGGCCGCCTGTTTACCATTACCGGAATAATCCCATTTGACAAGAGGTCGCTGGCGCCGTTGGCCAGGACCCGTGCCAATCTGTCCGTACGCAATTTTCCCGATTCGGCACCGCAGCTACAGCACAAGCTCAAGCTCCGCGATGGAGGCGACCGCTATCTGATAGCAACCACCCTGGCCGACACCCGAAAGGTCCTGCTCGATTTAAAAAAGGCCTTACCGGATTAAGAAAAAGCTCTGGTTTTATAATGGTAATCCCTTTGCCTCTTAGAGAAAATAGCCTTAACTTTGAAACTATATATCAATCTCTTTAATAAAAAAAGATATACACTCCCGTGAAGATTATTATTACAAGCGACTGGCATCTTGGCAGTACCTTCCATGGAACGGACAGACTGCCGGAACAGAAGCATTTTCTCGAATGGCTCCTAAGTCAGATTGAGAGTCTTAAGCCCGAGTCCCTGCTTGTTGCTGGCGATATTTTTGACAACGGTAACCCTTCGGCTGCCGCTCAGGAGGCCTATTTCGAATTTCTTTCTAAGGCTACAACATCTTGTCCCGGACTGCAAACCGTAATTATAGCCGGGAACCATGATTCGGCCATGAGACTTACCGCTCCTGCAGCACTCCTTTCAAAACATAACATCGAGGTCAGGGGAAAAGTCCAACGCAACTGGATCCATTATGAAAGTGAAGATGAAAACAGCGCTCCCGGACAATGGGAGATATCGGTCGATGACCTTGTGATTCCAATATTTAATGACGATAAGAGTGAAAGGGTCTGGATCTTGGCTCTGCCCTATGTGCGGAGCAGTGAACTGACACAGGCCGAATCATACGGGAAAGGCATGCGTGAGATTATAACCATATTAATGGAGAGAGTAAACAGCCTCCGTGCACCTCGGGAGCTTGCAGTCATGATAGCCCATATATACGCCACCGGCGCCGAGATTGCCGATGGTTCGTCAGAGCGTATCCTTGTGGGCGGTCTTGAAAATGTTGCGTTAAACGACTTTGAAGAGCACCCCGATTATCTGGCAAGCGGTCATATACATAAACGTCAGCGCATCAAAGGTACTGACTGGGCACGGTATTCGGGCAGCATCATGCCCATGTCATTTGCCGAGAAAAACAACCGCCACGGTATAGACCTGCTGACAACTGATGGAGACAGTTATGATGTGGAGTTTATCGAATACACCCCACAGCGTAAACTCATAGAAATACCGGAAGAGGGAACCGTGCCGATTGAAGATGTCATAGAGACGATAAATGATCTTCCCCCTCTGGATCAGGAGAATCCTCAAACCATGTCCTACATAAATGTACGAATGGCCCGTGAGGAGATGGATATGACGGCAAGAAAGAAGATTGAGGATGCCCTGAGCAGCCGTCACGTCATTTTTGCAAAATTACAGTCCGTTGACAGCAATCTTGCTCAAAACATTCAGGGCGGACGGGATGGAGAGACCGGGATACGGTATGATAACCTTTACAAACGGGATCCTATGGAGGCCCTTACAATAGGTTTTATACGTGAAAACGGCGTAGAGATGAGTGACCGTCAAATCGAACTTGCACAAATGGTCATTGATGAAGCAAGAAAAATGGAGACCGAAGTAAATGCAGAAGTATGAAAATCCTTGAATTGCAGACAAATAATATAGCATCCCTTGAGGGGTTCAACAGGATCAGCTTTACCGAAGCTCCTCTGGGCGATTGTAAGATATTTTCCATAACCGGTCCTACGGGCAGCGGCAAAAGTACACTGCTGGATGCAATCTGTCTGGCACTTTACGGGAAAGCTCCCAGATATGACAGGGAGCTTACTTTGGATCAAAGGGCAGAAGAGGGTGACGGAAAGAGCGAATTGCGTTCAAATGACCCGCGCAATATAATGACCCGCGGAGCAAAAGATTGCTTCTGTAAGGTTTACTTTGAAAGCGGCAATCTGATCTATCTGGCTGTATGGTCAACCGAATTTAAGCGCATCAACTACGCTCCTGCCCTGCTGACGGTCAACAAAATCACCCTTGATGCCGAAGGACGGTATATTACAGGCGATTTCACAGAGCTCACGGCCCGGGATATCATAGGTCTGGAATATGAACAGTTCGTAAAGACCGTACTTCTGGCACAGGGAGCTTTCGACGGATTCCTCAAGGCCGATTCGGAAAAGAAATCGGAGCTTTTGGAACGTCTGACAGGCATAAATACTTACAAATATATGGCCGGTCTGATACGCGGCCGCAACGAAGAGGCCAAGGAGAAACTGCAAGATATAAACTCCAGAATAGGTGCACGAAAAGAGTTGCTGATTGAGGATGAGGAGGAGCTGAACCTCCTCATTTCCGACATTGCAAAGGCCGAAGCCGACGCCAAAGCGGGCCGGGAGAAACGCGACCGCATCAAATCGGATATATTGTGGTGGAACAACGAAAGAAAACTCAATGACGGACTTGGAAAAGCCCTGGCTGAACTTGACAAAGCCGAAACGGCAGTAAAGGAGATTGATGAGATGCGAGGTCGGATGGAAATGTACTACACCCTTGAACCGGCAATCCGAAAATATCGGGAGATAGGCGATGCCAATGCCGAGAACTGGCGGCTGACAGAACTTGCAACCAATAACAAGGAAAAACTGGAAGGACTTACAGCCGAATTGAAAATTGCCTCCGACAGACTGGAAGAGTATAAGGCCGGAGTGACCGCGGCAAAGGAGAGACAGATTGAAAAGAGACCTATCATCTTGAAAGCCCGTGAGTTACAGACCCAAATAAAGAGCGAAGAGGCTGAACTCGGTAATGCCGTCAAAGAACTCGACAGCGCCCGAAAAGAGCTGGAAACAACAGAACTGGATCTTAAAAACAATCAAGAGAGTATAGGAAGTGCCGTTAAGAAGATTGAGAGAGTTACGGCTGAATCGATTGATATTAAAAAAAATCACGATAATGAAATCGCCGCCCATAACATGAAGACAGAGGCCGACAGAGAGGTGCTCCGCAAGTTGCATGAAATATGGGAGAAAGAGGACGGCGAGAAAATCCGCCGGGAAAGGGATGCGGCATTCACAATCCGAAGTATTGGCGGTCAGATCGCCGCCATGAAGTCCCAACTGGAGAGAGGAGAAGCATGTCCGGTATGCGGCTCCACCCAACATCCGGCACTGATTTCAGGTCTTTCCGATATCTCAGTATATAAAGATGAGTATGAACGGAACTATCAGGCCAAAGAGTCTAAATTAAGAGAGTACAATGCCGCACAGGTTAAAATCGTTACTCTTCAAAAAAACATTACAAATTCCGATGAAGTTCTAACTAAAATAATTGCCCGGCATACAGTGGAAAATGAGGCACATCAGAAGATGGTGGCCGATGCCAAGAGCAGACAGGCCGCTCTTGAATCCCTTAATACCGCGCTGATCAAAAACGTAGATGATAAGAACAACGTTTTGGACAAAATAACTAAAACTGCCGGCAATATACAAAAAGCAATCGCCGAAAAGAGGGAGAATCTAAGACAACTGATTGGCGATAGGACAGTTGAACGCATAGAGGCAATCCTTGAAGAGGCTCTGTCGGAGGCCGAAAAGAGGGTAAAAAATCAGGAAGAGGCGATCAATGCACTAGGTAAATCGATCAGGGCCGTCGAGACCGCCATCGCGGAGAATATGAATGAGGCCAAATTGAAAAAGGAGACAGCAGATTTAAAAAAATCGGAACTTGAGGATTGGATTGTCAAATACAATGTCAGTCACCCGGAAAGCGTAGTATCGGTTGATACCATTACCGGGTTGCTGTACGATACCGCCGACTGGGATGCCGTCCGCAGAAAGGTCACCAGTCTTATCAACAAAAGGACGGAAGCGCGTACAAATGTAGATAATTTTCAAAAACAGCTTGCCGAACAGAACAAGACCAAACCTGAAAAGGAGCAGCAGGAGTTGGAACAGAGCCTGACAGAGCTTGAAACCTCCATTTTAGAGGAGAATAAGAGACTGTTGGAAAAGAAGACAAGACTGGAAAGCCACAAAAATGCAACCCGCGAGCTGGGTGAACTGACCCTGCGGCTGACAGAAGCGACTGCCGACAGCAGAGACTGGAGCATGCTCTACAGGGCAATAGGCGGCAATAAAGAGGGGAAACTGCTTCGCAAGATAGCACAATGCATAACTCTGGGGTTCCTTGTTGAGAAGGCAAATGCCCAACTCCGGCTTTTCAACCGCCGCTACAGTCTGGTGCAAATTGAGAACACCCTTACCCTGAAGGTCATTGACCACGACCGCGGCGACGAAGAGCGCGTAATCTCCTCGCTTTCAGGCGGCGAGACCTTCATTGTGAGTCTGGCGCTGGCTTTGGCGCTAAGCGATCTCTCATCGAAGAATATCTCGTTCAAGAATCTCTTTATTGACGAAGGATTCGGGACCCTTGACTCGGACAACCTGAGAATGGTGATTGATGCACTCTCGGTCCTCCAGTCCGAACAGGGCAAGACCGTAGGCGTTATAAGCCATACGGCCGAAATGAGTGCCGGCATATCAACCCGGATTGTCCTGACCAAAAGAGGCAACGGCAGCAGCTACATTCAAATAGAAGCATAGATTAAGCAGGTAACATGTATTCCTTTACCTTATCGTCTAATTCCTTTTTAAGGTTTTTATTGCGATTACAGGAAATAGCTGGCAGCAACATCATCCATATTATAACCGTTTTTTTCATTGCTATTTACAATTGGTCTTTGAAATGATATAGCACTATTGAAGGATTCTTTGTTTCTGTGATTATCTGATAGTAATCTAAGGCTTTCTTGTAATTAGTATTCATCCTGCTTTTTTCGGGCAACGAATTGAATGTTTCTGTCCATAGGTCTGGATATAACACACTCACAAAAAAATCCTGATAGCAATCATAGAACAAAGGCAGAATCACATGATCATAAAAAAGTACGTCATCTTTATATGACTCGCTGTCAAACAAATACTTATTATTCGTCAAAGTATCTACCAGCATCAGGTATTGGGCATCCTCCGAAATTGACAGACATTTAAATCTTATAGCAAACATAGAATTGGCATTATACATATTACGAATATCGGCACTGCCCTTTGAGTCCACTAGCATGTTTACACCCAAATAATTAATATTCTTCAGCCCTTTAACATTAAAATTCTTTTCCTTGAAATCAAATGACAGAGTTTTCTCCAACCCGTTATCCTTTGTTACAGTATAATAATCGTTATAAAAAGGGATCTTATATAACGGATTCCCTTCCATAGACGTAAACGTTTGTAACATCGGCGCCGAAAAAAGTTTCTCAAAATGCAGAAAACGGTCAATCACAACCTCATTATCTATATCAAATGTAACCAACATAGGACCCTCAACGCCTCCACAAGAAACAATCAGAGTAGATTCATCAACGAAAGCTATCCGTTCGGGATAAAAATCCAGATTGACAGTTTTTATGAACTGTCCGTCACTTTTATCAAACAACAGCACTTTTTTACTTTCAGAATCAACAATAACCAAATACTTTTCAGAGACCATAAAATCCTCTATATCAAGATAGTCAAAAGATGCGCGTCCCCTCCTATCAACGCAGAAACGCTCTTTGCCCTTCCAATCAAAAGCATACAAGATGTCATTACTTGTCAAGTAGATTCCGCTATCATCAATGTGAATGATATCAATAAAGCCTATCAGATGCTTGTCTTCAAGCGGCACAACTCTGATACTGTCACATACAGAAGACAAAACAGTCTGTTTTATAGCATCATCAATATTACAATCGATGATTCTTTTAGAATTCTGCATTATTAAACCTTGATTACTCCTACCGCATGACAATAAAAGGAGAATAGTAAGCAGAATAAAATAGGTATTGTTTTCAACTCTTTTCGTTACCATATATGATTGTCTTAACCCCCTAAATACTTGGACAAAATTTGTATAACAATTTAGGTTCATTAATTTTGGGAAATTATGACAAATGCAAGAAGGAAATTTACTCCTGAGGATCGTCTTTCGATTCTCAGGGAAGCAGAACGTGAAGGCCGTGCAAATACTCTTCGTAAGTACAACATTTCTCCATCTTTGTATAATCGTTGGCGTAAGAAGTATTTAAGTGAAGGATTGAAAGGGCTTAAGGATGCATATAAACGTACCGATCCTGAGGTTCTGGCTCTGCAAGCAGAGAACGAGCGTCTTAAACGGATTGTTGCAAGGCAGGCGTTAGAGCTTGAGATTAAAAGTGAGCTTTTAAAAAAAACTTCGTTTCAACCCGGGACAAAATGAGTGTTATTCAACAATTTAAGTCTAAGGCTTCCATTGCGGATCTGTGCTGTTGGTCTTTATTGCCACGTAGCGTGTATTATTATCGGCCTACGAATGGCAGGAAGGGTGTCCCTCCCAGTGCTACCACCCTTAGAATGGATGGCAAGGTGGTGAGTAATGATGAGGTGGTTGAAGATATCCGTACTATTTTAAGTGGAGAGTTCGTTTGTTACGGATACCAGAACGTGACCATGGATTTAAAGGATATGGGGTACATCATCAACCACAAAAAGGTATATCGCCTCATGGACGAGAATCATCTTCTTTTGGGCAAGGTTATCCGAACCTCCGGCAAGCGTAATTTTGTGCGTTTTCGCAGGATTGAGGCTACGCATCCTATGGAATACCTATGCTGGGATATCAAGTACGTCTGGGTGGAGTGTGATCGCAAAAACTATTACCTGCTCTCTTTGATGGATGTTTATACCAGACGTATCTTAGCCTGGGTCTTTCAGGGGAGCATTAGAAAGGTAGATCTTTTAAAGATAATCCGGCGAGTAGATTTGTCGCATCCTCTTAAGGGCGTTACACTACGCAATGACAATGGCTCGCAATTTATCGCCAACAAAGTGCGTCATTATCTAAACACCCTGGATGTCTATCAGGAATTCACCCACATAGCAACCCCGCAAGAGAACTCTTACATCGAATCTTTCCACAGTAACTTCGAGCGCGAAGTTGTTAAAAGGTTTGAGTTTAATAGTTATTATGATGCGAAAACAACTATCTCCGCCTACATGGATCACTATAATAACAAAAGACGGCATAGCGCACTTAAAAGAGTGACTCCAATGGCCAAATGGAACGAATACTTCTCCTCTATCTCAGCAGATATGAGTAAAACTGCGAAAGGCTCGGAGGAAATATCAACAGTGGACATTATATCCACAGAAATTGATCTTGGTGTTGACAAAGAGAATGCTATCTTTGCACAGCAGATGAGAAAAGAATTTATTAACAAATATAACCTATAATGTGACTATAAATCTGTCCAACTTATAGGGGGTTGGCACATATAACATCTCCTGTTTTATTTAAATAGTCTACTTCTCTGGTTTCAAGTTCGAGAGGATTTCCAACATGGCATGAAATAAGTGACGTAATTACTATAGGAATCACGCACTTTCCAATTAGTTTTATAAAACAAACCATATTATTACTTTAAGTTTTGCAAGTTATATTTTTAAAAAAGGGTGCAAAAAAAGCATAGGATATTTCTGTAAGTAACAGAAAATGAGTAACTTTAAGGCAATCAAACAAACAGTTACAAATCCTATGCTCAAGGTCAAAGATACAAACTTTCTATCAGAGATGAGCTCATTCTTCAAGAATAATGATGCATCAAAAGCGATGAAAAGTATGATGAACATAATATCGGAACTCAACATGAACGAGCGTACACTGTTCGGCCGTACCACACGGTTCAACAGCAGATACTCACTTCTGCAGATTCTGGCATGTCTCATATTGTTTTCCTGTTTCATGATTTGTAATCCGTACAACTTCTCAAACACAAGATTAGGCAGCAAAAACAGTTGATATCCACGATTTGGGTGGGTGGTAATGCTCCGAAATAATCACTTTTTTAATCAATTTGAATAATGAGCGGTAATAAATATGTAATGAAATCATAATAATCTATATTCCAGACAAAGGCAAATAACGTTCATTATTTATATAGAGGGGAGAACTAATTTATCAAGAACAGGTTGGCCTAATGAATCCGTGGACGTTATATACAGAACCCTGTTATCATTCTCACTAAGTGTAAGTGTAACAACCGGCTCATGTGGGTTATAACCAGCTACAAAGTTACCATTCCAGTCAAATTCAAATATCAATGCAGGAATTCTGCTTGTATCATCAAGCAATAATAGTCCATGATACGTTATAAAAATATGATCCTCATCATATGTGTAATTGCAAAAGTACCATGGGATAGCACCATAGAAAACAACATTGTTATTCCCGGTTAAATTCAATCTCCCAAATAGTTCATCTGGAGCTATAATTTTTCTTAATAGGATTAAATCATAATCATATAATTCCATCTCAGGTTGGTTGGGATTAAAATAAAGAACTCTCTCTCTTTCTGGGTTAACCAATATTTTTCCCTGATTAACATTGAAAGTCTTGTATTTATATTCTTTAGTATCACCTACCGATCCATCACCTATAATAAATCTTGATGCCTTCTGTTTTATCTTTAGCCCTTTGTCTGCAAAGCAATTAATATTGTCAAATAAATAATAATCATTCTTGAATCTTTTAAAGTTTCCGAAACGGAATGTTCTTTCTTTAAGATCTAAAACAGGTTTTTCATTCTCCAATAAATAATCCACACTCAAATCTCCAAACCTGTTTTTGACAAAATCAACCACATATAATCTTGAATCCTGAAATTCACATAGTATATTCAGTATTTCATTGGGGCCATTTCCTCTATTTATAGATTGCTTTATCAGCGACATGTCACTTAACCGCCTAAATTCAAAATAAGGTATACTTTGATTTCCGACTGCGTTCTCTGAACGATTTTGGATAATTAAGATACTATCCTTGTACACATAGTATTTACGTGCAAATGGAAAAACATCTCCATCAATAACTCGCTCGGGAGTAATGTGAACGGCATTTGTTTTTGTTGTTTCATCTATACTAATCCTACTAACTGCATCCTCATCATGACATCTTACTGAACATATGACAAGAATTAAGCAGCCACACCAAATAAAACTATTATGAAGGCAATTCATCCTTAACATAGTATATGACATCTTTAAATATTTAACCTGTCTATACAAAAGCATTCTGATTACAGTTTCATCTTGATAAAAATTGATTCTCCTTCTGAAAGATTATTTGAAAGAACATAATTCTTTAGTTGCTTATAAAACGCACTTATTTTTTCATCGAACAAAGATTCACTTGCAGAAAGGATAGTATATACACTATAAGGAATTCGGCCGTATATGGTCTCGTCATCTGAATATAAACGTGTAAAAGAAAACATAATATAACTCCATATGTCTTTCGTCGTCAATTCTTCAATCATTGATTTGTCAAATAGTGATTTAGGAGACTCCAGCCGACCGAAAGTATTAGTTCCCTTGTCATACAGCAACATGTATCTTTGGCCATTAGTCCTATAATTTACCACTATGTATTTGTCTGTTTCAAATAATCCCTCAAATAAAGATGTATATCCCTCAGACATAATCTTACTCATGAAATCAACCAACTTCAACTCAGTTCTTTTTTCTCCGTCAAACAAATCTTCAGGAATCTGGTTTGATGAATGAAAACAATAAGAAGACTCTAACCCCTTTTCTGTTAGAGAGAATATATTATAATCAAAATTCACCATAAAACGCAGGGTATCATGGAATAAGTATGATAAAGGCGTATGTCCACTTATATGATGCAGCCCATTCAAATACTGGGGGAGCGGTAAATGATAATTCAAAATTGTTCCTTCCGAATCAAATGATGCACAATAATTCTTCTCTGATTCTCCATAGCCACTAATAGATAAACCCAGAAAAACGTTATTTGAAGGGTATAGTTTATCAGCTAAAAATTCGCCTCTGTTCATAAAAGAGCAAAAAGTTCCTTCTGGGTCAAAACACAATATCCTCCCATAATATAAATCGTAGATCATCAAAGTGTCATTCCTCTCAAAGATGTTGCCTACATTCAAAACCTCTCCTCTGCCTCTTCCTTTAATTTGTCTTGAATATTTTATGTTACCTGATGTATCATAACTAATCAGATTATAGGTTTTGTCTGAAAGAAAATAGTAACCGTTTTTGGACACGACCATCATTGGATAATCAAGATATTTCCAATTGTCGTCTATTGATAGATTGATCACATCAAGACCATCAAACCTATCAATTATATCAAACTCATTTGAATTACCTGATAAATCTATCAATTGTTTGGTCTCATAATTTATTCTTATTTCTCTGTTTGTGCATGAAACTACAAACAGCATAAAAAACAAAAATATTACGTTATATTTATGCATAATTCTATTTCAATTATTGTTTTCAACTCTTTTCATCTCCATATATGATTAGAAACTTAGTGACACGCAAATAATGAACGTATCACTAAGTTATTTCTATTTATTTCTCTTTTTTCTGTCCATTTTTCCAAATAGAAGCATAGATTAAGCAGATGATATGTATTCCTTTACCTTATTGTCTGATTCGGATTGTTTTTTACCCGTCTGCCGCCCACTGTTCCTATTATGAAATCCTCGGGTATGAAACCCCAATAACGAGAATCATTGGATTCAAGACTGTTGTCGCCCAGGGCAAAATAGTAGTCGTTTCGAAAGGTGTGTGATGTCATATCATCGGAGGGCCAATGCCCTGTCTCATACTCTATCACAGGACCGTATATAGCCCTGCTTATGCTGTCAAGCTCTATGGTCACTCCCTGCTGCGGCACATAGAGCGGCCCGAAATTCTTCATGTTCCACATGGGACGGGTAAAAGGCATGGTCATCATAAAACGCTCGCGCCAAAGTATGCTGTCGGGTGTATTGCGTACGGCATACTGGTTCTCAAGTACGCCTATTGTCCCTGCATAATTGCTGTTCCAATTTATGCCGTCCTTAATACCTATGGAATCACCCGGCGTTCCCACAACACGCTTACAATAGACATAGTTTATCTTAAACTCTATCTCAGTCCACTTGTCATAGCCCAGTGGGTAATTGAAACAGATTACATCGCCCGGACGGATCTTCCTTACTCCCGGCATACGGAAACACTTAAGGGGCGCATGGTCCTCGAAATTGAAAGATGTGTATATCCTGCCGCCAAAGAGCAGTTTGTTTACCCACACATGGTCACCCGGAACAAGCGTGGGCTGCATTGAATCTGTCGGTATGTTGAATCGTTCGGCTATGAATATCCGGCGAGCGTAATGAAGCGCCGCCAAAAGAAACGCTGCAATATACAGAACCATTATTACCGTAAGTAAACGGTTCAACCGTGGGGAACGAGTCGTCCCCCGTCCAGTCTCAACAGTTGCAGATGGCAAGGCATCCCTATGTTCTTCCTCTCTGTTCTTATCCATTGTTTACCAAATATAAACGCAAATCATTTTGTCAGAATTTTCCGCCTCTCTTGTTAGCTCCTGGTGCTGTATATCTTATATTATGCGATTTCTTATTTCTACTAAACTGATTTCCCGTACTGTAATCTCAAGGTTCGTTTTCCTGTTTTATAGTTCCTTCGTATCCTGCCTTTATCTCTCTTATCTCCGAACGAAGAAGTTCGGTGTTGACTGACTCTATCTTGGGAATAAATGTCTCTACCTTGTCGGCCATATCAAGAAAACGGACCGTATCACCTTCGGTATGGTACAGTTTAGCAAGAAGATAAAGCGGATATAGACGATTAGGCACCATATAAAAAGCATGTTTATAACGTTCTTCCGCCTCACGATAACGCCCCAAAGCAAGACTGTTGTTGCCCATCACATTCCAAAACATAGGGTCACTGCTAATTTGTGATCCCATCCAGAGTAATGAATCACTCTTGGCATAATCCCCTTGTAAATGAAGTGTACGTCCATAAGCAAATAAGAAAGGGGGAAAAGAATACAAAGAATTGATTAAAGTATCACTTCCTTCTATTACTCTATCATATTTCCCCATTAAATACTGTTTGTTTGTTTTTTTTGTCCATGTTGTTTTTGATTTTGTAAAATCTAGCTTTGAGGGATATAAACTAATTACCATGAACAACGAGGAAATAAATATGAATAATAAAAATAGATTATATTTTACATACTCATTATCTTTCTTGCATGAGACGCACAATGAAAGTAACATTGGAAATAATATGTTAAATAGCAACAACCTTGAAGGAAAAGAAAATAATGCAAAGACTGAATATGTAATCAATCCATACGACCATATACATTTGGTTTTTAATGCAATAAAAATGGCACATCCTATTACAGTCAGATAAATAATCATTGAAATCAGCCCTGACTCTATACCTATTCTCAAATAATCATTGAAAGATTCAGACGGACAATCCGCAACTAATCTCTCTGTTTCATTGATTAATGAGTAATCAAGGGAATGATTCATTTTATTAGAAAAATAATAATACTGTTGATTTCCATATGTTCCTTCAAAACTCCCTAATCCATTCCCTATTAGTTTGTTCGTAAATAATGCCTTAACGCTTATTTTAGACATAAAAAAACGGCCTTGTGCCGATGGCTTCTTGTAATAATATGCCGCAGCGCCAACAATAAATAAGACAACAATGATGAAAGGCAAATATCGTTTCACTTTAGCTTTATAATTCTTATAAAAGAATATAAACAATGCAACCAGTAACGAAAGTATTGCGGACCTGCTCCTTATAGATGGAAGTAATATAACTCCTATTATTGAAGCAATAATAAATACTATGGAAATTTTTGTGTTTTTGTTTTGAAAATAATAAACTATGAAAAGAACAACACATGTAGCGATAAAACATCCATATGGGCCCGGGTTATTAAAAGTTCCAACAATAAGATTATATTGATCATTAGTAGGCATTATGCCAAAAATCTGAAGAAATCCAATAGTTAATTCATACAAGTACAAAAGCACAACTATTGCCAAAACAACTAAACTAGCTCGTTGTAAGTAGTTGGTTAAAATTAATCTGAATAGAAAATACACTCCAACTACCAAAAGTCTATTTAACAATTCAATGTCGGCAATATTTGACTTGTTGGAAAACCAAACAATTAAAGAAATTATACCCCATAATATCAACAAAACATCGGCAATTCTTTCAAGTCTAATATTTATTATTCTTGTCATATTTAAAAAGTGATTAAACAATAAACCTAAAAATCATAACCATCTCTATACAAGGTTTTAGCCTTAGTCAGGAGTTTTTCATCATATAAAAAGCCCGAGTATAATATTTCATTTTGAGAATCAATTATAATACCATAAAAATTGATACTTGGGTCCATCCATTTGTTTTTTATACGAATAGAATCTTCTGTGGTATATATTAGATTGCAATCGTTACCATAATATTCCCGAAATAACATCTCCATCCCCTGATCGTCATGATAAGGATGATAAATCATAGTGGGCTTGTCATAACCTATGGAGTCTTTCAAAAAATACAGAATAGGCATGATCCTACTGACATGGCATGAAGCACAATAATCACCTTCGATATATATTACAATATTGTTTTTATTATCATTTAATAATTCTTGATACAGAGCCTTAGAAGAATACAAATGCTTATCAACCGCTTGAACAGAGATACTTTCGGATTTATGCTGTCTGTTTCCCATACACCCGAAGCAAACACAATTAATCATGAACACTGAAAAAAAAGAGACAACTTTTCCTATCTTCATTTAATCTTGAATTTAAGTAAAACAGGATTCCCTTCATTTTTATCAATTTGTTCAAAAATCTGCTCTGATAAAACACTAATATGCTTGCTATCAGCTCGATTATTTCTTTTCATATCCTGACACGGCATAACATAGTAATCACTCGAAACATAATGCGGCGCAACAAACCCTGTAATTCCAGGAATTGTTATGTGATACCTTGTTATTTTATTATTTAATATAGAAGTCATTATATTATCACCTCCCTCAGGAAAACTCCAAAACAAACAACGATGGCCATCACTTGACAGTATGGGATAATCAGCTCCAAAACAATACCTGTTTGCACCTAGAACATAATTGTTAAAAATTAAAAGTTCACTTAAATCATCCGGATCATCCACTATTGCCCTTTTGGGTAGTCTTAATTTCTTTGAATATGTAAACTCCAATTGAGTAGTGAATTCTCCATTGGAATAAAGATATATGCGATTTAAATAATTATCACCCACAGAAAAATAAATTGAATCGTTGTACTGATAATAACTTGTATGTTTATTGGAGAACATACCTATGTAACTCATTGATAACAATCGTTCTGATATAGTTCCGGTTTTTGTATCAATAATAACAAAACCATATTGTTCCTCTATTTCATTATCTTGAATCACACATGCAGCCAGCAAATGACTCTTTCCAACAACTCTCATTGACAGAATTTGAGGTAAGTTATCTACAATACCAATATATTCATAGTCGAATCCCTTATAAATATAGAGTTTATTATTATAATCAACTACATACATCAAACTATCCTCAACTGAGTAGGCAAAAGTGCTAATTCCTTGATATTCACCTCTACCCCTTCCTACTCTTTCTAAAACAGAGATTATAGAATCGTCTTCCAAACAATAAATGGTTCTATAATCGCTTGACAGAATAAAATCATATTCCCCAAAGTTGTAATAAAATAAAACATCTTTCATTGGTTGTGAGGATTTTACAGATATGAGTTGAATATCCGAACTTATGTCCTCAAGTTCTACTTGGGTAATACTATTGGGCAACTGAATATGATCTTTCTCAACACAACTCCAAATCAGCAATCCTGAAATTGCTAAAAAATAAGGATGGAATTTCATATACGTATAATTTAATGGTAAATTTTTATTAATAGAATGATTTCTAAAGTCAATTAAATATATTATATTTTTGTTCAAAAATACTATCAGCAAAATTAAATAATGAGTAAGAAAGGCTGTAGCAAAATCATAATCTTGAATGAGAGATTATGACTAAATGTCAATAATAAGAAGGATAACGAAGCAACAACCTTTCTCACCCATCATTTATTTAATTAGAACAACTCCTTAATTTGAGTTGCTATTTTGACTATACCTAATACATCTTTTACACGATCTACCCAATCTTTCCATTTATCCTTAGCAGTAGTATCTTGGATAGGATATGAAGTTTCACAAACCCCTTTTCCTGAACATCCTGGAAGCACAACACCATTTTCTATATTATTAGTGACTCCTACAAAATATAGTCTTCCATTCTGCGTATATGCAGTAGTTACATTAGGATCAAAATAGACAATATCACCTCCGCCACCGTTGGTTAAGGCTTCCACGTTACTTGAAATAAATTTATCTATTGATAATTTCCTATATTCAGTCCATGCGAATATAGAAAAACTAAACAACGCTATACATGAGATTATAACACCTCTTTTTATTAATTTTTTCATAGCAATATTTTTAATTTGTTGTTAAAATGAATTTGTTGTTTTGTGACCACCTTATATAGAAGACAGTCAATTTAATAATCAGATTTTCTTTATCTTTGCATCACCAAAATTTAAGGTTATACTTAAGATTTGGTAAGGAAGGGGTAAGATGGAGGAAACTTTGCAGGAGTTGTGGCCATTACAATCCCTTCCTTTTTCCAAATCCGTTAACTATCTCTGTTGTCTAGACAAATTCATATATGATTCATTTTTATTCTATCCTTTTTAAACTATTCGCTTTCCTTAATTCATCACCACCACTCTATATCACCATTGTCACTGATTATGAACGGGCGCTCGTTGTTGCCGCGGGTGTAGTTGCGATATACTTTGGGCCCGCGCTCATAGGGGAAGAATCCTCCGCATATCATGGTGGAGAGGTCCCACTCGGATGTCTCCTCCATGCCACGGTCGGAGAGTATGACGAACCTGCGGGTGGCGGCAGTGTAGCGGCTGCCGACCGGCGTCTCGTCCAGCACGGCAGTGATGATCTCTGCATCGGGGATTGTATGGAGAGGCAGGTCGGAATAGTTGCTGTCGGTGATGGCAAGCAGACTGTCACGCTGCTGTTCGGGGGTGAGTGCAGTATCGGCAAGGATACGGGCAGCATAACCATAGTAGTCGTAAATCTTAGTGCCTGCATAGGAATAGTGTGCGGGGAGATTCTCTATGAGATATTCCGCAGCCCGAAGTTTGTAGGGGTTGGGGTCAGCAGTGCGGTAATGGCTAAGCACGGCCTCTAGTTCAGCACGGTTACTGCCGACCGACTCAAGACTACGGTTTAACTCTGTACTGTATGTACAGCAATAGAATAGAAGTGTGATTACCGGCACTATGGCCGGAATGTGTTTTTTCATTAGTATAAATATTTCAAGGACCTACGTCAGTTATTAATTAGGTTTACTTGTCAAGTTAAAGACCGTCATCACAAATACTCATCTTCACAGATGAACAAAAAAGATAATGATGAAGCGTCGTTTAACTATCTATTCTTTGCAAACGTAAATAATTATTTAAATATAGAGATACATTTCTTACATTTTCCGATGCAACTTTAACATTGTTTAACTCTATAATTATCCTGACATGGTTTAAGTCCGAATCTATAAAACATCAAACTGCCTTGTTTAGCGGAGTGCGTTTGCCAAAAGTGTCGCCGAAGAGAAGCTAACCTAACAGGAACTAACCGGAAAAAAACCAGACGGGAAAAATAAAAACGCTGCCGGAGAGAAGCCGGCCAAAGAGGGAAACGGAGTCGGAAAAAGAAACGCAGCCAACGAAAAAAACGTCACCGGAAAGAGAAGCTACTTTGAAAGTTCTTCTGCAAGGAAGCGGGAGGTGTAGCCCTTGCCCGAGGCAGCCACCTGTTCGGGAGTGCCTTGAGCCACTATCATACCTCCGCCCCGACCGCCCTCGGGACCTATGTCAATTATCCAGTCGGCCTGCTTGATGACATCCATATTGTGCTCAATTACGATTACCGTATTACCCTTGTCAACCAGACGGTTGAGCACTTTCATCAGTACGCGTATGTCCTCAAAATGGAGTCCGGTGGTAGGCTCGTCAAGAATGTAGAGAGTTTGGCCGGTATCACGTTTGGAGAGTTCGGTTGCCAGTTTTACGCGCTGGCTCTCACCGCCCGATATGGTTGTGGAGGGCTGTCCCAACTTCAGATAGCCCAGACCCACGCTCTGCAACGTCTTGATCTTACTCAATATTGAAGGAACGTTTTCGAAAAACTCCACCGCCACATTGATGGTCATATCCAAAATATCGGCTATGGACTTGCCTTTATAGCGCACTTCAAGGGTCTCACGGTTATAACGCTTGCCCCGGCAGACCTCGCAGGGAACCATAACGTCAGGCAGAAAATTCATCTCAATGGTCTTGTAGCCGTTACCGCTGCAGGCCTCGCATCGGCCGCCGGAGACATTGAACGAAAAACGGCCCGGTTTGTAAGCACGTATTTTGGATTCCGGCAGCTCCACAAAGAGCTGGCGAATGTTACTGAAGACACCGGTGTAAGTGGCGGGATTGGATCGCGGCGAACGGCCTATAGGCGACTGATCCACATTGACCACCTTGTCGATAAATTCAACGCCCTCGATTGAATCGTATTCAAGAGGCTCTTTGAGCGAGCGATAGAAACGCTGCGAAAGAATGGGCTGCAGAGTTTCGTTCACAAGGGTGGATTTGCCGCTGCCCGAGACACCCGTCACGCAAATGAGCTTGCCGAGCATGAACTCCACGTCAATGTCTTTGAGATTGTTGCCCCGACAGCCGCGTAACGTGATACTCTGCCCGTTGCCGGCCCTGCGTTTAGAATATTTTGCCGAGACCGTATCCAGTTTGCCGTTAAGATAACCGGCAGTGAGAGTATTGCTCTTCAGAAGCTGGTCGGTAGTACCCTGAAAGACCACCTCACCGCCATTCCGGCCGGCACGCGGCCCAAGGTCAATAATCCAGTCGGCCGCAAGCATCATGTCGCGGTCATGCTCCACAACAAGTATGGTATTGCCGCCGTCACGCAGTTGATTAAGCGATTCTATAAGGCGTTTGTTATCCCGCTGATGCAGCCCGATACTGGGTTCGTCAAGAATATAGAGCACATTGACCAGCTTGGAGCCTATCTGCGTGGCCAGACGTATGCGCTGTTCTTCACCGCCTGAAAGCGATTCGGCGGGTCGGTTGAGTGAGAGGTAATCGAGTCCCACCTCAAGCATAAAGCCGAGGCGTGTACGTATCTCCTTAAGGATTTCCGATGCAATGGCCTGCTGACGTTTGCCGAGCCTTTTCTCCACTGTACAGGTCCACTCATAGAGGTCCTGAATATCCATCGATGCCAATTCGTAGATGTTTTTACCGTCAATACGGAAATTCAGTGCCTCTCTGTTCAGACGGGCGCCCCGGCACTCGGGACAAACCCTGGTCACGGCAAACTGGTCAACCCATTTCTGTTCGGCGGCACTCAGATCAGTCTGCTGTTGAAGGGAACGCACATATTTGACTACACCCTCGTACTCCAGAAAGACCGCATCGGCTTCACTCTTAATTCCGGTTATCTGCACCTTTATCCGCTCGTCGCTGCCATTCAAAAGCTCATCAATGAAATCATTGGTCATCTCTGACATGGGAATATCAAGCGAATAGTCATATTTGTTTAACAGAGATGTTATCTGTCTGAATATGAGTGTATTCTTAAACGGTCCGAGAGGAGCTATCGCACCCTTGCGGATAGAGAGCGAACGGTCCGGAAGGACCTTCTCCTCATCGACTGCCGATATATAACCCAGACCTTTACACTTGGGACAAAATCCCTGCGGCGAGTTGAACGAGAAGTTGTGCGGAGCAGGATCACGGTACGAGATACCGCTCACGGGGCACATGAGCCGCTTGCTGTAATGGCGCAGCACGCCGGGTTCCGGACGGCCCGGTATGGTCTCATCGGGCATGGAGAGAATCATCATAAGGCCGTCACCCTGCTTCATGGCCAAAGCCACACTGTTATTCAAACGATTGCGATATTTCTCTTCCACCGCCATCTTCTCAATGACCACCTCTATGTCGTGATTACGATAACGGTCCAGCTTCATTCCGGGTTTTACTTCACGCATTTCGCCATCTACACGTACATTCAGATAGCCCTTGCGACGGATGGTCTCAAAGAGCTCTTTGTAGTGGCCCTTACGGTTACGCACCACCGGCGCCAGAACATATATGCGCTGCCCTGCATAATCTCTGATAATATGCTCTATTATCTGCTCCTCGGTAAACTTCAACATTTTTTCACCCGACACATAAGAGAAGGCTTCGCCGGCACGGGCATATAAGAGACGCAGATAGTCATAGACCTCGGTGACCGTGCCGACAGTGGAGCGAGGGTTGCGGTTGGTGGTCTTCTGCTCTATTGCGATGACAGGACTAAGGCCGGTTATGTGGTCCACATCGGGACGCTGCAGATTACCCAGGAAGTTGCGGGCATAAGAGGAGAAAGTCTCTATATAACGTCTCTGCCCCTCGGCATAAATTGTGTCAAACGCCAGTGAAGATTTTCCGCTCCCGCTCAGTCCGGTGATCACCGTGAGTGACCTATGCGGGATCTTCACATCAATGTTCTTCAGGTTATTCGCCCTGGCGCCTATAACAACTATATTTGATTTGTCCATAGGCCGATCACTGAATTCCGGTACCTGTAAGCACGTTTATATCGGATTTTCTTTCGTATTTTTTACCACCTGCGCCCACTGCCCTGACGTTGATGAAATAGACACCGTCAGCCACAACCCGTCCATTATGCTTGCCGTCCCAAATCTTTATAAGGAAACCGCCGTCGGCATCGCGCGTAGCCTCATCCTCGGGTGTCATAATGTCATTTACCCTGCCTGAAATACTCTTTATGACCTGTCCCCAGCGATTGAAGATTGTAATTTCCACGCTGACTATCGAGCGCAAATAGATTTTGTAATCGTCGTTGATCCCGTCATTATTCGGGGAAAAAGCATTGTAAAGATTAATCCTGGAATCGTCAACAACAAATGACATAGGAGCAATCTCATATCCGAGAATGGTGTTGATTGAGTCCTTGTCCCTGTATGACCACGAAAAAATCACCTGAAAACTACCATGGTCGGTAATCTCATATTCGGTATTACTCTCCTGACGTTTCAGATAGTTGTCACTCTTTAAAGTTTCGCCGTCCTGATAGGATCTTATAAGCTGCCACTCGGGAAAAAGGATATACTCACGACCGTCATCCGATGTTATAGACGAGCTTAACTGTACCCTTAAAGGTACTGTGAACGATTCGGTGCCCGAATCACCCGGCTTCAGACAGACGGTATCACCCGAAACTGTTATCAGTGTAGCCATAACATCGGGCCGGGGCACACCGGCAAGAGAGTAAGTGAACGTTGCCAGCGTCACTAGAATAGACAAAAGTCCAAATCTGTTTCCGTTATTATCCATACTCTTTTCTGATAACTAAGATTTCAAAATGCAAAAATACTGAAAACATTAACACATGATTCCACCTTAATGAACCCTTTTTTGTATTTTTGCCAATCAAAAGGAAACAGACTAAAATGACAAATCATCTGAAATCAGTAATACTGACCGTTATTCTGCTTGCAGGGATTCCTTCAACCGACGCATTACCTCAGGATTCACAATACTTTCTACATACAGTAACGCAAGGACAGGGACTTTATTCTATTTCGAGAATGTATGGAGTCTCCGAAGAGGATATAATAAAGGCTAATCCGGGAAGCGAGACCGTTATCCGTATAGGAGAGGAACTGCGTATTCCGCGTAGTCAAAAAATCAAATTCCATACAATTGAAAAGGGTGAGACTCTCTACAGACTTTCAGTCGAGAATAACGTATCGGTAAAAGAGATAATGGATGCAAATCCGGGACTGTCGGCGGAGAACTTTAAAATAGGACAGGTCATCACTATACCCGCTCCTACCGGATCTGACCCATTGACTGCTACTATCGAAACCGCAGGTCAGGAACTTCCCGAAGAGATTGCCAAAGCAACGGAATCGCTAACCACAGATGATGCCCCATACAAAACCATACACCCGGTCAAACGTCGCGAAACGATATACCGTATCAGCAGGGCATACGGCATTTCGGAGGAGGAGTTTTTGCAGGCCAACCCAAAGTATCGTAATTCCAGATTACGTAACGGCGATGAGGTGATAATACCCTTCTCCGCACAGGAACTGGCAGAGCGTGAAAAAGAGCGTATGCAGGCTGAGATAACACTTGAATCGATAGCCGACAGTACACTTTTCATGCTTCACGATCTAAAAAAGCGGCATGAACCCGGCACAGTGAATGCTGCTCTTATACTGCCGCTTTCGCTGTCGGATTCATCCTCAGTGGAACAGATGATGATGGTCGAATTCTGTCAGGGAGTGTTTTTAGGAATAGAAAAGCTGAAAAACGAGAACATTTCGGTCAACCTGAAGATCATAGATTCCGGCACACCTAAAACCACCCGCACTAGTTCTGTTTTTTCCGGAATAGAGGATGCCGATCTGGTCATATTCGGGTCCAAAGAGTCTGATCAGATAGCCACAGCATCAACCTGGTCCACTGAAAACGGAATACCACTGGTGCTCCCGCTCAACACGAATGCCGATTTTGTCTTTACCAATCCCCATGTTTTCCAACTGAACACGCCCCAGTCATATATTTATCAGGAGGTGTACAACCATTTCTTTCGTGTTTTCGATAGACCGAAAATCTTTATGATAGATGCCGGAGATAACTCACAAAAAGAGTTTATGGCAGGATTCCGTCAGGCTGCCAATGAGAGGAATATTCCATTTGAAACCATATTACTGAACAGCATCCACGAGGATATCAGCAGGAGTAAATACAAGGACAGTGAAGATGAAAACTTCAAACAAATTGACGAGAAAATAATGGAATTGCTCAGTCTCGACCGTCAAAACATATTTATCATAAATTCAAAGGAATCCGCACCTTTGGCTTCATTCCTTCCTGTTTTGCAACTGATTAGCAGAAACAAACAAGAGGGAATGGAAACCTATCTGTTCGGCTATCCGGAATACCAGACATACGCCGTTGACCATCTCGATGAGATGTATGAAGTTGATACCTGGTTCTATAGCTGGTTCTACACCAATAATATGCTTCGGGAATCAGTTGATTTCGGTGCCTCTTTCCGGCGGGCATTCAGTCGGCAGATGATGATAAGCTATCCCAGTTACGCTTCGTACGGTTTTGACACCTCATACTATTTTCTGAAAGGCATATCTTTATATGGCGATGAATTCGAAAACAATCTTCATGCCATACAGACAAATCCCGTACAGATGGGATTCAAATTCGAACGAGTGAACAATTGGGGAGGTTTTATTAACAGGAAAGTTTTTTTCATACATCTCTCCAATCAGTATAAGGTAGAAAAAATAGATTTTGATCAATGAAAAGATCATTGCTTGTAATATCTCTGTTTCTGCTTACAACTTTGCCGTCGAAGGCACAGGTAGGCGATCCACGCAATCTCTTTTCCATAGGATTTAACGGAGGATTGGGTACAAGCAGCGTATCATTTATACCGACCATTAAACAGGATATCAACCTTGGCCCCACGGCAGGCTTAACCATTAGACATATATCGGAAAAATATTTTTTCCTTATATGCGGACTTCAATTGGAATGTAACTATGCAACACGCGGATGGACCGAACTTATTGACGATGGTTCGGGAAATGAATATACCCGACATCTGAATTACGTTGAAGTGCCTTTTTATGCACATCTGGGTTTCGGACGTGAATATCGGGGGTTCCAGGGATATCTGAATCTGGGTCCACAGGTCTCATATCTTATAAATGAAATCCAGAAAAAAGGCGGACGTGAACCCTGGGATTCGTCAAATCGCCCTAACAGAGTGATCTATCATTACAACCGCCCCATAGAAAACAAGCTGGATTACGGCATTTCAGCCGGTCTTGGAGTCGAGATGCGTACGGGAATAGGAGCTTTCGGACTTGAGGGACGTTACTATTTCGGACTCGGTAATATTTACAATATCACCAAAAGCGACTATTTCGCACGTTGCGCAAACAGTACAATCTCTGTTCGCGCAACATATCTTATCAGTATAAAATAGGTTTTTAGTCGCGCAGCCTGAAACCGGTGGCACGCGCAATTATTTCGGCCTCGGCCTTAGCTACACCGTGGAATGTCATGTATTGCAGGACAAGACAGACGAATGGCAAGCCCAACGCAACTTTGGGTACGAACGATGCACTGCCTTTGAGCAGCAGTACGCCAATGACCAAGAGGATATAATATCCCAATGTAAGCAACATCATGAATATCAACAACCGCTTCTGCAGGACAAAATTTCTGAATCCGGAAAGCAGCAACTCAAATGTCCCGACCAAAAAAATCAATATGAGAATCACCCCAAAACCCCATAAAGTGCCCCTTGTCGAACCATCCTCGTAAATCAGGCGAAAATTGGTCAGTTCAATGACTTGACCTTCCTCTACCACGAATAGTGCGATAGGGGAAAAAAGGCTGACTAATAACAAAATGCATATTAGAGCCAGCCAAATTTGGTGCAGATAAAACTCTATCTTCATTAGATATTCTCCTTATCCTTGGCAGGATTGCGATAGTAAATATTACCATCCTCAAATTCCTGTGCGGCTATCAGAGTAGGTTTCGGCAGACGTTCGTAATAGCGGGAAATCTCAATCTGTTCCCTGTTCTCGAATATCTCCTCAAGATTGTCGGTTGTACTGCTGAAATCCTCAAGTTTCTGTTTGAGTTCTTCTTTCATTTCGACCGCAATCTGATTGGAACGTTTACCGATAATAACCACTGTTTCATAGATATTACCAGTATCTTTCACATAATCACCCAGATCACGTGTGACTGTGTTAGTAGGTGCAGTTGATTTTTTAAAATCCATTTTATTAGTCTTCTATTAGTTCTTCTGTATCGTTTATGTTTCTCGTTGAAATTCTGAATATCCTTTCAGCCTCCCTTAAATATTTACTCTCAGGAAATTCATTTTGGAACGCATAGTACTCGTCAATAGCATCCCTGTAACGTTCATCCTTTTTGGATATGACACTCTCCTGAGCCATCTGGAACTTTGCTCTGAGTATCAGAGCTGAAAGGTCCTCCCGATACTTTGTATAGGGATAATCTTTCAATGCATTTTGAGCAACAATAATACTTGCCCTATAATTATTCCCCATATAAAGTCCCATGTTATAGTAGAGTTCGGCCGTCCTTTTTTCCTTCTCGGCAAGCCTGTCATACATATCAAATATCATCTCCTCAGCCTCTGCCCTGTATTGACTTTGCGGATAGGTTTCGACAAAACGCTGCAATGCCGATATGGCGTTGTTAGTGCTTGTGGCATCCAGACGCGGGTCAGGCATATCGCGGAACAGACTCTTCCCCGTCATAAACAGACTGCTCTCGGAATAGAGGCTGTTGGGGTATCTGGTAAAACAATTCTGAAAATACTGTGACGCAGACAGATAGTCCGCCAGGTTGAAATAGCATGAAGCCAACAAAAACATGGATTCTTCACCCTGCGATGTTCCATGCAACATCACCACACACTCTTCAAGCACCGAACTGCATGTTGTAAAACGTCCCTCGACATATAGATTCTTGGCCAGACTGTACTTTGTGCCGTAATCCGATGCCTTGAGTATCTTATTGTACCCTCCGCAACCTGTCAGCACACTCAAAGCCAGAACAGCCGGAATGAAAAATAAAAATATTTTCCGCATTATGCCATACGTTTTCAAGCTGCAAAATTACCTATTTTGAACGAACAGTGCAAACATGCATCCGTTATTTATTATTAATTCATCTGCGTATGCGCAGCAGGTCGCCGTTGTCACGCACTACATGCTCCTTCCATTTATCCGAATAGTCCTCCTGTATGGGATATGCAGGAATGGTACGGTCATGACCGTTGTCCATAAAAGATCCATCGGGATTCTGTCTTTTTATATTGCCGTCAATATACTTGACTAACAGATACTTGTCCAGTTCCTGCCAGCGTTTGAAAAGGGCCGAAGCGTTATCCAGACAAAATTGTGTCAAATAGGATTCTCCCTGTAGGCTCTCCATAGTAGCAGCCTTCCTGCAGGCTTCGTCCATCTGAACTATCATACCGCTCTCATAATCGTCAATGATCTGACGTACCTCGGCACCTATTTTATCATAACGCAGATATGCGAACTGTGCAATGCGATTCACTATCCAGAACATGGCGGTTTCGGAATATTCTAACAGTGATCCGTTCTCCTCATCCAGACATTCCGGAACAGCTGTCATACAGCTGGCGAACGGCATGAGAGGCGATGTGGCGGCATCATCCACACCAAACCAGTAGATTCCGTGTTTATGACCGGAACGGGACTGAGCAACAAACCACCATCCTGTCTGTTGGGTGGCTATGGCACGCTCGTTTACATAATTCCATCCCTGATATTCGAACTCCATAGGACGCCAGCGGTAAGGCAGATGACTGCCTCCGGCGCCTATATCGGCAGTCATATCCATAGGAGTCCCCTCAAAGTGGTCGCGCATCATATCGGCCAGATCTTTTGTGCCCAACTTTCTGTTAGGCTTGACATAAAGCGGCATATGATTGGTCAAATCATTGCCCAGGGCATAATCCAGATAATCATCCATCCCATCGGCAAAACGGTTAAAAAATGCCCATACGCGTGCCTCGCAACCGCGGGCAGCACCAAAATCCAGCGGGTTATAGACATCACAGAAAGAAAAATCCTCATCCCTGCCGCTGAACAGTCCCTCTTCACGGGCATGAGTTATCACATCCGCTGAGTAGAGACAATTCTCCGGATCATCGAAATCGATAGTGGTTATCCTGGCCTGGTTGGCATGACCTGAAATGTAACCGTCGGGAATGCGTTTGGCCACCCAGACGGCGCCGCGGTTCAGATTGCTGCCGTTACTGTCGTATTTGGGATTCTTGCCTATAAGCTCCATGATCCAAATCTCTTCCGGATCGCAAAGCGTGAACGACTCCCCTTCCGATGCATAACCGTAAGCCTGCATAAGGTTGTCTATCAGCTTGATAGCCTCGCGTGCCGTCTTGCAACGTTGCAGAGCCAGATAGATAAGCGAACCGTAATCCATAATAGCTGTGGAATCTATGAACTCACGCCCACCGTAAGTGGTCTCGGCTATCACCAGTTGATGCTCGTTCATGTTGCCGATAACCGAATAGACATGCTCTACCTGCGGGATCTGTCCCAAAAATTTTCCTGTATCCCATTCGTAAATGTCCACCATTGTACCGACCGGATAATCGGCTGCAGGCGTAAAGTAGAGAGTTCCGTAGAGCTGATGCGAATCGGCCGAATAGGTGCACATATTGGACCCGTTGGATGAAGCTCCCTTTGTAACTATCAGATTGGTACAAGCAAGGGATTGAACTGTGTACAGGACTATCGCCGCTATGGTTATTATTAACTTTTTCATTATTGTAATTAAAATATTTAGTTTAAAATATAGGTTATTTGAGTCTCTTTGCTACAATCCCTGCTGCACAGGCGCAAAGCTCTACACAAGGACGTTTTTTATAATACTCTGGAGTACGGTCCGAAGGTACCGGTGTACCCTCGGGCTTTGACAGGCCAAGCAGTTCGCGACAAATTATACTGCCGTTCGCCTGACGGAATTCACCCGCCATCTCCTGAACCAAAGCATAATTGGCAGTCTTGGCCTTCCTGTCGGTCACGTCAGTAGCCGGAATAATGGCTCCGGAGACAATTACCATACCTGAGACTGTGCCGCACACCTCACGCATCCGCCCCATTCCGCCTCCAAATCCGCTTGCAAGGCGAGCTATCTCATCTTCCGGAAGTCCTATCACATCGGCAAAAGTCATTGCCACTGCCTGACAGCAGTTATATCCCGAACGGAACAGTTCACGGGCACGCTGCTTTCTCTCTTCAACTGTCATACATTTATCAAATTAACGGCACAAAATTATACAAAAAGGGCGACATAAGGAAAAGCCGGTAAGAATCCGGATAAAATTGCAGTATCTTTGTCTTTTCTGACAATACGACCAATGGAGTTCAAGCTTGTTTCATCATTCGAGCCTACCGGTGATCAACCGCAAGCCATCCAACAGCTCACCGAAGGGTTGCTGGCCGGAGCCGAAGCGCAGACGCTGCTCGGTGTGACCGGTTCAGGCAAAACATTCACTATAGCAAATGTCATCAAAAATATAGGCCGCCCCACCCTTGTTTTGAGCCATAACAAGACACTGGCTGCACAGCTTTACAGCGAGTTCAAAACTTTCTTTCCGGACAATGCAATAGAATATTACGTATCATATTACGACTACTACCAGCCGGAGGCATATCTGCCGGCCACCGATACATACATAGAGAAAGATCTTGCCATAAACGATGAGATTGACAAGCTGCGGCTCTCTGCAACATCGGCTCTGCTCTCCGGCAGGAATGATGTGATCGTGGTATCATCGGTCTCCTGTATATACGGAATGGGCAATCCGGCCGATTTTTACAATAACGTCATTGAATTGAAAAAAGGTGACCGCATAAATCGCAACACACTGTTACGCAAGCTGGTGGAAAGCCTTTACACCCGCAATGACATAGAGCTGGGACGCGGCTGTTTCCGTGTCAAGGGTGAAAACGTGGACATTAATTTGGCCTACAATGATATAGCCATAAGGATACAGTTCTGGGACGATGAAATAGAGTCCATCGAAGAGTTCGATGTGCTTACGGGTGAACGTCTTAATATCTACGAATTTTATCGCATCTATCCCGCCAATCTGTTCATGACCACCAAAGAGAGCCAAGAGCGTGCCATACATGCCATACAGGACGACCTTGTGGAGCGGGTGGAATATTTTCATCAACTAGGTAAAAACCTGGAAGCCAAACGCCTCAAGGAGCGCGTAGAATATGACGTAGAGATGATACGTGAGTTGGGGCGCTGCAGCGGAATAGAGAACTACTCCCGCTATTTCGACGGTCGCGCTGCGGGCACCCGCCCTTACTGCCTGCTGGATTTCTTTCCAAAGGATTTCCTAACCGTGATTGACGAAAGCCATGTGAGCGTGCCTCAACTGCACGCAATGTATGGAGGTGACCGTGCTCGAAAGACAAATCTTGTGGATTACGGTTTCCGTCTGCCCGCCGCACTTGACAACCGTCCTCTTAAGTTTGAGGAGTTCAAAGAGTTGACCGGTCAGACTATCTACGTGAGCGCCACTCCGGCCGATTACGAGCTCTCCCAAAGCGAAGGCGTGATAGTTGACCAGGTGATACGCCCCACCGGCCTGCTTGACCCCGAGATAGAGGTACGCCCCAGCAAGAACCAGATAGATGACCTTATGGAGGAGATAGCCCTCCGTTCGGAACGTGATGAGCGTATTCTGGTTACGACTCTTACCAAGCGTATGGCAGAGGAACTCAATGATTATCTGTTCAAAAACGGAGTACGCTGCAATTATATTCACAGCGACGTCGATACTCTGGAACGTATCAGTATAATAACCGATCTGCGCAAGGGTGTTTATGATGTGCTTGTAGGTGTAAATCTGCTGCGTGAGGGGTTAGACCTGCCCGAAGTATCGTTGGTAGCCATAATCGATGCCGATAAGGAGGGTTTCCTGCGCGACCACCGCTCCCTGACCCAGACAGCAGGCCGTGCCGCCCGCAACCTGAACGGTAAGGTGATACTCTATGCCGACAAGATTACCGAAAGTATGCGCCTCACCATTACCGAAACAAATCGCCGCCGCAAAAAACAGATGCTCTACAATGAAGAGCACGGTATAACTCCGCAACAGATTGAAAAGGCTCTTACCACCTCATCGCTGATTCAAAACCGCCAATCCGAAAAGGAGAGGCCATATGTCCAGCAAGACCTGACCAAGTCCGTAGCAGATCCCGTTATAGCTAAAATGACCCCGCTGCAGCTTGATAAAGCCATAGCGCGTACCCGTCGCTTAATGAACGAGGCCGCCGGTCGCATGGACTTCATGGAGGCCGCCCAGTATCGTGACGAGATGTTCAAACTTGAATCACTTAAGACCTCCAAATAAAGATTGATGTTGTATTTCAATCATATAAGCACGTTTTTTGCGTGAAAATGCAAATAAAAATAAAGTAGATAAATGTTCCTAAAATGATAATGAAAATAATGAAAACACCGTAGACTACTACGGTAAAAAAAGAGTAACTTTACAGCCATGATACGAAAAACGGAAAAGACAAGATTAAATTTAAAATGAGGAACAGAAAATATTTTAAAGATAAGGTTGTCATAGTAACGGGCGCCAGCTCAGGTATCGGACTTGCTACCGCCAGACAGTTTGCTGCATACGGCGCCAAAGTGGTTCTGGCCGCCAGATCAGAAGACAAACTTATCCTTTTAGAAGAGGAACTTTCCAAAATAACCGAAGTAATCTATGTCAAGACCGACGTATCCATTGAAGATGACTGCAAAAATCTAATCAAAGAAACCGTACAAAAATTCGGGAAAATAGACATACTCATTAACAATGCGGGGATATCCATGCGTGCTATGTTCAAGGATCTGGATCTTAACGTTATCCGACGCCTGATGGATGTCAACTTCTGGGGAACGGTTTATTGCACCAAATATGCCCTGCCCTACCTGCTCAAATCGAAAGGCTCAGTGGTTGGAATAATCTCCACCGCCGGATACAAGGGTCTGCCGGGCCGCACCGGATATTCGGCCTCCAAATTTGCCATAAACGGGTTCCTGGACACACTCAGGTCTGAACATCTCTACGATGGACTGCACGTAATGATTTTTGCTCCCGGATTCACATCCTCCAATATACGCAAAACCGCCCTGACGGCCAACGGCAGCGAGCAGGGTGAAACCCCACGGAAGGAGAACAAGATGATGAGTGCCGAAAAAGTTGCGCTGATAATGATAAAACACATAAGACGTCGGTCCCGTCGGGCTACGTTGACAACGGTCAGCAAACTTCTACTCTTCCTGACTCGTCTGTTCCCCACCATAACCGACCATGTGGAATACTGGTTTATGGCACTTGAACCGAATTCGCCGTTCAAACGCAGATCGGAAATAATGAGAGAGCGCCGCAAAAAAACCCGGCAGACTACCACGAATAGTTAAAATTGAGGGTAAGGAATTCTCTAAACTGCCCATACCCCATCAGCTCACCGTCTTTGTCTTTCTTGCGCTTAACACTGTCATCGAACCGCCAGTGGAAGAAAAATTGTATTGAAAAATACTTGCTAAGCTGATAATCCAAAGTATTCTCTATGTTGAACTCAACGCTCTCATAGTTGGTAAAGTACTGCAACTTGGAGGTCCAGTTAAAATCAGTGAACATTTTCCATTTCAGGTTGCTTTCCATGCGTGAACCTATGGTCTTCATGAAATTTTCTCCCTCCTTTATCCCATAACTGGTAACAATACTATCCACACTCACATAACGGCAATTGTATGAGAGTGGCGATAACTGTACCGACAATGTTATGTTTTTGTTTTTAAATTTAGGCTTATAGTCCATACCTATGGAGATATTGCCATATGCAGGTGCAAAAAATTTTGACTTAAGTTTTGTGGGCACCTTCTTATCATAAACAGCCATAAACTGAGTATAACCCTGTATCTGTGCAGAATATGACCAACTTTTCCATGCCTTTAACCCGAATTTTGAGGTAAAACGGAGCAGATCATCGTTAGTATTCATCTTAGTTGAGCCGTCAACCTCTGTCGTATAGTAACCGAGCTTTGTTTCAAGCTTGTTGTCAAGCGTGACCTGATTCTTTGCATAGTTGGCTTCAAGCGTGACCTGAGCAAGCACTGAATGGTTACTTTCGCCGCCCTTATACCAATTATCGGAGTACTGACTCTGTGTATATTTCCCTGAAAATCTTCCGAATTTCTTCCAGTATCTGGGTTTTATATTGACCGGATCGGGTTCGTGTTTATCGGATAACCTTCTGCCTTCGGGAGATGCATTACGTATCAGCCCGTCAACCATCTCTTCCGGATCCAGATCAACCGATCCCAATATAGTCCTGAGTTCATGCTCAGTCATACGTACCATATCAGGATAATTCATATAAATGTTCAAGAGAACCTCATTGATATTTTTTGTCAAATCCGACTCCTTCGATGTAAAATCCGCAACAGGGAGAAGATCGTCATTTTTAGGTTTTTCATCAAGATTATCAAATACTTGACCAGGTAGCGCCACGGCATCATCAATCACGGAAGAGTAGAAAGTCAAAGGCATGAACAGCCTGAAATAGAAGGGATTATCAGATAGATTCAATAAAGAATTATCGGAAAAAACTTCTATTATATCGGTATTAATTATAACGGAATCGGAATTATCATATACTCCGACGGGGTCATTGTCAGATACTATAACAATGGAATCTTTAGATATTATATTGGAGCTTTTGAATGAAATGGAATCATCTATTATTCCCTGTACGGGATCATCGGAAACACAAAACAAAGTCGTATTCGCCATTCCCTGCATAGTTAGGGTTGACAGAACCATCAATGAGAAGAAGGAGATGCTTTTCATATTTTGATCTTATGTGACTTTCTATTTTCAAAAGTAATAAAAAGTTGATTTTAAAAAAGCAAATTTAATCAAAAAAACACTATATAATACTTTCTGAGTATTCATACACGTAATTTTTTATAACTTTGCACTTCGTTAATCTAAAATAAGAGATTGTAGTGGATAAAAGAAGTTATTTCGGCCTTATATTTATAGGATTGGCCATGATAATGTTGTTATTTTGGACCGACCGTTCATCGAAAAAGGCTATTCCGGAACAAAACGAATCAAAAGAGGAGACAGAATTAAATATAACGGGAATAGATTCCGTTTCCGATAATACAACCGAAATTACAGCAACTGAGACATTTATTGCTGCCGACTCATCATCTATTTTCAATGCGATGAATGGCAACGATGGTGTTGTAACCCTTGACAATGGTAAGGTCAGAATAGATATCTCAAATAAAGGCGGCGTACCCGCATCGGCTAAACTGTATGAGTACAAAGAGCAGGACGGTACGGATATTCTCCTGTTCGGCAAGGATGACATTAGCCTAAGTTTCATGATTGACGGTAAAAATGAAAACATAAACACAAAAGATCTCTATTTTCAGCCCGTCGATAAGAGCGACAGCTCGGTTACAATGCGTCTTGCAGTCAATGGATACGGATGGCTGGATTTCATCTACACGCTTCATCCTGAAAGCTATCTGCTTGACTTCGAAATCAAAGCCAACGGAATGTACAACTTCTTCAGTTCCGATTTGAACACCATCTCCATGGATTGGATACAAAATCTGCGCCAGCATGAAAAGGGTTTTGAATTTGAACAAAGATATACCACCCTTACTTACAAAACAGCCGAAAAAAGGAGGGCAAAAATAATAAGATCAGGAAAAGGTACAACCAAGACCACCGTTGAAACACCTCTGGACTGGATCGCTTATAAAAATCAGTTTTTTTTATGTATTCTGGCTTCAGACCATACATTCAACAGCAACAGCACACTGTCCGGTCTAACCTATACGAAAGGACAAGGTTACATGAAGAAATTCCAAAGCATGACCTCTACCTATTTTGATCCGACCGGCAACCAATCAACCAAACTGCATTTCTACTTCGGCCCGAACGATTACGCCATTCTAACGGCTGACAATAAAATCATCTCGTCCGACAAGAATTTTCGGCTTAACCGTGTGATAGACCTGGGCTGGCCAGTGGTACGTGAAATGAACCGTTTTCTCATAATGCCACTCTTCAATCTGCTCTCAAAGTGGAACCTGAACATGGGTCTTGTCATTCTTCTCATGACAATAATTGTGAAAATAATAGTATTCCCTGCACAATTCAAGTCATTCATGTCGTCGGCAAAGATGCGCGCACTCAAACCCTATGTCGATGAGATCAACGCCAAATATCCCAAACCTGAAGACGCAATGCAGAAACAACAGGAGGTTATGGCGCTTTACAATAAATATGGTGTGGGAATAATGGGCGGTTGCCTTCCTGCCCTTGTGCAGATGCCCGTATGGATGGCTTTCTTCTTCTTCGTACCGAATGCTATTGAGCTTCGTCAGCAGAGCTTCCTTTGGGCAACCGACTTGACAGGATTTGATGACATAATACACTGGGAAAACAGCATTCCTCTGATAGGCAATCACCTCAGCATTTTCTGTGTACTCTTCTGTCTGACAAACATCATAAATACCGTAATTTCGATGAAGCAGCAACAACAGGCTCCCGGACAAGAAGATCAGATGAAAATGATGAGATGGATGATGTATCTGATGCCCGTTGTATTCTTTTTCACATTCAACAACTATTCGTCAGGACTCTGTTACTACTATTTCATTACAGGTCTCGTCAATATAATAACTATGATTTGGCTCCGGCAGTCAACCGATGACAAGAAGATTCTGGAAAAACTTGAAGCTAACTATCAGGCATCGCGCAATGACCCCAACAAACGCAACAAAGGGAGCAGCCTGATGGCACGGCTTGAAGCCATGCAAAAAGAGCAGGAGCGTTTGCAAAGACAACAGCGCAAGTGATAATAACAGATCTAAAAAAAGACTGTTATGCCTGTTTGAGCATAATCACTTAAGCCATTTTTCCAACCATCCGAAGAAGGTGCGTTGCCACAGAATACCGTTCTGCGGTTTGAGCACCCAGTGATTTTCATCGGGAAAGAGCAGCAACTGGGCCGGAACCCCGTGCAAACGGGCTGCCTGAAATGCCGACAGAGTTTGCGAATAGATTATCCTGTAATCTTTCTCTCCATGTATGCAGAGGATCGGAGTATCCCATTTGTCAACAAAAAGATGCGGCGAGGAGGCATAAGTCTGTTGGGCAATCGCATTCTCCTTCTCCCAATAGGGACCGCCCATATCCCACTGCGGGAACCACATCTCCTCGGTCTCTACATACTGCTGTTCCAAATTGAATATACCGTCATGAGCTATGAATGCCTTGAACCTACCCTCATGATGACCTGCAAGCCAATATACCGAATAACCGCCGAAACTGGCTCCCACACATCCCAGACGCTCACTGTCCACATAAGGCTCCTTGCTTACCTCATCGATGGCCGAAAGCAGGTCTTTCATACACTGACCGCCATAATCGCCGCTAATCTGTTCATTCCACTCCTGACCGAAGCCGGGCAGACCGCGACGGTTTGGTGCCACCACTATATAACCTTGAGCAGCCATTATACGGAAATTCCAGCGATAGCTCCAGAACTGCGACACCATGCTCTGCGGACCACCCCCACAGAAAAGCAGCGTAGGATAGCTCTTTGAAGGATCAAAATTTGGAGGATAGACTACCCAAGTCAGCATATCCTTACCGTCTGAGGTGGTAATGTGACGCTCCTCTACCCTTATGTTATCCAACTGGGAAAAAATATGGTCATTCTCATGGGAAATCTTTTCAGCCAAACCTCTCCTCAGGTCAAAAGAGTATATTTCAGTGGCATTTTGCATGGATTGCCTGGTCAGAATAATGCGATTGTTTCTGGCCAATGCCAGCGAATTGAAGTCTGCCGTATCATCACTCATAGGCACTATATTTCCTTCCAAATCAACTGTAAACAG
>LSQX01402717.1_pt1 | contig 52997 bp, 53 predicted proteins | sample 654561 | NCBI WGS metagenome assembly LSQX01 (sample SAMN04489861, study PRJNA283612) | anaerobic digester metagenome | isolation source: 4 biogas reactors fed with cattle manure at either 37C or 55C with and... | place: Denmark: Kongens Lyngby | collected 2014 | reverse complement strand
CTTGCTTTTGGGACAGCCCCATGTTTACTCCCGGAGCATATACATCGAATACTTCCCGCTTGAACTCCAAAATACGTTCCAGAAAGGTCTGTTTGGCATAGCGTCCCCCCACCGCCGATTCAGGGCTGTTGGGCAGCCTATATAAATGAACCGGCAGATAACCGAATAGATCTTCAAGTGGTAAGTTGGCGAACAATCGCTGCGGATAATCGGTGGTGACCCGGCCTGATAAACCGCCTGTCATGATGGGAATGTGCGGATCAACTGCTCGGCCGGCGGCGACAGCCTCCCGCGGTAGACCAGGGCATAATCGGCCGACTGATTGGCGGAATCCCAGACCCGCTTATAGTCTTGTTCATGATTGATCTCCCAGGCTTCCACCAGGAGAGGTTTGCCGTCAGATCCCAGGGCGTCGTTTTTACCGTCGCCGTTGTAGCGTTCCACCGCCGCGGCCACAAAGGCGGCGAGATCTTTCGGTCTGGGCGTTTTTAGGACTGACGGCGAGCGGCTCTCTGCCCAAAAAGGCGTTCTGGTGATCAGCCCATGCACCTTGAGCCCGGTCCGGTTGGCTATCTCCACTTTGGCGTCGAAGGTCTTCCAATTGTACACTCCGGGCAACGGCTGAGCATTGTCCCACCAGATGCCTACCCGAATCGAGGCCAGTCCGATATCCTTGGCATATTCGACTATCTGAGCAAAAGAAGTGCTCTTGTGCACCACATCCGGAGAGAATACAGAGACGAAATCCTCGATCCGTACCGGCTCAGGCGCAGCGCTATAGGCTACCGGTGCCATGGCGCCGATAATACAGCATAAATAAAACAATAGCGGCAACGGCCAAAACCGTTCGCCTTGGTGACTGCTGAGGCAGATTTTTCATCACGCTCTCTCCTCCAGTAGCCGATACCGCCGATTTGCTCGGTGGTATCGGTCAAGAGCTCTATCCTCGGTTCATACGGCGGCGTTCGCTGCCACTATTGCGCATAATATTCCTCAAGCAGCGCCTGGGCGTATCTTTGATACTCGTCAAGCACTTGCCTGGGTGCCATCGTTCCGGAGAAGGCTGGCGTGAGGAATCTACTTTCGACCTGCTTGAGCCGATCTTCGATGGGGATCCGCGGCAGAGGTACGCTGGTCTCCATGGCCTGGATAATGGTCGGCCAGTGCGGATTACTGGTGAAATAGCTGCGATCGAGGGAGTATCTTCTCACCGGCGAGGGACGACCCTGGACAAACATAAACCAGCGAGCGCCCACTTCGGAAGTGGTCAGCCACTTAACCAACAGCCAGCTTTCTTCAGGATGTGCAGCGTTTCTCGGGATGACATAGCCCCAGCCGCCTTCGGTTACGCCGTGGCTCTCATATCCGTCATTATGCGGCAGTAATCCGACACCCAGATCCATATTGGGATTGGACGACATGATCTGAAACAGACGAAAGGCACCGCTGATCTCCATAGCCTTGCGCTCCGTGAAGAACGCATTGCGGTACACTCTGTTGAAGCGGGTAAGCTCGTCCACACCCCGGTTCAGCTCATTGGTAAAGTTTACCATCCACTCCAGAGTCTCAATATTTTTCTCGCTGTTGAAGAGGAGTTTGCGCCCATCTTCTGTAGCGTAGCTGCCTCCGTTGGAATAAGCCCAGGCAAAAAACCTGCGGTTTGCTAAAGCGTTAACTTCGACACCGAGTTGCGTCAAAGTGCCGTTCTCGTCATAGCGATTCAGCATTTTGGCCGCATTCCACAAATCCGTCCATGTCTTCGGCGACTTGGTGTCGTCCAAGCCGGAGTTCCTGAACATTTCTTTATTAAAATATAGCAGGTTATTCCCGGCCGATCCGGTGGCATGCGGCAGAATGTAGGTGGTTCCTTTCCAGACGGCGGTCTCGATTTCCGCCGGGAAGAACATATCCTTGCCGATCCCGTCACGGCGCATGTATTCATCTAAAGGCAGAACCATCCCCTTATCGGCCACAGCCGGAATCTCCTCCCGGCCCAGCATCATCACATCGGGCGGTGCACCGCCGGCGGTGGAAATCACAAATTTTTCATATCTTTCCGAGGACGACAAGACAATGTGATCTACCTTGATCCATGAATACTCCGCCATGAATTCGTCCAAAACCCTTTGCATGAGCGGTACCCGGTCACCATCCCATATGGTCCAAAGGGAAAGCTGTACCGGTTCGTTTTTTGTCGCTGCCGAAGCCGCCCATCCTAAAGAAGTCACGATGCCCAACAGCAATAATCCTGAAACTGCTCCCAAGGTCGCTCTTTTGATTAATTTATTATGAAAAGAGCCGATCACGTTTTGCATCATTTGCCGTTCACTCCTCATCCCATTTTTTGGTTGATTGCGTAGTAGATGCTTCGCTTGGTGCCGACCTTCTCCTTCCTCTTTCATGAAATCCACATTCATGTTTATGCACGTTTTCCGGATATAAACGGAAACATCATTCGTTGTAGCTCACCGGAACAATGACCGTGCGTATCTTAAGCAATCTCAATTCTTCCAGTACCTCTGCCGGGGCTAAGTCATCCGTCACGATCATATCGACTTTTTTGATATCGGCCACATGGTACATATGGCGGCACCCGAATTTCGTATGGTCGGCCAGCAAGACCACCCGCTTGGCGTTGGCAATTAATACCTGTTTTATTTCAGCCACCTCCGAATGGGGATCGGTAAGACCTTCTTTAATGGTGAGGCCGCTGGTGGTCATGATGGCAGTGTCGAAATAAAGAATCTCCAGCGACCTCTTGGTCAACAAGCCCCACAGGTAGCCTCTGTCGCCGATCGTGCCCCCGGTAATGGTGACGGTGATGCCGGGAACCTTTTTTAGATAGGATCCGATGCGGATGTCGTTGGTTATGATGGACATTGGTTCTTTTGGCGGGTCGGCCACCAGAGCCCTGGCAAACTGGTAGGTGGTACTGCCGATATCCAAGGCCACAGGTTCATTGAGCGGCACCAAGGTCCGGGCCTTGGCAGCAATGGCCCGTTTGAAGCGCAACAGCGGATCACGGTCCAAGCCGGTCCTGAGTTCCCAATCCTCCACCCATGAGGCACCGCCATGCGTTCTGGTCACCAGTCCTTTCTGTTCCAAAATGCGCATATCACGGCGAATAGTATCAACGGAAACCCCGAACTCTGCCGCCAGTTCATTGTTGTCTACATGCCGTTCGGTATATAAGCGCTCAAGAATGCGTTGACGGCGCTGCGAAACCAACATAAAAACCCTCCCGGATAAACATATTTATATGGGCTTTATTCAGCAAAGAATACAGAGCTACCTTCTAAACAGGCATAAACAGGCACCGCTAACGACTTCATCAAAATACGACACCCCCAGCGCCAGCGGTTCAAAGGACCAGCCGGTAGCTGAAATCGGTCCAGATGTGCCTTCAGAAAACGTAGAAGCTATCTGCTATTCCTTGACAAGATATCGTTCCTTTTATACTGCTAAATAGCGTCGGCTCTTTTTCGGCGATCTGTCTGAGACTAAACTGGTTGTAAACTCGCTCAAAGTCGTAATCCCCTCCGAAGATCGTCGTCCCTCGTGCAGGGCGTGGATTATCTATATGAATCCAAACAGCACGGACGTGCCGTTATCCAGGAATTGTTTAATGGTTGCTGCATGTTGCTTAACGGTTGCTTGTGAAAATAGAACCCCTTAATTAGAATCAATATGACTAAGACCGGCCCTCCAGGCTCGTTTGATCAGCCTCCTATAGCTTCTATTATCGGAGGTGTTCCACCTGATATCGTCTACACCGACGGCCATCGCGTTCAGCAGTGGCATTTGTCGCAGAAGCTATTCATACCGATTTCAGATGTTGTGCCCACTGCTGCATTGGCCACTTCTAATTGGATTCACACTGCGAAGAGAACTTTTTTGATAATACCCAATGGGTAGGGCTTCCTTTTCGGGCAGGCGCTTTCGGTCTTTATTCAAATTTGGATTTGCTGGCTCAGGCCGGATTTCCCACCAATCGTGGTCCTAAGACAATTACAGAAATGGATCAGTGGTGTTTAGAGCTGGCAGTGCTAAATCCCGACGGTACTTTTGAGCGGGTTGGTTTTTTCCCGCGAGGAATACCCACGGTGTATGACAGAGTGGTGCAGGCAGACGTGTGGAATGTGCATATGGCTCCGCTGTTCATCGAGATGAACCAGAATGTGACCCGTGAAAATGTAGCGCCGGCGGTCGCACTTGCTGAGATCAAGCCGATCTTTGACGCCTACCTTAAGCAGCAGTGAAAGAAGATGCAGAACACCCAAGGCTCCATGCGACCTTGGGTGTTCTCTCGAAAAACATTGGCCCTGAAGTCTGCTTGCCGGAACGGCGTCCTATCTCGAGCCAATCTTTTCTTGCAACATGGCCGAGATGACCTGATGTGCCTGCTCGAGAGTGGAATCCACGTCCTGGCGACCCTCGAAAATGATGTTGATATACCTCTGCAGGGTATCCCGGATACTGACCTCATAGATTGCTCGCGGATAGGTGTCCGGATGTTCGATCAACCGCACCCACACATGCTCCCATGGCGAGTGGTACTTGACCAAAGACTGATAGCGAGCCGCCACTGTGCGCCAGGCCGGAGGACGTCCGGTGAAGCGAATGTGATCGCTGGCCATGTCAGTGGCCAAGAAACGCATCCAGCGCCAGCTAACATCGGGATTCTCCGTTCTGGCGCTCAAAGACCATCCCAGAATCTGTATCTCACTGCCCCCTCTGACCAAACGAGGATAGGGCCCATAGGCAAACTCGAAAGTGGCTCCGGCTTCAACAAGCAAAGGAGTCCTACTGGGACCGGCCTCAAAGGTAATAGGTGTTCTTCCCGCGTTGTATGCATCGTTCCAAGAGGCGAAGCGATCCGTCTGATAGGCATCCTGCAAGAACTGCAAAGCGGTGCGTACAGGCGGATCGAGCAACTGACTGCGCGTCGGTTCGAAATAGCTGTCGAGGAAGAAACCGCCTGCGTTGTGGACCCAAACCGGCCAACGAGCCCAGCTGCGCGGGATACAAGCTCCGTATCTAGTAATCTGTCCGTCGGGAGCGGAAACCGTCAGTTTCTTGGCCGTGGCGGCAAAATCCGACCAGGTCCATTGCTCATCTCCCAAAGGAAGATCGACACCGGCTTCGTTGAACAGATCAACGTTGAAGGCAGCGCCGATGACCCAGACCGATCCCGGTAACAACCAACGTTTTCCACCGCTTGTCCCGCCCTCGGTCACCGCTCGTACAGCCAATGGGAAGAATTCTTCCCATTTCAAATTCGGGTCTTTTTCCATGTATGGATTGAGATCCTGAAACAGCCCCTGTTTCATGAACTCATATCCCAGTTCAGGAGCCAACTCCACAACATCGGGAAGCAAGTTGGCCGCCCACAGGGTCACTACGCGCTCCAGAAGTTGTGTCCGCCCCATGGCCAATACTTCGATCTCAACACCAGGGTTCTGTTCCTCAAAACGCTTTTTCGCCTCTTCAGTCCAGTGAGTCCACGTGACTCCGTTGTTAGTATCGTGTAAGTGCTGAATCCTTGTCTTTGCCACACCGGGGGCAGCCCACAGTAGTGCGAGACATAGGACTAGGACAAGACAGACACTCCGAATCCTGAACATACTTGACATCTGACCTCTCCTTTACCTGGTTGTTGAGTCTGTTCACTCGTTGCGCGACAGACCGGGTAGAAGACGGGCTCGCTCCCGCCGCCCTCCCACACGACCGGGCATAGGGTTTCCGTACCACAGCAGTTCATGTAGCGCTTCCGGAAGCGCGCAGCGACACAAAGCCAAGTGCACAAAAGAAAGGTCTCTCTATTAAGGCTTCCTTCATATGTGAAGCCCCTGCACCCCACTGGGGCCTCGTCCGTTTGGGGCGGACTTCCATGCCTGTTTCTCCGTCAGTCCGCGGTTCGTGTAAGGCTCCATCCCCTACCCCGGCGGAAGAATCCCTTCACTTTCTCCTTGAAGCGTTTCACTGATTCCAGTGCTACTCTTCATGTGAAAGGTCATGGCATAGCTGAGGAATCTTCGCCGCTCCGAGGACGGTCGATCGCGCTCTTCTCACGGTTGACCTTGAGCTTAAGTTTACTCCCCACGAACCGCGTGATTGATTCCACGACTCGGTCTCCGACCCACCGCGACTGCACATAGAGCATGCTACCCGCAGAAGGCATGTCCTCGTCTTTCCGGCTCTTTGCCCAGCTAGCTCATCCGGAAAGGTGTTGGACAGCAAGGAAAAGAACGGGCCGCCTTGCGACGTTCCTTCTCTGGGTACCGATACGAGACTACCCGGCATCATTTCGGCTGGCAGATACCGGGGTATCAGTCTCGGGACTCGTTTGTCACTTACCTGTCGAGCCCGCGCTCATGTGCGCCAGCAGTACCGCATCGTTTGCGCTTCCTCCGGGTCACAAAACCGCAGGTGTACTCGCAAGTGTGCGATTCGAAGATCGGTGACAACACTTGATGCAACGCAGCTCATCGACAGTCATGCCGTCGATTCCGGCCGCCTCCTTATTGGTCCTGACGCGACACAACGCGCGCCTCGTATTCTCGCCTTCGATCACTGCCTCCATCAGTCTCGACTCTTCCGAGCTGGAGGTCTCTTTTCTTGCCGTGTCATGCCCTTCCAATATCTTCGCAGATTCCGTCCGCTATCCTCCTGGCGATAGCATCTCAGTCATCTTGGTTTGGTCCCTGCCGTCATCGAAAGCCAAGGCTCCCATCCGGCACTGCATGTTTCGGCCCTCGGCCAACTTGAGCGGCCTACTATGCCGTCTGCTGACTTCCGTCGATCCATCCATCCCGCCGCATATACGACCGCGCTTTTTCCGTATAGGGCATGGAACTGCCTACGCCTTCTCATCCAACGTGGGCGCCTTCCATGCGCTTTCTGTTCGTCAGACCAGCAATCTGCCTGCGGCTTCCTTCAGATTCCGCCTCACGATGGACACCCTTGCCGTCCGGTTAGCAGTTCCCATCAGCTAGACAGGAGACCTACACTTCCAAGTAAACGCGCCATGTCGGGCGCGCACAATGGCACAGAACGCAACCTCAGATCGGAGGTTGCGTTCCTCTACACACTTCGTAGACAGGCGTCGACTTCACCGACTTATTGCTTGCTCTCCTTTTGGAACACCAGAATGGCGTTCCATCTCGACATGGAAAACCGCTCCCAATACCTTAACGAGAGAGGATGGCGCGCAAAACGTTGGCCAGATTGGTCACCACTTCATGAACACTGGCTCTTCCTTCGAAGGCGTTTTGCAACAGCGGAACCCATGCTGCCTCGAGTTCAGGTCCCTTGGGGTGGACCTTCGGCTCCATGCGCGTCGGATACTGCAGGGCCAACGCCACCTGTTCCGGGCTGGCGACATACTGTCCCAGCATCGGCAAGTAATCTCTGCGAAGGACCTTTACGGAAGCAGGCAAACCCCGTGTCCCACTGTCCATGGCAAACCACTTCGCCAGATGATAGGCTTCCTGGAGATGCGGTGTGGCCGAACTCACCGCCACCGGATTGCCGCCCGCGGTATGGAAATATCCTTTGGGTCCGGCCGGGAACATGACTAGGTCTATCTCAAAATTGACCGAGTTGGCCAAATTGATGCTCTCACTGACCCATGCATAGGTCATAGCCGCCGTTCCGTTCTTGAGATCCGCGCCCTCTCCCGGTTGCGGAGCAATGTGATGATCCCAGGTCAGGCTCACCAGATACTCCAATCCCCTGATCGCCTCGGGTTGGTCGATGAGCACCGTCTGACCGTCGTCGCTGAGGACACGGCCGCCAGCCTGCCAGATACGCGAAGCCCAAACAGGTATGTGCGTGCCGGTGCGCGTCACGGCGAAACGGTCCGGTACTCCATCACCCGTGCGGTCGATCGTCAGCTTCTTACCCACTTCCACAAACGTTTCCCATGTCCAGTTGTCATCGGCAACCATCTTCACCGGCCTGGCGAGGCCAGCTTCGTCGAAAGCGGCCACGTTGTAGGCCATGACACTTGGGCCCCCACGAATCGGAATCCCGTAGAAACGGCCCAAGTATGTACCGGAAACAATCTCGGTTACGTCCTTTTGCAAGTCGAGATCCGGATCGGCCTTCACCAGGGCATCTAACGGTTGGATGATGCCCGCCTCGGCAAAAGCCGGCACATACATGCGGTCCGTGGTGATGATATCAGGAGGAATACCGGCAGCAGCCATGACCTGAATGCGCTCGTGGTAGCCCGAATACGGCTGTTGAAACAAGGTGACCGAAATACCCGGGTTGGCTTTCTCGTACTCCCTGAACATGTCCTCTGTCTTCTGTATCTCAGTCGGTTCATTGATCCAAATAGCAAACGACAGGTTGGTGGAAGCAGATACCTGAAGACAGAAGAGCACTGAAACGAGGCCAACCCACATGAATAAAACCCCGACTCGTTTTAGCATCTTCTCCCTCCGAAACTCGTTTTTCACTCATATTCTATGTTCATCCCGGTCGCTTGCCTTCCTTCAACAATTTGGTGCTGTTTTTACGCTATTGAGCCAAAGCCAACGCACTGACAAAAAACGCGCTCCCGGATCTCGAAAAGGGGAGCGCGTGTGTTGCTCATCTCAGTTTGACGTACTCAGACCACTGTTCCAAAAGCGTCCGGATCCTCGTCTCTGCATGCCGCAACTCGGCAATTCATGGTGTAGACCGGTCCGGGGCCGCAAAAAGACATTCATAACCAAAACCGGGCATAGGAGCTTTTTTCGCCGGACCGAGCATGGCGAAAGACTCGTTCCACAAGTTGCTACGGGGCCCGGACAGCGGACGATTGAGATCTCGTGCTATCGAGGGCTGTCCTTCACAGCTCGTCATCCATTCGACAAGGCGCCAGGCCCCCTCAGGATCGCTCGACGCTACCGGGACGGAAAACACGTGCCCCTGAAGCAAAGACCGACTACCCTGCTGGCGCCTTAAAGGCATCAAAGCGAAAGCCCAATGGCGGTTTCACCTGATCGGCGAAGGCAGGGCCGGCGTAACCGTGTCACTGCGATCGGTTACCGCAACTTGGCGTTAATGAGCGGTGTCACCTTCTCGGCAAAGGCCTTGACTGACTGCAATTGCCTGATGACCTGATCCCACTCGACACGGATGATGTCATAGACTTCTTTGTGCACTTGGGCATCCTTGAACCAGACCGGAGTGCGCCCGATGGCCACCGCATCAATGAGAGGAGCGACATTAGCCGGGGGACCCTGGAAGACCCGCATGAAGTGCCGGGCATAGCTGATCCTGGTCGGCAGCATGCCTTCTTCGGAAGCTATCAACTGTTGTGCCCGATCGCTCAGAACCATAAACTTGATAAACTCCCAGGCCAGCTCAGGATGCTTGGATGTGGCACTGATCGCAGCGGCGTTGCTGGCGATCAACGGAACATAGACGCCGGTACGGGGGCTGTGAAACGGCACGATGACATCCCAATCCACGTGAGGCAACGCTTGGGCCCGATTCTTGGGGATGTTCGAGCTTTTGCTGTCCCAGATCCCTACATGGCCCTGTCTGAACAAGGTCCACTGAGCCCCCGCGTCCGGCGGTACGGCCACCCGATCCACGAAGTGCAGATCATAGAAGAACTCCAAGGCCTCCAAAGCCTGAGGCTCAAGAAGCGCTGCCCGCGAGTGATCCGGAGTGACTATGTCGCCGCCGTTCGACCAGAGAAACGGCGTTGCGCCCTGGTGTTGGAGAGTATAGCCATCGGCCGCAAATCCCCACGTCTCGGGGTTGCCGTCGCGATCCTTGTCTTGGGTGAGCTTCCTGGACATCTCCCGCAAGTCGTTCCAGTCCCATCCGTCAGTCGGCAGCGGCAAGCCGGCTTCGTTAAAGATCGTCTTATTGACAAAGACGGAGCCGACAAACGTTGACATCGGCATGCCGACGAGCCTGTTGTTGTGCGTGAAGGCCTGCAGCAAGTTGGGAAAGAAATCCCGTGTATCCAGGTTCGGATCCCGCTCCAAGAAGGGCCTAAGATCCATGACCAACGCAGGCTGACTCAAGACATTGCGAACGGCGTTGTCGATGACGTCGCCGACAAACAAAACATCGCTTGAGACGCCTCCGGCGGCCTCCACGACGATCAATTGGACGAGCGCAGAACCGGAAGGGTTAATCTGGTAGCTGACCTTTACTCCGGGATGAGCCTCCTCAAACAAAGGGATGTTTCTTTCAATATAAGAATTAGAATTAAACCATCCGCCAAGATACGTAAGGACGCGCAGCTCCACCTCTTTTTCCTGTGCCACGACCGAGGACGTAAACAGTATCAAAGCAACTATGGAAACCAGAAAAACCGACGGCCATTTGACCACTGATTCTTTTTTCACTTCCATTTCCTCCTTCCGCCGATAGACCAGATTCTACTACGACTTGACGGCTCCTGTCGCCAATCATCGCCCGAGAAGAAGTGCATTCACAATCCGAGCTCCGAAAGGACAGCCTTCGGAGCTCGGATTGTTACCTATAGGCTTTCCTTCAACGGCCGCTCGGCAAATCCGATAGCAGCGTTGATCATTCCGTGAGGAAGCGCCCGGTCGGACCGGATCAATTCCCACCATGATGCCCGATCTCGCCGGGCGAGCGCTCTTTTTCTATCACGACGTCACAATTCGTTGCGTCAAATAGAGTCTGGCGTCGGCGATGCGTCACTGCAACCTGGCATTGATGAGCGGTGTCACCTTTTCGGCAAAGACCCTGACCGACTGCTGTTGCTTGATGACCTTATCCCATTCAACGCCGATGATGTCATAGACATCCTTCTGGACTTGCGAATCCTGGAACCAAACCGGAGTTCGTCCGATGGCCACCGCGTCGATGAGCGGAGCGACATTGGCCGGAGGACCTTGGAAAACGCGTGTAAAGTGCCTGGCAAAGCTGATCCGGATCGGCAACATGCCCTCGTCGGCGGCCATCGCTTGTTGCGCCCGATCGCTCAGGAACAGAAACTTGATAAACTCCCAGGCCAACTCAGGATGCTTTGATGTGGCACTGATCGAAGCGATGTTGCTGGCGATTAACGGAGCGAAGGCGCCAGTGCGCGGACTGCGAAACGGCACGGTGATATCCCAATCCACATGCGGAGCGCACTGAGCGCGGTTTTTGGGGATGTTCGAACTCTTGCTTTCCCAGATCCCTACATGGCCCTGTCTGAACAACGTCCACTGAGCCCCCGCTCCCGGCGGAACCGCGACCCGATCCACAAAGTGCAGATCGTAGAAGTACTCCAAAGCCTCCACAGCTTGAGGCTCAAGAAGAGCTGCCCGCGAGTGGTCCGACGTGACTATATCGGCGCCGTTGGCCCACAAAAACACCGTCGCTCCCTGATACTGGAGTGTGTAGCCGTCGGCCGCAAATCCCCATGTCTCGGGTACTCCGTCATTGTTCTTATCTTGAGTAAGCTTCCGGGATATCTCCCGCAAGCCGTTCCAGTCCCATCCGGCCGTCGGCTGGGCCAGTCCGAACTCCTCAAAGAGCGTCTTATTGATAAAAGTCGAGCTCGTAAAGGTCGACATGGGCATACCGATGAGCCGACCGTTGTGGGTGAACGCCTGCAGCAGGTTGGGAAAGAAATCCCGGCGGTCCAGATCTTTATCCCGTTCCAAGAACGGCTGCAGATCCATGACCAAAGAGGGCTGGCTAACGATGTTGCGCCAGATATTGTCGATGATGTCACCGAGAAACAAGACATCACTCGAAACGCCTCCGGCAGCCTCCACGACGATCAATTCGGCCAGCGTTTGGCCCGAAGCGTTGATCTGGTAGTCGACCTTTACCCCGGGATGGGCGGCCTCAAATAGGGGTATGTTTTTTTCCACGTAGGAGTTGGAGTTGAACCATCCGGTGAGATAGGTGAGAACACGCAATTCCACTTCCTTTTCTTGCCCGAAGACCGAGATCGAAAACAGGATCAAGACAGACAATGAAGTCAAAACAGCAAGCGGCAGAATCATCAGTGATCGCCTTCGCATTATCATTCCTCCCTTTTGATGGTAAACCAGATTTCCGCCTCGATTTGACCGATCCTGTATGAAAACGCCGTCTGGGCCGCCGTTTGCCATGAACGATACCGAGCTCCGAAGACGGCACGCTTCGAAGCTCGGTTTCTTCCTTCACGAGTGCATGACTTGCCGAATCAATTACTTCGCGAACCAGATCTCGAGCGTGATGTTCTCCGTGAACGGCACGCCGATCCCCTCGGCATACGGCCACTGAGGCGGTTGTGAGTACACATCGGGTGATATGAGCGAAGAGACCGCTCGGCCGTCTGCCAGATCCAGCCTGATCCAGAAGCGGCGGACCTTGAACCAGTCGCGCTTGGGATTGCGGATCTCGAAGACGTTGCGGAAACCCAATGTGGCGATGGCCTCTTTGGTCAAAGAAACAGCGGTGAAATCCCAGATGTTTTGGCTCTCACTGCCTCCGGCCGGGGACATGTTACCCAGTTCAATGCCGTTGAGAACGGCGAAGGAACCGTAGGCCTCTCCCGTACCCGAAAGACCGATGCCGTCATAGAACAGCCAACCTCTCTTGGCTGAGCGCAGATCGTCAACCGTCAATCCGCTCAAGGGGAAGGGGCCCATCTCATAGCGATACCCGCTCGGATCCAGAGTCCGCAAATAGGCCGTATCCCGTCCTTCAAGGCGCGGCTCGGCGATACAGGCCCAGTCGCCGACGGAGTTGTTGGCCTGGCCCACGTCAGCTATCAATTTGAGGCGCACGGTCTGTCCGGCAAAAGCCGACAGATCTCCCTCCAGCTCCAGCCATTCGTGCTTGGCCACCAGCTGGGTGCCAACCACGTGTTCGCTGCCGTCCGCAGTGACCACCGCCACCTTATAGAGAATGCCGTCGCCAAGATCGCTTCCGTCTCCTTTGCCCACCCAGGCTCTGAACACGGCCGGCTCATCAGGTATGGTCATCGGCTCATAGAGCACAAAGACGTAGCCGGTACCGCCCACATAGGGCGGATGCATGACAAAGCCTTTGCGGGTTACGGATCCGCAGGTACGGGATCCCAAAGCTACCGAGCCCCGGCTGGTACCGAAGTCACTCGTCTCTTCTTTGCCCCGTAGGGCCATGCCGGAACTCCATTGTGCCGGCATCTCTTCCAGCAAAGGTTTTGCCTGTACGGTCTTTAAGGTATAGGAGAACGTCTCCTGCAATTCACCTGCCCGCAGCCGGATTTCAAGCGGTTCTACGGCCTCGCCTTCGGGTTCGTCGAGCTCGAAGCTGACCGTTACGGGTTCACCGGGCCTCAGTGTCAGTTGGCGCCCGACGTCCTGCAGGATGACCTCGATCGCAGTGGAAGCGGCCATGTTGCTTCGCAGTGTGAGATGCAGCGTACTGCCTTCCAGACTCGGTTCCACTTCGGCCAAAGAGACCACGATGAAATCGATCCAGCGGTCTTCTAGTCGGAACCATACCTGCTCTCCAGGTTTGGCATCAGCCGGGATGGTTATCTCATGCAGTTGCCCGCCGCGCACTGTGATCCGCTCTCCGGCTATCACTTGGTCACGCTCGCAGCTGAGAACGACCTGCGGTGCCGCCGCCTCCTTCACCAGATAGCTGAAAGCGCCCTCTACAGGCATCACCCAGGTCAGGCCTCTGGAGTGACGCAGCTCCGCCGGACCGAGTTCCCAGCCGTTGAAGTCAAGGGCTATGGCGCTTTCACCGTTGATGGCAAAGCCGCATATGGCTCCCTCGTAGGGAATGATCTCCCATTCGTCGGGTCCGCTCTTGCGACAGATACAAAGCCCGTCGCCCGCGGCCTTTTCGAACCGGGTAAAGATGCCCCGAGCGTCCATGTAAATGTAGGCCGGACTGACGGCGTAGTCGGTCCGGTGACCGGCCGCATCATCACTGACAACCTCCACCTGCCCGTCGGCAGTCCAACCGACATAACCGTTGGGCGGCAGATCTAACAGACGTCCGAAAGCCTCCACCTGCATCCGCTCGGTCAGACTGCCGTTGACGGCCGTGACCGTGCCGTCACTGTAGCGAGTGACGATCTGCGACCGGCGATAGACACCCGAGGCGACCGCACTGCTCACATCGTGCAGTCTGCCCTCAGCGTCAGCGTAGAGGATCTCTTCGGCCTCGGCCAGGCAATAACGCGACTGAAGCTGCTGGAGCATGTAGTAGCTGCGCAAGGTGTTTTGGAAGCCCCCGTCGCCCACCAGATAACCCGGATGTCCAAAAGCAACGGTGGCAGCAAGAAAGCGGTCGATTGAGGCATCGATCTCTTCGCGCGTGCCGCCCAGGCTGTAGTCTTGACCGTAAAACATGGAGATATTTCCCATGCCGAAGTTGCCGGCGGCCAAAGGATGCATCTTGCGCAGGTCAAAATCGACCAGCCACGGTTCGGTGGGCAGATCATAACCGCGATCCTGGGCGTAGTTGCCGTCCGTCAAACCCGTGTACATCCAGTGCATGTTCCCCTCGGAGTACACCGGACCGTTCCAGGCTTTTTTCTGCGTCAGCATGATCTCCCCGTAGGCATAATAGACAGCGGCGAAAGTGCCCGCACCCGGGACACGGTAGTCATAGTCAACCCGGGCCCAGGGTGAGACGGCGGTATGCACGTCGCAGTAGGCCGTGGAGAAACCGAACTTCTCTTGAATCTGCGGAGCAAGCAGTTCGTTAAACTCGACGGCCCGAGCCGGCTTGGGAGCATAGCAGCGCCGCCATGCATGTTGGAGCTGGTTGTCCGCCTCGCGGCTGACCATGTCGATATGCCAAAACTCGTTGACCGGAGCAAAATCCGTGAAGTTGTTGTAGGGACCGTAGACGTAGCCCAATTCATCCTGCATGAAGCGGGCGTAGGCTCTCGCCCCCTCATCGCCGCCTTTACCGGGCGCCGCTTTGGTGCGGAAGGTGAAGCTTTCTTCACCGTCCCGCCACATGGTCTCATGATCGGTGACTACCATCTCACGGATGCCCCAGCGATGGTGTCTGCGCCAGTACTCCATATCCGTCTGGCGATTGCTGGCCCCGTGAGCGCGCCACAGTCTCGTACCGGTAATGTGTTTCCAGGGCGAAGGCGGATTGGGGATGTTGGGCAGCGCCTCTTCGTAGTACGGCGTGAGAGTGATGAAGAACCTCTCGAAACAGTCGTTGCGCTGTCCGTTGGTCAAAGGCACGTAGCGGGTGCCTCCGTTGAAGATGACTCCGTCTTCCCTGACCTCGGGAAAGGCAAACGGAGCGCTGGCATTGGACAGATACCAGTCCGTGTTTCCGGTGAGGAAAAGAGGATTGTCGACGGGTCCATCCACGACCACCGCCGGCCGACCTTCCCGATAGTAGTGGTAGTACGGATTGGTCACCAGCCGCGGATTTTCAACGCCCTGCGCCCGTCCGTAGCGTACCTCGGCCACGACACCGCCCAAGGCGGCGGTATCCACAATGAGGGTCTTGCCCTCCATACGCCAAGTGTAGGTGACTTCGGCAAAGACTCCTCGGGCACTGAGCTTCCAGTGGGAGACAACGCTGTCGCCGACCCGCTCCGTACTCAAATGGATCGCCTGCTCAGGAGCCACGGCTTGATCGCCCACCGCCAGATAGACGCCGCCGTCGACGAGAGGGCGAATCTCTCCTTCCCGACCGGACCACTTGACGCTGATGTCACCCCAAGTACCGGTGCGCGGGGTATAGCGCCAGAAGAGCTCGCCGTCTTCCCCGTGATAACCAAACACAAAAGCGTCTCCCTCGACATCTAAAGTGTTTTGAAAATCACTCGTCAGATTGTCGGGCAGGATGGTCTCAGGGCGATTGGGAAACGGCAGACGACCGGGACCCGTATTGGTCCCCGCGCCTTGTCCGGGAAACATGTCGATACCTCGCAGCGGCCGGGGAGCGAAAGTCAACTCAGGCCACTCTTCCTTAAAGACGGCCAGGTTGTCGAAGTACACGGTACGGTCCTCGGTGTTGCGACCGTTGCGAATCAAAATGTGAGAGAAGCGGTAATTGCCCTGACGCACCCGATCGATCTGCTCCGGCGTCAGACGGCGATGGCACAAAAACCATTCCTTCCAGCGCACGCTGATCAGATCCACGGCCAGCGACCGGCCGAAGGAGTCTTCAAAGACCACCGTGATGGAAATGGAAGGCGTGGTGGGATCCGAGGATGGGATGGTATTGCCGTAGACCCACATGGTCACCGCATCGAATTCATGGTCGATCGGTATCGGTTCGGGTGGCCAAACGCGCACTTCGGGACCCGCACCCGTGGCCCGATAGGTGAGTTTTCCTACGTAGTCGCCCCAGATGCGTTGCTCCGCGGATCGGGTAAACGTCGCGTGAGCGTTCTTGGTCTCCACGCGCCAGCCACTCAGGTCTTCGAAGTCAACCAAAGGGGGGTGGTCGTCTTCCAAACGTTCTGCCCAGTCAAGTTCATAAGGGCGCACTCCGAACGCTGAGCACGGAGCGGCCACAAGCAGGCTGAGGATGACGAACACGACCGACAATGCGACCATCTAAACACCTCCGACATCTTTCGATTGCCACGAAACTCCAAGTGACAGGCTTCGCCCGATGACAGTCATCTCCTTGGAATTCCCGCGAAAGATCCGTTTAGACGGCTTGTCGGTCATGCCTTTACGGGTCAGGCCTACAGCACATATGTGGCCAAGGCCCTTTGCACGTCATAGACGCACGAATTCCTGCCGAATTCTTTTTCAATCGGCGCTTCCATGCCCCTGACCCAGATCTTGAGTTCGGCGTCCAAGTCAAAATGACCGGCAGTCTCTACACTGAAGCGTTCGATGCTCCGATAGGGTATGGAATGGTACTCGATCTTCTTACCGGTGAGGCCTTGTTTATCGACGAGAATGAGGCGCTTGTTGGTGAACACGAAAAAGTCGCGTATCAATCTGTATGCCTGTTCCACCCGTTCGCCTTCTCCGAGCACCCGCTCCAGCTGACGCTCGACCTCCTCGACGTCGGCCTCCGATGCATGCCCCAAAAGCCCTCTCAAAATACCCACGAATGACAACCTCCCTACGGCACCGCCGACGGTGCGACCGTGATTATCCCGCTATACCCAAGGATACTCCCGCGCCGGATGACGGATCCGACACTTGACATTGTGCGCCGATACGGCGGCTCTATCAAGACCGCTTATTGTACCGAGCGGCAAAGCGCTTGATGAATGGTTTACCATCCACCGCTCAGTTGCGACTGACCGAGTCCCAAAGCACCTATCGTTCAAGCGCCTGTCCTCGGCAAAGCCGAGCCGGTTAAAGGGCCACATGATCGATCTTCGAGGATGTAGGGATGCCCGGCAAAAGCGATCGCATCATGCACCAAGCAGCCCGGCACAACGGGCGAGAACCCGGGATGTCCCAGGTTCTCTGAGAAAGCTCTCATACGGAGTCTACACCGCCTACCGTTTCACTCCTGCAAAACAGCGTCGCCGATTGCGTTGTGCATCCTGCAAACCACCGCCCGGGCTATCTTGGTTCTCTTTGTCCGGGTGAGAAGCGGTCCCATGGCCGGGCTCGAGTAGGATCCGAGGTGATCGATCACTTCACCTATCACGCTCACCAGACGACAACAACAAGTGCTGAATCCGTCGCCCGACATCGTCGATGGCGGTTGACAGCGGTATCTCACCGGCATGCAACGCTCTTCGCACGATTTCGGTGTTGATCAGGTTCTCGACCTCGATAACGTTGTGGGTCGGAAAATCAAAGAACAGGGCCCGCCGGGCGTTCAACACCGCACCCATCAACGCGTTCCGGTTCACGGCAAGGAACTTGTCGCTTCTGTTTTCCACTGACTGGAAGAAACGCCTCAGAGCACTGATGCGCGCCGGAGGCGTTCCCAAAGCGGCCAGAACATGCGCACCTTCAGTGGCGGCAAACTTGATGAAAGTCCAGGCTGCCTCCGGCCTGGTCGACCGGCGATTGATGCTCCACTGGTCGTTGGCGAAGATTTCTACCCGCAATCCGATGGGGCTTACCGGGCGACGGACCATGTCTATCGGCAGATCGGTTCGTTGCGGAGCGTCCATGATCCCGCTGACACTCATCTGCTGGATCGCCGCACCGCCGTTCCAGATCTGTAGCGAGCTGTTCGAGGGAGCCACGATGCGGTCTTGATGAATCATCTCATGTGCAAAAGCCAATCCCTGAAGGCTTTTTTCGCTTCCCAACACCCATCGGCCGTCGGCGTCAAAAAACGCTCCGCCCATGCCGAACACCCACGGTGCGGTATAGGTGGCACTCACATCCATACGAAAACCGTATCTGGAAGTCACACCGTCGACCACCTGGGTCAACTTGCGGGAGTAATCGCGCAGCGTTTCCCACGTCCACTGATTTTTGGCATCAAGCTCATTGGGATCGGCCAGACCTGCGGCCAGCGGCAGATCGGTCCGGTAGGCAACCCCGCAGACGTTCATGTAAAAGGGCAGACCATATTGTTCCTCGGCAAACTCACCACAGTTGACATAGGTCGAAGCCCACATCCCCGGCAAGAAGTCTTGTATGTCCTCCGCCGTGAAGTCGCGGCGGATGTAGGGGCGCAGATCCAAAGCGACGCCCTTCATCACCAGCTCGTGATTGCGCGTATGCCAACCCATCCAGGCATCGAGTTCAAGCCCTGCGGCCAAATGAACCGTCAAGAAAGTGTGATGATCACCGGACGATTGAATCAAATCCACTTGGTACTCCGAGTACTTCTCTTCGAAGGCGGCTTTCAACGCCTCTGCCCGGGCCACATGCAAGACAGCGGATGAGATCAAAACCTTGATCGTCTCCGCGGCAAGAGCCGTCGCCGACATCGACAAGACAATACAGACGGCCGTCATGATCATGATCCGTCTTCTTTTTTGAGCCATTGACGATCACCTCCGTATGAGGTATTCGAATCACCGTGGGAGTCTGTACCACAGCGACGAGAGATGTAGAGATCATTCCGCGGAACCGTCGGCTCCACCTTCCATGACGATGTATATTTTTCCGATATAAACTGACTGCTGATAGACAATCAATCCAGCCAAAAGCCCGTGTTATTGTCCGGCGAGCGTCATCATTTTTCAAAAAGATAAATTTCACAAAAGGGAAGCCGTCCGAGTCGCGGAAAAGTTGTCGCATCCAGTTCAATGGGCGAGGTTTCAGTCACGTGTTCCATCAGCACAATCTCATGACACTGAACAAGAAGACTGCCCGATGTGCAAAGGAGGCACGCAAATGCCACGGCGAGCAAACGCAACGGCCCGACTGGTCATGTTCGTGTTACTGATGTTGGTTGTGTCATCATCACTTACCTGCGCGACGACACTTCAGATCTGGATTGAAAGCAGCAGCACGAAGAGTTTTCTGGAGCAGTTCTATATGCCCGAGTTTGGCAAGGCCTATCCGGACACGGAGATTGAGTTCCTTATCTATCCGCTGCAGGAGGTCTTCGATCGCTTGGTGGCCGGAGTGGTCACCGGCTCGGGTCCCGACATTATCTCCACCGGTAACACGACGGTCTTTAACCTGAGTAACGTCGGACTTCTGATGCCCATCGACCGCTACCTGGCTGAGTGGGACGGGTATTCGGCAGTCTGGCCGGGGGCGTGGTTTAACCAAAGATTTGACGGCGTCACCTACGGCATCCCGATGTATTCCGCGGCCCGCGGTATATGCTATCGTGCGGATGCGGCCCGAGAGGTCGGGCTGGACGCCGAGAGACCTCCGCAAAGCTGGATTGAGCTGCGCGAATGGGCCAGACGGCTGACCCGGGTGGAAAACGATCGCTTACTCCGGGCCGGATACGTCCTGCAAGGAAATGACTATCAAGAGTGGGTCTTTTGGTTAAATCAGGCCGGAGGAGCGCTGATCTCGGAAGACCTGCGCACCCCGACTTTCAACTCAAAGGCAGGAGCCGAAGCGATCAGCCAGATGCTCGAACTGGTGCGTGTCTCCCGGTTCCAAGATCTGGGATCCCCGCCGGCCACGGGAGCCAGAGGCCTGGCCTCCGATGCCGTAGGGATGGTAATCGGTAATTCAGGAACGCTCAACAGTGTCCTGGCCGCCGATCGCGCAGCCGCGGAGAGTATGCGCATCTTTGCGCCAAGAAAGGATCCTGAATCCCCGCCTGTGGCCTTAACCTTTACCGACGGCTGGGCGATCCCGGCTACGGCGAAGAATCCGGATCTGGCCTGGGCTTTCCTTCGCGGCTTGATGGACAGAAAAATGGCCGCCCAGCTGATCAACTCCCTGGGTCGAATAGTGCCGCGCAAGGATCTGGTGTCTCTAATCACCGTCCCCCACTATCTGTTGGGTTACCGGCTTCTCGAGCACTTTGTGCCCTATCCGACCTTGCCGGAAGGAGCCTGGCTCGGTACGGCATTCAGGCAGGAGTTTACCAAGGTCATGCGCGGCGAGCTGTCGCCGGAGGCGGTTTTGAGCGGGCTGGAGACCGGATACATCCCCAGGTTGCGTGAATACTGGCAGTCAGTGGACCATAACAAATGATTCATGGCAAAGGAGCGTAAGTACACGATGGAGCTTCGCGTCACAGCGGATTTCGAAGGCGGCAATGGCCGCGTCGAACGCATTTTAAGAGAGGAACAAGCCGATGTAGTATACTTTGCCGCCGAGCACAAGAAAGGCGGGCCGCAAGCCCTGTGGTTTTTCTTGCGCCTGGAAGGCGTCAAAGGACCGCACCTACAATGCGTGCTGACCAATCCCTCACAGATTCTCGGAGGCGGAGGAAGCTGGAAACACAACTCTCCGGTCGTTCGATTCGGCAGCGGCACCTGGTCGCGCATCGGACAGGTCACAAGAAGGCTCAACGAACATCTGGTTCCCGAGATCGTGATGGAGATTGAGGTGCCGCCAGGCGAAAGCGTAGCGGAGATCGCGGCCTGCTATCCCTATCTGCGAAAAGATCTCGAGGCTACATTCGAAGACGCCGATCCCAGATCAATCTGGTCGAAGTGCGGCATAGGCTACTCAGCCGATGGCAATTCCATCATCCGGGTTTACAACACCCTGGGCGACGAAGAGCGATCCAAGCCGGGCCTGTTTTTCATCGCCCGCCAACACGCCGGCGAGACTCCCGGAAGCTGGGCGCTGGATGGCATCCTGCGTTACCTGGTCTCCGATGAGGGTCTGGCCTTGTCAAAGGAATTGTGCATCTGGGCGGTACCCGTCGCCGATCCGGACGGAGTGGCCTGCGGTGCCTACGGGAAGGATCAGTTTCCCTGGGATATAAATCGGGCCTGGGATCGGGTGACGCGACCTGAAATCCACGCCATTCAGACGGATCTCATCCGCTGGAGCGGCCGCTGTCGGCCGCACATGATCGTTGATCTGCACGCTCCGGGCTACTCGGAACACGGCTTTTATTTCTGGGCTCCCACGGTGCCTCACTCCGTGGCCCGACTGACCCATACAGTGGCCAATCTGTTTAGGGAGCGCGTTCCCGAACATCTGCGAGGCAATGAACCGGCTTACAGACCTTGGGGAGCGACACAGACCAGCGTGCATCAAGGATCCTCATGCATCGCCTTCGGGATTCAAAGACTGGGTATCCCCACGGCCACATTGGAGATCTCCTACCAAGGTCCCGAGCCCGGGGTTTGGTACACGCCGGAAGACTACCGGCTGTTGGGCCGCACCCTGATCGAGACGTTACATTCCACGCTGCCCGGATAGAGTGCCGAAAACCTGTAAGAAAAAGCGCATACTGAGTGGGACAATGGCCAGCCGAACTTGACTTGTTGATCCCGACCCGGAAGTCATCTGCCGGCTTCCGGGCGGCCGCTTCATGTATTCAGAAAATCTACCAATCAATGGCAGGTGAATGCGCAATACAATGGAATAAGGATATGGTCGTTGTGGCTATGAGGGTTAAATCGATTTCGACACCTCATCGGAGCGACATCTGACTTCAATCCACGGAGGTGCCTGAAGTGAAAAGAGCTGCCGATCAGATCGCTGTCTCGGTCACAGTCCTGCTTCTTATGATCATCTGGAGTCTATCGATCTCGGCCCAAGTAACCCTGCGTGTCGTCTCCTGGGTCGACTACACAAATCCGGTGCATGTCAGCGGATGGCCCGCGGTCCTGGAGGCCTTCGAAAAGGCCCATCCGGACATCAAAATCGAGTTTTACCCGCTCTCGGGATACTGGCAAAAGACACCGATCATGCTCGCAGCGGGAGAGGTTGACGTCTTGGATATGACCCTGGCCCGCATTCCGGAGTACGTCACTTCGGGGATGCTCTTGGATCTGACACCGTATGTGAATCGGGACTTAAATATGCGGGATTACCACGTCTACAGCCTGGATCGGGGTCGCTATCCGTATCCTGACGGGCCGATCTGGACGATCTGGACCATGATGTCCCCGACCATCCTTTATTACAACACTTCGCTGTTTGAGAAAGCCGGACTGCCGGCGCCTCCGCGGGACTGGACCTACGAAAAGGATCTTGTAGAGTTTTCCCGCAAGCTGTTGCGGATAGGCGCCGATGGCACGGTTGAGCAGTATCCGATCTCCAATTACTATCTCGGATTTACCGACCGCACCAACTACGGGCTGGGAACCATTCGCCATTCGTTCGGCGCTCAGGACTACACGCCTGACGGCAAGCGTTTTGCCCTTGACACGCCGGAGAATATAAGAGCTTGGGAGTTTGTGGACTCGTTGCGCCAAGCCGGATTCATAGGGGCCGGATACGAGCAATTCCTCAACGGCTCCGTGGCCATCCAGTTCCACAGTCCTTGGCTGGCGCCCAGGGCCGCCTTGAGCAACATCTCTTGGAGTACGGCCTTCGTTCCCATCGGTCCGGCCGGCCGACGCGTGCCGTTGCACGGCAATCCCAGCATCGCCATCGCCTCGACGACGCCCCATCCCGATGAGGCCTGGACCTTTATCCGCTACATCCTGACTACGCAGACGGCGACGAGCGTCGTTTTGGCAGGCAACATTCCGACCAAAAAGAGCGCGGCCTTGGAGTGGCTGACCATGAGCGAGCAGTTGTGGCCCGGCTTCCGTCCCGAAACGGCTCAGTTGTCGATTGAAAGCAGCTTCTTCACACCGGCCGTCGCTCCGGCACAGCCGGAGGCCGACTCGGTCATCATCGACACCCTGCGCCGGGCCGAAAGGGGCGAGATTCCGGTGGCCACGGCCTTGGCTGAGGCGACGCGCTTGGCCAACGCCATTTTGGAAGAAAGAGAAAAAGGGGATTAGGCACATCGGACCCTCACCGGCAGATATGTGCTCAACCTGGGTGTGACAAAAACAGCGGTAGGTAAATCAAGATGCGGCCGGGCTTGTAACTCGGCCGCATCTTGATTTGAAAGCATATGCCGTATGACGGGGATGTTCGGGTGCGGTCCTAAAAAGCCAACACTCTCCGGCGCGGCGCTCCGTGTTTTTTGGCTTCTAAAGCGATCTAGCTCCGAGATCCTGCTCTGCCATGCACCGCGTGCGCAGCATTGAGGAGCTCAACTGCCGTGTTTTGTGTTTGCACGACGTCGGCGCACAGGGCCTACTTCACCGATTCCAAACTGACTGATAAGATCCGCCGAGTTGACCGCTCAGGCCAAGACCGCCTTGGCCACCCGCAGGACGTTGCCGCCGAGGATCTTTTGGATGTCATCATCGGAATAACCGCGTTGGACAAGGCCTACGGTAAACAGCGGCCAGTTGGTCCAAGAAAGACTCAGCCGGGCTTTCGCGTCGATTCGCCCACCCAGGGCCCCTTCGGGCCAGAAATACTCCCAGTGGTGACGCACCCGGCGCCGGTGCGAGACCTTTTTTTGCTCGACGGCCATCTGCCTCGATGTGTAGGCCGCATCGGTGCCGATGGCCACATGATCGACTCCGAATCTCTTGGCCACGTAATCGATGTGATCGAACAGTGCCCGTATGTCCTTGCTTCCGCCCAGAAACTCCGGGATACAACAGATGCCGATAAATCCGCCCGAATCGACGATGGCCCGAATCACTTCATCAGGTTTGCACCGAATGTGCTCATTGACCGCCGCGCATCCTGTATGACTGGCCACCACGGGTTTGGAAGAAGCTTCGGCCACTTCTTTGCTGGTGCGCCAGCCGGAATGGGCCACGTCGGCAATGACTCCGACTCTGTTCAGCTCCGCCACCACGGCCCGTCCGAAGTCGCTCAAACCGGCATTGCCGGGCTCGGCGCATCCGTCTCCGATCATGTTGCGCCGGTTGTAAGTCAAGTGCATTATCCGATGGCCGAGGTAGAAGAAGGTTCTTATGTAGGTGAGTTCTTCTTCGAGCGAGTCCCACCGTTGTCGCAAAGGCACACCGTTGGAACTCATGTAGAAGCAGTGCTTGCCCTCGGCGTGCGCCCGCTCGACATCCTGCGGAAAAGCGGCCCGGATCAAAAACTCATCCAGCGCATCGGCCACATACGTAAAACGTGACAAGCGTTTGATGATCTGCAACGGATCCTGGCTTTCGACCCCGGCGTTTTGGAAGATGCAGGTGACACCTGCCGCCTCCCAGGCCTCTTTGAACTCTCGACGCTCCACGGGGTCAGTGACCATGCGCGTCATGGCCATGTCTTCGCTCATATCCCGAAGCTCTTCTTCCGAGGCGCCGCTTTCCAAAGCCCGCTGCAGCGCATCGCCGTCGATGGCCGCCCGCGGGGCAAAGCCATAAGCATCCCAAACCACCGAGTTTTTGTGAAGCTCCAGCCCATGCTCCAATTCTTTCTTGCTCGGTTGCAGAATGTCCAGTGCGGCCTGCCGCGCTCTTTCAATGGTTTCGTTCAACTTGGCATCCTCCCTGAAAAATCGTGTGCCGCCCGCGAAGCTCCCGGACGGATCAACCTCCCGCTTCGATGTTATTCTTCGGGCAGCTCAAGATCCGCCACCACGGGATTATGGTCGGAGCGGCCCAAACGTTCGGAGACCACCCAGACGGCTTTGACCCGCCAATCACGGCTGACCCAGATGTGATCGATGCAGGTGCGGGCGGCTTCACCGTTGGGGAAAGTCGGAATGGGATTAGAGGCCAGAAGGTTGTCCAAAAGCTTGGGCAATCGGGTACCATTGAGCTCTTCATGCGTGGCGTTGAAATCTCCCATGAGCACCGTGGGCAAATCCGCATGGGCCTCCACCAGATCTGCCACCTGTTCGAGGGGTTTGATCCGTTGCTCAAATACGGTGGATAGATGCAGTCCCATGACATTGATCGGGGTTTCGGCTTCCAAACGGGCTATAAAGATGCAGCGCGGTTCGATCCAGCGATGACCCGGTGCCGGCTCCGTCGTTCCCGGATCCAAGTTGATGATCTTAAAATCCGCGATCGGATAGCGCGACAGCAATGCGTTCCCGTACTCTCCGTTGGATCCGTTTTCCTGTATCTCACCGTAGGCGGGAGCGTGAGCATAATGATAACCCAAACGCTCACCCAACCACCGGGTCTGATCGACATAGGCCGAACGGCTGCGACTGCGATCCACTTCTTGTAAAGCCACAACGTCGGGGGACTGGCTGGCGATCACCTCAGCCACGCCGGACAGATCAAACAACTTGGGGTTCCATTTGGGATTATGAGCCCGGGCAACAGCAATTTGAATGTTATAGGTCATAAAGCGCACGACAGGTCACCTCGTTTTTCTTATACGAGGTCTTTTTCTACGCGTGAGCAACCCTTCCTGTCGGCTTCGATTCTAAGCACGCCGACACAAAAAAGGCGGCTGTCGATACTCAGCCTGCCGTCCTTTCAAACCTGATCCTGTCCGCATTGAGACATGTCCCAAATTCGGGCGAAGGTCAAGACATCTGATCGGCAAAGAATTCCGGACGGGCGGCATCGTCGCTAGCCGCGCTCTTCCACAACTCGTGATCCAGCCGGGGATGGAAATACGACTTCTCAACCCGAGGCTCGGGCAGTCCAAGCGAAGACCGGCTGTAGGCTTTCATGTCCGCCAAGGTTTCAAAACAGACTCCGGTGATGTAGCGGGGAGCAACGGTGCCAAAGACGAGTACTTGCGCCTGAGGATTGGTAGGATAGCCGGATGGGATGGCCCGAGAGCGCGCCTTGCCTGTCACCGCACACCGCGGGGCATACATCTTGGCCAGGGAGTCTATCTCGCGCAGCTTGGGAACCGAAACGCTTCTGATCTGCGGCGCGGCGGCATGGATCCAGCAAAAGGCGCAATCGCCCTCCCACAAAACAGATGGACTCAGCTCGAGGACGATCCATACGGCTCCGGGATCGCGGGCCCGGTAGCGCTCGAAGAGGATGTAATCGGGGAATTCGATGCTCAAACAGACGGCATCCCAGTGGCCGTCCGGGCGATGCTTTTCGTTGACAATGGGCGCTGAGCGCATTGAGCTGATCTGTGACAGCATCCAGCGCGGTACGAGCCCGTGCCTGGCGATGCCGTACAGATTCTCCGCTCGCGTGAAATGAACCAGGTTTTTAACCCCTCTTTTGACGCAGAGAAGTCGGATATAGCCCGCCTTGATCTTCATCCGTATCAGCCTTCTCTTGCCTTTCCCGCGCTGCCTGGCCAGCCGCTTAACCTACCGGCTTGTTGCCGGGCCGTATCTCCGCCCACGCTTCTGCGATTGGGCTCAAAAGATCGGCTACTTCTTTGGCCGCGGCGGGGTCACTGCCCACCTGAGCCGTCACCAGGCGGCCGTACATGTACCTGTACAGTTGATGCAAATGAGAGGCGACCTCGCCCCCGGCGTTGAAATCGAGAGCGGCCATGAGCTCCGTGAGGATATCCTGGGCTCGGTGAATGGCCTCATGGGCTTGGTCTTTGTTATCTTCTTCAAGAGCCTTAGCCGCCGCACGGCATGAACGAATGGCGGCTACATAGAGGCGCTCCACCAGTTCGTGCGGAGTCGCCGTCTCCAGCTGCAATCGGCGATAATTCTCCAATGCCGCTTGCTGATACATCACTCTTAACCTCCACCCCTAACCGTCCCGGCGGTCGACAAACACACCTCGGGCTTCCGTCACACTTGCCGCATAGACACCCTGGACTTCCCGTTGAAGATGAGACGTGCGCAGACTCTCCAGGACTTGATCTCTCTGTCTTCGGGCCAGTTCCCGCACCTCGGCGTCGATGGTCATCACTTGTCCGGCGATCCTGGCCAGATCCTCTTTCATCTGCGCCGACAGCTCTTCCTCGGACACGGCGGCCCAGCTTTCTTGCAGACGGCGGAAGCAATCCTCTCTTTTTGCCGTCAAAGTCTGCAGCTGCGCCGGACCGACGTCTTCGTTCCGCAAAAGCTCCAACTGCTGTTGGACTATGATCGCCAGCTCTTGCAGCCAGCTTGTCACTGCCGTGATCATGATCAACTCCAGCCTCCAAACTGCTGCGCCAACCACAGCGATTGGACGTTGGCCTGGCCAATCAGCTGCTCTAAAGCTACAAAACGGGCATAGTAGGCCGCTTCTCGCTGCTTCAATCGCTCCTGCGTGGCCTCGATTCTGTCGTTCAAGAGCTTGATCTGCCGCCCCAGCGGGCTGTTGTCCACCGGAGTATTCGGTATACCGGCCCGGTTACGCAAAGCCTCCATGGCTGAATTGAGCGCTTCTGCGAAGCGCATACCGACCCCTGATGAGTTGGAGTCGTCCCCCTCATGGGTGAATAAAGCTGCCACTCCCGCGGGATCTTTGGCCAACGCCGCCCTCAATTTGTCCTCATCGACGTGCAACTTGCCCCCCTCATACCAGGGTCCTGTGGTGATCCCGATCTCAAACAGCATGCCGAAAGACTCGCGACCCTCCACCGGGCTGGTCAAAGCGCTGCGCAGTTCATTCACCAGGCGCGTGAGCAAAGGATCCGAGCGCAACAAGCCGCTGCGAGCCTTCTTTTGCCACTCGTCGATCTCTTTATCCGTCAGCTCTTCCTTTTGGCTTTCCGTCAAAGGCGGGTACTTGTACTCGCGCCTTTCGGTGAGCTTTTCTTGCAGCGCGGTCAGCAAATCGTTGTAACGCTCCACAAACTCTTTGACGGTCCGGACTGCTCGGTCTATGTCGTGTTCCACCCGGACGGTGACTGGCTGCTCGGTCACCTGCTTGAAAGTGAAGCTGACTCCGTTGATGGTCACCGTATTGCCCGCCGCCCGCAATCCGCTCGCTCCGTTGAGAGTGAATACGGCGTCGCGGCCTCGCACGATGACGTCTTCACCTGTCGCTTGTCGGAGCGTACCCGTCTCGTCGTTGTAATGAAGCTGCAGATGCTCGGACAGCAGATTCCCCTCTGTGTCGACCAGCCGATACCCCGTCTGGCTGCCCGTACTACGTCCTGAAAGGAAGAAACGGCCAAGATCGGCATCGTAGAAGGCTTCCAGATCAAGCTCTTCGCTCAGGGCGTTGATCCGTTTGACCACATCATGCAGGCTGTCCGTTTCGGCAGAGAAGACAAAACCGTGTTCTGCCACCACGTTGCCGTCTTCATCGAGTCTTTCGATCCGAAAAGAGACCGTCTCATCGAGACCCTCAAACTGTTCGGCCAAGGTCGCTCCTGCCGTCACGGATTTACTGAACAGATGGAGGCTGTCGGCCAGCTGCTCCACGGAAAGAGTATATGTAGCTGAGGGAGCGGCGGGGAGGGCGCTGACTCCGATCACGTCCCCATGACTTGAGTGAGCCGTCATGGAGGCGAAATTGACCTGCAAGCGGATGGCCAGGGCCGCATCGCTCAGCTCGCGCATCTTGAGATTGAGCGCCCGATACTCTTCCTGTTGCCACAAGAGCAGCTGCCGCTGCTGCTGCAAGCGCTCCAGGGGTTGGCGGTCGGCTTGGATTAGTTTAGAGACGATATCATCCACGTCGAGGCCTGAGCCCAGGCCCCAAAAACGCAAGTTTTGCGATGACGCGCCATCCAGTCTCATCTTTGTGCCCCTTTCACACCCGTTCGTCTACCAAAAGACCGGCCAGTCTCCAAAGCTCTTCCACGATGTCCAAGATCTTCTCGGGAGGTACCTCCTGTAGGACCTCCTCGGTCTCAGCGTCCACTACCTTGACCACAAGGCGTTTGGTGCCCTCATGCAGGCTGAACTGAAACCGCCGCCCGAAGACCGCCAAAGCGTCGTTGAAGGCCCGCACAGCGTTTTCCACTCTTTGCTCATAGGCCTCTTCTTTACCGCGCAAAAGACCCACTTTTCCGGCTGCCTCGGTGAATTCGTCTTCTCTGTGTACGCCGAGGTTTTCTTTGATATCCTTTCTGTCAAACTCCCGCACCGGCACGGCCCGCTCCGGTGCGGCAGCAGCCGGAACGATCCCCTCACCCCGACCCGTAACGCCATAGACCCGCGACAACAACTTGCCTCCAATCTCATATTGCTTCAATCAGACTGGCACGTTAGGCGGGGTAGGGTCGGACGACCCTACCCCTATGAGGCGTACTAGCCCAACAGCTTCAAGATGGCCTGCGGCATCATGTTGGCCTGGGCCAGCATAGCCGTGCCGGACTGCATCAGGATCTGGCTGCGCGTGAACTGCGTCATTTCCTGGGCCATATCCACGTCGCGGATGCGAGACTCAGCGGCCTGCAGGTTTTCAGCGGTAATCTGCAAGTTGGCGATGCTGTGCTCCAAGCGATTCTGCAGAGCACCGAGCTCGGCGCGATAGCCGGAGACGTTGTTGATGGCATCATCGATTGTCTTCACTGCGTCGCTGGCAGCTTGCTGGGTGGAGATAGAGATACCACCGTACGTCTTGGCCTGCCAACCGTTGGCCTCGGTCGCGGCGACGTAACTATCTGCGACCTCCTTTTCCGTGACTTTCAGCTCGACATCGTAGGTTTGGTCGCTAGCCCCCGTCGAAGACGCATCGTTGAGCGTAAAGGCCACGGTCACCTCCGCACCGCCAAGCTGCCCCTCGAACGTCACACTGTTTCCGTTGATAACCCCGTCTAGAATACCACCCTTGCCGTCATCGAGCTGAACCGAATCGTACTTGTAAGTACCTGAAGAGCCATCCTCCACAAGCGTGATCTTAATGGTGTAGTCTCCGGCTTCCAGGCCCGTTACGGATAAGGTCGAGCTGTCAATGAATGAGTTGGTATCCTTGTCGATGGTGCTTTCCGGAGCAACTTCGGCCCGTCCCACTCCCAGACTCTTGGCATCGACGGCGGCAATCCCAAACCCAAGGGCCTCACCCTTGTTGGCACCGGTCTGGATCGTAATCGCTCCGTCTCCTCCGTATTCGCCGGTCAGGATGCGCTTAGTGTTGAACTGAGTGGTGTTGGCAACATCTGTGATCTGCTTGGCCAGCTGATCGACTTCCTTCTGGATCTTGTCGCGATCAGCATCAGTCATACCGTCGCTGGCGGCTTGGTTAGCCAGCTCCCGCATGCGCTGCAGGATGTTTTGGATCTCACCCATGGCCCCTTCAGCGGTCTGAATGAGAGAGATACCGTCCTGAGCGTTGCGCGTCGCCTGATTCAACCCTCTGATCTGGGCCCGCATCTTCTCCGAGATGGCCAGACCCGCGGCATCGTCAGCAGCTCTGTTGATGCGGAATCCCGAAGAGAGCCGCTCCAGGTTCTTGCCCATCGCACCGCTGGTCTGATTCAAGTTCCTCCACGCATTCAGCGCGGAAACGTTGGTCTGAATCCTCATCTTTCCTTTGGCCTCCTATGCAAATCCTTCGTTGCTGTCCGGGTACTCAGGCGTCGGCCGCCCGCCTTCATCCCCTACTTGGTATATCGTCACACTCGCGTCGGATCTTGAGAGGTAGAATCAAAAGAGGTAGGCCCAAAAAAAGAAGGGAACGCCTTCCACTGGCATTCCCCTGGTCATTCATGCGCACGTGCGCGCTTCGACACAAGCTTTCGTTGTAAGAATCTTCCTTATCAATGTCGCCTTCCGCAGTCATCCTCGCAGTTGAGAAAGAATCATCTCACTCATTCCCAAAGCGCCGGTAGAGGCCAAGGTCTTGGCCCACTCATCCCAGAGCATCTCTTCATATAACTCACCGGCAAAACCCTTGGCAAAAAGCCCACCCTCCGGAATGGTCCGTCTCATGCTCGTCAACAACTCCCGAGCGAGAAAGACCTCCAACTGCTGCGCCGCCCACTTCAGCTGACCCTCGGGGTCATTGGCGGGAGGGTCGGGGTTAGTGTATTGAGCCTCGGTCAATACATGCGAAAAACCCTTCCCTGCGGTTGGGCTCAGGCTGTGTTGTGTTCCGTTGCCGTTGGCCCAAAGAGGGGTGACAAACATCTAGATCACCACCAGCTCACCGAATAAAGCCCCCGCGGCGCGGATGGCCTGCAACATGGAGATCACGTCATTTGGCGTCGCCCCGATGGCGTTCAACGCGGCCACTACGTCGTGGACGGTGGTGCCTTCGAGCACAATGCTTTGTTCCCCGGAATCCTGATCGAAGTAACCCGGCATCTCGGAAGGAACGTCTATCTTTAACCTCAGCGTGCCGTGGGTCACCGCCACCGGAGCCACCCGTACCCCCGCACCGATGATCACCGTTCCCGTGCGCTCATTGATAACGACCCGCGCCGGAGCATCGGGCGTAACCGAGATCCCCTCCACGGCGGCGATGAAATCCACTGGGCTATCCCGGAACTCCTCGGGCACTTGCACGGCCACCGCACCTCTGTCAATCGCCTGCGCGATTTGTTCTCCCACCGCCTCATTGACCGCTTGCGCGACGCGGCTGGCCGTGGCAAAATCCGGACGGTGCAAGACCAGCAGTATTTCATCCCCGTAGACGAAGGCGGTCGGCACTTCTTTTTCCACGATCGCGCCGGCCGGAAGAGTGGCTACCGGAGAAGACTGCGTCCTGGACGTCGAGCCTCTCATGCCGCTTTGCCCGCCGACGACCAAAGGCCCCTGCGCCACCGCATAGACCGCCCCGTCAGCTCCCTGCAGGGGCGTCTGCAGAAGCACTCCTCCCTGCAGACTGCGGGCATCTCCCAGCGAGGCCACCGTAGCGTCGATCCTATCGCCGCTGCGGGCAAAGCCCGGGAGCGTAGCCGTCACCACCACCGCCGCCACATTGCGCGACCGCATATAGCGCACATCCACATCGATCCCGAAGCGCTGCAGCATATTGCTGATCATCTGGACGTTGGCCTGGCTGCCCGGCCCATCCCCCGTGCCGTTTAAGCCGACCACCAGTCCCAAGCCGATCAGTTGGTTATCCCGGACGCCCTGCACCCGAGCGATATCCTTAATGCGCACTACCGGCAAGGTGGCCTCCGCCCTCACCGAAGCGGCCTCCGTCTCCTCCGCCGGCTCCGGCGCGTCCGCCCAACCTATGGGAGGAAGCAAGAACATCAACATCAGAAGCAGCACACATCCGCCGACGCGTCCTATCTCCGCCCGCATGCTTTTCACTCCCTTAAAAACCACGCTGCTTCATGTGAGACTAAAACAGCCAATGGAAAAACCGAGTGATGATCCCCTGGCGCTGCTTGGCCCCCAAAGAACCCGCGCCTTGGTAGGCGATCTCGGCCTCCGCCACACTCGTCGACAACACCGTATTATCCCTCGATATATCCTCCGGGCGCACTATACCTGAGAGCACGATCTCTTGCGTCTCCCCGTTGACCACGATCGTCTGCCGCCCCTCAATGCGCAGATTTCCTGAAGGCTCCAGCGCCTTCACCTCGGCGGTCAGACTAGCCCGAAGAGTGCCTCCGCGCACCGTCTTGCCCGTCGAACGCAGTCGGTCGCCGCCTTCAACATCGGCTTTGAGCTGTCCCGAAGAATCGAAGGGGAAATCCACCCCGACTCCCACACCGCTTTTTTTCTGCGTCTCCGTACCGGCCGTCTGGGTGGCCTGGGCCTGTTCGACGATGATCACCGTGATCAGATCCCCCACCTTCCAGGTGCGGGGCAAAGCCGAATACAGCGAACCCGCTCCTTCATGCCACAAAGATGACGCAGAAAGCGGGAGCGTCACCGAAAGAGTCAGCCAATAGGCAGCCAACAAGACCGGACACAGCTTCCAACGGATTCCCGCCTTACTCACCGGCTCCCACCTCCACCAATGCGGGCGTCACCAGTACTCCGTAGACCGTCTTTCCGGTGCGCAGGTTGCGCACCGCCACCCGCCGGCCCAAGTATCCGTCATCGATCAACGTGCCTGTATCGGCCACCCGTACCGCTCCGATCGCCGTGACCAACTGCACTTCATCTCCGGCCAAGGCATCGGGGGCGATCTCCAACTGATCGCGGGTTAAGACCGCCTCAGCTTCCGCGCTCCGGGTCAGGCGCCACTCGACATCCGAGGACCAATCCTGTCGCCTCACCGCCTCAGGCGGTACACTCATCACGGAACGCCGCTCCCAGCGCACGTCCGCCGGATCAAGAAGGGCATGGCGCTCCAATCGCCGCGAGGCGACGAGCACCTCCGCTTCCGCCGTGACGCTGCAAAGCACCGTCACCTGGCCCACAAGCCGCCCCCCGCTGCGGATGTTCACCGGCACCTGCAACCCGCTGCCGGGCTTATGACTCACCTGGCCTGCCTCCAGGGTGTAATCATTTGCCACCGCCGGAACGGCGCCGCTCACCGTGGCCGTGATCCGTTGCGCCGCCACCCCAAAAGCCTTTTGGAGCCAGCGATCGACGGCTTCTTTGGCTACCTGTATCAAGGATTCCGCGGGAACGGGTGTGGCCGCCGTTTGCACGCGTATCGGATCGTCAGTAGCCTCCAAAGCCACCTCCGCTTCCGATATCCCCGCCTGGCGCAGGCGGACCCGCACCGAACCGACAAACAGACGGCGTTCGGCCCCGGGCAAAGCCGCCCTACCGACGACAAGCTCACTCAGGCGCTGCCCCAAAAGCTCATCGCCGCTTTCGATGTCGGCAATATCGCCCAGGCGAATCTCAGGGCCCGAGACCGTCGCCAGAGGATGCAGGCGAGCCACCGCCAAAGCCGCCTGCGCTTGCCAACCCAAGAAGATCAAGGCGACAGCCGCCAGGCCGCTCAGCCAAGTTGCGCCCTTTTTGATCATCAGCCTACACCGCCTGACGCCTTATCTAGCGTCTGAGGTTGTTGGCGGTCTGCAGCATATCATCAGAGGCCTGAATGGCCTTCGAATTGGACTCATAGGCGCGCTGGCTCATGATCATGTTGACCATCTCTTCCACGACCTGGACGTTGGACATCTCCACAAAACCCTGGGCGATCGAGCCCAGTCCGTCCAGACCGGGTGTGCCCACGATGGGCTCTCCCGAGCCTGCCGAAGGCAGGTAGAGATTGCGTCCCCAGCTGCGCAAACCCGCCGGGTTGACAAAGCGCGCCAGCTCAATCCGGCCGACTTCCTCCGGCCGGTCTTGCCCACTGAGAATAACCGTCACCGATCCGTCGGAGGCCACCGATACACTGACCGCTCCGTCAGGAATCACGATCTCCGGCTCCAAGGGAAAGCCGTCGGAGGTGACCAGCCGGCCCAGGCTGTCTTTTTTCAAAGCGCCGTCGCGCGTGTAGGCTATGGTGCCGTCGGGCAGAAGCACCTGCAGAAATCCGTCACCTTCGATGACCAGATCGAGGGGGTTATCCGTCTGTTTGAAAGCGCCTTGAGTGAAGATCTTCTGCGTGGCCACCTGGCGCACCCCGTGACCGATCTGGATTCCCGTCGGCACCTGAGCACCCGTAGTGGCCGGAGTACCCGCCACCCGAATCGTCTGATACAACAGATCCTGGAAATCCACGCGGCTTTTTTTGTAGCCGGCCGTGTTGACGTTGGCCAGGTTGTTGGCGATGTTGTCAATGGTAAACTGCTGCCCCGCCATACCCGAAGCAGCGATCCACAACGAACGCATCATAGCGCCTGCGCCTCCCAATCCTGTAGTCTTCTTGCCGGGAGGCAGCTCATGGCGGTGGGCCTCGTTCGTTCCGCCCACCAAGGCTTCCGCATTGCGGTCCGGCCTCTATCTTCTCCCGGCATCTTTTTTGTCAGCTACACTCTGGCGAGCTCGTTCACCGCTTTGTTCAAAGTGTCATCGTAGGTCACGATCACCCGCTGATTGGCCTCATAGGCCCGCGTGGCGGCGATCAGCTCCACCATCTCCGTCACCACGTTGACATTCGACTCTTCCACAAAGCCCACGGCCAGCTGCGCCTCACTCTCCGTCGGCGCACCGCTCCCTTGCGTCGGCCGATAAAGCCCCCCTCCCACGGGTTCCAGAGCTGACGGATCGGCAAACTCCACAAAACGCAAGAAACCGACGATCTCTCCGTCGCTGATCAGCTCCCCTGCGCTGCTTAAGCACACCTGAGCTCCGGGGGCCAAAAGAGGACCCTCAGTGCCTAAGACCCGCAAGCCCTCCAAGGTGACCAGCCAACCGTCCTGATCGACGACGAAACGCCCGTCACGCGTATAGGCCTCACCGGCCGGGGTTTCGACCGAAAAAAACGCATCACCGGCGATTGCCGCCTGCAGCTCGCTGCCCGTCTCACGCAAAGGACCCGGGCTCCAGTGCAGATAGGTCGCATCGATCTGCGTACCCACTCCGAGACGGCCCACCGGCGCGGACTGCACGCGCCCGTCCAAGGCCCGCCGTTCATGGCGCATCAAATGCTCAGAGAAGCTGCGATACGTGCCGTCCAGGCGTTTGAAACCCGTCGTCGCCGCGTTAGCCAGGTTATTACTCACGATATGCACCTTCTCCATGCCGGCCAGCATCCCCAAGGCCCCGGAGTATAACCCGCGCAACTGTTTTCACCTCCTCTTATCTATCTGAAGTAATGCTGGTCGACATTATTCGACTCCGCTCACCGGACTTCCTTTCAAAGCCCTAGAGAAAATCGACCAGGCTGATCCGCAAAAGCTGGGCCGTGGCCGCCAGGGCGGTCTGGTAGGCCGTCTCTTCTTCCTTCAGCTGAATCAGAGCCCAACCCAGATCCACTTCTTCATCGGCGCTTTTGCGCTCGATCAGATCGTGTTCCATCGTCAGCAAGTGATCTTTGAGACTTTCCAGGCGGTTGATGCGCACTCCGACCGAGGTGTGCACACAGACCAAAGCGTCCATGGCTTCCTTTAAAGCGCCAAGCGTCTCATCGCTCGCCTTCTCTCCGGCGGCCAACTCTGCGTGTAAGCGTTCCAAGGCGGCTAAAGGCTCTCCGAATATGCGCTGCGCTCCCAGATCGAGACCGGCCAGATCGGCAGCCGATGTGTTGGCCGCTCCGGAGTCAAAAAGCCGTCGGTTGTCATATCTCGTCTGGGCGATATCCTTCAGCTGTTCGATCAGACCGGCTACCTTGTCGCCTAGGATACGCAGATCGTTTTCGGACAGGCCCGGTGACCCCGAATAGACCGCCAGCTCCTGGGCTTCGATCATCAGCGTATTGGCACCGGACAAGACCGCGTCCGCGGTCGATAGCAGTGAGTGCCCCGCCTCTACCTGAAAGCGGCGCTCTTCGATCCCGCTGAGCAACGAACGGTAAGTCAAAATCCGGGCGATGGCCGTCGGATCATCCGAGGGCCGCTCCACACGCCGACCCGCCGATGCGTGCTGCCAGGCCTTTTGCAGGCGCTCGGCTCTCAGCATCACCCGGTCCTTCGCACTCTGAGCCCACTGGGCATGCGTAATACGCACACTCTACACCTTCCCTTCGTCAGGCTATCTGCCGACGTGACCCGTTCTGTTGACCAACACCTCAAGAGCCTCATCGATCACGGTGAGAAAGCGCGCCGCCGCGGCGTAGGCCTGCTGAAAGCGCAACAGATCCACCAACTCTTCGTCCAAAGAGACCCCCGAGACCGACTCCTGTCGCAATTGGGCAAAATGCGTCAAGGCCCGGGCGCTTTCATGGCGCACGATGAGCGAAGATGCCTCGGCTCCAAGTTCGGCCACCAAGGCGGCATAACGCTGCCCGATGGACGGTACCTCCCCGGAACTTGCCTGCCGCAGAGCAGCTATCTCCTGGGCGATCAACCCGTCGCGGCCGTCCTCACCGGCCGATGCAGCCAATTCATCCGCACCCACCGCCACAGCCATGTCCCTCGCTCCGGTGCCGACAAAAAACGCCCCGCCCGGCTGTCCGGCCGGTGTGTAGCCCCGTTCATGGAGCCCGTTCACTGCACTGATGATCTGCCCGGCCAAATCATCGAGCGCCGCCAAATACTTCGGGATGTCGACGTTGTGGGTGGCCAACAATCCCGCCAGGGCACCGCCCACATCACTCAGGCTGCCTCCCGTGGCCATGGTCAGGGTCAACTCATCTTCGTTTGACGTCAAGACCAGATCGGTCTGCCGCATCCCGTCGACCAGAATCCGCCCGCCGATCAAGACTTGGACATCGCCCTGCGGACGCTCACGGACCTGGACATCGGCCAACTCGGCCAAGCGCATCAACAGTTCATCGCGCTTGTCCAGCAACGCATTGGGCTGACCCGCCCCTACGCTTCTGGTGGCGGCCATGATGCTTTCGTTCACTTCAGCCAAGCTCTTAGCAAGGGAGTTTATCTCCCTCACCGCAGCCTGCACCCGCTCAGCCTGTTCGGCCTGCAGCGAGAGAATGTCACCGGCCGTTTCACGAAAGGCCAGGGCCAGCGTTTGGGCCCGATAGAGCACCGTGTTGCGCGCTGCCTCATTGCCCGGGTTGGTCGCCAACTGCCCCCATGCGGTCCACAGATCGTCCAAAGCCGTGCCGATCGTCGCCTCGCCAGGCTCGCCGAACAGCTCCTCCAGCCGGGCCAGGACGTCTTTTCTTACCGCCGCCTCTTCTTCCTGTGAGGTGAGCCGGCGGACGCGGGAAGTCAAAAAGGCATCGTACTGCCGGTAGATGCCCTCGATCTCCACCCCGCCCATCAGGCCGGAGCCGCCGATGACCGTCGGACTGTGCTGGGCCACCTGTCGCGAGTAGCCCGGCGAGTTGGCATGGGCGATGTTCTGCCCCGCCACCTCCATGCTCTTGAGCTGAGCGGTCAGTCCCCGACGGGCGATCTCCAGTCCTACAAAACTGCTCATGGTCTCATCCCTTCTTTTTGCCGCTCAGGCCCGAATGTCACAGACCGCGGGAGCGCTCTTTTTCTCCCGGGCCCGCTCATCAACCGCGGCGTAGGTGCCCGTCTCTTCCTCAAGCAAGCTCAGACAGAATTCCACCTCAAAAAGCAGCTCTTCCAAAAGGAGACGATTGGTGTCACAGGCCTGCCGCAAGGCGGCCAGCGTCCGCTCGGCGGCCGGTACCTGTTCGGTCCTGATCCTATGCCCTCCGGCCTCGAGCTCGCCGAGCAAGCGGCGCTGGATCTGCAAGATCTCGGCCAGCTTCTCAGGCTGACGGGCCATAATGGCCGATCGTTTTTCCTCCTCGCACTCCAAAAGCCGCTTCAAAACATCCACTGCTTCAGTTCCGGCGCTCATGAATCGTCCTCCGCAACTCCGAGCATCTTTTTGGCAATCTCCTCGGCCGGGACACGGTATTGGCCGCGAGCTATCGCCGCCCGCAAGGCCTTCACCTTCTCCGTGCGCACCTCGGGGGTACGAGCCGCGGCCTCTTGCAATCGTTGAAACATCTGAGCCTGCTCAGATAAAACCACCTGATCTTTTTTTCCCGCCGCATCCTTCGCTGGCCGCGTCTCACGCCGCCGAACGCCTAAATCCTCGGCCTGCGGTTTTTCCGGCTGTCTTATGCGCTGCACATGACGCGCATTCATCTTGAGGCACCTCGTTTCGCCCGTTGACTGCTACCATAGTAAACATCGACCACCGAAGGGAGATCCTTTAGCCCCCGGGGGCCTTCTCCTCCAAATCGAGGAGCAGCTGCACCTCTCCCTGCCCCACGCCCAGGGTCTGAGCGATGGCCGTCACCGTCTGACCTTCGGCGGCCATTCTTTTGACCTCGTCCCGTAGCTTCCGCCAGCCTGCGGAAGGCTCCGATTTGTCCAGCTCCTCATGGAGAAGATTGGCGAAGCCCTGCTCGGGCTGCGCTTGCTGAGTGCCCAGCCGCTTTTCGAGCAGGCGCCGCAGCCCCTGCAACTGGACGATGACGACGAGCAGCAAAATAACGATCACCGCTGAGAGCATCTCATCCGTCTCCTTTGGCCGCCGGCGGCTCCTCCAGATGAGCCCGCAGGCGCAGCAAGGCTCTCGTGTGCAACTGGCTGACCCGCGACTCACTCACATTCAAGACCAAGCCGATCTCTTTCAAGGTCAGCTCTTCGTAGTAGTACAAAGAGATCACCAGCCGCTCCCGCTCAGGCAAAGCGTCGATGGCCCGGGCCAGGGCGGCCACCCGCTCCTTTTCCTCCACCCGGCTCAGCGGATCGTCGTCCGTTGACTGCGGCAGCATTTCCACCAAGGTGGATCCGACGCTCTCTTCGTCACCCTCGAGCGGCTGATCCAAGGAGATGAGCACCAAGGCGTTGAGTTCGGTGAGCAACGTTTCGTACTCGGCCAAAGACAGCCCCAACTCGGCGGCGATCTCCTCATCCGTGGCACTGCGCCCCAAACGGGATTCGAGCCCGGCTATGGCCTGCTGCACGTGGCGCCCTTTGCGGCGCAACGAACGCGGCGCCCAGTCCATACGGCGCAGCTCATCCAATATGGCCCCGCGAATGCGCGTCCGGGCGTAGGTTTCAAACCTCACCCCTAGACCGGGTTCGAATTTGCGCAGGGCGTCGATCAATCCCATGATGCCGTAGCCCACCAGATCGCCCACTTCCACCGTGGGCGGCAAAGCGCCGATCATCTGTCCCGCCACCTGCTTTACCAGGGGCAGATAGGCCTCCAAGAGCTCATCGCGCGCTTTTTTGTCTTCGCTGGCCTTGAAAGCTTGCCAGTGTAGGGAAATGTCACGTATCGGTTCAGCCATCGCATCGCTCCGCAAAGCCGTATTGCCTGACATTCTATCCGCCCCTACTCCACATGCGCCTCAAAAGTCCCCGCCAGCCGCCGGCCGTAGGTGTCGGCAATCCCAGAAGCGTTCCGGCCAATCTCCCCAGCGCCCGGCTGACCGCCGTATGCGGATAGGCCAAGACCACGGGGGTCTGTTCCACCACCGCCCGGGCGAGCGCCGCATCAAAGGGCACTTCCCCCAAAAACTGAAGATCAAAGCTCAAGAAATGAGCGGCGGCTTGGTGCAAACCTTCAAAGACCCGCTTTCCGTCGCCAACCCGACGGACCATGTTCATCACCACATGGACCCGGGTCTCAGGGCTGCGGTGGGCGATGACCTTCACCATGCCATAGGCATCGGCCAAAGCCGGAGGCTCCGGCGTGGTGACCAGCAATACATCCGGGGCACTCAGCACCAGTCTGATCACCGACTCATTCAACCCTGCGCCGGTGTCGACCAGCAGCACGTCGCAGAGGCTCTCCAGCTCGCTCAAAGAGGCCAAAAGATGATCCAGCTGCTCGGCGGCCGGGTTGGCGATCTCATACAGGCCCGAACCTCCGGCCAAAAGGAGTACGCCCCCGGGTCCTGACACCGCGATCTCAGAGATTCTCTGCCTGCCGCTGAGCACGTCGCGCAAATCGTAGGGCGGGTTCATGCCGAACAGGATGCTGACGTTGGCCAAGCCCAAATCGCCGTCCAAGATAGCCGGACGCGCCCCCAACTGCGCCATGCTGACGCCCAAGTTAGCGGTGATGTTGCTTTTGCCCACCCCGCCCTTACCGCTGGTGACGGCGATGACGCGGGTAAAAGGCGTTCTTCGCTGCACCATGCGCCGCAAAACCGCCGCCTGATCCCTCACGTCTCCACCCCCACGATGCGCCGGGCCAGCTTCACGGCATCGGCCGTCTCTATGTCTTCGGGCACTCCCTGCCCGTGGGTGACATAGGCCAAAGGCAGACCCGTCCGTTGCACGATGTTATAAAGCAGTCCGTAGGTGCCGGTTTCATCGAGCTTGGTGATGACCAAAGCCTCCACCGGAGCACAGGCCAGAAAAAGATCCGTGATCCGTGCCAGATCCGCATAGCGCGTCGTGGCGCTGACCACTAAATGACCGTGCGGCGAATCCGCCGCCTGCAGCAAGGCCTTCAACTCCTCCATCTGACCCCTGTGATGCGGGCTTCTTCCGGCCGTATCGACGAGGATCAGGTCTTTATCACTCAGACGCTGCAGGGCGGGGCCCATCTCGTCAGGAGAGTAGACCACCTCGAGCGGAATGCCGATGATATCCGCATAGATGCGCAGCTGCTCCACGGCGGCGATCCGGTACGTGTCGGCCGTGACCAGACCGACCCGAAAGCCCAGTTGCAATGCGTAGCTCGCCGCCAGCTTGGCGATCGTGGTCGTCTTGCCCACTCCTGTCGGACCCAAAAAGGGCACGATCAGCGGACGCTCCTCTCCCACCGGCCACGGCGGTGCCGTCTTCAGCCGTTCGGCCAACAAAGCGATCAGATGCCTTCCGGGAGCCTCTCCTCCCAGCTTGATGCGGCTCTGCAAGGCCTCGCCCAACTCAGACAGATACTCCTCGGCGATCTCTTGCTCTCTCAAGCGCGACAAAAGATGCGCCACGGCCAGATCATGCAGTTTGGGCGATCCGCCGTCAGCTGCGGTGTCTTCGGCTTTGACACCGTTGTTCATCTCCGCCGGCGAGGCCGTCGTGTGTGCGCCGCGACTTGTGGCCGGCGACTGGTAGAGTGAATCATCGAGGCCTGCCAGTACCGCCACCCAAGGGGGCCGCAGCCAGCCCAAAAGACCCGGCCGGCGCACCCGCTCGGTATGCATAATCAAGGCATCGGGACCGAACTCCCGCCACACCTGAGCGGTCGCATCGCGCAAGGTGGGAGCCACAAAGCGCTTAACTCGCATGCTCCACCCCTACCAATCCCAGGATTTGCACCGACATGTCAGACACCACCTCGTTGTAGGACAAAACGGGCAACTGCGGCAGACTGCGCTGCAAAAGGCGCCACAAAGGCAGCCGCAGCCCCGGAGGGGTCAAAAGCACCGGTTGCTCTCCCCGGGCCAAAGCCGGACGCACTTGCGTGGACAGACTCTCCATAAAGGCCTGGACCCGGACCCGATCCCAGGGCAGAATCCCTCCCTGCCCCGCCTCGTTGAGCAGTTCGGTGAGTTCCTGCTCGACTTGAGGATCAAGGGCCAAAGCGAGCAGATGCCCCTCTTCGTTGGCATACTGTTGCGAAAGCTGACGGGCCAGGCTCTCTCTCACCAGCTCCGTCAACATCTCGGGCTCTTTCACCCGCCGGCCGTGATCGGCCAAGGTCTCCAAAATGACCAACAGGTTGCGGATGGCCACCCCTTCGCGCAGCAGATTCTGCAGCACTTTTTGCACATCGCCCAGACTAACTACGTCGGGAATCAGCTCGTCGATCAGAGCGGAATTGTCGGGTCGGAGAGAATCCAAGAGCATCTTGGTCTCGCTGCGTCCCAAAAGCTCTGCCGCATGGCGACGAATGATCTCGGTGAGATGCGTGGCCAGCACCGCCCCGGGCTCCACGACGGTGAGTCCGGCCTCTTCAGCCTCCAGACGCCGCTGCCTGGGGATCCAGATGGCCGGCAAACCGAAAGCCGGATCTTGGACCATGATCCCTTCCAACTCTGAGCCTTCCACCCCCGGACCCATGGCCAAAAGGCGGTCCGGCATCAGCTCGCCCCGGCCGACCTCAACGCCGAGCACCCGGATGGCATAACCCTGAGGCGGCAGTTGCATGTTGTCCCGGATCCGAATGGCCGGTACCACGAAGCCCAAGTCCAAAGCGATCTGCCGCCGCAGCAAAGTGATGCGCTCCAGCACATCGCCGCCTTGTTCGGCATCGACCATGCCGATCAGACCGTAGCCGATCTCCAATTCCATGCGGTCATGTTGCAAAAGAGACAAGACCGCCTCGGGCTTTTTGCTCTCCTCCAGCCGTCGGGCCGCGTCTTCTTCCGCTTCCTGCATCTCGCGGCTTTGCGCCGCCCGGCCCAAGACAAGGCCCAAGCTCCAGCACAACCCACCGATGATGAAAAAGGGTATGGCGGGCAGTCCCGGGACGATCCCCACCAGAGCCATCACCGCTCCGGCGACCTGCAGGATCCGCGGTTGGAAAAGCATCTGCGAAGCCAAATCCTCGCCCAGGTTGTTCTCCGCCGCCGCCCGGGTGATGATGATCCCCGTGGCGGTGGAGACTAACAGCGCCGGGATTTGACTAACCAAACCGTCGCCGACCGTCAGCAAGGCGTATTTTTGCAGCGCCTCCCCGAAGGCCAAACCCTGCTGCCCCACCCCGACGGCCAACCCGCCCAGGATGTTGATGGCCGTAATGACCAGGCCGGCGATGGCATCGCCCTTGACGAATTTGCTGGCCCCGTCCATGGCACCGTAGAAGTTGGCCTCTTGCTGAATCTCCTGACGCCTCCGCCTGGCCTCCTCTTGGCTGATCACCCCTGAGTTTAAATCCGCATCGACGCTCATCTGCTTGCCGGNNGACAAACTGACCGAAGGCCTGGATCAGCTGTCCGGCATAACCGCGCAACAAAAGAAGGCGAGTCGACGAGACGTTGAGGCCGAGCCGAAAGAGAGTCAAAAGCAGCAAAAGCGACGGAAAAGCCGACAGCTCCAAGGGGTGGCGCAAATTCATGGTCAAAAGCAAAACCAAAAACGACGCCGTGATATTCAACGCCAAGACGACATCGAGCAAGGCGGGAGGAAGAGGAAAGACAAACATCACCAAAATCAGCACCACGGCAAACACGGTGAGAAGATCAGCGTGCTCCAATCCCCGCTGCAGCCAGCTTTGTCCGGCCATTATTTTTCCCCCTTTTCTTGCCTCAACTGACGTGGCGACCCCGCAAGCGATAGACAAAGGCCAGAAGCTCTGCCACGGCCTGATACAACTCGGGCGGCACTTCCTGTCCCACATTGACCCGGGCAAACAGCCCTCGGGCCAAAGCTTCGTTGCGCACGATGGGCACCCGATGCTCGCGGGCCACCCTCTTGATCCGCTCGGCGATCTCCCCCGCGCCGCGGGCCACAATCACCGGGGCGGACATTTTGTCCGGCTCGTAGCGCAAAGCGACGGCCACGTGCACCGGGTTGGTGACCACTACGTCCGCCTGCTCCACCGCTTTGAGCATGCTGCCCAGGGCGATCTGACGCTGGCGTTGCCGCTGGCGGCTGCGCACCTGCGGATCTCCCTCCGTCAGCCGCAACTCCTCTTCCAGTTCTTTGCGCGTCATGCGAATGCTGCGCTCATAATCCCAGCGTTGATAGATGTAGTCGGCTGCGGCAATGGCCAAAAAGACCGCTCCGACCCGAGAAAAGAGCCGACCGACGAAGGCCCCGCCGCCCGCCGCGGCCTGAGCGATCGAGCCTTCGGCCAGAGCCGGGGCCGCAAGCAGGGTCTCTGTCACTACTGCCCGGGCCTGCCAGGCGATGACGGCCACTTTGAGCAGATTGCGCACCAGATCGACGACCACCCGTCTGCTGAACAGGCGCTTGAAACCCTCCACGGGGTTGATGCGGTTCCAGTCGGGCTTTAAGATCGCGGTGCTCCACAAAAACCCGACCTGAGCAAGCTGAGCGACAAGACCCGCACAGGCAGCGGCCAAGGCCACAGGAGCCAATATCTTGGCCATCGAGAGCACATAGGCGGCGGCCAAGGCCTCCAGGTTGCGCGGCGTCAGCGTCTGCGTCTCCGCTGCGGTCAGACCGTAGCGCACCATGCGTATGGCGCCATCCGCCATCGCCCGCCCGTAGGTCGTAAAGACCAGATAAGATGTGAGGATCATCAAGGCCGGGCCAAGCTCCGCCGTGCGGGCCAACTGGCCCTTCTTACGCACTTCCTCGCGCCTTTTTGGCGTCGCTGGCTCCGTACGCTCCCCGCCCACATCAGGTGGCATACACTGCTTCCTCCAATACTAGCGCCAGGCTCGAAGAAACCCGTCCAGTTGGGCCTGCAAGAGCCCTCCCGGCTCAAAAGCGCTGACCGCCCACCGGATGACGAAGGGCAAAGCGGCCATGGCGGCCAAAAGACCGACCGCCGTCTTCAGCGGAAAGCCCACGGAAAAAAGACTGAGTTGCGGCACCGCCCGGTTGGCCAAGGCCAGGGCCATGTCAGTCACAAAGACGGCAATCAGAATAGGTGCGGCGATGGCCACACCGCTGTTGAACATGGTCACAAAGGCCCTCAAGACCGCAAGTGCCGCCCCTTCCTGCAGCAAAGAGCCACCGGCGGGGACGTGTCTGAAACTGTCGGCCAAAGCCTTCAACACCGACAGGTGGCCGTCGATCGCCAAAAAGACCAGCCCTGCGAGGAAGTAGTAAAACTGACCGAACAGCGGTATGCGGCCTCCGCTCGCCGGATCGACCGCTCCGGCCATTCCCAGGCCCATCGGTACTTCCACGAACTGCCCGGCCATCTGAACCGCGGCGAAAAGCAGCCGCGCCACGTAGGCCAAGGCCAGGCCCAAAAGCAGCTCTCCGGCAAAAAGAGCCGCCCGCTGCACTAAATTCTGCGGCGTAGGAAGCGCATCTACAGCCGGGGTGATCAAAGCCGTCAAAAGCAGACTCAGCCCGATTCTCGTCTGCACCGGCACGCCCCTGCGCTCGAAGACGGGAAAGCCGACCACCAAGCCCAGGCAACGGCCCCACACCGGCAGCGGAGCCAAAAGCCGTTCCACCAACTCCTCAGAGAACCAGACGGTGTTCATCGCACGTAACGAGGCATCATCGTCAGAAGTTCCGTGGCGTAGTCGACGAGCTTATGTAACATCCACGGGCCGAATAGGGCCACCGCGGCTAAAGCGGCCAGAATCTTGGGCACAAAGCTGAGCGTCTGCTCCTGGATCTGGGTCACCGCCTGGATGATGCTGACCACAAGTCCGGTGATCAGACCCAGGCCCAAGACCGGCCCGGCGACAAGAAGGACCATCATCAGCGCTTCGCGCCCTAGGCGAACCGCCTCGCCGTCTGTCATGCCTCTATCCTCCTACTGGTAGCTTAAAAGCAGCGAGCGTACGACCAGATGCCACCCGTCAGCCAAGACAAAAAGCAGCACTTTCAAAGGTAAAGAGATCATCATCGGGGGCAGCATCATCATGCCCAAAGACAACAGCACGCTGGAGACGATCATGTCGATGACGATAAACGGAATGTAGAGGACAAATCCCATCTGGAAGGCGCTTTTGAGCTCACTGATCACAAAGGCCGGAATGAGCACATGCAATCCGAGCTCTTGGTAGTCAGTCTCCGGCGAGCCGCCGGCCATATCGATGAAAAGCTGCAGATCCTTCTGGCGCGTATGCTGCAGCATGAACTCCCGCAGCGGACGCTGCGCCAGCGCTCCGGCAGCCCGAAACTCGAGCTCGCCGGCCAAATAAGGCTGCAGGGCCGTCTCATTGATCTGTTGCCAGGTGGGCATCATTGTAAACAGCGTCAAAAAAAGGGCTAACCCGATGAGCACCTGGTTGGGAGGCATCTGATTGGTGCCCAAAGCCGTGCGGGTAAAAGAAAGCACGATCACGATCCGGGTAAAGCAGGTCAAAAGGACCAGTATGGACGGGGCCAAAGCCAAGACGGTGAGCAAAATGAGAATCTGCAGGCTGAGGACCAGATCCTGCGGCTCCTCGCCGGCCTCGACGCCCAAGGTGATCCGGGGCACGCTCGCGGTCTGCGCCCAAGCGGGTGCGGCACACAGTGCGGCGCAAAAGACGAGCATCAGAGCGCTCAAGACGAGCTTTGAGTATCTATCCTTGACGACGCGCATCCTCCTGCACCTCCTGCGTCGCGACCACGCCGTCCTTCATCTCTTGAGACCACTCAGCCAAGAGGCTCACTCCGCCGCGACTTACCCCCAACAAAAGCCGCCGGCCCTCCACCTCCACCAGATGCACTGATCCCTCCTGACCCAGGGGCAGCGAATCGATGAGCTTCATGTGGCGGGGCCGGATCATATCCTGCCGGCGCAGCAAAAGACGCGCCGCCACATACAAGACGCCCAAAAAGAGCGCCGCCTTGAGCAGGGCCCAATGCTCCATCCTCATTCCTCGCGGATGGTGCGCAGGCGCTCTTGCGAACCTGAAATCTCCACCACGCGCACGCCGAAGTTGCCGTCGGGCAAGACCACGACCTCACCTTTGGCCAGTTGCTTGCCGTTGATCAAGATATCGACAGGCTCGCCTGCTACGCGGTTGAGCTCCACCACAGACCCTTTCCCCAAATTGAGCACATCCTTGATCAGCAAGCGAGCGCTGCCAATTTCCACCGTCAGCTTCAGAGGCAGATCGAGGATCAGATCCAGATCGCGAGCCGCACCCTGAACGGGTTCATGGCGCAGCTTTGGCAGCCGCGGGGCCCGCGTGGCCACTTTGATCGGCTCGGATTCGTGCCCCACCTCCACGGTGCCGGCTGCCGCCTCGGGCAAGACAAAACCCAAAAAGACCTCTACTCCGTCGCCCGCTGCCTCCCAGGCCAGCAGCGTCTCCTCGCGCGACGTGTCGACTTGAGTTGCCTCCTCGGCGATGGGCCAGGGCTCACCCACCATGTGTACGATGGTCTGAACGTCCGCTCCCGCCGACAGCCCGGCGGCCACGGCCTCCAAAAAGGCCGCCCGCACCTCGTCGATCTCCGCCTGCGCCGTCTCACTCACCGCCCAGACCACCGTCAGAGCCCCTTCCTGAGCGCCCTCGAGTCGCAGATTTGCCGCCAGAGCATGCGCCGGCATCTGCCTGCGCAATCGGGGCCAGGGACCCGTATAGACAACCGCTTCTGCCATGCGCAGCCGGGCTCCGAAATAATCGGTGAGTTGATCCACGATAATCTGGGCGACGGGTTGCCATAGCGCCGCCAAAGCGGCCGTTTCATTCGCTGTCATGACTGTCGTCCTCGCTTCCTGTAGAGCAGGTGTCCGGACCACCGACATGGTCCTCGATCCAGTCGGTGATCAGTATGCCGTAACGCCGGCCGACCACCCCGAGCCGGCCCCGCAGGCGCTGTTGACCGGCGATCAACAAAGGCAGCTCCTCTTTCTCCTGGCGATCGAGCACCACGCAATCGCCTTCCTGCAGATCCAAAAGCTCCGCCACGCTGATCGTCGCCTCTCCCAATAAAGCCCTGATCTCAACCTGCGTGTTCATGACCGTCCGCCGCGTCTCGAGTGTCTGCGAAGCATCTTGATGTGCGGGTCGATCGCTTTCTTGGAACCACAGATGCTTGTGCAAATGCGGAGTGATCGGCTTCAGCATCTGATAGGGCATGCACAGCTTGACCTCACCTGCCACCGTGCGCACCGAGACCCCGTAATCGATCACCACGGCCACGTCAGATCCCGTTGACAGGGGCACAAAATGCGATCTTGTCTCCAGCTGATCGATGACTGGCTCCACGGCGACGATGGTTCCGAAGACCTCTTTGATGCAGCCCAGAATGCGCTCCACAACGACCCGCAACAGCACCGTCTCTATCTCCGTCAGCTCACGCACCTCATCAGGAACATCCCCGGGTCCGCCCATCAGCCGATCGATACAGGCCAGGCAAAACTCAGGGTCCAACAGGAGGATGAACTTGCCCTCCAAAGGCGGCAGGCTGCAGATGGCCATTAAGCAAACGGGAGGCAGCTCGGCGGTGAAAGCTTCCAAAGAGGCCTCGGCCAGGCCGTTCATATCCAACCGAACGACACTGCGCAACAGCGTGGACAGCGCCCCTGACATATAACGGCCGAGGTTGCCCATGACCATGCGCAGGGTCTGCTCGTTCTCCTTTGACATCTTCTCCTGACGGCGAAAGTCAAAGGTGACGACCCCGGCGCTTTGTTTTTCATCGCCCTCGGTGAGCTGAGCCGCACCGCTTAGCAGGGCGCTCATCTCCTCGGGGGTCACATGTTCCATCATTGAGGCCTCACCACCATCGGGATAATCACTGCATGACGAACTCCGGGAAATAGACCCCCGTGACCGGCTCGCCGGAGAACATGTCATTGACGGCCTGCCGGATCTGCTTTTGCAACGAATCCATGCCCTGCGGTCCGACCAATGAGTCGGCATCCCGGCCGCGCAAGACGGAGATCACGACGTGCTTCAACTCGGCCTTGCGCTGGTTCATCATCCGCAAGCCCGACTTGGACGGGGTTTCCAGCACGACACTGATCCGCAGTAGTCTGCAGTGGCTGCACTCCGCAGGCTCTAAATCCACCGTAAAAGCCCCCAGATTCAACTCATGGGACCTTTTGAGAGACGCCAAGAGATCGTCCGATGTCCCCAAGACACGTGTAGTGGCATAGGCCCCGACCACCGCGGCGGCCAAGAACAGAAGTATCGCCCACAACAACATACCGCGTCGCATTCCCATTACCCAACCTCTCATGGCGCGGCGGGAAGCTCATCGGCGTCGCCGTCGAGGATGATGATGTCCACTCGTCTGTTGCGCTGCCTACCCGCCGCCGTCTGGTTTGATCCTATGGGCCGGTACTCACCGTAGCCGACCGCTGACAGACGGTGTGAATCAATCCCGCCCACATCTTCCATGAAACGCACCACTGTCGAGGCCCGGTAGACGGACAACTCCCAGTTCGACGGAAATTGGGCGTTGTGAATGGGCACGTTGTCGGTATGGCCCTCGATGCGGATGTGGTTATCCATCTGCGCCAAGACACCGGCCAAATCGCTCAACAGTTCCCGGGCCTCGGGACGCAACTCCGCCCGTCCCGAATCGAACAGCACCCGATCGAGGAATCTGAGAGTTATGCCTTCCGCCGAGGGGACGACGGCGACCACGGTCTGCAGCTGCCGTTGGCGGACAAACTCCTCCAGGATGCGCACGATTTCATCCCGCGAACTGTCGTTCAACAAGCGATGTCCCTCCTGGATGAGACCTCCGCTGAGTACCCCTGCATAGGCCTGGAAAGAGGTGATCACCGATTGAAACCGCTGCACGTCCAGCTCTGAAAAGGCATACAGCAAGACAAACAATACCAGAAGGTTGGTTATCAAGTCGGCGTAGGTGGTCATCCACAAAGGCGAACCCGCCTGTTGTTTCGATCTGTCACGACGCCGCATCGACTCTGCATCCTTTCCTCAAGACCCGCAGGGTGCGCGTCTGTCTACTGTTCGGTCAGCCAGGTTCTTATGAGACGGGCAAATTCCGCAGGTCTGTCTCGGGCCAGCTGCTCCACGGCCCGCTGTTTTCGGGCTTGCTCATTCGGAGGCGGAACCGTCGCGACCGGTTCCTCTTGAGCGGCGGCCGTCTCGGGTATCGCCGTCTCTACGGATCTCCGCCTGCTTCGTAGGGCCAACGTGATCAGCAAGGCGGCCAAAAGCCCCACCGCCGCTCCCGCGGCCACCCACGGCAGCCAGTTAAACGGAGCGCGCTCCGGTTCTTGCAGCGGTTCGTCCTTGATCTGTGGCTCCGACCCTTCCAGGTTGGAGCGGAAGGGCATGCTGGCCACGGTCACCAGGCCCGATTCGCGCCGGTCGGCTCCCACGGCCGCGGCGATGCTGGCGCGCAAGGCCTCGGTCTCGGCGGCGGTCAGATTACCGTCGATCCAGACCGACACGGACAGTCCTTCGACTCTGCCGGGAGCGACCACGCGCCGCCTTTCGGTGCGGTTGATCTCGTATTGCACATCGGCCGATCGCCTGTGATAGCGCTGCGGCCCGGAAGATTCCTCAGGGCTCGTATAGGTCGGAAAAGCCCCTTCGGGTTCGTTGCCCGTCACTCCCGCCCATCCGCTCGTGCCGGGCGGGGTGTCGACCGTCTCTTCCTGCGTCTTGGAGATGCGGACCAGGCCTTCCGGTGTCGCCGGTTCGAAAATCTCCAGCACTTCTTCTTCGCTGTCGAAGTTCATGTCGGCCTTGACCCGAACGATGGCCTTGCCGGATCCGTAGAGACGCTCCAACATGGACTGCAAATGACGCTCGACATCCTGCTCAAAAGCCCGTTGAATCTCCAACTGCTGCATGGCCGCCGTCCCGACCGTAGTCTCGGCATCAGCCGGCTGGGACAAGAGATTCCCTGCGGTGTCTACTATGGTCACGTTGGCGGGATCAAGCGATTCAACGCTGTGGGCGACCAAGTGAGTGATGCTCCTGATCTGCGCCGGGGAAAGACGCGCTCCCGGGCGCAGCTGCAAAAGCACCGAAGCGGTCGCCGGTCGTTGATCGCGCACAAAGAGGCTCTTTTCTGGCAGCGAAATATGTACCCGGGCGTTTTCGACCGCCTCATACTCGCGGATGGTCCGTGTCAGCTCACCTTGCAAGGCCCAGACATACTTGACGTTCCGCTCGAAGTCGGTGCTGCCGAAGGCGGCTTGTTGAAAGATCTCAAAGCCCACCACGCCCCGCTGCGGCAATCCTTGCCCCGCCAGATCAAGACGTGTCTGATAGACTTGCCGGCGAGGCACCAAAACGACCCGGCCCTCATCTGCCAACCGGTAGCTCACGCCTGCATCCCGCAGGGCGCTCACGATCTCGGCCGCATCGCTTTCTTGCAGATTGGTATACAGCGGCACGTACTCCGTGCTCCCGCTGCGCACGATCACGGCGATGAGCACACCGAAGACGAGCAGACTCACGGCCACGGCGCTCCACTTCTGTGCGGGCCGGAGCTTGTCCCAAAAGGCGGTCATTTGATGCCACAAGTTCCCAACGGGCTCCAGAGCACTCATACACTGCTCCTCTCAGCTGCTAAATCTGCATGCGCATGACCTCTTGATAAGCCTCCAAAACCTTATTTCTCACGGCGACGGCCAGATCCAAAGCCAACTCCGCTTTTTGGGCGGCGGTGGTCACGGTATGGATGTCGGAGATCTGACCGGCGGCCAAAAGCCGGGCGGCCTCTTGGGCCTCAAGCTCCTGCCGATTGACCGCATCGATGGCCTTAGACAGCATCCGGGCAAATCCGGGTGTCTCTTTCGATGTTTGCGGCGTCATCGACGATTGAATGCCCGTACGCATCACTTGCATATGCCATACCCCTTCCTTTAGGCCCGGCCGATATCCAATGCCCGTTTGGCCATCTCTTTGCTGGCGTTAAAGACCGTAACGTTAGCCTCGTAAGCCCGGGCGGCGGCGATCAAATCGACCATCTCGGCCACCGGATTGACGTTGGGCATCTCCACGTATCCGTCGGGACGCGCATCCGGGTGCGAGGGGTTATAGACCAAAGGCAGCGGCGAAGGATCCTCGGCGATCCGGAAGACCCGCACGCCGGCGCCGGAAAAGCGCTCGTGCGGAGCGGAGGGGCCAAAGCTTCGCTCCTGCAGGACGACCATCAGGCGTCTGTAGGCCCCGCCCCGGTCACTGCGGGTGCTGTTGGCATTGGCCACGTTGCCGGCGATGACATCCATGCGCAACCGTTCGGCCGTCAAACCCGAAGCGGAGATATCAAAGGAACGAAACATCAGCGCCGTCCCTCCCTGATCGCCGTGCGCAGTCGCCCGTAAAGGCCGCTCCACTGCTGAGCCACCGCCTGATATGCGATCGATGTCTTGGCCGCGGTGACCATCTCTTGTTCTATATCCACGCCGTTGCCGTCTTCGCGCACTCGTCCCCGGGCGGAGCTCACCACCCGAAGGGGCACTTCCAGATCCTTTCTCTCTAGAGCCTGCGCCAGGGCCTGTTCAAAACTGACCCGATAGGGCTTATACCCAGGGGTCTCCACGTTGGCCACATTGTGGGCGGTCACCCTTTGGCGCAAGCCCAGAGCGTCGAGAGTCAGCTCCAAGACCTGCGCCGTATAAGCCGTGCCCCGCAGGCCGTTCACGCCTGGTGGCACCTTGCACACACCCCCTGTCTGTTACTCTGGACACATCACTTTCGGCATATCTACGACATGTCTCGACGATTTCCTGCTCTAAAGACCGTTTTGCCGTGATCATCCACCAGTCCGTATGTCTTTGGACAGGAAAGAATTTGTGAATATAGTCACAATGTCGTGGGTCAGATAAAGGGGCTGTCCCAAAAGCAAGGTTGGGACAGCCCCGGCTTTTGTCTATCAGACGTGTAATGGAACGTCTGGGGGTGTTTCCAAAGCAGATGACCGTCGGATCCCCGGTCATCAGCCGGTTATGGCAGCCAACCTTGTCAGATTATGTGCTATACACAGCAGCCCCCATTCGACGGTGACCTTCTCGATCCCGCGAAGAAGAAACCGTCGAAAGCCCCAATTGCC
>LSQX01323847.1_pt1 | contig 52997 bp, 40 predicted proteins | sample 654561 | NCBI WGS metagenome assembly LSQX01 (sample SAMN04489861, study PRJNA283612) | anaerobic digester metagenome | isolation source: 4 biogas reactors fed with cattle manure at either 37C or 55C with and... | place: Denmark: Kongens Lyngby | collected 2014 | reverse complement strand
GTACCTTGCTCTGTGGGGGTATAGTAGACATGATCCCTACCCAGATAATCTTGAGGGACAAAGTGCCCAGGAAAATCGTGTGGGTAAAGATAATCCACACCGTGCCCTAACTTACCAGCACCTGAATAATGAGTGTCTCTCAGCTTTTGAGGAACTGGTATTGAAACACCAGAGCGCACATCTTTGAGTGCTGCATCTATTGCTTTTATTACGCTATTGCTTTTATGGGCAGTAGCCACATATATGGCTGCTTCAGCCAGAGGTATTCTTGCTTCAGGCAAACCGATAAACTCTACTGCTTCTGCGGCGCTATTGGCCAGCACAAGAGCCATGGGGTCTGCCAAACCAACATCTTCAGCTGCGCAAATAACAATCCTGCGGGCAATAAAACGGGGGTCTTCACCTGCATGAATCATTTTGGCCAGCCAGTAGAGAGTTGCATCGGGGTCTGAGCCTCTCATTGATTTGATAAAAGCGGACGCCGTGTCATAATGCGCATCCCCTGTTCCATCATAGACGACTGCTTTATGTTGGATGCTCTCCTCTGCAACCTCCAGAGTGATTCGAATAATGCCGTCAGCTCCTGGCGAAGTGGTCAATGCTGCCACTTCTATGGAGTTCAGCGCCTTCCGCGCATCTCCATTTGAAAATCTGGCCAAATGCAGGAGCGCCTCTTTTTCCACCTCAAGCTTCATCTTTCCCAACCCTCTATCGGAGTCAGTGATGGCATTATCCAGAAGCCTTAATATTTCTTGCTCTTTCAGAGGTTTCAATTCAAAGAGCTGAGAGCGAGAAATCAAGGGAGCGTTTACAAAGAAGAAGGGATTATGCGTTGTTGCACCTATCAGCCGAATAACCCCGTTCTCAACATCAGGCAAGAGAACATCCTGCTGCGGTTTACTGAAACGATGAATTTCATCCACAAACAGAATAGTGGGGCGGCCGGTATTATGCAGACGGTTTGTAGCGTTCATCAATACCCGACGCATATCTGCAACATTGGATTCCACCCCGCTCAACCGCTCGAAGTGAGACTTTGTTGAGGTGGCAATCAGGCTGGCAAGAGAAGTTTTGCCCGTGCCCGGTGGACCATAAAAAACCAGTGACTGAATTCGGTCCGCCTCAATGGCACGGTGCAACAAAAGGCCTGGAGAGAGAATATGCTCCTGCCCGATAAACTCAGCCAGAGTTCTGGGCCGCATGCGGGCAGCTAAGGGAGCGGAAAATGCCTTTGAAATACTGGCACCTTCAGCAGGATTGGAGGAAGAGGCTGGAACGGGAAAAACTAGCTTGAGAATATTATCATCAGAGCCATCATGTTGGTGCTGGGGAACATGTTCCATTCCATTCATCGTCGTTCGTAGCCGGTTCAATAAGAAAGTGAACGCAGCAGGTCTAAAAAAAACCCTGCCTTTGCCGTGTGAACAGTTCCTTTGAACTGAACGAGAAACAAATGGGACAGGTCCGACGGGTCATATGTTCCCTGCTCAAAGGCAGGCTTACACATCAACGTCCGCGGCCAGGGTCCCTTTTTATACGTAACTTACGGTTCAAGGTTTTGCTTCGAAGCACGCACAACGCAGGGTAAATATATAAAGCTTTAAGCTAAGTCTAATTGAAAAGAACAGATAGACCGGCTCGCAGCCGAACTAAGAAAGAGTCTACCTGAGATCTGCTTTTTTACAAGCTTAATTGGGCGGATTTCTTGCAGAAAACATTTTCACCCAACACTGCGAGGCAATCGCAATCATTTACTCTTGCTAGAGAATATCTTCAGACTGAATAACGCAATCCAGACGGAGAGATACTTTCACTCTATTTATCCTTGCATCGATACGGCTATAATCTATTTCTCCAAATTTCTGAACCAGCCAAATCCCCAAACCTCCTGGAGAGCGCTCCTCTATTCCACCGGATGTTTTAGGCTGCGGAGCATGAAGAGGATTAAACTCGTGACCATCATCTTCAAACACTATCATCAAATGACTGGATGTGATGCTTAGGCTTAAAAAAATTTCATGTGCCAGATCATCCTTGTAAGCATACTTGAGGATATTCGTACCCATTTCCTCAATGGTAAAGCGCGCTAAATAGAGCGACTGCGGTCCCACCCCTTTTTGGGTTAACCAGGCAACGCTCTCTTCAATAGCCCCCTCAAGGGCGGGCAGTTTGTTACGGAAGCGCTTTTCAAGCTTGTCCAACACTTTTTCCATATTAATCCTCTAACTGGGGCCATTCTCTCAGAGCAAGCATTCGCGATACAAGGAAAAAAGATTTTCTGGAGCTTTTATCATGGGAATCTAAAAACGGTTACGACGCTCCAGGAAGAAAAACCCTCCGTTTTGCAGTTTAACTCCGTTTACTGTTAAGCAGGTTTGACTTTTTCCCTTTTCTTTGGTATCCTGATGCCCTTGATTTTATGAAAATAAAACTTACGTCTGTTGTAGCTGCTCTCGGGGCTTTAGTTTTCTTAGGCTCCGGACATCACGCTGTTGCTGACTCTGGCTCTTGGAGCCAGAAGACAGCCCCCCTGATGACCCGTTGGGCTAAAGAGGTTACACCCGAAAACGTGCATCAGGAGTACCCTCGTCCTCAGTTGACCAGAACTGACTGGATGAACTTAAACGGCCTCTGGGATTATTCAGTGGTTAGTCGCGACCAATCCCAACCTGAATCTTTTCAAGGTAAAATACTGGTTCCTTTCCCGATTGAATCGGCTCTATCAGGAGTAATGAAAACGGTCAGTGACCAGGAACAAATTTGGTATCAAAAAACATTCTCACTACCCCAAGATTGGAGAGACCAAAAAACCATTCTCCATTTTGGAGCATCTGATTGGGAAACAACCGTTTATGTAAACGACCAGAAGGTCGGTTCCCACAAGGGTGGCTATACTGCGTTTAGTATGGATATCACCTCTGCTCTTGTTGAGGGAAGCGAACAGAAGCTCACAGTTTCTGTTTGGGACCCAACGAGCACGGGAACACAACCTCGGGGCAAACAGATCAATAACCCTCACGGCATTTGGTATACCCCCACTTCCGGAATTTGGCAGACTGTTTGGCTGGAGCCTGTTTCCCATAATTACATTGAGAACCTGAAGCTCACTCCAGATATTGATGAGAAGAGTATTACTGTTTCAGTTTCCACAGTTACGGAGCCGAAGGCTACGCTTGAATGGTCAGTTATAGTTTTGGACGCCGGCAAACAAATCGCCGAAGCTGAGCTCATTATTGAGCAGGGCGGTGAAACCGGGGGGGCAAACCCACGGTTTGTTTTGGGAGTCAAGGAGCCCAAGCTGTGGTCTCCTGATTCTCCTTTTCTTTACGACCTGAAAGTAACGCTTAAAAAAGATGGAAAAGCGATTGATGAGGTAAGATCTTACTTCGGAATGCGGAAAATCCATGTCGGCAAAGACCAGGCAGGGATTAACCGCTTGATGTTAAACAATAAGCCTCTTTTCCAATTTGGACCTCTGGATCAAGGATTCTGGCCCGATGGTCTTTATACGGCCCCTTCTGATGAGGCGCTTAAGTATGACTTGGAAGTTACAAAACAGCTCGGCTTCAACATGGCTCGCAAGCATGTAAAGATAGAGCCGGACCGCTGGTATTATCATTGTGATAAAATGGGTATTCTCGTATGGCAGGACATGCCATCGGGTGACAAGTACATTGGGACCAAGGACCCTGATATTATCCGCACTAAAGCCTCGGCCGATCAATTCGAGTACGAGCTCAAAGAGATGGTTGATCAGTTTTACAATCACCCCTCTATTGTGATGTGGGTTCCCTTCAATGAAGGTTGGGGACAGTATGACACCCCCAGAATTACTCAGTTAGTGAAAGAGTGGGACCCCACCCGCCTAGTTAACAACACCTCCGGTTGGGCTGACAGAAAAGTGGGAGATGTAATGGATATCCATGCTTACCCCGGCCCCGGAGCGCCTGCCCTGGAAGAAAATCGTGCTGGAGTTTTAGGGGAGTATGGTGGTTTGGGATATCCCATTGAAGGCCATCTCTGGAAAAAGGATGGTAACTGGGGTTACGTTTCCTATGCCAACGCCGAAGAACTGGCTGAAAGCTATATCGCCCTCATTGACAAAATGCATCCTCTTTCTGGACGCAATGGACTTTCCGCTGCCGTCTACACTCAAACCACGGATGTTGAGATAGAGGTGAATGGTTTGATGACCTACGACAGGGAAATCATTAAGATGGACGTTGAAACAATAGCTGCCGCCAACAAGCGGATGTATACGCCGCCTCAGGCACGACAGCTCAGCGGAGATGATCTGATCCCTCCGGCAACGCCTCTCGTCTTACATGATCCCTACCTGAGCATCTGGTCTCAAGCTGACAGATTAACTGATACTGCCACCACACACTGGACTGGTCGCGAGCATCCTCTCAGCAGTATGATTCGCATTGATGGTAAAGCTTACCGCTTAATGGGGGCTACTCCGCGCACCGTGCCTGCCATGGATCAGCGTTCTCTCGACGTCTATCCAACACGCACCATCTATGTTTTTGAGGGAGCTGGAGTCCAGGTCACCCTGGCTTTTAACACCCCCACCCTGCCACAAAACCTGATGGTACTCAGTCGTCCGATAACAGCTTTATCATGGGAGATTCTCTCTTTGGATGGAGCTGAGCACGAAGTAGAGATTTACTTTGACGCAGCCGGAGACCTGGCTGTCAACAGCACCGACCAGAAGGTGGTCTGGGAACGTGTCGATGCCTCAGGCATGAGCATTCTCCGCATGGGCCATGAAGTGCAGAATCCTCTGAACAAGAAAGGGGATGACTTGCGAATTGACTGGGGGCACTTGTACGTTGCCACTGACAACTCCTTCAATCCCAAAAGCACTGTGGCAGAAGGCAAGGTAGCCCGCTCGCAGTTTGCACATGAAGGCAAGCTGCCAAAGATGGATACGGAAATGCCACGCGCTCCAAGAGACCGTCAACCGGTAATAGCCTTTGCAATTGAATGTGGCAAAATCACGAATAAAGAAGTCGCTATTGCCATAGGCTATGATGATGATTACTCCATTCAGTTCATGGGCAAGGACCTTCTCCCCTACTGGAAAAAAGATGGTGCCACCTTCATCGAAACTTTGGCTACAGCTCGCAACGAGTATTATACGCTCAAGGACGAATGCAAAAAGTTCGATGAAGAACTCATGAAAGACCTGACGGAGGCTGGCGGCGTGAAGTATGCCAAGCTTTGTGCCCTGGCCTATCGTCACTCGCTGGCCGCTTGCAAGGTGGTGGTGGATGATAACGGGCAGCCACTCATGTTCAGCAAGGAAAATCACAGTAATGGCTGTATTGGCACGGTGGATATCTTCTACCCGCAGTCACCGCTACTGCTTTTCCTCAGCCCTACCTTGGTCAAGGCGACAGCTGTCCCTATTTTGGAGTACTCGAGCTCCCCTCGTTGGAAGTTCCGTTTTGCACCGCATGATCTGGGGACCTACCCCATGGCTAATGGACAAGCCTATGGCGGAGGCGAAAAGAGTGAAGAAAATCAAATGCCGGTGGAAGAAACGGCTAATATGATGATCATTCTGGCAGCCATTGCCCAGGCAGACGGTAATGCTGATTTTGTCCTCCCCTACTGGAATCTGATCGTCCGCTGGGCAGACTATCTCCGCGAGAAAGGTTTCGATCCGGAGAACCAGCTTTGCACGGATGACTTTGCAGGCCACATGGCACACAATATCAACCTTTCGGCCAAGGCAATTGTAGCACTGGGCGCATTCTCCAAGTTAAGTGAAATGAAGGGTGAAAGGAATGCGGCAGAGCTTTACCGCAAAACAGCCCAAGAGTTCGCCGAGAGATGGGTGCGTGAAGCAAAAGATGGGGACCACTACAAACTGGCCTTTGACAAAAAAGGAACCTGGAGCCAGAAATACAATTTGGTCTGGGATAAAATACTGGGCTTGGGGCTCTTCCCAGAAAGCGTTGCCGAAACGGAAATGGCTCACTATAAAAAAGTCCAGAAGCCTTACGGTCTTCCCTTGGATAGCCGCAGCGATTACACCAAATTGGATTGGATTCTCTGGACAGCTTGCCTCACAGAGAAGCAGACTGACTTTGAGTCACTGCTCGATCCCGTGTTCAAGTTCCTGAACTCAACTCCTGATCGCTCTCCCATGTCTGATTGGTATTGGACACATGATGCGAAAAAGCGTGGTTTCACCGCACGCCCTGTTGTTGGTGGCGTTTTCTTGAAAATGCTCTACAACAAGCCAGTTTGGGATAAGTGGTACAAGCGCGATCAGCTCCACCCCAAAGGTTGGGCGTCATTACCTAAAATGCCAGAGTATATCCGCACAGTCGTTGTTCCCACAGCTGAAGCTGAGGCACAAGAATGGAGATATACTACGAGTAAACCTGCTGAGGATTGGTTCACAGTTGGTTTTGATAGCAGCTCCTGGGAAATTGGAAAGTCTGGCTTTGGCACACCCAATACACCGGCTGCCATCATAGGAACCAGATGGAACACAAGTGACATTTGGCTTTGTCGAGAGTTTGAGCTCGAGAGAATTCCGCAAAACCTGGCTCTTCGCGTAGCACATGACGAAGATGCTGAAATCTACGTGAATGGCACCTTGGTAGCGAGTTTTAAAGGATACAATACAGCCTATTTTGACTCTCTGCTCTCCACAGCGCAGATGAATGCTTTCAAGGTAGGAAAAAATCTCCTGGCTGTTCACTGCCATCAAACCACGGGCGGCCAGTACATTGATGTCGGCTTGCAGACTTTGGAGCTAATTCTCGAAGACTAGCAACCAGAGACATACAACATGTTAACGCAAAAAAGCCCCGGTCGGGGCTTTTTTGCTTGTGTCTCCAGCTAGACTAAAGGCAGACTTTGCTAAACAACAGGGCTGGAACCTTCAATCAAAATCTGGCGGTTGATAGCCGAAATAAAGGCTCGGGCGCTTGCTTCAATAATATCTGTACTGGCACCCCGTCCGAGAACCTCTTTGCTATCACCAAACGTCAGACGAACTGTGACTTCACCCACGGCATCTTCACCTCCTGAGGTAGAGCGGATGCTGAACTCAGTCAGTTTGGCATCCTGCCGATCTGTGATCCGTTTAATGGTTTGGAAAACGGCATCTACGGGACCATCACCCGTGTCGGCATCCAAGAACTCTGTGACCTTTGGTTCGCCTTTAGGTATGGTTCCATTCTTTTTCAAGACAATGGAAGCAGTCGGTATCGAGTGACGGCCGCTCATGTACTGAATATTTACCAACTCCCATGTGCAAACACCAGCAGTCAACAAACCGCCAGCCAAGGCAATGAGATCTTCATCGTAAACATATTTCTTTTTGTCTCCGATTTCCTTAAATTGGTTAAAGACAGCCGTCACCTCTTCATCGGTCAAACGAAATCCGAGTGTTTTAAGCCGTGCACTCACCGCTGCGCGTCCACTGTGTTTGGTAAGAGACAAGTCTGTCTCCCCCCATCCCACATACTCTGGCTGCATGATCTCATAAGTGTTTCGGTTTTTGAGCATTCCGTCCTGATGAATCCCGCTGGCGTGAGCAAAAGCATTTGCCCCAACAATGGCTTTGTTCTTTTGGATAGCAAAGCCGCTGGCCCGAGAAACTATTTTTGAAGAACGCACAATTTCTTTTGCATCAATACCACAATCGATTCCTTTAAAAAAATCAGAACGGGTACGAAGAGCCATTACGAGCTCCTCCAAAGCGGCATTGCCGGCACGCTCTCCAAGCCCGTTCATAGTGCATTCAACCTGCCTGGCTCCAGCGCGGACAGCCGCCAAAGAGTTTGCCACCGCCAAACCCAAATCATTATGGCAATGAACGCTGATAATGGCTTTACCGTTCCTGAAAGCCTCAACCTCCCTGGCAAGACGTGCTATCAATAAGGAAAACTCTTCAGGTATGGTGTAGCCAACAGTATCAGGAATATTAACCGTTCGCGCACCCGCTTCAATCACCGCATTGCAAACATCAATCAAAAACTCCGGTTCAGTGCGGGATGCGTCTTCAGGAGAAAACTCAACATCTTCCACCAAAGACCTGGCATGTTTGACTCCATCCACCGCTAATCTGAGAATTTCATCTGTGGCTTTACCCAACTTAAATTCTCGGTGAATCTTGGAAGTTGCAAGAAAAACATGGACCCTGCCTTGCTTGCCTGCAGGCTTAACCGCAGCTGCCGCTGCATCAATATCTTTGGTAACGCAACGCGCCAAGCCTGCAACTGAAATACCGGCAACCTCTGAGGCAATCGCATGAACAGCATCAAAATCGCCCTGACTGATCACAGGAAATCCAGCTTCCACCACGTCTACCTTCATACGGGCCAGCTGCTGAGCTACTTCTAGCTTTTGACGCAAGGTCATCGAAGCGCCGGGGCTTTGCTCGCCATCTCTCAAGGTGGTATCAAATATAATTAATCTATCATTCATACGATCTATTTTGGTAATAAAAAAACCCTGCTGGGGACAGCAGGGTTTCTAAAATGCTATAATCTCTATCAGATCAGAGTAAAAACACCCACCACCACCGTTTTGTACAACAGCAGTGTCCCGCATAGCAGAGCCAGGATGTTTTTCACCCTCATCACCCTGACAATTTAAATGGAGCAAATAACATTGTCAACTAGTTTTTAAAGATTTTGAGGGAACGATTTTCCTTGAATACCCCTCAAAAAAAGTTAGAGTGAATTAGATATTTTCTGAGGGAAGTTATGCAAAACACTAAGTATCTCGTAAAACTATTTTCAACCGTTGCAGCCAGTATATTCATGGGAGTCTCCCTGCTGGCAACTACTGCGCCTGCACCGATACTGCCCGTTCCCAACTCAAACCAGATTATCTGGCAAGAACGTGAACAGTATATGTTCCTTCACTTCGGGGTAAACACTTTTAGTGACCGCGAATGGGGTGATGGCACTGAGTCTCCCAGCTCTTTCAATCCAACCGAGCTGGACGCCAGACAATGGGCAAAGGCTGCTAAGGATGGCGGATTTAAAATGCTGATAATCACAGCTAAGCACCACGACGGGTTTTGTCTATGGCCCAGCGCTTATACAGAGCACTCCGTGAAAAACAGTCCCTGGAAAGAGGGAAAAGGCGATGTTGTTAAAGAAGTTTCTGATGCCTGCAAAGAACTGGGACTGGACTTTGGCATTTACCTGAGTCCATGGGACCGCAACAGCCCGTTTTACGGAGACTCCCCTAAGTACAACGAATACTATAAGAATCAGCTTCGAGAACTCCTGACCCATTATGGTAAAATTTCCATGGTCTGGTGGGACGGGGCTTGCGGGGAAGGTCCCAACGGAAAACGCCAGGAATACGACTGGGATGGGTATCTTGAAATTGTTAGAGAGTTGGCCCCTGAAGCCGTTATTTTTAGTGATAAAGGTGACGTCAGATGGATTGGAAATGAAGATGGTCTTGCAGCAGAAACCTGCTGGTCTTTATTCGATCCATCGACTGTAGAGATCGGAGGTGGCACGCAGGAACAGATGGGAGTGGGTAATCTTGAAGGGGATACCTGGGCACCTGCTGAGTGCGACGTTTCCATCCGTCCTGGCTGGTTCTACCACAGCAAGGAGGATTCGCAGGTAAAATCACTTTCTCACCTTTTAGATATTTACTATAGATCAGTAGGACACAACTGCTGCCTGCATCTCAATGTGCCACCCGACCGGCGTGGGCTTCTACACGAGAATGATGTCGCCCGTTTAAAAGAATTTAATCGAGCCGTTTCGGAAAACTTCAAAACCAATCTTGCAGCCGGTAAAAAATGCACTGCCAGCTCTGTAAGAGGCAACTTTTCCGAATTTGCAGCATCCAATGTTACTGATGGAGACCGTAAGACTTATTGGGCTCTGGACGATGGGAAAACCGAGGGCACTATCGAAATTGATCTGGGAGAACCGCTCACTTTCGACCTGGTTCTTTTACAAGAATACATAGAGCTGGGACAGCGCATTTCCGCTTACCACCTGGATGCCTGGGACGCAAAATCTTCAGAGTGGAAAGAGATCGCTAAGGGTACAACCATTGGATACAAGTGGATTTTGAGAGTTCCGGAAACGACGACCCACAAAGTACGGCTCGTCATCGAAAAGGCTCGCGCCTGCCCTACTCTCTCAAGCTTCGAACTTTACAAATCCACTTACAAATAAGGGAGAACGACTATGAAATATATACCCACAGATCCCATTTTGTTCATTCAAAACCGAGAGCGCCTGGTACGGCTGATGCTTCCCGGCTCGGCAGCTATTATCAACTCCAATGATATCATGCCGACCAATGCAGACGGCAGTATGCGATATCACCAAAACTCTGATATCTACTATCTCGCTGGGGTCAATCAGGAAGAGACCATCTTGCTGCTTTGGCCCGATCATCCGGACCCTGATATGCGTGAAGTTCTCTTTTTGAGAGAAACCAATGAACATCTTATCATCTGGGAGGGCTACAAATACACTCAGAAGGAGGCCTCTCGTATATCGGGAATTAAAAACGTACGCTGGCTTTCAGACTTTCCAGCTATCTTCCGGCACCTGATGTGCGAAAAAGATGATATTTATCTGAACAGCAACGAGCATTACCGAGCGGCAAATGAAGTGCAAACACGAGAGATGCGCTTTGTAAAGCGTTGTCAGCAAGAGTACCCATTACACCGCTACCACCGCTTGGCCAGGTTGATGTATCAGTTGCGTGCGATTAAATCCCCTGTGGAAGTAGAGCTGATACGCAAAGCTTGTGAAATTACAGGGGCAGGGTTTAGACGAGTTTTGAAAAATCTCAAACCGAATATGAATGAGGCGGAAATCGAGGCTGATTTTGCTTATGAATTTATACGCAACAAAGGCATTTTTTCATATGAACCTATCATTGCCTCAGGCTCAAACTCCTGTGTTTTGCATTATCTTCAAAATGACAAGGTTTGCAAAGATGGAGAGATCGTCCTGTTAGATGTCGGGGCCGGATATGGCAATTACATGGCAGACATGACGCGAACCATACCCGTTTCCGGGCGCTTTAGCCGACGCCAGCGGGAAGTCTACGAAGCAGTTTTACGTGTTTACCATTTAACCATTGGAGCCATGCAGCCCGGCTTGACTATTGGCGATCTTCGCTCAGCCACTGAATCATTTATTGAGGAAGAATGCCTAAAGCTGGGGCTTTTTACTGAATCAGAGCTGAACGAAGAAAACTCTACCGCACCTTTGGTGAGAAAGTATTTTATGCATGGGGTTTCTCACTCAATTGGTCTGGATGTGCACGATCCGATTTACCCCCTCAGTCAAAAGATTGAGCCAGGTTGGGTGCTCACCTGTGAGCCGGGAATCTATATCAGAGAAGAAGGTTTTGGAATTCGCCTTGAAAACACCATTTACGTGGGAGTGAACGGCCCTGAAAACCTGATGAAGGATATTCCAATTGAAGCTGATGAGATTGAGGAAATTATGAGCTCCGGCAAATAGTCTCCTGACCCCCTCCCCCAATCATTGCACATCGCTAAATCTCTAAAAGGTCGGCTTTAAGCAAGCTTGTTTATGCCAGTTTTCCAATATATTCCTGAAGAGCTTCTCAAAATCTTTCGAGCATGTTTTGAACCCAAAGCTATTCCTGCATATCTGGTAGGAGGTGCTGTCAGAGATGCTCTTCTGGGGAAAAAACCTCATGATTTCGATACTGAAGTGTATGGAATTTCTTTGAAAAAGCTTGCTGAAATACTCCATCCTTTCGGGAAGGTCTGCACGGTGGGGAAGTCTTTTGGAGTTGTAAAACTGAAAACTCAATCTGGAAGTGTATATGATTTTTCACTACCCAGGCATGAGACAAAGCGTGCTCCTGGTCACTCTGGATTTCATGTTAAACATGATCCCCATCTCTCCCCACGCGAGGCCGCAGCGCGAAGGGATTTTACCATCAATGCTTTGATGTACTGCTTTAAGGAGCGTAGAGTATTAGATTTTTTTGGTGGACAGGAAGACTTACAGCGGAGAATACTGCGCCATGTGAGCCCTGCCTTCACGGAAGACCCGTTGAGAGTTTTAAGGGGAATGCATTTTTCTTCGCGCTTCAATCTTATAGCAGCGCCCGAAACCGTTTCATTATGTAAAAGCATACTGCCTTCATATCATGAGCTCTCTTTAGAGCGCATCTATGGTGAATGGATGAAATGGGCAACTCTTTCTCAAACCCCCTCTCTCGGCATTTTATTTTTGGAGGAGACACAATGGATTACACACACTCCCGCCCTTGCCAGGCTTCGCTACTGTCCACAAGACCCCATTTGGCATGGTGAAGGAGATGTTCTCACACACACACTTCTAGTCTGCGACCAGCTCGTACAACAAAAGGAATGGGAAAAACTGGATGCTTCAACTCGGGCCGTTTTGCTTTTCGCTGCCCTTTGTCACGATTTTGGAAAACCGGATACGCTTGCCTTTGAAGAAAAAGAAGGAGTTCGCCGAATACGGGCCAGAGGGCATGCGGCAGCCGGTGCGGCCCATACAGAAACTTTTTTATCCCAAACAGGCATTCCAGAGAGGCTGAAAAAAAGAATTCTTCTTCTCACAGCAAACCATATGTTCGGAGTTGATGCGCCTGAGCTCTCAAAAAGCTCCCTCCGTCGATTGGCCCACCGGCTAGATCCAGAGCGAATTGAAAACCTTCTAACCCTTTGGATCGCGGATCAAAGGGGAAGGATTTCACTGAGACGTTCAAAGAAAAAAAAGCTTGGATTTGAAGAATCCTTAGACCGTATGAAAAAAATGACGAAAAAGCTTCAACTCACTGACGGTCCACCAGCACCTCTCCTAAAGGGTGATATAATTATTGAAGAGACAGGGCTCCTTCCTGGGCCTGATATAGGGAAGGTTCAATCGCTGGCTTATGAAGCGCAATTGGATGGAAAGTTTTTCGATATTGCCTCAGCCCGAGAGTGGCTCAAAAATCATATAGCCGAAGGTAAGCTTAAAGATGAATAAGAAAAAGTTCATTTTATTTTTTTCTCAAGGTTTTGGAACCGGCCTCTCTCCCATCGCCCCGGGGACGTGTGGCTCCTTTTTGGGAATTGCCTGGTTTGCGCTTCTTCTGGGCAGCGGGAATATCTGGTTTTTTTTCCTTCTTCAACTTTTAGGCTTTGTTGTTTCTATTCATTTCTGTGGAAAAGCAGAAATAATCTTGGGGAAAAGTGATCCTTCATCAGTAGTTTTGGATGAGATCGTTGCTCTCCCTTTATGTTTTACGCTGCCTGTTTGCCTTTACCTTTACAAACACGGTGTTATGCCCGGGATAAATGATTTTTTTGCCCCCTCTGCTATGTGGATTACAGCCTTAGGCTTTTCCCTGTTTCGCTTTTTCGATATTTTTAAGCCTTGGCCGATAAGCGCCAGCCAAAAACTGCAGGGAGGTTTGGGTATAACAGCAGATGATCTTTTGGCCGCTGTTTATACCTCTCTTATTTTGGGCGCATTCTATAAGCTTTGGCTTTAACTTTTGCCGATTCTATTAAGCCCTCAGGGCTCTAAAGGTACGGTAATTGAAGGGCGAACGGTCTCAAAAATAAAAATTGTTTCATCCGGCTTTGCATAGCGGAAGCCTTCTCTCACATATTTTTCTACCTTGCGTGGGTTAACCTGAATCTGGGCCAGCTCTTCGGCCAGCTTTAAGTAGGTTTCATTTGCCAAGTCAAGCTCCAGCTCTGCATTCATTAAGGAGCGATGCATCTCTTCGTTAAGCTTAATTAAAGGGGTACACCAAAAAAAAGCTCCAGCTAAAATTGCTGAAAAACAGAGAAATACCAACAGGCGAGTTAAAATAGTGTACATATCGGCACTTTAAATATAACAGACTATCTTCTTACCTTTTTAAAAGAGACGAGTTTGTTTTCAGGTGAAAAGGTCAACTGCAAGTAAAAGTCGGGCATTTGGCTCACTGTATAAGTTTGCGGATAGCTTCCATAAGGCCCTGTGTAAACACCTGAGGCTGTCCCCATTCCTGATATCCCTCCTCTTGCTGTTCTCCACTCACAAACGCGCGTGCCATCTTCCAGCCTGGCCTCTTTATCTGGAGGCCCCATCTCAATAACAGATTGGTCATACGTGTAGCTGCCCACGCGCTCCTCCCAACGAATTTTGTTGGTGGTGCAGCCGCTCAGCAAGAAGCTGCTTCCTAAAATTGGCAAAACTTTGAGAAACACTCGTCTGTTCACGGCATCTAGTATCTATTTAGAAAAGTCTTCAATTACATAAGCAACCGGCTCAGAAGTACACTTCAAACACATCTTTAACTGCGCTAAAACCTTTTCTATTCGTTTCCAGTCTGTTGGTTCAGTCAGTACAGCTGTAAATGAGGCTGAGCCATCCGATGCGGCTTTTGTCGAACTAATTTGAATTTCCTCCCCTTGGATAATTTTTTCCACTTTCTCTTGAAGTGGTTGTTCGCTAAAAATCCTAATATAAAAGCGTCCCCTTAGTTCATCAAAGGGAAGCACAGCAACCCGTTGAGTCAGGCTCATTGGGATGAGTCGTGCCGGTATACCTTTACTGATGTCCAGAGCGGCATCTGTTATATCTCCAATCACGGCGCTGGCTGTTGCATCCTGGCCTGCTCCTCGACCATAAAAAAAAGTTTCGTCTACTACATCTCCTCGTACGGAAACGCCGTTAAAGACACCATCAACACTCGCCAATATGTGGGTTTGGGGTATTAAGGTGGGAGCAACTCTCACCTGAATATGGTCTACATCTGCCTCTCGAGAGATATGTTTTACAGTCCCAAGAAGCTTTAATTTATACCCCCACTCTTTGCATGTTTGGATATCCAGCCCCGTAATAGAAGAGATACCTTCCCTGTAAACCTTTTCAGGCGCAACCCATGCATTATAAGCCAGGGAAGCCAGAATTGAAATTTTGTGGTGGGCATCGTGTCCCTCTACATCAAGAGCAGGGTTGGCCTCTGCGTATCCATTGGTCTGAGCTTCTTTGAGCACTTCTTCAAATCCATGCCCCAGAGCTTCCATTTGCGTAAGGATGTAGTTACAGGTGCCGTTGACGATTCCGCTGATGTTGAGAAAGCGGTTGCAGACAAGCCCCTCTCTGATGCTTCGGATGAGTGGGATGCCCCCAGCGACGCTTGCCTCGTAAAAAAGGGCGGCATCATTCTCCTGCGCAACTTTAAAAAGTTCTTCTCCATGAGATGCCAGGAGCGCCTTGTTAGCTGTTACAACACTCTTGCCTTGCTCCAGGGCGGCTAAAATCACTTCTCTTGCAACACCTGTCCCCCCTACCAACTCGACGACAACCTGCACTTCAGGATCATTAACCACCTCTTTCCAATCGGTTGTTAAAAGAGAAACTGGAATTTCTACAGACCGCGGCTCATCCAATGCCTTAACCGCTATCCGCTTTATTTTTAATAAAACACCTGTTCTGGAAGCAATCAACAGCGCATTGCGATCGATAGCCTGGTAAACCCCGCCACCTACTGTTCCGCCCCCAACCATTCCGATTTGAACTGAAGCTGATGCTTGACTCATCCTCATAACACAAAACTATTCTGCCTTGAAACCCGCCCAGCGACAATCTCTTTCTCGCCAGAGTGAATCAGAAGCGATAATAAGGTTGAAGTCTGTTGCTGTGTTGGCTAGGATACCGGGGGGTTTTTGAAGATGAGGATTATTTTATTTTTTTGTACAGTTTGCCTTATCGGGGCACAGTCAGTTTGGGGTCAGCTAACGGTTCGTGTCTCGCTAGACCAGGATATCTACGTCTCAGGTGAAGCTGTTATTGCTAACGTAGAAATATCCAACCTTTCTGGGCAAGTGATTACATTGGGTTCCAGCCCAGATTGGCTTCGATTTAGCGTTGAATCTCACGATGGTGCTTTCATTAAACGCTTGAATGAGATTGATATGAGTGGTGTCTTTGACCTTGCTTCTTCAGTAACGGCCACTAGAAGCATTAACATTCTCCCCTTCTTTGATATGACTCGCTCGGGTCGCTATAAAGTTACTGCAACTGCAAAGGTGGAGGACTGGGGTCAATTCTACAATAGCAATTCCGTAACCCTGGATGTGCTCAATGGAGTTGAGGTGTTGGGGTTTGATGTAGGTGTTCCCAAAGCAGAGGATGCGCCCCAGAAAGAGATGCCAGAGGTACGCCACTATAGCCTTGTGCGTGTTGCCTACCTTGACAAAATGCGCCTGTATGTTCGTATTACAAATCCTGCCTCTGGTATGATTTATCGAGTCCAGCCCATTTGTGGAATGGTCGCCTTTAGCGATCCCAAGGCAATGATTGACTCAAAGAGCTGCCTCCATGTACTTAACCAAATTCACGCTCGGCGTTTTATTTACTTTGTCGCAGATACCTCCGGAAACATGCTGAAGAGAGAGTTTTACGATTACATCGGCTCTAAGCCTACCTTGTATCAAAATACAGATAGTTCCATCAACGTTCGTGGAGGAATACGCATGCGCACTTCAGCCGATTTTCCGCCCTCTCCTGTTCCCGAGCTGTCCCCTTCCATTGTTACCCGACCGGGAGATTCCATTACTAACGCAGTTCCCGACCTCAAAAACATGACAAAGGAAGAAAAAAAGCGTTATAAAGAAGAGCAGAAACGGCTAAAAGAAGAAAAGAAACGCTTGGAACGAGAGGAAAAGAAACGTAAAAAAGCTGCGAAAGATTGGTAGGATTTTGAATTAACTATTTATTCTTTATTGCCTATTTCGCCTTCTTGGTTTACCATAACCTTGCCCGGGAGATAGTGGCCCTTGAGGTTTAGAATCTATCGGTATACTCTCATCAAATTTTATGGCAGACCAGTTAGCATACGCAGTTATTACACCTTATTCACTAGTAAAGTCACGCACAGGTGGAATCATTTCCAGGTTCGTGGCCCGTTCTGGAATTCGCCTTGCAGCAGCCAGGATGTTTGCTCCCAGCTTGGAGCTGGCACAAGAATATGCAAAAGTTCTTCAAATGCCCGGCCATTCAAGCTCAGAATTTATTTCCAAGCTTTCCTCTGAATATGTCTTAAAAAACTTCTCCCCCAACCCAGTTACTGGTAAAAAAAACAGGGTTATGGTTCTTCTTTTCCAAGGAGAGGATGCTGTAAACAAAATTCGGCAAGTAGCTGGTGAGCTTTCATCGGATCGTTACGGTGGAGAGACTATCTCTGGAACCTATGGCGACCTGGTCTGCGATGTCATTACGCCTGGGAAGCCCGTCTACTTTGAGCCGGCTGTTTTAGTGGCATCAACTGAAGAGGGAGCAGCAAGTGCTATTCGTCTCTGGTCCAAGTATTATGCTGATAGTGGGGTCCTCACTAACGTGGAAACATATCCCGAAGGAGTTCAGCCCCAGGTTACCCTGGCAATGATCAAGCCCGATAACTTCAGGTTCCCCATGGGGCGCCCTGGTAACGTCATCGATTTCTTTAGCCAGGCAGGACTTTCTATCATAGGCATCAAGGTTCAGCGGATGTCTACGGCACAGGCTGTAGAGTTTTATGGTCCAGTGCTGGAAGTGCTTCGCACAAAACTCGGTATGCAGGTATCTGAAATGGTCAGGCCTGCAATAGAAAAAACCCTGGGGAGCGCTCTTGATGAGGAAACCGCTCGAAAGGTTGGAGACCTGCTTTGTCCTACCTATGGAGAAAAACAATTTGAAAATATCGTTCGTTTCATGTCAGGTCGTTCACAGGCAGAGTGCGAGCCAGGCGAATTAAATAAACCAGGCACCGAAGAAAGCCTTGTCCTGATCTATGAAGGCCCGGATGCTATCGCCCGAATACGGAAGGCCCTTGGTCCCACGGATCCTTCTAAAGCACCTCCAGGCTCCATTCGCAGGGAGTTTGGTTCCAATGTGATGGTGAACGCTGCGCACGCCAGTGATTCAGAGGAGAGCGTCAAACGCGAAATGGAGATATTGATACATAAAGCACCAAATGACTTTAAGGAGCTTTGTGACCGTTTTTATTAATTTTCTGGGGCATCTTGGCTTATGGGCACACCCAATTGTGAACAAGGCTGAGTTAGCCGCAAGACGAGGCTACTATTACCCTCAAACTTTGTATAATGAAATCGCTGACCGAATATATTGTAATAGAAAGCCCCAAAAAAGTGGGATTCATCAACTTGACCAGAGAGGTTGAAAAATGTGTTCAAAAAAGCAGAGTTCAAGAAGGGCTTTGTCTTGTAAATGCCATGCACATCACAGCTTCAGTTTTTATCAACGATGCTGAAAGTGGGCTCTTGCATGACTTTGGCGTTTGGCTGGAAAAACTGGCCCCCTACGATGCAACCCCAGGACACTATCTGCACCACCAGACGGGCGAAGATAATGCAGATGCTCATTTGAAACGGCAAATCATGGGGCGTGAAGTTGTCGTGGCGATTACGAATGGAAAGTTGGATTTCGGTCCCTGGGAGCAAATTTATTACGGTGAGTTTGATGGCCAGCGCCGTAAGCGCGTTCTTGTTAAAATTATAGGCGAGTAGAGACTGTAGTGCTTTCAAGCACTTCCAAAGGTTTAATGCCAAATTTCGCGTAACACGGTATCACCCACCTGGGGTGTGCCCTCCAGAATAATGCCAACAATGGACCCATCTTTAATTGGTCCCGTAATTTTAATTAAGCCAATTTTTGAATTTCCCCGATAAACTGAAAGGCGTGTCTCAACTGGAGGCATAGGTTCATAAGAATAATCCAGGACCACAAACTTCAAATTTTCATTTACCAGGCGAATCTTTGTTTCAAAAGAGCTCATGAGGCTTCGAGGCTCCCCTGATTGATTGGTGCTGGTCAACTCATCTTCCGAAAAAAGCGGAGTAGTCCCCTTAGGATCAGTTAGCACGATCATGTCAGGAAGTGGCACCGTATGCTTTCTATCCAAACGTCTGGTGAATTCATAAAACTCTTGCATCCGGGTTTTTATCGGAGCTTGGGAAAGAGGCTGGTTTGTTTTTATGGTGAACTCCACCTTGGGTTTTTCTTTTTCCACAAACTCTGGCAGAAGTTCTTTTTTTGAATCTCGTTTTGATTTCGATGCAGCCTTTTTAGGTCCATCAGCTTCGGTTTCGGCATCCAGAGAAAGAGACAGTGCTTCCTCATTGAATATGGGTACTCCATCTTCTCCCCATATCAGCAGAGGTTGTATTTCCTCAGCCTCTTCTTCGAAAGCTTCCTTAGACCTTTGATTTTTACTCTTAGTCAAGTTGGAGCCTGAGGTGGAGTGGCAGCCACTGAAGAGCAGACCCATACTCAAGCCAGCAATTAAAAAAAGAAGCAACTTTTTTGTTTGCGCTCTCATCCTGCAACTCCTGCATTCTAACCTTATAGCGGCTAAAAAAGCAAGGTGAGCTTTCTTGACTTGCCTCGTCTTGGGGGCTAGACTCCGTAACGTGCATAGGTTTGCTGCATTCATTATTTTTTTAGGAGCTTTTTCTGTAAACGCTTTGGCCCAAGTCAAACTTTCAGATGCAATTGCTGTCGTTGTTCACACAAACGTGATTGCGGCCAGAGATATTGATAACCGCATTATGCCTGCGGTGGAAATGCTATATACCCAATACGCTGACAACCCCGAAGAGCTAAACAAAAGGGCCCTCAAATTGCGCCGTGAAGCTATTGAGTCTTTAGTGGAAGAAGAGCTTATTTTACAAGAGTTTGCAGATTCAAAATTGATACTTCCCGAAAATTACGTGGAGGAAGAAGTAGCACGGAGAATCCGCAACAGCTACGGCGACAGGCTGGCTCTTGTAAAAACACTTAAAGCCAGGGGGCTGAGCTATGATTCTTTTTACAGACAAACTCGCGATGAAGTAATCATCCAGGCAATGTATGGAAAAAACGTAACTTCTGTTAACCTGATTTCTCCACAAATGATTTTAGACTATTACCGAGAGCACCAGGAAGAATTCTGGGTAGATGACCAGGTGAGAATACGTTCCATTGTTTGGGTGAAAGATGAAAAAAACGCAGAAGAGGTTCGAAAATTAGCCACTGAAGTTTTGGAAATGATCAAGGCAGACGCCTCCTTTGAGGAAGTAGCAGCAATCTATTCTGAAGACCAGGCAATAAAACTTCGCAAAGAAGCCCATTTAGACTGGCGCGATCGAGCCTCCATGCAAACAAAGCTGGCAGATGCCGCATTTTCGCTAAAGCCAGGAGAAGTTAGCGATCTTATTGAAACAGATACCGCTCTATGGATTATTAAACTGGAAGATATCAAACCTGCCCACACTCTCGACATTGAGCAGGTCCGTAACTCCATTGAGGCAACCCTCAAGGAAGAGATGCAGACCCGGTTAAAAAAGAACTGGATAGAGCGGCTAAAGAAAAAGTATTTGGTCAGATATTATTAGGAGCCAAATGGATGGCCTAAAAAGGAGTTTTCAGAATTCAGACCCGGGTTCACTCTGCTCAGTCGAACATCTATATCTGCATATTCCTTTTTGTGTTCGTAAGTGTTCATATTGTGCATTTGTCAGCCAGGAGTTTTCAGAAGATGGAGAGAAAGTTTTTTTGGAGGCCTTGGAAAAGGAAGCTTCTCATATAGGGAAAGCTGGTCTTAAACCCAAAACCATTTTTTTAGGAGGTGGCACTCCATCATCTCTAAGCAAAGGAGGGCTTGAAAGATTACTGACTCTTTTAGCCCCCTTTCGTCATGATGGTTTGGAAGAGTTTTCCATAGAAGCAAATCCCGGCTCCCTTGATTTTGATAAGGCTACCCTCTGTTTTCATGGGGGGATTAACAGAATTTCGCTGGGGGTTCAATCCCTTGATGAGCAGATTCTAAAACAACTGGGCCGCTCCCATTCAGCTAAACAGGCGCTCCAGGCTTTTTCTCTTTTGCGCGAAGTTGGATTTCAAAACATTAACCTCGATATTATTTTTGCAGTTCCGGGCCAAACGCTGCCCGCCTTTAAAAAAACTTTGGCACAGTTTATTCAGCTAAAAAGCGAACATCTTTCCTGCTATGAATTGACGTATGAAGAGGGAACTCCCCTCACCCGTTGGGCTCAGGAAACAGGATTTGAAGCCGATGAGTTTTTAAGCTGCAAAATGTACGATGCTTTGCTGGAAAACCTAGAGAAAGCCGGCTTTGAACAATATGAAATTTCAAACTTTTCTCAACAGGGAAAGGCGTGTCAGCACAACATCGCTTATTGGCGAGGAAAGGAATACTATGGAGCGGGTCCCTCTGCCAGCAGTCTCTTAAAGGGAGTCCGCTACACCCATACACCATCGCTAAAGCTCTACTGTCAGTCCATGAAAAGAGAAAACAGCTTTCAGCAAAATCTGAAATGGAGTGACTGGCAGGAGGATGCACTCTCTCCGCTGGCCAGGGCTGGCGAAATTGCCGCTATTGGACTCAGGATGGCCCGCGGTTGGAAGTTCGAGGAGTTCTATAAAATCACAGGCTATCGCTTGGACAAGGACTGGGCCGATGCGATGTCAAAACTATGCTCTCGCGGAGAGGGTGAATTTTTCGAGGGTGGTTTTCGTCTTACTTCTAGAGGATTGCGTTTTGCAGACCTCGCTGCAGAAGAATTTATCATTACCGAATATTCAAAATGAAAGCCTTTCAAAATTTATGTTTCTTACTCCTCCTGGCCGTTGTTGCTGGCTGCACAACTTCTTCAAAGCCTGCCAGTGAGCCTGTTAGTTCCAAAGCTACAAAGACCAACCAGAAAAACGAAGATGTAATCAACGTCGTGTCTGGAGATTTTGCCGCGGTTCTGGCTGAAGTGGAGGGTAGAGAGCTTGACCCCAAAGACCCCGAGCAAGCTCTTGCCGAGGCATTAGATCAGTTAGAAGCCAACTCCTCAGCCCCTACTGGCAGCTCGGTCAGCGATGCCATTGTTATTCCTGGACGTTTAGACCTTTGGAAACGTCAAAAGGTGGAAGTTCGTTGGGTACAAATGCATTTCCCTAAACAAAAAATGGTTATGCACTCCATTATAATGAAACGCAAAGAGGGAAAATGGTACGATGTACTCTCTACAACTGATAAAGTTGGAGGTGAAGTCCACCACTTTCACTTCGATGTAACCGACTCTTTCACGACAAAAGAAAAACAAGCTCCCTAGTCAGGAGAGCGCTCAAGGGGCAGAACCTTTGGGTCAAAAAGAGCTATAAAAATATCCGCTTGCGGGTAGTTGCCCAGGTGACCGGAATAGTAAGAGACCAAAACCTGTCCATCTTTAAGCTGAACCCAGGCCGGATATGAGCAATCTCCTCCACTGGGCAAAGTGCAAAGCCTCTGTATCTTCTTATCATCCCCCAGCCAAAGGACCTCCACACGCCTTTCAGAGCGAGGATTGCTGAAAAAAGATTCTTTGCCACTTCCCCCATCATCCCAGCGGCGCCCTAAAACGATGCATCCTTTATCCACTCGTTTAATAAAGGGACCCTGTAGAGGAAACGGCAGAGACTCCAACTCAAAGAGCCCTGGTTTGTTTATGGGGTCTTTAATTTTAAGCAGCAGAGGATGATTTGGAGAAAGCTCCTGACGGACCAGTGCGTAGAGTTCGCCATTGGAACCGGTGTCCAAGGCTACTTCATTACTGGCTTGTACGGGAATGGAAAAAAAGGGTTCCCAGGCTGCCCCATCCTTGCTTTTGTAGAGTGTCGCTCGAGAAGTCGCATCACCTTCGGGCCTGCTGTAAGCACTCCCATAAAATTGCTTGCCATCAAAATGCACAAACCAAAGCCAACTACCGGGATAAAGTCCCGTCACTTTTTGCTCCTCCCAATTTTTCCCATCATCTGAAGTATAAAGTTTGGCATCGGTGTGCCGACGTTGTGTATCTTTTTGGTCGACAGAACCTGCATAGATATGAAGCTTCTTATCTACAGCAAGAATTTTGGGGTCGCGCAAATCTTTTCCAGGGGTAAATATCGTCGCCACCTCTTTAAACTCTTTAGCGTCTTTACTGACAATAACCTTCACCTGTCCATCGAAACTAACGTGATGCTCCGCATGGCGAAAAACTATGAAAACTGAATCGTTCCAAGCGGTGGCTCCTGTAAAAGCATTATGTTTTCCATCAGAATAAACAACTTGCGTAGCAAACAGACCGCTCAAAGGCGAATCTTCGGATTCTTTATCCCAGCTCCACCCTGTCAGGCAAACCCCACCCAAAAAAACAAATGCGATTAAAAGCGCGAACAAACTTTTTCTTTTCTTCATTTTGAACTCCGAACTCTCGTCGAAGGAAGAATACTCTATTTAGAGTTGCAGGTCAAACAGAACAGGCAAAAGGAAGTTTCCAAAATTATTTGGACTTGTTTAGGTACGAGTGCCGGACTACTTTATTGCTGATGCAGTATGCAGTTAGGGGCGATAGCTTTCCAGCGACTGCTTGGCCAATAAAGTATGAAAAGAAAAGTAAGTTCCAAAAACATTAAACCGTTTTCAGCAGAGCGCTTAATCCCCGCTCTTTTACTCCTGGTCTGTGCCGTTCTGTTTGTTTTACGTCTTACTGGCCCTGATAACTTAATGGATAATGACCAGGAGCGCCCGGCATCATACATCTTAGATGTGGTCAACCATGCCAACTGGATTTGCCAAAAGGATTACACTGGACACATTACCTCCAAGCCCCCTCTCTATACCTGGCTGGCAGCGGCTTCTACAATTTCCTTTGGCAGTGGAACAATCAGCCTCTTCACTCTCTACTTACCCTGTTTTTTCTCGATTTTAGGAACTGCACTCATTCTTTTTTGGGGCGGAAAACGTTTTTTAGACTGGCGAGTAGCCGCTCTTGGAGCCTTCTTTTTCATCGTCTCTCCTATGGGAATGAAACAAATTGCTTTGGCCAGAACGGATTCGCTTTTTACCTTTACCGTAACCTTAACTGCGTTTATCGGGTACTACGCCTGGAACAGCCAGACAAGATGGATGTGGATTGCGTTCTGGTTGGCTGCTGCTCTAAGTGGCCTCACCAAAGGTCCCTTGGGGCTGTTGTTGGCCAGTGGAGGATTTCTCAGCTATTTTTGGAATCGAAAAACTTCTCTAAAACAGCCTGCTTTTTCTTGGAGTATCCTTTCTGGAATATTTCTTTATCTGGGCCTGGTGGGTGGCTGGCTGCTGTTCGCTTATCTGAGCGAGGGTGAATCCGTTTACAACAAAATAATCAAGTCTGAACTGTTGGATCATGCTGTTGGCTCAGACTACGGCTGGACTGGGGCCGGACTGCTAAAGACTCCAGCCTATCTCATAAGTCGTTTTCTGCCCTGGAGCATCTTAGGCATCTGGGGGATAGTCCTCGCCTTTCGCAAACCTTCAACCAACCCGGAAACCCGACGTTTTGAGCATTTTCTGCTCTTCTGGATATTTACCGGGTGGATAATACTGGGTATGGCGACACACCAGCGGGGCGACCTGATTTTCCCACTTATTCCACCTCTTTCTCTCCTGAGTGCCAAAGCGTTATTTGAGTATATTCCATATAAATTCAGAGAAAACTCTATCATGTTTTTACGGACCTTAATCCTTTTGAATGCGATAGGTCTCTCTCTAATTTTATTCTATAACCGCGTTATTTTTGCAAACCAATCGGTTGTCTTCGAAAGTAGAGTTATGGAAAAAGCTGCTAACAATATCAAAGAAGCAGGATATGATCTTAAAGAACTCTATTATTATCAGACCCCTTTTACTCTTCAGTTTCATTTAAACTCTATGTCAGTAGAGCTGGGCGAGACTGAGTTAATTGATTTTTTCACCTCTCCAGAGCCGAAGCTTTTATCTGTTGGCAATTTGGATGAATTTGAAAAAAATTTAGCGGACGCACCTGTTAGCTATCGCATCATTTATAAATGGTATCTGGATGAGGAGCCTTTTCTCTACCTTGTCGCTAATGAAGCTTGGAGCAGCTCAGCTGCTACACTCAGCAGCCATACAAGAAAATTTAGCTCAAGCGCCCTTTACAAAGAGTAAGTTGCCTCCCTTCAATCATCCATTTTCAAAATGTAACAGGAGCCAAAAAAGGCGTTCTCTGAGAGAACGCCTTTTTTGAAAATTTAAGAAATATCCTTATTTCTTATCTCGAGTAATCATCGGCCAGTCATCTGTCCGGAAAGGAACAGCAGGTAATCCAGCTCCATTGAAAAGATTGCAGACAGGGTTAATATCCCACGCATAACGGACTGCAACCGGATTAGGAACGTCTGGCGAATAGACCAGAACTGTATCATCCTGAATCACAGCTTTTGCCCAGACAAATTTGCCGTCTTCACCAGCAATGGCAAAACCACTTAGGACGCCATCGACGCTCTTCGCGTTCAGGCCACCACAGTCATGATCGAAATCAAGACGTATGGCACCATCAACAATGCTTAATGATTTATACACCGGACCAGAAAAAGGCATTTCTCGTTTCCCATACGTGTTCGCCAGGGCCCAGTATGCCAGACGCTTGCCTACATCCCGCTTATTCTTGGGGTGAATATCATTTGCATCCCCAATATCGATCGCTACCGCCAACCCTGTGTTAGGCACAGTGCTGGCTACATAAGCTTGAGACTCGCGAATCTCTGCCCAGTTATTTTCTCTGGGGGTAGGATGCGTGGGTTGAAATGCTGCCAACTGTTGAATAATGAAAGGGAAATCTCCCGTTTGAAACTTTTCTCTCCAATCTTGAATCATCGTAGAGAGTAATGCCCTGTACTGGTAGGCTCTATCCGCATTGGAGCAGCCCTGGTACCAAATTGCACCCATAATGCCGTAAGGAAGCACAGGTGACACCATTCCATTGTAAAGGGCACTGCAGATATTGGGATTGCCCGGATTGGCTGTTATCGCATTCTTCGCATCTGCCAATCTGTCATTGAAGTCATTCAGCGGTTTAAGAGCTTCCGGGCTGGTCCATGCTTCGGCCACCGTTCCGCCCCAAGAGCTATGAATTAGACCAATCGGCACACCCAGTGTTGTGTTAAGCTCTCTACCGAAATAAAAGGCAGCTGCAGAAAAACCTCCCCAAACGCCTTTTGTAGAAAGAACCTCAGGAGTGCAGCGGTCCCAGCTCATCTGTGCCGTAAGCTGCGGTTCATACTGCACGCTTTTGGGCACAACCAGCAGACGGATATTGGGAAAATTCGCTGAATCGATATCTTCCTGCGCATCGCAGTTCTTAATTCCCATTTCCATGTTAGACTGTCCGGAGCAAAACCAGACATCTCCGACTAAAACATCTTTAGCCTCCACGGTTTGGGAAAGGTTGTTTGAAATGCCAGTTACCTTCAGGTTTCGCGGCTGAGCTGAGTAGCCCATAGGTGACAGGTATGCCATCCATTTACCATCATTAGCTGCCTTGGCTTTCACTGCTTGCCCTGCAAACTCTACAGTAACCTCGCTCTCTGGCGCTGCCCAGCCCCAAACAGGCACGTTCAAACCACGCTGCAAAACAGCATGATCAGAAAACAGAGGGTGTAAAAGCGGATATGCTGGTGCCACACGTGTTTGTGCCTCAGCGCTTAGAAGCCCAGCACTCACAAGTGCAGCAGCAGCCACTAGTTGAATTGTTTTGATATTCATAAGAATTACGAAGTGGATTCTAGCAGAAAATCGCGATGAATCAATGGAAAAGTCGCGTTCCAGCTAAATTCGAAGAACCGGTAGAATTCAAAAAAAGAAAAGAAGGACTACTGAACCGTATCTTGCGAGTGATTTTTTACTTTCACCTCAGAGGGCAATGGTGGCATTTCTGGTAGCGGAGATGAGGGCATGAAAAGTATCTTGAAAAAGCGTTTCTCTTCTTCAGAAAGGGAGTTCCATCTCTCCGCACTGTGAACGTAGGCAGAGCGCTCATCTTGCGGCAAATCCGATATTTGCAAAAGTATCTTTAATGAGTTTTGGCGCTCAACTGGAGGCAAATCATCCAACATTTTCATAACCCGCCGTGTTTTTTCACGACTTTCCCTGGGCAGTAAACGAAGCACCCTATCCCGCTCGTGGGGGCTCATACTGAAGAAGTTATTTAGCTCTTCCCAAGCCTTCTTTTCACGTACGTCTCTAAACTGGTCAAAGCCACCCCATCGCCCTCCTCTGTCGGGGCCGGCATTAGGGCTCATGCCTGAACCCGGCGTGGCACCGGGGTGCATGGGAGCTTTGGGACCAGGAGGCGGCATAGCCCAGCCGGGCCCACCCCCTCTTCCACTCCTACCCGGCAAAGGGGGAAGTCCTTGAGGAACAGAGTTTCCTAAGACATCGCGATCCGACCCAGAAGAGGGTTTTTGCTCGCCTGGAGGTGGCAGTGGTCTGCCTTTATTGGTACGAGGTAATTCAGCAAAAGCTGAAGAATTAGTACCTGGAAAGGAAAATGGACTTTGTCTCTCTGGCGCTTCAAAGTGAAAGCCAGATCCCTGAGCTCCACCGCCCCTCCAGCCTCTGCCAAAAAACGGCCCACCCTGATGCATGGGTCTACCAGGCAAAAAAAACGGAAATCCCTGAGGAGAAAACGGCATTCCCAGAGCTCCTTTTTCGGGGAAAGGGATATTGTTGCTTCTTCCATCAAAAGGTTTTTGTAAACGTCTTGGACCGTTCCAGGGAGCCATGCCGCCTCCCCCACCTTGGCCTACTGAGCCTTGTGCCTGGCGAGGGAAAGGAAAGTTTTTCACATTTGCCAATATGTTTGTGCGGTGTTGCCTGGGTATCGAAAACCAGCGGTCCAGCCGTTCACGAATAATCTCGCGATAATCCTCTGGCACAGAGTCGATGTACTTTTCCAGCATATCTGACTGGATATCCACTCCACAAAAAAGATACCAACGCAAATCTAATATCTGCAAACTGCGCTCACACTCTTGAGAGGGCATCTCTTTGTATTCAGTAACTTTATCGCAGATAGCTTTCCGTATGTGGGGAGGATGCTCCTTCAAGGCCACCTGGCACTCCTCAGAGGTCATCTTCATCAATCGCCGAAAAAAGAAAAACGGAGACTCTGGAGCCACCCCTGTAACCACAGCTGAAGGAGGCTGGGGTGAAAGTGCTAGCGGTAAAGGTCCACTTTGGGGAGGTGTCAGTTCAGGCAAACTCAATGCACCCACATAGGCTGGTTCAGTTGCGAAGACTGCCGCCACGAGCGAAAGAAACCAAATAATTTTTTTCTTATCCACTATCCCTCTTCAAGCCTAATACGAAACCATCGCCACCCAAAGGTCGTTATCTACCGAAGTGGCTTCTGTCATTTTCCCCAAAACGTGTATCGCGTTCAGATCAACCTCAGATACGACAGCCACTTCTGTGGCGGTCTCTGCAACTGTAGAGAGCGATTCGGCCATCTGATGGATGCGAACCTGGCTTTGGTGATGGTAAAACCCAAAGCTTAAAAGAAAAACCAAACATGCAGCCGCGGCATATTTCAGCCAGCGATTTTTCTGGGAAAATAAAGACCAGTAAACAAAAGCAGTCTCCAGGCGACTCTTTTGAGGCGCTTCCACATCAAAGGTTTGCTTCAACACCTGCTCAGTGAAGTCGCTTGATAGCGGGACATCAGGGAGCAAGGAGAATAATGCAGTCAGTCTGCACTCCTCCTCCCAGTCTTTCCGAAGTGCAGGGTCTTGATCAAAAAGCCTTTCCAAGAGGATTCTCTCTTCCTGGGAGAGGTTTTCCTTTCTGGATTTTTCGATCAGTTGTTCTAGCTGTTCTTTCATACCGCCGTTATTTCAACACCAATTTTCACCTTAAGTTGCTTTCATGATGAAAGATATTCTTTCAAATGTTTTTTCAGAGTCTCTCTCGCACGAAAAATCAACGACTTGGTCGAAGAAAGCGAAGCCCCCAGAACCTTGGTGATTTCCTCATAAGAGAGACCTTTTTCCTGGAAAAGCAAAAGAGCCAATCTCTGCTTTTCTGGTAATAGTCTGATGGCTGCCCTGAGCTGAAGAAGCATCTCCTTGTTGAGGAGCGAATCATCGGGCATGACTGTGCGCATATCCGGATGTTGCCGAGGCTGAGAAAACTCTTCCTGGCTGTCAACGCTATCTAGAGAATCTGCCGGATGACGCTTTCTTCTACGAATTTCATTTAAAGCCAGGTTTTTTGCTATAGTAAAAAGCCAGGTCGTAAACTTGGAGCGAACCTCATAGCGATCAGCATGTTTATAGACTTGAACGAAAACCTGTTGAGCGATATCCTCTGAATCCTGATTATCCCCTACAGTACGCGCAACTAAATTTGCAACCGATTGCTTGTAGCGGTTGACAAGGAAGGTGAAAGCCTGCCTGTCACCAGACTTTAACCGCAACATCAACTCCTCATCACTTTCATTGTAGTGGTCCACTCGCAGAAGTATGCTAAAGGAAAGCTTATGGTTACGCAAACGAATTTTCTAATCAATGGTGATTGAAAGTTTCAGAATATCTGCTATTTTTAAGGGTGTAACGTTTAGGGCTGCTCAGGCGGCTCTCCTAACAAAATATAATAATATGAAAGGTAATCCAGAAGTTATAGCTATTCTCAATAGCTTGTTGGCGGATGAATTGGCTGCTATTAGCCAATACATGGTTCATTCGGAAATGTGTGAGGATTGGGGTTACTCTAAACTCCACAAGGTCATTGAGGAAAGGGCATTTGCTGAAATGAGACATGCGGAAAATCTGATCAAACGCATTCTCTTTTTAGGCGGAACTCCAACTGTTACCCGCCCCTCTCCCATTGTGATTGGTGAAGACATTGTAGAACAACTAAAGAATGATCTTAAGGCTGAAGAGGAAGCCATAGTCGCCTATAATAAAGCAGTGAGGCAGATTGCTCAGTTGAGTGACGCCGGTTCACGTTCACTTGTCGCCCACACTTTACGGGATGAAGAAGACCATTTAGATTGGATAGAAACGCAACTGGGGCTGATTGAGCAGCTCTCGCTGCCAACCTATCTATCAAAACAGCTCTAAGCTGTGCTAAGCTATTTGAGGAGGCCCCTGGCTCCTACCTAAACTCAATATATAGCTTTCAACCTCCTGCAAGGAGGTTTTTTATTTAAAACAGAGACCGTAGAACCAGAACAATAGTGCCAGCGAAGAAATCAACAGTAATGAACCAGCTACTCAATAACCTCAAAGATAAGCTCCCTCCGGGAGTGATAACGTTTGATCCCGAGGAGATTCACCGCTGCGCCGCAGATAAGTGGGCTCAAGGCTTTTCACAGCCAGAGGCTGTAGCCCTGCCCACCTGCACCAAAGAGGTCTCCATTATTCTTGGCTTTGCTCATCAACACCGAATCCCTGTTACACCTCGTGGTGCCGGGGTGGGCTACTGTGGGGGCGCAACCCCGATTAAGGGGGGGCTTGTCCTGAGCTTGGAGCGAATGAACAACATCCTTGAGGTAAATCAAAAAGACTTTGTTGTTATAGTACAACCCGGTGTCATTACATCTGATTTGCAAAAACAGGTTGAAGAACAGAATCTTTTTTATCCGCCTGATCCTGCCGGACGAACCGAAAGCAGCATTGGGGGAAATTTCTCCACAAATGCGGGCGGGCCTCGTTGTCTGAAGTATGGCGTGACACGTGATTATGTCCTGGGCATAGAGGCAGTCCTCCCTGACGGCACCATTTGCAAAACTGGTGGGCGTACCCATAAAAATAAAACGGGCTTTGATCTTTGTCGTTTCTTTGTTGGAGCCGAGGGTCTCCTGGGAGCGGTTACCGAGCTGACGCTGAAGCTCATTCCCCTGCCCCCTTTTCGCTCTTGTCTCTCTGCCGGCTTTTCATCCATGCCAGATGCAGCTGCGGCGATTAACAAAATCTTCGCAGCAGGCTTTCTTCCCAGTGCACTGGAGCTTGCTGATGCCTTTACACTGAAAGCAGCTTGGAAACGGACAGGCAGCGATATATTTAAAGACTCCAAAGCACACCTTATTTTGGAGATGGATGGACAGGAGCAGAGTGTTCGTGGGGAAATTGTCAGTGTTGGAAAAATCATACAAGCCTCGCACTGTCACTCTCTGGAGCATGCTCATGGTGCAGAGAAGTGCGAAGATATTTGGAATGTGAGGCGGGAATTTTCTTATGCGCTCAAAGATACTGGCCTTAAAAAATTAAACCATGATATTGTGATTCCTCGTGGTCGCCTGGTTGATTTTTTTGTTTTTACAGATAAGCTCCAGAAGCAGCACGGAATCCCCATTGCCTGCTTTGGTCATGCGGGGGATGGGAATATCCACACCAATATCATGGTTGATGAAAAGGATCCTGTTCAGCTGGCCGCTGGTGGTCACGTTACCGACCTGGTCTTCCAGCAAGTGGTTGCCTGGGGCGGCAAGATCACCGGTGAGCACGGAATTGGCCTGGCCAAACTGCCCTGGTGGAATCTGGGCACCACCGAAGAGGAGAGACAGCTCCACAGTTTAATTAAGAAAGCGCTTGATCCACACGGAATTATGAATCCGGGAAAGTTTGTTTAGCAGCTTTCCGTTTTTCTAAGTAAACTGGAGATCATAAAGCTTCCTGTATATCCCGTTTTTCGATAGAAGCAAATCATGAGTGCCTGACTCGACGATTCTCCCCTGCTCCAAAACAAAGATCACATCCGAATCATAAATAGTTGAAAGGCGGTGGGCTATACAGATACTGGTACGACCTTTCATAAGCTCTTCCAATGCAGCCTGAACTATCCGTTCAGAGTTCGTATCCAGGGCACTTGTGGCTTCATCCAGAAGTAAAATTGGGGCATCACGCAAAAGAGCCCTGGCAATTGCCAGACGTTGCCGCTGACCACCACTCAGCATAACGCCTCTTTCACCGACTAAAGTGTCATACCCATCTTTCTTTTGAAGAATAAACTCTTCCGCCAAAGCCAGCTTGGCAGCCCGTTTGATTTCTGCAAATGTTGCATTGGGCTTACCATAGGCAATGTTGTTGCGTATCGTATCATCAAAGAGGAATGTATCCTGCGTAACGATTGCTATTTGTTCGTGCAAGTGATGTGTCGAGGCGTCTCGAATATCTGTACCACCGATAGTAATGCGTCCAGAAAGGGGATCATAGAAACGCAGGACTAAATGCATCAGGGTGCTTTTCCCAGAACCAGTCGACCCTACCAGGGCAACTCGTTGGCCCGGTTTTATTGCAAAGCTGATATCGGAGAGAACGTTCCTCTCTCCATAGCTAAAGGAAACCTGTTCAAAAACAATCTCTGCGTTCTGCGCTTGTAGAAGCTTAGGTTGCAGGGGCTCCGCTATTTCGGACTTTATGGCTAAGAGCTCAAAGACTCGCTTGCTCGAAGCGGCAGCCTGATTTAACTGAGTATAAATTCTGCTCAGTGCTTTAATCGGCTGGTACATCAGGAAAAAGCTGCCAATAAAAGCCATGAAATCTGCCGGTGACATTTCTATTTTACCCATGATTCGAATGTAAACCAACACCAGAGCCACCCCTATGGCACCCAGAATTTCAATAAGAATTCCCGGCACTTCATTGCCGCGCACACACTTCATGTGCAGGCTGACCTGGGTGCGAGAGTTTTCTTCAAACTTTTTACGAACAACAGTTTCAAGGTTATACGCTTTAATAATCCGATTGCCGGTAAAAGTCTCCTGCATCACCTTTCCCAGTGCTGCCAGCGTATTTTGCATGGCAACCATGGCACGTCGAATTTTTTGGGAGTAGATAAGAACTGGAATTACGCAAAGAGGAAAAATCACCAAAGTAATCAAGGTAAGCGTAGTATAGGACCAAAGCAGATAGGTTGACAAAGCCACAATCGTGATTGGGTCACGCACGATTGTGGGGACAGCGTTTGTGATGGAATTTTGAAGAAAAGCAGTATCGTTAAAAATTCGAGAAATCAGCTCACCCGTATTTCCTTTGTTAAAAAAACTGGCAGAGTGGCTCATGAAATGCGAAAAGAGCCTGTTGCGCAAATCCATAATGGCCCGCACTCCCACCCACTGCATCATATAAATATTCACGTAGGTAGTAACTCCCTTCAAGATCATGACCGCAGGAATGCAGGCGATAATTAAGAGGAGGCCTGCAGTGGAAACATCAGAAAACTTCTGAGGTAATACATTGCTCAGATGCCCTATAACGTTTTGGATAAATCGCGGCGCTGCCTCCAGTTGTTCGAGCAGTGGGGTATCTTGTGCTGCAGGAAAGATTACGCTGACGGCCAGTTTAATCGTAAGAACCAAAAGCGGCGCAACAAAACCGCTTAAAATACCAAAGACAATCCCAAGTGCCAGCCTTCCACGATATGGGCGGACCAGGTTCCAGATTCTCGAAAAAAATTCATTCATTAAATAAGAATAAAAATGGAGAGTTTGGACAACGCCTTGCTCTCCATTCTTTGATATTTTTTCTATTTAAAGAGTCACGATCTGCCCCGTTTGAATTGATTTTTCCTCTGCTTCACAAACCAGCAGAGAATTAACGCCATCTTGGGCTGTCACCACTGTCGGAGTGCCACCTTTGGAAATAGCTTCAGCAATATGGCGCAGTTCTCCCACATATCCGTCATCTCCTTCGGGGCGGATCACAAGTGGCGGTCGGTCAGGCTCATAAAGCTTTAAGGCGTCGGCCCCGCGGCTGGTATCCATCTCCAAAGTTGCCTTTTCAAAGCTCACAGAAAAACCGGCGCAGAACCCAAAGCCTTTTACCATAGCCCAGCTGCCTTCAGCGCTCACCACGGCTCCATTCTCGTAAATATAGTTGGCCATAACATGGTCCGTAGCTCCGCTGGCAAAGGTAGCGCCACGGGCAAAAACGGCCTTGGGCATTCCGAAGCAATAAAGCACAAAATCCAAGTCATGAACATGCAGGTCATACAGTGCGCCACCGGACTCCTGCCCCTTCAGAAAACTGGAAACACCCCAGCCTGGTGGCTCGGAGACACGCCGGAAGCGGGCTGCCACAACTTTGCCATAGCGCCCATCTTCTATGAGATGCTTCAGATAGCTCCACTCAGGCCAAAAGCGGACACACTGAGCCGGCATCAGTATTTTTCCACTCTCCTCAGCGGCCTTCAACATTTCCACGGTCTCAGCATGGGTTCTGGCCATTGGTTTTTCACAAACAACGTTTTTACCAGCCTTAAGAGCAGCGATGCAGACATCCTTGTGAGCAATTGTAGGGAGGCAAACATCTACCAGATCAATCTCTGGATTGGCCAGCATCTCTTCAAGTTTGGTAACTACTTTCGTCTGCGCGTAATCAATTTTGACACCTTCGCCAGTTCCCAGGTTTCCCGATATCTTTGACAGGTCTCCATCCTCTGGCAGAGGTCGTGCTTCGCAAATCATAGCCACTTTGGCATTGGCTATCTTCTGCCATGCCCGAAAGTGGGTCATTCCCATGAAGCCCATTCCAACTATTCCAACTTTTACCATATCCTCAAATTGTGGTTCTGTTTTATAATTTTCTCTTTTAGCCCTGCGGAGAGAGCTCTAGCCCAGAAACTTCTCTGCCAGTTGTCTTCCGGTTAGCAGATCTGCAACACGCTGATCACCGGCTTCACGCTCCAAAGCAAAGTCACCGGCAAATCCAATCTTGTCCAAACGCTCAAAAAACTGTTTCCAGTTCACTTCGCCCGTCCCAACTGTAACTTCTGCACCCCAGGTTCCTGGAACTTTCGTTCGAGTAGCATCCTTGATATGGCACTGCACAATATGCTTAGCCAAAACATCAATCACTTCAATGGGGTCGCCATTGTCATAAAGCAAGATGTTGGCCGGATCATAGTTCACACGCACGTTGGCTACTGGCAAAGCTTCAAGGAAGCATTTAAGATGTTCTGCCGTCTCCTGACCAGTCTCCAGTCCCAAAACTAAATCCTTTTCTTGAAAAAGCTCAGCAAGCTTTATGATCCGATCCTTAAGTTTTTGGTATTCAGGCTCTCCAGGTTCGTGCGGAATAAAGCCAGCATGGAATGTAACCAGCTTGATGTTCATCGAGACAGCCAAGTCCGCAATCTTTTGAAAGTGCTCCCAGTTTCCACTCCAGTGCTCATCTGGCACAATCCCGCCAGTGCGGCGAATGGATTCAAGGGTACTGTAATCTTCTCCAATCGTTTCAGACATTCCAGAGATCACTGAAAGCCCAGCCTCTTTGAAAAGTATATCCAAATTTTCCCAAGCTTCAGGATTGTTAATCACAGGTGAGAGTGCCAGCTGCACATACTTCACTCCAACCTGTTGAATGCGCTCGACCAGTTCTTTTGCGTGCGTGGCCTGCAAGGACCAGCTGCAAACAGCTAAACGTTTTTTCATTTTTTGCTTTTTTAATAAGTTATAATCACATTCAAGGAATCCCTTTACTCTTTGGGATGCTACATCAATGTGAAGACGCTTTCAAGGTTTTCTGCCAAAACGCCTCAAGGTTTGTACCTCAGCCATTCAGAGCTCTCAGAGCACTTTGGGTTTGACTCAGCTTCGTTTGGTATTCCTGTAATCTCTTCCGGTTTTCCGCTAAAACTGCTGCAGGAGCCTTTGCCACAAAGTTTGTATTATTCAGTCTTTGTTCAATACGCTCAATTTCAGTTTTATATTTTTCTAATAATTTGGTCAGTTTAGCTTTCTCCGCTTCCACATCAATGAGTTCATCAATAGGCAGAAAAATCTCACCCAATGAATTGCGACTGGAAGGAGTTCCTTTGGTTGGTTCATAGTCGCCCTGGACCTCCAGCGGCTCGGCATGGAGCAATACCTTCAATACGTTAAGATCATGCTGAGCTATCTGGGTTTGCGGTTTCAGGACAAACTTCACTCTTTTGCTGGAAGGTATGTTTCCTTCTCTGCGCAAATTCCGGCCCATCACCACCAGCTCATATTTGGCAGTAACAAAAGTTAAAATTTCTTCTTTTACGCCATAGTGATCCAGAAAATCCTGATCAAACGCTTTGGGAAAAGGAGCTGTCATGATAGTCTTACCCCCTTGATCCGCAGGCATATCTTTATTGTAACTCATTCCATGCCAAAGCTCTTCCGTAATAAATGGCAAAAATGGATGGAATAGGCGCAGTGTGTTGCTCAGCACAAAGTCCATTACAGCCAATGTATTTTCCTTTAGTTTTAAATCACCGCTGTTAAGGGAGGCCTTCGCCGCCTCAACATACCAGTCGCAATACTCACTCCAAAAAAACCGATACAAAGTCTGAATTGCTTCTGCAAAGTTATACTCTTTGAAAGCCTTGTTCAGCTCTTCAATTGCTCGGTTTAACTGGGAAAGTATCCAAATGTCATCGCTGGTCAAAAGGCCAGGTGTGATCTCTGAGTCAACCACCCCACCCTGCATCTGTCGGAAGCGGCAGGCATTCCATATCTTGTTGCAGAAGTTACGCCCCAACTCCACCTGCTGCTCATCAAAGAGCAAATCTTGACCCAGAGGAGCTGACCTCATAATCCCCATGCGGACCGCGTCTGCTCCGTAACGGTCAATCATATCCAGAGGGTCAGGCGAGTTGCCCAAAGATTTAGACATCTTGCGGCCCTGCTTATCTCGCACTATTCCCGTTAAATAGACATCCTTAAAAGGCTTCTGGCCAACATATTCAAAGCCGGCCATAATCATACGCGCTACCCAGAAAAAAAGAATCTCAGGCGCTGTTACCAGCACAGTCGTAGGATAAAACTTTTTGAAAGTATCATCATCCATAGTGGCTATCGGCCAAAGCCAGCTCGAAAACCAGGTATCCAGGACATCTTTGTCTTGCTCCCAGCCTTCGCCTGGGGAGTCGATCTGGCATTTTTCTTCGCCATCTTTGTACCAGACCGGGATGCGGTGCCCCCACCAGAGCTGACGGCTAATACACCAATCCTGGATATTTTCCATCCAATGTTGGTAGACTTTGCTCCAGCGATCTGGAAAAAAATTAAGCTCTCCATTAGCAACCACATCTACAGCCTCCTTCTGGCTTGGATACTTTAAAAACCACTGTTCCGAAAGGCGCGGCTCAATGGGGACATCAGCCCTCTCGCTGTAACCCACACTGTTCTGGTAAGGCTCCTCTTTAACAGCCAGCCCCAGAGAGGTCAAAATATCCCAGCTTTTTTTGCGGGCAACTTCACGCGTTAGCCCTTCCAGGTCGATACCGGCCAGCTTCCCCATTGTTGCATCGGCGTTGATCACTTCCAGCATCGGAAGATTATGGCGTTTCCCTATATCAAAATCCGCTTTGTCGTGAGCTGGCGTCACTTTCAAAACACCTGTTCCAAACTCAAAATCAACAGCTTCATCACCAATAATGGGAATCATTTTCTTTTCTCTGGGGAGCTCAGCTGGAATTGGACGAATTACATGTTTGCCAATTAAAGATGAAAAACGATCGTCTTTGGGATTAACCGCAATCGCAGTGTCACCCGCTATCGTCTCAGGCCTGGTAGTAGCAATTGTCAGAAAACGGCCAGGCTCTTCTGCGAGTTCCACTTGGAAGTAGTAGAGTTTGCCATTTTGGGGTTTCATGATGACCTCCTCATCCGAAAGGGCAGTTAAGGAGACTGGACACCAGTTGACCATTCGTTTTCCTCTAAAAATCAATCCCTTGCGGTAAAGATCAACAAACGTTTCCAGAACCTTTTGAGAGTATCCGGAGTCCAAGGTGAAGCACTCACGATCCCAATCACAGGAGCAGCCTAGTTTTTTGAGCTGCTTGATGATAATACCGCCATGTTTTTCTTTCCACTTCCAGACACGCTCCACAAATTTCTCCCGTCCCAAGTCGTGACGGGAGACGCCCTCTTCACGTTTGAGCTTCTTCTCTACAACAACTTGCGTTGCTATCCCCGCATGATCTGTACCCGGCAGCCATAAAACTTCCTTGCCCTGCATCCGGGCCCTTCGAGCTAAAATATCCTGAATTGTATTGTTGAGTACGTGGCCCAAATGAAGAATGCCGGTAACGTTCGGGGGAGGAATTACCATGGAAAAGGGTGGCTTATCTGAAGCTGCATCCGCCTTGAAACATTTTTCCTGAATCCAAAACTCGTACCATTTTGCCTCTACCTGCTGAGGCTCATAAGCTTTCGGTATTTCTGTCATGTTTGTCTATCTAAAAGAATAAAATGCGCACTTATCGGGCATCCGCGCAGAAGTCTATCTCAGGCACAGATAAAAGACAATCGCGAAGCCTGTGGAGAGCGAAGCTTACAAAACCCACATTGTCCTTTAAAAAACCTTTCCAGCTAAGAACCGCAACACACCAAAACACTAGAAAAGAAAAACAATAAAAAAGGGAAACAAGGAATACTATTGGCTGCCAGCCAGAGGGATTCAGAAGGCCTTTTTAAGTCTTTTTTGAGATTTTTAAGTTTGTGTAAGTGATTAAATTAGAAGTTCTTTTGAGTGGCACGCCCGTAGGGAGTCGAACCCCAAACCTTCTGATCCGTAGTCAGACGCTCTATCCAATTGAGCTACGGGCGCTCAGTTGGTGACCATGAACGGCCACGGGTCAGATGTTAAAAAGGAACGCTTTTGATGACAAGTTAAAAATCAAACAAAACACGAAAGACGTCTTTCCCTCTTCCCAGCCTTTCCCAAAGACCATAAAAATTCAGCTCAGAAAGTTTGTTTCAAATTCTGCAAGGAAGTTGCTTTGAGGCACGTTTTTAGCATATTCTACTGCCCTGCTCCCTTTGAAAACCTCAAAAATCTCTGCGGCATACTATTTTATGATCATTTTTTTTGCATTTTTGAGAATGAAAAAATATCAGATTTTCCTTGAAATTCTCTGGCATTTTTTTATATCTTATTCCATGGTTAGTCTTCACCAACCTAATGAATTAGACTCACAATTTTTCCGAGGTGCTGATGATTTTTTTCCAGCCCACTCCTCACTAGGTCTCACCTATGATGATGTTTCTTTAGCGACGCTTTACTCTGAGGTTTTGCCCAGAGACACCCAGCTGGATACTCAGCTCGCTGAAGGTATTGAACTTCATATTCCTGTCGTCTCTGCTGATATGGATACAGTTACCGAGTCACGCATGGCTATTAATATGGCTTTAAACGGGGGACTGGGGTTAATCCATTATAACATGAGCGAAAAGGATCAACTTGCGGAAGTAGCTCGAGTTAAAGGGCATGTTCATGGTTTAATTCAAGACCCGGTTACGATTTCTCCGGATAAACTAATTGGGGACCTCCTTCAAACAATCGAAAAGGAAAAATATACCTTTAGCACCTTTCCGGTGCTCGATAAAGAAGGCAAACTTTTGGGCGTATTGCCTGCACATGTCCTCAATGCACGCTTTGCAAAACTTCGGGTCATTGACGTAACGATCCCCCGTTCACAGGTTTGTACCATTTTGCAAAGCGATCTGGGGAAAGATGCTATCACAGCGGCAGATGACTATTTTACAAAAAATCCCATGGAGCATAAGCTCATTGTTGTGGATTCCAAAGATCGACTTTGTGGTCTCTTCACCTTGAGCGACATTCTAAAGATTAACCAGGAACGCAGGGCTCAATTTAAAGCAGCTCGTGATTCTCGTTTTCGGCTGCTTTGTGGTGCAGCAATTTCAATTATCAGAGATGCGCTGGGGAGAATGGACCGCAAAAGGATGCTGGCTCATATTTCAGCGCTCATTGATCGAGGGGTTGATGTTATCGCTGTTTCCACGGCCCATGGGCACTCCCGAGATGTTGGCGCTGCAGTTAAAACCATTCGCGACGCCTTCCCAACGTTACCTATCATTGCGGGTAACGTTACCAGTGGCGCTGGCGTAGATTTTTTGGCTGAGTCGGGCGCCAACGTCATCAAAGTGGGCCAGGGGCCGGGCTCAATCTGCACAACACGTATTGTTGCCGGGGTGGGCATACCGCAGCTTACCGCACTCTATGTGGCTTTTAAGGCCGCGGAAAAAAGAAATGTCACCATCCTGGCTGACGGAGGAATTAATAAATCGGGGGATATTGTAAAGGCATTGACTCTTTCTCATGCTGTTGTTTGCGGCGGTCTGTTAGCTGGATGCCATGAAGCTCCTGGTGAAATTATTGAAATTGGAGGCAAGCTCTATAAGCAGTACCGTGGAATGGGAAGCCTTGCAGCCATGCGCTCGGGCTCAGCCAGCCGCTACGGCCACCTGAAGGCCGACACGACCCGTAAAGTAGCGGCAGAGGGAATTGAAGCCCTCAAAGAAATCTCTGGCTCCTTAGACAATGTTCTCTCTCAGTTGATAGGTGGTATCCAATCTGGCATGGGGTACCTGGGCGCTCAGGCTTTGCCCGACTTACGGCAAAAAGCTCGTTTTATTCAGATTAGCCCAGCAGGCCAACGAGAGGCAGCCCCGCATGATGTTGTCGAACTCAAAACAGCAGCAAAGTAGTCTCATCTGCTTAAATCATCTTTGTTTTTTGGGTGCGGTTTTCCAACACTCATCCTTGCTTAATCAATGCGCAGAAAGATTTCCTTAACTGAAAATGAAAATATCCTTGCGTCTCTGAAAGGAGTTTGTAAGTATATCGCAGCTTTATGAGCGAGAATATTTTGGAATCTGGCAAACTTTACGAGCTTTGGGCCTGGTACGAAGCTAACCGTAAAAGGGTACATACGTGGGCGGCAATCATCACATTGGTTGGTGTCGCTGTTGCATACGCTATCTGGAGCGCTGAACAAAAACAGATGAACGCCAATACGGCGCTTTTTCGTCTGGGAGAACCGCTAAACATCATTGCAGGTGGAGAGGTTCCAGCTGAAAGTCTCCTTAAGATGGCCGAGCAATACGCTGGCACCTCAGCATCCGAAAGGGCAGCAGCGCAGGCTGGTGCACTCCTTTTCCAAGCTGGAGAATATCAAAAAGCTTTAGATACTTTTACTGAGTTTTCACAAAAATATCCTAAAAGCGATCTGGCTGCCTCCGCAGCATACGGCATCGCAGTGAGCCAGGACGCTCTGGGTAAAGACGAAGAGGCTTTAATGGCTTACCAGTCAGTGATACAAAAATATCCACTGCTGGCTGACCTATCCAAAATCAATATGGCCTCGATTTATGAGTCCAAAGGTGAATTGGATAAGGCAGTGCTTCTGTATGACGAAATCTCAAAAACACTTCACAGGGGCTGGGCATCAATGGCTATGAGCCGCGCCAGAGAAATCCGTTTAGAACATCCGGAGTTGGAAAAGAAACCAGAGATTGCTCAGCCGGCCATCACCCCGCAGGTTGAGTTACCTGTAACTTCTATTGAAGAAACTCCGACTCTGCAAGAGAGCGTCCCTCCGATGCTGGAGCGTCCAGTTGAAATGGAGGAGGCTCCCCCTGCCGAGGCCACGCCTTCGACCACTGAAGCTGCTGAGCCGGAAGAATAAGTTCTTTTTCAAAACTACTTCATGACCTCAGAAGATGGGTGGCTCGCCACCCATTTTCTTTATTGTGATCATTTTAAATAGATAAAAATATGATGACCAGCAAAGAGTTACGTCAGTCATTTCTCGACTTTTTTCAATCAAAATCTCATACGATAGTCCCTTCGGCAAGTCTCATGCCTGACTCACCCAACCTGCTTTTCACTAATGCAGGCATGAATCAGTTTGTCCCCATTTTCCTGGGCCAAAAGGCTTGTCCCTACCCCACTCTGCGTGTCGCTGACACACAAAAGTGCATACGCGCCGGTGGCAAGCATAACGACCTTGATGATGTGGGGATGGATACCTATCACCACACATTTTTTGAAATGCTCGGTAACTGGAGCTTTGGAGATTACTTCAAAAAAGAGGCCATTGAATGGGCATGGGAGCTTATTACCGAAGTTTGGAAATTCCCCAAAGAGCGACTCTATGCCACGGTTTACTGCCCAGACAAAAGCAAAGGAGACCCCAGCGAGTTTGACCAGGAATCCTTTGATTGCTGGACTGAGCTCTTTACAAAGGCCGGCCTGGACCCAAAGATTCATGTAATCAGCTCAGACAAAAAGGACAACTTCTGGATGATGGGGGAAACCGGTCCCTGCGGCCCCTGCTCTGAGCTACATATCGACTTAACCCCAAAAGGCGATACACAAGGCAAGCTGGTTAATACGGGAGCTGGTGAATGTATTGAAATCTGGAATCTGGTCTTCATTGAATACAATGCCAATGCTGACGGCACCTACACAAAACTGCCGACCAAAAACGTAGATACCGGAATGGGTTTTGAGCGGGCAGTGAGCGTCGTTCAATGCACAAAAAATTTCACTGATTTTTCTGGAGTGATCTCCAACTATGAAACTGATGTCTTTAAACCCATTTTCGAAACCTTAGAAAAGCTGAGTGGCAAAAAATATACAAGCACTCTTCCTGGCTCTGCTCACACGGGTACCCCAGAGCAAATGAAAACGGATATTGCCTTCAGGGTCATCGCTGACCATGTCCGGACGCTCAGCTTTGCCATTGCAGATGGTATCCTCCCAGGCAACACGGATCGCAACTACGTGCTGAGGAGAATCCTTCGGCGAGCGGTTCGCTATGGCCGAGCCATCGGCTTCACCAAACCTTTCTTCTATCAGCTGGTAGATGTCGTAGCTGACTCCATGGGTGATGTTTTCCCTGAGGTTACCGAACAAAGAGAGACGATAAAGCAGATAATTCAAACTGAGGAAGTCTCTTTTAATCATACTCTGGATCGTGGCATATCAATGTTTGAGCAAGAAGTTCATAAAATTAAAGGCCAGAAAAGTAAAACAGAGTCTTTAAAGAAGGATATGTCTGAAACCATCCATGGTCTGGGTAAGTTCCGCAAAGAGGTTGAGAAAGTCAAGGAGCTGGGCGAGCACTGGATTAGCGGTGAGTTTGCCTTCCTGCTTTATGATACTTATGGTTTCCCCCTGGACCTCACGGAATTAATGGCCAGAGAAGTAAATCTGACCGTTGATAAGGCCTCCTTTGAGAAGCTAATGGAAGAGCAGCGCAAACGCGCTCGAGCAGCCCAAAAAAAACTTATTGTCGAAGTAGATACCGGGCTGGATATTGCTACTGAGTTTGTCGGCTATGAGCAAGACTCTACTCCATGCAGGGTTATAGCTCTTTCCAAAAAAACTTCAGGAAAAGAAACGAGCTACTTTGCTGCAATAGACACCTCTTCACTTTATGCTGAAATGGGCGGTCAGGTCGGGGATACAGGTTTCTTAGAGATCGAAGGTTTTGCCCTTCCCATTCATGTCCTCGATACCATTAAGCGCGGCAATACTTACTATCTCAAGCTTTCAGCACGTGATTGCGCCCTGTTAGGCTGGGATGAAGAGCTGCCTGAACACTTTGAAGCTCAAGCCAAACTGACTGTAGATACTAAGCGCAGAAGAGCCATCGAGCGCAACCATACAGCCACGCATTTGTTACATTGGGCGCTTCACACTGTCGCTGGGAAAGATGTTGTGCAAAAAGGCTCCGCTGTCTATCCAGATAGATTCACCTTTGACTTCAACAGCCCACCACTAAGCTCTGAACAAGTTAGCCAGATAGAAGCTTTGGTTAATGAAAAGATACTTGAAAACTCGCCCGTATGTTGGTTTGACATCCCTCTGGCTGAGGCTGAAAAAAACAGCCATATTATACAGCTCTTTGGAGAAAAGTATGAAAGTTCTGTTCGTATCCTGCAGATAGCCGGAACTAAAGGAAAGCTTGATGGTTATAGTATGGAGCTCTGTGGTGGAACGCATGTTCGGGCTACAGGCGAGCTGGGGCAATTCAGGATATTGTCCGAATCTGCCATAGCCGCCGGAGTGCGCCGAATAGAAGCGATAACTGGAATGGATGCCTATAAGAAAGCGGCTCGCGAAACATCGCTAATTCAAACGCTGGCAACGAGGATTAATTCTCCCGTAGGCGAATTTGAACACAAGTTTGAATCCATCCTCGAAAAGCAAAAGTCTATTGAACAGCAATTGAAATCCCTTTTGCACCAGCAAGCCCACTCAGTGGCATCTGGTTTGGTTGAAAACTCGGAGCTGCACAATAATATCCCCACTATTCTCTCTAACTTGGGCGAGTGCGAAACGGAGCAGCTGATGGCGGTACTTGAGAACTTGCGTTCGCATTTTTCTGGAGTAATTGTTCTGGCAGGCAACCAGAGGGATAATGTCGTTTTGGCGGCTGCGGTCTCAAAGGAGTTCAATAACACAATCCCAGCCAATAAGATTATTCAAGTGATAACCCCCATTCTGGGAGGCAAAGGCGGTGGCAGGCCTGATTTTGCTCGCGGAGGAGGGAAGAACCCGGACAAGGTAGCTGACGCGCTCCTCAAGGTAAAAGAACTCTTTTAAGAGGCGGCCCCAAAAAGAAACCGATCCACAGAATTTTAAGCCTCTGTGAATCGGTTTTTTTAATAGTTTTTTTAGCTCTGGCTTCGAATGGATTTAATCTCCACTCTCTTTTTGGGAGTGCTTTTTTCACCAGAAAACCCGGCTTCCACAGGTGTTTTGGATATTTTCTCCAAAACATCATCCCCTTTTACCAGTTTGCCAAAACAGGTGTATTGACGATCCAAAAAGGTCGCATCACCTGTGCAGATAAAGAACTGGCAACCGGCTGAATCAGGAGACTGTGACCGGGCCATGGAGATAACCCCTCGTACATGCCTGCGTTCATTAAACTCGGCCTTAATTTTATAGCCCGGGTCTCCCGTTCCCGCCAAAGCCATATTTCCACCTGGCTTGGTATGAGGGCATCCACCCTGAACCATAAAGCCATCTATAATTCGATGGAAAGCGGTTGTATCATAAAACTCTTCATTTGCCAGTTTGGTGAAGTTTTCCACAGTATTCGGTGCCACATCACTCCAAAGCTCCAGTTCCATTGTCCCAGCACTGGTTTCTATTACAGCGTGTGGATAGGTTTTTGTCTGATTCTCATTCGGTTGTGTAACAGGTACCATACGCTCTGAGCAGCCACTAAAAATAAGGAAGCTGCCTGCCATCAGTATTAGAACTTTTCCAATTCTTTTCATAACCAAGGCGATTGTAGGTTAATGCCTTCAAAAATCCAGCTTTTCACACAAAAGACTTGTCTATTTATCCAAAGGAGCCTAAACCAGAGCTGTAATATGAGTGTTAAAACTCTACTGGCTTTGGATTTCTCCAGCTCATACCGAAGTGTCGCGCTTATGGAAGTTGAAACACGGAAGCTGCTTGTACGCTCTCAAGAGCCGGCAGTTTTCGCGCCGGCAGCGCATACCAATTTGGACGGTATCCTCTTTGTTATTAAAAAGTTACTAGATGATGCTGGTTTAACTCAAAAAAATATTTCGATCCTTTCATTGGGGATCGGCCCAGGCTCATACACGGGCGTTAGAGCCTCAATTGCCCTGGCTCAGGGCTGGAGTCTGGCAGCGGATATAAAGCTTGCAGCCGTAAGCAGTATGGATGCACTGGCTTTCCAGGCCAGCCGTTTGGGTTGGAAAGAGCGCTGCCACATTTTAGTGGATGCTCAGCGCAGTGAGGTTTACCATGCTGCCTATCAGCTCACAGCTAACCCCTCACTGCTCAAACCAGAGGAGCCTCCCAAAATAGTCTCCAAAGAGTCACTTTTAGCCCTTTCCAAGGGAAATGAAAAAATGGCAGGGCCAGACCTGGATAAAAGCATTGGCCCAATTCATCCTCTCTATCCGCTGGCCGAAGATATTGCGATTATCTCTTTGTCGCAAAGCCTCTACCTGGAACCAGAAGACCTTGCTCCTATTTATTTGAGACCCACACAATTTACCAAGGCCAAGCCCACCAGAACGCTACCACTATGATTAATAACTCTTCTTTCCGCTGTTGGGCAGAAATAGATTTAAGCGCTCTTCAAGAAAACCTCTCCTGGATCAGGCATCAGGTCGGCCCAGATGCAAAAATCATAACTGTGGTTAAAGCAGATGCCTACGGTCATGGTTTAAAGGAGATAGCGTCTCACTTGATGAGCTGTGGAACAAGCGCTTTTGGGACGGCAAACCTCAGAGAGGCTTATGATATTCGTTCGCGCGGTGAAGGCTGGCCCATTCTTATGCTGGGAGCCTGTGTTCCCGGAGAAATGGAATACGCCATTCAGCAAAATGTCATGGTGACCGCTTCTACATTTGAAGAAGTTTTAAATCTTTCACAGCTTGCTGCGCACCTCAAAAAGAAAGCCTTGTTGCAAATTAAAGTCGATACCGGAATGGGAAGACTGGGGGCAGAAATCTCTCAAGCTTATGGACTGATCAAGCAAACTCTTGCACTCCAAGATTCAAACAAAACCATAATGCTTAAAGGAGTTTATACGCATCTGGCCGCTGCTGAAGATGACGAAGAGTTCACCCGGTCTCAGTTAATGCCCTTTCGGACGCTGATCGACAGCTTGCGCCAGGAAAACATTTCCCTGGATTATATACACGCCAGCGGCAGCGGTGGCATACTTTTTGAAGACAACACACTCTTCAACGCTTTTCGCCCGGGATTAATTACTTACGGGATAGCTCCTTTTGGGAAAAGAGCCTTGAGAGCAAAAATTCAAAAATTTTTAAAACCTTCTCTTTCGCTTAAAACTCGGGTCTCCTTAGTAAAGAACATTCCAGCAGGCAAAACTTTGAGCTATGGACATACCTTTACCGCCCCTAAAGCAATGAAAATAGCTACACTCACTGCCGGCTATGGCGATGGATACCACCGCTCCATTTCTGGCAGAGGTAGTGTGTTGATTCGCGAGAAACTGTGCCCTATTCTGGGGCGAATCACAATGGATCAAATGATTGTAGATGTTTCAGCGCTGGAAGCCGTTGCCTCAGGGGATGAAGCCGTTCTGATAGGCAAACAGGGAAAAAAGGAAATCACTGCTGCCATGGTGGCTCGTTGGGCAAAAACAATCCCATGGGAAATTCTCACATCCATTAACCATCGAGTCGGCCGATTTTATTTGGGCACATGCGCTTCCTGATTTCTTGTTTTTTCACGGTTGAAGACAACAATAAACCTTGACTTTCCGGGTCTGTTTTTAGATCCTTATTTCCTATGAAGATACGTATATTCTGTATGATGTGGGTGTTGGCTGGCCTTTGCTTTAACTTGCAGTGCAGCTCTCTGGCGGAAGATAGCCTTCCTCTTCTTGAGTGGCCCAAAGATGAATCTGTCATCCCGGGCAAAGGGAACCTTCGCAACTCGGATTGGTTCAAAGGACATTTTCAAAAACGTAGAGAAACTTTTCGCCAGGAAGCTTCTGAGCAGCAAAAGGCTGTAGTTTTTCTGGGTGATTCCATCACGGAGGGATGGGGCGGGCGGCTCGCCAGAGATTTCTCAGATTATAAAACAGCTAATCGTGGCATTAGTGGCGATGTCACTCGTACGGTTCTCTATCGCTTAGAAGAAGATGTGCTGAGCTTGAACCCTTCAGCCGTTGTCTTGCTTATCGGCACCAATGATCTGGATGAGGGTAATTCACCTGAAGTCATTTCTTCCAATACCATCGAAATTTTGGAGCAATTGAAGGAGACCAATCCAGAACTACCTGTTGTTTTTTGTAAAATTATGCCCAGAAGTGAATCCCCAGACCACAGAACCTCCAGCATTATTATTGCCAACAAACTGACCTGTGACTATATCCAAAAGGCGAATAATCCTCACTGGCTTGTTTTGGATACCTGGAACATGTTTGCCACTGATAAAGGGGTGGTTATCAAAGACGAAATGCCAGATTTCTTGCACCTGAGCCCAGCCAGCTACGATAAATGGGCCAAGGAGCTAAATTCTATCCTATCATCTTTAAAGCTTAATTAATAAAGGATTACCCAAAAGAGCAACCCTCTAATTGCTTCAAGCAAGTTTAGAGGGTTGTTTTGTTTTCAAAGACGATGGAAAAAACGCCCTACTCTTCTCCTCTCAGCTCCTTGATGAACTCTCTGAGCGCAGGCGATAGCGCTTTGTCTTTCTTCAGGATCGCTGCCAGCGGTCTGCTAAGCTCTACATCTTTCAGATTGATGGCCACCAATGAACCTGTGTTTACCTCTTGAGTTACCGTGCGCCGGGGTACCAGTGAGACCCCATTATTAATTTCTACAGCACGTTTAACCGTCTCAACATTGTCAAACTCCATCACCACTTGAACAGAAATATCATGCTCTTTAAAAAGCTTGTCTACAGCCTTACGAGTGGGTGTTCCTGATTCAAAAGCTACAAACTTTTGCTGATTCAAGTCCTTTATGCTAACCTGTTTTTTCTTTGCCAGAGGATGCTCCTCACTGGCAATTAAGACCATTAAATCCTGGTGCAAAAAAATCGTTTCCACTTTCGAGTCACGCACCGGGTAAGCAACCATCCCAATATCGACTACATTGCTAACCACATCTTCATAGACTTGATTCGCCCTCCTGTACTCCACCTGCACACTGACTGTCGAGTGTTTTTTCAGATACCGCCTGAGATAGAGAGGCAGGTCATGCAGACCGATGCTATAAATGGTGGCGAGGCGAATCGTCCCCCCGACTTCATCGCGCATATCCTGCAGCTTACTGCAAAGTTCATCATAAGCACGGATGAGGGAGCGCCCATATTGGTTTAAAGTTTCACCCTCACGGGTCAGTCGAAACTTCTTTTTACTCCGTTCGACAAGCTGGCAGCCAAAGTGCTTCTCCATGGCCCGAACCTGCTGGCTTACAGCGGACTGGGTGATGGCATTGATTTGGGCAGCCTTTGTAAAACTTTCCGTTTCAGAAAGATCACAAAACATTTTTATACTTTCTATCTGCACGCTTTCCCCTTTTTGTTTTTCCTCCAGTAAAATCTATTGCCCGCCTGACCTGTTTCTTCTCCGCCCAGTTGAGCTGATAAATGATCATTAGCAAAATGAATGAGCTTGTCAAGTTTCTTGAATCATTTAAAAGTTTTGCCTCTGCTTTAACTTTGACAGAAAGCTCTCTTTTTAGTAGCCTGCCCCCTTGGGGCTGAGGGGCAGGCAACCTTACTATTTACGCCTTTTGGTCACCACTTTTTAGCTGATAAATGTTAGTCGTACAAAAATACGGAGGCACATCTGTCGCAAACCCTGAACGTATCCAAAGTGCTGCGGCCCGTGTAGCTGAGTACTGGGAAAAAAATGACTCTGTCGTAGTGGTTGTCTCTGCCATGAGTGGCGTCACTGATGGGCTTATTCAGATGGCGCAGAGCATCATCCCCTCTCCCAATCGCAGAGAGATGGACATGCTGCTGGCTACGGGTGAGCAGGCCACAATTGCGCTGATGGCCCTGGCGCTGCATGCAAAGGGTATCCCAGCAACTTCCCTGACTGGTGCACAGGCCGGCATTAGAACCGACCGAGCCCACACGCGAGCAAAAATCAAAAATATATCCCCGACCAAAATACGCGAATGTCTCTCTCAGGGACATGTGGTCATTGTTGCAGGCTTTCAGGGGGAGACTGATGATCGCATGATCACGACTTTGGGCAGAGGTGGCTCTGACCTTTCGGCCATCGCACTTGCTGCCGCTTTAAAAGCCGATATTTGCCAGATATATACCGATGTGGAGGGAGTCTTCACGGCGGATCCGCGCCTGGTTCCCGAAGCGCGAAAACTCAGTGAAATTTCTTATGACGAAATGCTGGAGCTTGCATCGCTGGGCACTAAAGTAATGCAATCGCGCTCCATTGAGTTTGCAAAAAAATTTGAAGTGATATTTGAAGTCCGATCAAGCATGAACAACAAACCAGGTACTATTGTGAAAGAGGAAACTAAAAGTATGGAAGATGTAATTATCCGTGGTATTTCCATGGATAAAAATCAGGCCAAGATTACCCTTTCCCGTGTCCCCGATAAACCGGGCTCAGCGGCCAGCGTTTTTAAGGCCCTGGGTAGCGCGTCAATCAATGTGGACATGATCATTCAGAACAACAGCCCAGAGACAGCAAAGTCTGCTACAGACATCTCTTTCACTGTTGACAAGCCCAACCTGAAGCGAGCTCATGATGTCCTGCTCGGCATTAAAAGCAATAGCGGCTTTGCGGGACTGGCGGAAGACGACCAGATCGCTAAAATTTCCATAGTCGGAGTAGGGATGAAAAGCCATTCTGGAGTAGCTGCCCTTATGTTTGGCGCCCTGGCGGATGCCGGTATCAACATCGAAATGATCTCTACCAGCGAAATTAAAATTTCTGTTATTGTGGACCTTGAAAAAGCTGACGACGCACTTCGAGCCCTGCATGCTGCATTCTTTCCCGCTCAACGCCATACAAACCTTTAAACAACTGTGCACGATTTTTATTATAAAGGCACAAAGCTTTACTGTGAATCCATAGCAGTAGAAGAGCTCGTCCAAAAAGCAGGCACTCCTCTCTACATCTACTCTCAAAAAACAATTCTTGAGAACATTCGTCGCCTTCAGACAGCAATGGCTCCAGTGGAGCCCCATCTTTGCTATGCCGTAAAAGCCAATGCCAGCCTCGGAATCCTCAGGCTAATGGCGCAGCAGGGCATTGGCTTTGATGTCGTCAGCAGTGGTGAGCTAAACAAGGTGAAATATGCTGGTGGCCAAACCCAGCTATGCGTATTCGCAGGGGTTGGAAAAACAGAAATTGAAATTGATAACGCCCTGGAGCTGGGCGTCTATGCCTTCAACGTAGAAAGCATCCCTGAGCTGGAGCGTATTAACCGCCTGGCAAAAAAGAAAAATAAAAAAGCTCCTGTAGCTATTAGAGTAAATCCCAATGTTGATGCAAAGACTCATGCGAAAATAACGACGGGAACTTATGAAAATAAATTTGGAATAGCTTTTGAAGAGGTAGAATCACTTTACCAAAAAGCTCACTTCAACTATAAAAACATCCACCTGAAGGGAGTTCAAATACATATTGGCTCTCAGTTGACAACTGTTTCTCCTTTTGAGAAAGCGATGGAAAAGATGGCCCCTTTAGTAGCTTCACTCAAGGAGAAGTACGGAATTGAGTTTTTCAGTATTGGCGGCGGACTGGGCATCGCCTATGAGCAGGCATTGGAAAGTGGCTCAGCGCGTTGGTGGCAGAATGAAGGCAAAGACTTTGCCAGCCCTGAAAAACTGGCAGATGCTCTCATTCCTTTTCTAAAGCCGCTGTTTACATCGGGTATCAAAATACTCATGGAGCCTGGTCGCTTTATCATGGGCAATGCAGGCATTTTGGCCACTCGGGTGGAATATGTTAAGCAGACAGGAAAGAAGAACTTTGTAATTGTGGATGCGGCCATGAATGATTTAATCCGCCCTGCCCTTTATGAGTCTTACCACCAAATTATTCCCCTCGAAAAAACCCGTGTTGAGAAAACTTTCACGGCAGACATTGTGGGACCAGTTTGTGAGTCTGCCGATACTTTTGGACTGAATAGAGAAATTTCGCAAGTAAAAGAGGGTGACTTACTGGCCATCATGAGCGCCGGAGCCTACGGGATCACAATGGCTTCAAATTATAACGGCAGAGCTATTCCTGCAGAAATTTTGGTTAATAACACTAATGCTGACTATCTCCGCACTCGTGAATCTATCCAAGCCACCTGGCACTGCGAAGGAATACCAGAGTGGTTACTTGGAAACAAGGAAATGCTGCCACCGGAGGAAAGTGGAGTGTGCCCCCACGGAAAAGACTGTTAAACATTCCAATAGAGAGTAGTATCAGCTTGGCTGTTCAGTAGGTGCCTCTTGAGCTAACTATGCCAGCCACACAAACAAACCTTATAAAGCTATGAAAGAAATAGAGGAAACCGAACTCAAATTCTCACGAAAGAAAACTCGGATTTTTCTCTCTGCTCTGTTTTTGTGCGCTTTTTTTATAATCCTTACTCTGGGCTGGATCGCTTATGCGCTCACCTTTAGCCTCAAGCAAATTGCAAATATTGGGATTAGCAGTAACACCAGCATTTCAATTTATAGCGTCGCTGATAGCCTTCAGCGCCAATCCAAGCTTGTCATACAGACAGCTTTGGTCACTGTAGACCAGTCACTGGAAAAAGAAAACACTCTCTCCCTGGCTGGATACGCTTTTGATTTGGGGAGCTCCAACCTCAGAATGATATCCTTGGGCAATAAAGTTCAGTATTACGTTCCCTTAAAAGAAATTACTGAAACCGATATACAGTGGGATAGCGAAAAGAAAACGCTTACAGTCAAAGTTCCCCCACCTGTTGCCGATACTGAAATGGTAGAAATCCAAACGGACCCACAGCAAATCCTGTTTTTAGGAGAAAGCAGCTGGTTTGACTGGGCGCGGGGTGGAGGAAAAACAGAACTGGCTCAGGAAGCTAAAGATAATTTGAGGAACTACGTCCTTCAGACTGCTCGCTCCCGCTACTACATGAGCTTGGCTGAAGAAAATGCACAACGAGAGCTGGAGCGCCTCTTGGGTACTATTCTCTACCCGATTGAACCTCAAACACGAATTGTTATTGAATTTAAACCACGAAGATAATAGCACACTCATATATATAAATCATTAAAAATATTTTAAATTTAAATATATCTCCATTATCCTGCTGCACATTGAGATAATTTAAAGTTTTTATTTTCGACATGAACAAAAAACGACTCGCTTTTAGTATAATTTTCTCTATTCTTTTTTTGTGTTTTGTTTTTATACAAGTTCCTTTTAAAGAAGTAATCCACGTTTTAGTTGATGCTAATCCTTTTTGGCTTATCGTTGCAATTACAGTTTTAGGTTTAACCATTACCCTAACTGGAATTCGTTGGAATCAGGTACTCCATGCTCTGCATCTGCGTCTCCCCTTTTATCAGGTTATTAGAGCCACCTGGTATGGCCATTTTTTTAATACAATCCTTTTGGGGCCAGCAGCAGGCGATGTTCTAAAGTCGACAATACTCGCCAAGGAACGAGACCTTTCTCTTGCCGAACTGCTTTCTGCCTCCTGGCTGGACAGGCTTTTGGCGGGGGTTGGAAGCTTGGTCTTTGGTCTGCTGGTGCTTGTCTTTACCCTAGCTACTAACCAGGAAATACCTCTGGAGTTGCCTAAAACAAACCCTGTGTTTTTTGTCTTAGGTGCATTTTTATTATTTTTATTATTTTTTATAATAAAAAAATCTAAGATTTTTGAAAAAATAAAAATACTAAAAAAGTTAAAAGATTCTTTTTTAATTGCCACAGGT
>LSQX01053467.1_pt1 | contig 53190 bp, 51 predicted proteins | sample 654561 | NCBI WGS metagenome assembly LSQX01 (sample SAMN04489861, study PRJNA283612) | anaerobic digester metagenome | isolation source: 4 biogas reactors fed with cattle manure at either 37C or 55C with and... | place: Denmark: Kongens Lyngby | collected 2014 | reverse complement strand
TCGCGCATACCGTGCTCCATGGCTGTCCGTGCAGCCTGCTCGGCAGCCATGGAGCACGGTATGCGCGAGGTAGAAGTCTACGTGAAAGGACCCGGTGCAGGACGCGAGGCAGCCATTCGCTCACTGCAGGCAGCGGGGCTGGAAGTAGTTTTGATCAAAGACGTGACCCCCATCCCGCACAACGGATGCCGGCCGCCGAAGCGCCGTCGGGTGTAGGTAATTGTTTCGGAGGTGTTTGAAGCTACATGGCAAGGTATACGGGCCCTGTATGCCGACTTTGCCGGCGTGAGGGCGAGAAGCTGTTCTTGAAGGGCGCCAAGTGCATGAGCGAGAAGTGCCCCTTCGAGAAGAGGCCGTATCCTCCTGGTCAGCACGGTCAAGGGCGAATGCGCAGGCCTTCCGAATACGGTCTGCACCTGCGCGAAAAGCAGAAGCTCCGTCGGATTTACGGGGTTTTGGAGCGTCAATTTGAGCGATACTATGAGAATGCGGCGCGTGCAAAAGGCGTAACGGGCGAGAACTTGCTCATCATGCTGGAGGCACGCCTGGACAACATCGTCTACCGCCTTGGCTGGGCTCCGAGTCGTGCGGCTGCCCGTCAGCTCGTCAGGCACGGTCATATCGCGGTTAACGGAAGAAAGGTCAGCATCCCGTCGTACGCGGTAAGGGCTGGCGACGAGATTGCGGTCCGCGAGAAGAGCCGGAACTTGCCCGGGCTCCGTGAGCAGGCCGAGGCTGCGAGCACTCAGGTTCCCGAGTGGCTCGAAATGAATCCAGAGACGTTAACGGGTCGTGTCATCGCACTACCACGGCGGGACCAGATAGACCTCAACATCCAGGAGCACCTCATTGTCGAGCACTATTCAAGATAATTTTGCGCTGCGTGCCGACCAACCGACCCGACAAGGAGGGTGTTGGCTTAGATGATCGAAATCGAAAAGCCCAGAATCGAGACCGTAGAGATGGACGGCGTATACGGCAAGTTCGTCGTAGAGCCCCTCGAGCGCGGTTACGGCATCACATTGGGGAACTCGCTGCGGCGGATTTTGCTGTCGTCCTTACCCGGCGCGGCGGTCACTTCGATCCGTATCGACGGTGTGCTCCATGAGTTTTCTACGATTCCGGGCGTTGCTGAGGATACCACCGACATCGTGCTCAACTTGAAGGAGCTTATCGTCAAAATGCACACCGATGAGGTCGTCGTTGGGCGCCTTTCGGTTGAGCGCGAGGGACCGGTAACGGCCGCTGACATCGAAGTTCCGGCGGACGTCGAGATCCTCAACCCTGATCTTCATATTGCCACCTTGGAGAAGGGCGCCAAGTTGGAGATGGAGCTCACCTTCAAGCGGGGACGGGGCTATGTGTCGGCCGAGCGGAACAAGACGCCTGATCAGCCGATCGGCGTGATTGCCATCGACTCGATCTTTACTCCGGTCAGGCGGGTCAACTACGAGATCGAGGATACGCGTGTCGGCCAGCAGACGGACTACGACCGTCTGATCCTGGAGGTAGTCACCGACGGCAGCATCGCGCCCGATGAAGCGGTCAGTCTGTCGGCGAAGATCCTGATCGAGCATTTGCGCCTTTTCGTCTCCTTGACCGATCTGCCGGAAGATGTGGAGATCATGGTGGAGAAGGAAGAGGAAGAGAAGGATCGCCTCCTGGAGATGACCATCGAGGAGCTCGACCTGTCCGTCCGCTCCTACAACTGCCTGAAGCGGGCTGGAATCAATACGGTCGCGGAACTGACACGCAAGACGGAAGAAGACATGATGAAAGTGCGGAATCTCGGCAAGAAGTCGTTGCAGGAAGTGAAGGAGAAGTTGGCCGCGCTCAACCTCTCCTTGCGCGAGTCGGACGACTGACGCTGGAAAGGGGGGCGCTTAGCAGTGAAGAAGTCACGTCTGGCAAGCACTCACGGGCACAGAAAGTCCTTGATCCGCAATCAAGTGGCTGCTCTGATCCTCAATGGGCGCATCCGGACCACCGAAACCCGCGCCAAAGCCATTCGGCCCGTAGCGGAAAAGCTGATCACCTTGGGCAAGCAAGGGGATCTGGCCGCGCGGCGCCAGGCGGCGGCGGTTTTGAACAATCCTGCCGCGGTAAAGCACCTTTTTGAAGAGGTGGCGCCGAAGTACGCCGAGAGGCAGGGCGGATACACGCGGATTTTGCGGGTCGGCGTGCGGCGCGGCGACGCGGCGCCGATTGCCCAGATTGAGCTGGTGTAGCCCTTCGTGAGGGCGTTCTACGATCTGTCGGGCGCAGGGGCAACTCTGCGCTTTCATTATCTACGGACGGAGCAGGGTGAATATGCCTCGTTTCTCGCCCCTCCTTTCCTTCGAGGATGTCACGGTCACCTATCCGGGGCCCCGCGGCGGTGAGCTGCGCGCTTTGGACGCACTGTCCTTGCGCGTGGAACCCGGAGAATGGGTCGCCGTGATGGGCGCGAACGGGTCGGGCAAATCGACGCTGGCGTACCTTGCCGTAGGCCTGGTCTCCCCGGCCTCGGGGCGGCTGCGGACACCGCCGCCTTTGCGCATCGGTTACTTGTCACAGCACCCTGAACATCACGTGGTAGGGCTGACGGTCGGCGACGACCTGCGTCTGGCCCTTGCGCCTCTCGGCTTATCCGAGGACGAGGTGGCCTTGCGCATTCGCCAATGGCTCAGCCGGGTAGACATGCTCCATGCCTTAGATTCGCCTACGAGCGCCCTCTCGGGCGGGGAGCTGCAGCGGATTGCGCTGGCCGGGGCGCTGGCTCGCCATCCCGACCTGCTGGTCCTGGACGAGCCAAATGCCTTCGCCGACCCCCTTTCCGCGCGTCTGACGGCATGCGTGGTCGGCGAGTACTTGCGTTCAGCCGGGGCGGGTTGCCTTTGGATCACACACAGTCCTGAAGAGGCGGCGCAGGCCGACCGAGTGGTAGTGCTCGGGAAAGGACGGCTTGTCTTCGACGGCCCGCCGCGCCGCCTGTGGGAACTCGGCGACCGGCTCGACGAGTGGGGCATCGGACGGCCGCAGGCGACGCCGCAAGGGGTACCCGGTGCCTGGCGACTGCGGCGGCAGCGGGGCGGCAATACGCCGGCAGTATTGCGCATGGAGGCGTTGGCTTTTCGCTATCCGGCCAGTGCCCGGCCGGTCTTAACCGGTGTGGACTTGGCGGTTTACGAGGGAGAGGCCGTTGCCTTGGGCGGACGTTCGGGTGCCGGAAAAAGCACCTTACTCCAAGTGGCGGCGGGGCTCGAACCGCACGGCGGCGGTCGGCTTACGGTGCTGGGCACGCCCATTCCGCCCGCCGGCAGAGGCCGGAGAATGCGGGCGGCCCGGGCCAAGGCGGTGCGGGCGTTGCTGCCTGGCGTCGGACTGGCGATGCAGCAGCCGGAGGCCCAGCTCTTCGCGGCGACGGTGAAGGAGGAGCTTACCTTCGGTCTGCGTTGCCTCGGCATTCCGCAGGCAGAGTGGCGGGAGCGCATCGAAGGGGCCCTTGGGGCGGTCGGATTAGGGCCCGAGTTTCTTGATCGATCGCCGTTTGCCCTTTCAGGAGGGGAAAGGCGCAAAGTGGCCCTGGCCGCGTGCCTCGCACAGCGGCCGCGGCTGTACTTGCTCGACGAGCCGACAGCCGGTCTCGACCGGCCTTCCGCCGCCATAGTGGCCCGCCTACTGCGCGAGCTCGTAGAGAAGGACGGGGCTGGGGTATTGTTCACGACGCACGATCACGACCTGCTCTACGGGGCCGCATCCCGGGTAGTCCGGCTTGAAGACGGCAAGGTAACGACGCAACACGAGACCGCCGTCTGGAGCCTGGAAAGCGACGACGAAAGCGGCGAGGAGGTGCGAAGGGAAGCTCCTGCAGTTTCGGCCTCAGAGCGCAGCGAAGCCCCCGGAAACCGGACCGATGCGCGCTCTCTCGTCCTCGGCGCGTCTGTCCTTGCCCTCAGCGTCGTCTCGGTAACCCGTTGGTCGGGCCTTGCGGCGGCCGGGGCCGTTGTCCTCACCCTATTGGCCCTGACCAAGACGCCGTGGCGTACAGTCAAGGGAGCGTTCCTGGCCTTATTGCCGTTTATGCTGATCGCCGCCGTTTTCGGCGGCGGGGGAGTTGCCGCCGCGGGACCTAGGGGCCTGTTCGGAACGGGCGCCTTCGCTGGACTGCGGATGTTCTTGACGGTTGCCGCCTTGCTCTGGGTGGGCCGTGCGGCGGGCCTCAGCCGGATGATGGAAGCGTTTTCCGCGCTCTTGCGGCCTCTCGAGCGCGTCGGTCTGCCCCTCGGAACGCTTCTCGCGGGCACCCTTGTGGCCATGGCCATGTTTCCTAGGCTCACTGAGGAGGCAGCGCGCATCACGCGGGCCCAAACGATGCGGGGAGTGCAGTTTTTGCGCGGTGTCCGGGGAGTGTGGTCTCGCGTCGTCACGCTGGTCGTGCCCTTGAGCACCGCTGTACTCCGCAGAGCCGAGCGGCTCGGAGACGCTTTAGTCCTCCGAGGATACGCCGACGGCGCGCCATGGCGGCCGCGGACGGAGTCCTGGCATGTGCGGGACATCCTGGTCTTTGCGGCGCTTGTGTGCTCGGCCGTTGTCATTGTGCTGGCCAACCGCATTGGAGGGAGGGCTTCGTGACCCGCAACATCAAGTTGGTAGTGGAATACGACGGTACCGGCTACTGCGGCTTTCAAGATCAGGGCCGGCCTGACCGTCCGACCATACAAAGCGTGCTGCAAGAGGCACTCGCCCGGACTTGCCAAGAACCCGTGCAGGTGATCGGAGCAGGCCGCACCGACGCGGGGGTGCACGCCCGCGGCCAGGTGGTGAACTTTCACACCCGGTCGCGCATTCCGGTCGAGCGCTTTCCCGCTGCCGTCAATACGCAACTGCCGTGGGACATCAAAGTGCGCGAGGCCGCAGAAGTGCCTGGAGACTTTCATGCACGGTACTGGGCCTTGAGCAAGACGTACCGCTATACGTGGCTCGTGCGTGCGACACCGTCCCCCTTTTGGCACCGCTACGCACTGTTCGTGCCGCGTCCCGTCGACGTAGAGAAAATGCGCCGCGCGGCGCGGCACTTCGTCGGCGAGCACGACTTTGCTGCCTTCCGTTCAACCGGGGGAGGCAGCAAAAGCACCGTGCGCCGCATGTACAGAGCCGACGTCTGGCGTGAGAACGACCTTGTCCACTTCGAGATTGAGGGTTCGGGGTTTCTTTACAACATGGTGCGCATCATGGCGGGTACCCTCCTCGAAGTCGGCTTGGGCCGGCGCAGCGCCGAGTGCGTACCGAAGGCTTTGGCGTCCGGCCGGCGCGAGGAGTTGGGCAGCACCGCTCCGCCCCACGGATTGACGTTAATGGCGGTCGCCTATCCGGACGGCGGCGGGCTTGAAAACCCGGAGGAGTCGGCATCTACAGGTTGACAGCAAATGACGGAGTAGGTTAGAATGGTTGTTGGCAGTTCGCCGGACGTCCGTCCGGTTCTTTGTATTCATCCGCCTTCGGCGCACCTTTGAACGCTTTTGTCCACGACAGACAGGGGGAAACACGGTGAGGCAACGAACTTTCCAGGCGAAGAAGGAAGACCTGGACAAGAAGTGGTACGTGGTTGACGCGACAGGCAAGACCCTTGGACGCTTGGCCAGCCAGGTCGCAGCCATCCTGCGCGGAAAGCATAAGCCCACCTTTACGCCGCACGTTGACACCGGCGATTACGTCATTGTGATCAACGCAGACAAGGTCCGGCTCACTGGGCGCAAGCTGCAACAGAAGATGTATTACCGGCACTCCGGGTATGCGGGCGGGCTCCGGAGGACTACGGCGCAAGAGATGCTGGAGCGGCGGCCCGAGCGCCTAATCGAGCTTGCGGTATGGGGCATGCTCCCCCACAACCGGCTGGGGCGCAGGCAAATTCGTAAGCTGAAGGTGTACCGCGGAGACACCCATCCGCACGAGGCTCAGCAGCCCGAAGTGTTGGAGATCAACGCGTAATTTTAGGAGGAGGTTGGCTGCCCTTTGGCTACTGCAGCTCCAGAATACATGTACTGGGGAACCGGCCGCCGCAAGTGCTCCGTGGCACGGGTTCGGTTAGTCCCCGGCGACGGCAAGATCATCATCAACGGAAAGCCCATCAGTGAGTACTTGGGCCGTCCGATCCTCGAGATGCGGGTTCGCGCGCCGCTCAAGACGGCCGGCGTTGAGGACCGTTTCGACGTGCTGGTCAACGTGTACGGCGGCGGCTTGAGCGGACAAGCCGGCGCGATCCGGCACGGCATCGCGCGTGCGCTTGTGGAGGCCGATCCCGAGCTGCGGCCCGTACTGAAGAAGGCCGGCTATCTCACCCGCGATCCGCGTATGAAGGAGCGGAAGAAGTACGGTCTGAAGAAGGCCCGCCGGGCGCCTCAGTTCTCGAAGCGGTAACACGCCGCAGGGCGCGAGGCAAGATTACGGATACGACGGCAATGAGGGGCCATCCCTGCGTGGTATGCGGGGGCGGCCCCTTTTCGTGCCGGCCAGGCGCACCGGCGAGGCAGGCACGCGGCAGCGCTGTGCCAGGGGTGGTCCGTGCGCGCCACCCGGCAACGGCGCGAGCGACTGGAAATGCAGACAGGCAAAGAAAGGCCCCACGCCGCAGCGTGGGGCCCCGAAACAGCTTCTACTTCACGGGGAGTGTAATCTCGCCCACGAGTTCGCCCCGGTGGTATTGCTTCAGCGAGAGAGCCGAAACGGTAGGAAGACCCTTGAGCTCCTTCACGATGACCTCGGCGACCTTTTTCGTGTGCTCTTGCCATTCCTCGGCGGTTTCGGGCGTGACATTGGGCACACCGACGAACTGGCCCGTCACGTACATGACCCCGTCCTCAACCCTCGCTGTCTCATATACGTAGAAGAGGTCAGCCGTGGGTGCCGAGATCAGACGCTGCATCGGGCTGTCGGAAACCGTCCGGCGGTTTCCCTGTACGAACGAGACCACTAATAGCGCCAAGATCAGAATCAGCAAGGTTGCCCCGAACAAGGTAGCAAGCCTCTGTGCGGGCGTTTGACGACGTACTGCTCTAGCCATGTAGGATCCCCCTTATTCCGCTCACTCTCTGAAGAACATGATGCTTCTCTGCCAAAAGGCGCGAAACGAACTCGTGTTTCCTCCTGCTTTCGACCGCCGGGATCAATCGGCCCGTGCGGGCGTCTCAATGGTGCCAGAGAAGAGCCGGTAAAAGGCCGGCACCACAAAAAGGGTGAGTAGCGTTCCCGAGATCAACCCGCCCAGCGCTGCCAGGGCCAAGGGAACCTGAATTTCGGTGCCTTCTCCCCACCCGAGGGCGAGCGGAACCAGCCCCAGAATCGTTGTCAGCGCGGTCATCAAAATGGGCCGGAGCCGCACGCGGCACGCTTCGACGATCGCCTCTTCCAGGGGCAACGAACGCCGGAAGCGGCCGATCGTGTCGACCAGAACGATGCCGTTGTTCACCGCAATGCCGACGAGCAGGAGGAGTCCGAGGAAGGCCGGTACGTTCAGCTGCTGGCCGGTCAACCACAAGGCGAAGAAGCCTCCCGCCGCCGACAGGGGCACGGTAATCATGATGATGCCCGGATACCGCAAGGACTCGAACTGGGCTGCCATCACCATGTACACGAACAGCACCGCAAGCCCTAGCGCAAGAACCAACTCCTTAATTGATTCATCCAGCGTCCTATGAATTCCTGCCATTCGCACCTCGTAACCTGCTGGAAGATCCGTAGCAGCCACGATCTGCTCGGCCAGCCGCCGCGCCTTGCCGAGGTCAACGCCGTCGAGCTGGGCTTTCACCGTCGCGACCCGTTGTCGATCGAGGTGCCGAATGGTTCTCGGCGCATCGGTGATGACCGGGGCGTCCGCCGTGGTGATCGCTTCGAAGCGGGCCGCCTGCGGGATGCCTGTCGCGTCGCTTTGCAAATTCCACACCCGCAGCGACTGCAAGGCCTCCAGATTTTCGGTCTCGCTCGGACTGGGCTTGATGACTACCGGCACCGACCGCCCGTCGACGTGCAGCGTAGTCGCTTGAAGACCCGTCAGCGCCAGGCGGACCGTCAGGCCGACCTGCCCGGCCGGCAGCAACGCTCTTCCGGCCTGCACCCTATCTACTTCAAAAAAGAGCACTTGGTTCACATCTTCTGCGGTGGAAGTGACGTTGACGAAGCCGGGGGTCCGTCTCAGCTCTTCGGCGATGCGGCCCGCGACGGACTGGAGTACATCCCATTCCGGGCCGAGGATCTCCAGCGTCAGCCCGATCGCGAAATCATCGCCGAGTGCATCGACGGCCCGGTCGGCGCTGATCCGCACGGCGGCCTCCGGGGGCAGGGGCAGTTCGCTGCCGATGATCCGGGCCAGTTCATGGGACGAGCGAGAGCGCTCGCCGGGCGGGACAAGGAGCGCGTGAACCCGGGCCTGGTTGACCGGCATCTCCTGTACGATGCTGAGATAATCCGTGCCGCCTTGGTTTCCCACCTGCACCGACAGCAGAGCGACTTCGGGCAGGGCTTCCAGATAGGCTTCGACGTCGCGCACGACCTTGTCCGTGGTGTGCAGGGGCGTGCCCGGCGGGAGCTGAATGTCGATTGTCACGAGGCTGCCGTCCATCTCGGGCACGAAACCGACGTCGAGGAGCCTGGGGAGGAACACCAGGCTTATGGTGAAGGCGCCCGCGATCACGACCCCAAGCCAAGGACGACGGAGCACCTTCCGAATCGCCCGGGCGTAGTGGGGGGTCAACCGATCTGCGATCCCTTGATGGACGCCCTCCGCCGGCCGGGAAGTGGCTGCCCGCGCGGTGCTCCTCGGCCGATCGGGGAGGTAGGCCGCTAGCATCGGAACGACGGTGAGAGCAACGAGCAGCGACGCCGCCAGCGCGCAGACGACGGCCAGGGACAACTCCTTGAACAGATACCCGGCTAAACTGCGCATGAAGATAAGCGGGACGAATACGGCTACCGTCGTAAGCGTCGACGCGACGATCGCCGGCGCCATCTCGCTCGCCCCCTGGACGGCCGCCTCCTTAGGCGACAGGCCAAGGCCCCGCAAGCGGAAAATGTTCTCGAGCACGACGATCGCATTGTCGACGAGCATTCCTACGGCAATGGCCAGTCCGCCCAGGGTCATCAAGTTGAGGGTGTAACCGCCGAAATGAAGCAAGGTGACGGCGACGGTAAACGCCAGCGGGATCGCCACCGCGATGACGACGATATCGCGCCACGAACGCAGGAAAAGGGTGAGGACCAGGACGGCGAGGACGGCACCGACAAGGGCGCTCCAGGACAAATTGTCGATGGACTTGTTGATGAATTGCGCCTGGTCGGTGACGATCTCAAGGGTTAGATCGCCCGCAAGTTGCCCGGTCAAGGCAGCGACCGCCGCGAGGACCCCCCGGGAGACTTCGACGGTGTTCGCTTCGCTCTCTTTCAGCACGCGCAGGACAACGGCCGGCTCGCCGTTGACCCGCGTGTGCCCTTCCACGCGCCGCACTTCTTCGACGATCTGCGCCACATCGCCGAGGCGGATGACGTCGGGCGGAAGCAGCGCCGACAGGCCGAACGCGTCGCCTCCCGTCGCGGGCTGTTCGACGGAGATGACGAGGCTGCGCAGGTCGTCGATGCTTTCCAAGTTGGCACCGACGCGCAGCGGGAACCGGCGTACGTCACCCGCCTCAAGGCCCAGTTCTTCCGGACGTACCTCAAGTGTACCCGCGGGTACGACGGCGTTTTGGTATTGCAGCATCGCCTGGATATCCAGGGGATTGAGCCGCGCCCTTTCCCGGAGTGCCTGGGTGTCGTAGTAGACGCTGATCTGCGGGTACGCGCCGCCGGCTACACTGACTTGGGCGACGCCAGGAACGCGCTCGATGACCGGCACGATTTCCCTTTCTACGCGGCCCGTCAACGCAACAAGGTCCGTCTCGCCGGTCACCGCGATATTGAGAACGGGCACTTGGGACGGATCGAGCTTGACGACGATCGGGCGCTGGACATCGGATGGAAGCAGAAGGCTCGCCACGCTGAGCAGCGAGTTGATTTCCTCGAAGGCGTCGCCTAAGTCGGTGCCCCACTCGAAGGTGGCCATGACGAGCGACGCGTTCTCCATGCTCAGCGACTCAAGCTGCCGCAGTCCCGATACGGTCGATAAAGTGCGTTCAATAGGCAGCGTGACGTCGCTTTCGACGCTCTCGGCATCCGCATTCGGGTAAACGGTCACAACGGCCAGCGTAGGATACTCCAAATTGGGCAAAAGATCGATGCCGATGCGATCAAGGGAGATCAGGCCGATGACCAAGGCGGCGAGAACGCACATGGAGAGCGCGACGGGACGGTGCACGGACACACGTTGCAAACTCATCGGACGGGGGCGTACCTCCTCAAGCTGCAGGCCGACCTGACGGGCCCGTCCCACCTGTTATTCTTGTGCGCTGGACCTGTTTCCTGCCGGTGCTCCGAAGGCCCGTCCGTCCGAAGTGCTGTTCAGTCGTCGAGCGCGGCGAAAATGTCCGGTGCGCCGGGGCCTACGGCCTCTATCGTGGCCAAGGCTCCCTTGTCGACGGCCCGGCTGAGCGAGTGGTCGACGAGCGTGTAGGTTCCCGGAACGTCGACGGTGAACTCAACCCACGTGGCGCCGCCGGCGGGTACGAGCGTGGTCTGTACGTGGGTTGCGGGTTCTGCCGCGCCTTCCGGATGGAGCCGGTCGAATACTTCACCGATCAAGTGCAGCGACGACGGCAAGTTCGGCCCACCGACACCGAAGAAGATGCGCACCGTGTCGCCGACGTTGACCCGCATGGCGCGGTCTCCGGTGAGAGCTTGGAACTGGCCGTTGAACACGACGAAATTCGGTCGCTCATCCCACATCGCCGCCGGATCGTGCGCAGCGTGGCCTTGGGAACCGGGGCGCAGATCGGCGTAGACTTCGCCCTGCATCACGTAAAACTCGTGGTCGACGGGCACAAGTCCCTCGGGCGGCTCGACGACGATTAGCCCGTACATGCCCATGGCGATGTGGGTCGGGATGTGCGGCGTCGCGCAATGGTATACGTAGACGCCGGGATGCAGGGCCTTGAAGCGGAAAGCCTTCGTCTCGCCGGGGGCGACCTGTGTCACGGCGGCGCCGCCTCCGGGACCCGTGACGGCGTGCAGATCGATCGAATGGGGTTGGGTGCTCGACGCATCATTCGTAAGGTACAGCTCGACCGTATCGCCCTGGCGCACGCGCAGCAGGGGACCGGGCACGGTACCGTTGTACGTCCAGTAGGTGAAAGTGATGCCTTCCGCGAGCTGGCCTTCCACTTCCACGGTACGCAGGTCGAAACGAACGACCGTGGGCTCATCCCGTTCAATGGGGCCGGGCAGGTCCCGGGGATCGCGGGCGACGGGCTGCCCGGCGGTTCCGGCGGGCTCGGCCTCCCGGGCAGCCGTATCCTGGGTCACCACAATTTGGCCGACCATGCCGGCGAGGAAGTGGCCCGCGATGTCGCACAGAATATCGTACACGCCCTCCTCCGTCAGGGTGAGGGTCCAGCTGTCTCCCGGACCGAGCTGCGGCGAGCGGAACTTTTCAGGCCCTTTGCCGAGGGTGTCCGGCCGCGCGTGCACTACGTTGTGCAACATGGGGTCGCGATTGACGAAGCGAATGGTGGTGCCGCGGGGAACTTGTATGCGGCTCGGTTCGAATCGCATCATCGCCAGTTCTACTACGATTTCATCGCCCGCGGGCACTGCGGCCTGAGAACCGGTAGGCGCGCTGTGTGTGCCCGCTCCGCGGTCAAGCAGTCCGACGATTAGTATGAGGCCTGCTATGACCAAGGTGAGCCAAACGGTGTTGCGACCGAAACGTTCCATACAACGCACCTCCCGGGGCCCGCGAGCGATTGTTTCCTCCTGCTTCGTCTTCCCGTTCCAGCGTATCAAAGGCACGGCGCAGGATCAGTGACCGCCGGCGTAGGCAACGATGCGAATTCTCTCACCGCGCTGTGATCCGGATCACACACGCGCGTCCGCCCCGCGGCACCTGCCTACCGATGCCTGTCACAGTGGTTTCGGGCCCGTCGATCTGGTAGACTGGAAACATCCCGCACCGGTACAGGAGGGCCCCATGGAGCGTGCACAGTACGTCTTGCGCCGCATTCCCTTTTTCTCCGGGCTGTCGGACGAGCAGAGAAGACTTCTCGAGCCCGTCGTCGTCACGGCGCGCTACCGCAAGGGACAAATCCTCTTCGTGGAAGGCGAGCCGAGCCGGGCGCTGTTTTTCATCTACACGGGCAGGGTGAAAGTGTATCGGTTGGCCGCCGACGGGCGGGAGCAGATTTTACACCTCCTCGGAGACGGCGAACCCGTAGCCGTCGTTCCGTTCCTCGACGGCGGTCCGTACCCGGCGAACGCCGAGGTGTTGGAAGATTCCGAACTCGCTCAAATCCAGTTTTCCGACTTCGAGCGCATCGCCCTGGCGAATCCCGACATCCTCATGCGCATGCTGCGACTCTTGGCCCAACGGATGCGCGAGTCGCAGGAGGAGATTACGCGGATGTCGCTGCAGAACGTGGCGGCCCGCTTGGCCCGCCGCATCCTCGATCTGTGCGAGCGCCACGGCCGGGCCACCGAGGAGGGCATCGAGGTCGATTTGTCGTTGACGCGGCAAGAGCTGGGCAGTTGGATCGGGGCCTCACGCGAGACGGCCACCCGCCTTTTGCAGCAGTTTCAGCGGGAGGGAGTCTTGCGGATCGAGGGTTCCCGCATCATCGTGCTCAAGCCCCTCATCTTGCAATCGTGGAGTGAGGCGTAAGTGGGCATCCGGGTCACCCGCGACAATCTCGTCCCCCTGTTCGCATTAGGCCCTTACTTTGCGTTCGGGCTCCTAGCCTTTGCGGGGGTCGCGGTGCTCTTACCCTTCGCCGCCGTTCCGTACGAGTCGGGGCTGTACCGGCATCCGCTCATCCTGGGCGTGGTGCACGCGACGGTGCTCGGGTGGGGCGTCAGCGTAGCGCTCGGCTCGCTGCAGCAGATGGCTCCCGTCGTCTTCGGTACGGGGCTTTACAGTGAACACCTGGCCGCGGCCGGTGCCTACGGCTTCGGCATAGGAGTCGCCTGTCTGGTGTGGGGGATGGTGCGCTTTGCCCCGGTTCTCCTCGTGCTCGGCAGCCTTCTCGTGCTCCTGGCGGTCGGGACGGCCCTGGTCAATGTGGTCCGCACGATGGCTCCGGGCGGCAGTCCAGCGGCGTCGCGCATCCGGCCCTTCGTAAAGAGTGCCCTTTTCTACCTGGCCGTGACGGTGCTCCTCGGCGCCGCGCTCGCCGTCAACCTTGCTGCGAATTGGCTGGGATCCGGATGGCAAGCTGCCTTTGCCGCTCACACCGCGGCGGGGCTCGTGGGCTGGTTCGCCATGCTCGTTCTGGGCATCTCGTACCACCTTTTGCCCTTTTTCGGTCTGACGCCGAAGAAGTTCGCTCCCAACTTCGACCGGCCCGTCGTCGTGATGCTCCACGCGGGAATCGGGGCCTTAGCCTTCGGCGGCGGTGCGGGCCTTCCTTGGCTTGCGCAGGCGGGCCGCGTCGTGGTCGCGGCGTCGGTCCTTCTCTTTTTATGGGACACCCGGGCCGTTTTTGCCCCCAGGCCGACTGTCCGGATGCATCCGATGGTCACCTACGTGCGGCTGTCCCACCTGTATGGAGCTGCGGTCGCGGCGGGGGCTATCGCCTTTCCGTGGCTGGGCGCAAACGGCCGGTTCGTAGCGTGGTTGGGTCTGGCCGGTCTTTTCGGGTGGCTCAGCTGCGCCATTCTAGGATACCTTCACCGCATCCTGCCCTTTTTCGTCTGGCACAATAAATACTGGCACCGAACGGACGAGCCAGGCGTCCCCTCTTTTCGTCACATGGTGCACGAGGGCGCGGCCTGGCTCGGACTTGCGCTTTATAATGCCGGTTTGATCGGGCTCTTGGCGGTCGCGCCTTTCGGGTTCAACGTCACAGGGTATGCGGTGCTGATGAGCCTCGGCGCCCTGGTCGCCACCGGCAACTTGTTGCGGACTTTGATGCGCTGAGCGTTCTACTCCGGCCGGAAAAACGTGACCTTCCAGTCCCCGTCGTCGCTTTCCTCTGTGCGGTGAGAAAAGCCCTTCGCGCCCAGCACTTTATACAAAGGGCGGGGTTCGAGCGAACAGAGGAGAATGAGCTCCTGACCGGGCGCCAGAGCGTCGACGGCTGCCATGATCTTGTGAAAGGGCTCGCGTCCTCGGCGCAGATCTTCCCGCACATCCAATACAATGGGCTCTGTCATTCTTATCACCTCCAAGAACGTTGATTCAGGAGACGTTCGATCGGGGTGACCGCTTTGCACTTCCGCTCCGACCTCACAGCATGTTCAGGAAGCGGCGGCCTTCGTCTGTGATGAACTCCGGTGTCCAGCGCGGTTCAAAGGTCAGCTCGACGTCGACTTCCTCGATGCCGGGCAGCTGCTCCACGACTCGCTCGACGGCCTGCAGGATCGCCGAACCGACGGGGCAGCCCGGAGTCGTGAGCGTCATCGTGATGTGCACTTTTCCCGGGGCGGACTCTTTAATGCTGTAAATCAGCCCCAAGTCGACGATGTTCAAATGCAGCTCGGGATCGACGACGCTGCGCAGCGCCTCCCGCACGGTATCCAAACGCGCTTCCACATTTCCTTCCTCCTAGTCCGGTAATGCGAGTACGTTCATGCCACCCAGCCTCGATACGTGAAGACCGGTCTCAGCGCGCCGACCAGACTCCGATCAGCGTGCCGGCCAGGACGACCACGCCGAGGAGAAACAATGCGGCCGCCCATGTGGCAGCGACCGGGTGTCCCGCGGCGAAAGCGACGGCAAGGGTAAGAAGACCTGCGTGGTAGCCGATTCCTCCCAACCCGACGGCTCGTTCGTCGATCAACTGGGCTATGGTAGGCGTATCCCGCTCACCCACGCGGCCGGCAAACAGATCGAGCCAGACGAGCATGGGCACGATTTTGGACAGCATGCCAAGGATCACGCTCCCCACCCAGCCGCAGGCGAAGAGCAGGCCGGCGACGACGACCCACCGGTCTGCGGACAGGCCGTCTATGGGCAGGGCCCGGGCCAGGAGCAGGGCGGACAGAGCAGCCGCAAGGATCAAGTACAACACGGCGACCAGGCTTTGCTTCATTCCCGCCCCGATGCGCCGGCGGATGCGTCGTTTGACCATCCCGCGCACATCCCAAGCGTACACGGCACATGTCACACCTACCACGGTCAGCCCTGCCGCGGCGCCGGCCGTCCAGCTGCCTGCGGCCGAGAGCAGGGCAAGCAGAAGGCCTATGTTGAACGAGGCGCAGACGCGCCGCACATGGAGATCACCGGCGCCGGTCGTAGTAATGAACATAGGAATGAGCTTGTAGGACACCCCGATGATAATCTGCGTGAACCAGCCGAGGCCTCCCAGTATGAGGTGGAAGGGCAGCCCGTGCCAAAACAGCCACGGCCACCAGAGGGTTTTGAGCTGCACGGCCGACGCGACACCCAGGAACACGGTCAAATTGACGTAGATGAGGGACGAGAAGATGAACGGAGCAGTCAAGTCGCTCCGCAGGCGCTCCCACAGGGTCGGAACGTAAGGCAGCGTAAAGAGCGCCGTACCCAAGGTGATGAGGGTTCCGCCGGCCGCGATCAGATAGGGCTGCCACGCGGCAAAGCCCGCGAGCTGCAGCAGGAGTCCGGGAACAAACAGGGCATAAGCCGTGCGGCTGTAGCGTTCCGAGGTGACCTTGCGCCCTGTGATGACCGGTACCATTTGCTCGAGGGCCCCGAAGGTGATGAGCGTGCCGAAGCCCAGAACCAGCATGTGGGTGACCACGAGCGTCACCGGGTTGTGGCGGGGCGAGGCCATGAGCGCTCCAGGGTGCAGAGCGATTACCGCGGCCGCGCCGATGAGAAAAAGCAGGCCCGTCTGGATGTACAGGGACGGCACCGCCGGCCGGGGTCTGCTTTCTACGTCCAGTCCGGGCAAGTTCACGGTCTTGTCTCCCCGCCATGAGGTTTGCGGATGGCAATGAGGCAAGAACCGTCCTCCTGCAGCTCGGCCCGGTACACGTAACCCATCTCGTCGAGCCGTGGATAGAGAAACATGGGCTCACGATCGTTGTGGGCCAAAATGTACTCGCCGTCCCCTAAATGTTTCAGGGCGGTCAAGATGCGCACCATCGGCTCCGGGGGCTCAAGTCCGCGGTTGTCGAGCTCGATGCGCCGGGTCAACTCGGGCCAAGGATGCATCGGCCATTCCTCCCTCGGGACAGTTTTTTCCGTGTGCGGTCTGCGGGAACGTCGTGCACTTTCATTGTGGCACGCTCCGGAAGGCGGTGCAGCCGGTTGGACCACAAAGTAATGTGCGATACATCACAGCCGGACCGCCGCTTGCAACGGGGAGGGGAGCAAGTCCGCGGACATCGCCGCATAAGGATGAGGCAGTACGGCGTTGGAAGGGGCAGATGCGCATGATCTCTCTTGCGGGGCAGGTCGGTCTGATCACGGGCGCGAGCAGGGGCATCGGACGCGGGGTGGCCCGGTGCCTCGCGCGCCATGGCATGGCCGTGGCCGTAAACTACTCCCGTTCTCGCAAGGAAGCCGAGGACGTGGTCGAGGAGATTCGGTCGTGGGGCGGAAAGGCGATGGCGGTACAGGCCGACGTCTCGGTGCGGAGCGAGGTCGAAGGGATGGTCGCCCGGGTGGAGAGTGCCTTCGGTCGCATCGACTTTCTGATGAATAACGCGGGGATAGCGGTCGACGTGCCTCTTGCCGAAATGAGCGATGAAGCGTGGGACCGGGTGATCGACGTCAACTTGCGGGGCACCTTCCTCTGTTCGCAAGTCGTGGCCCGGGGGATGATGGCCAGAAGGCGGGGCAAGATCGTCAACGTGTCGGCGGCTTCGGCCTTGCGGGGAAGGATGAAGGGCGCGAACTACTGCGCTGCGAAGGCCGGCGTCTTGGCGCTGACGAAGTGCCTCGCTTTGGAGTTGGCCCCTTACGTGCAGGTCAACGCGCTCCTCCCCGGGTTCACGCTGACTCAGGATGTGATCGAACGGTTCGGCTTGCACGATCTCGAGGCGCGGCGGCGTCTCGTGGAAAGCATCCCGTTGGGGCGGCTTGCCGACGTGGAGGACATCGCAAAGGGAGTGCTGTTCCTGGCTTCGGACTTGTCGGACCATATGACGGGGCAGATGCTTTGCATCAACGGCGGTTCGTACATGGGCTGAAGGGTCAGGTCGGTGAACGGAAGGCCGCGATGCGTCGCGCGATGACGCTGACGCCCCTGCCGCGCCATTCTACGGGACCTTCGACCCAAAGGAGCGGCGCGTGGTAGATGAGCCGGCCGTACTTTTGGTAAATGTTTTCGAAAGCTGTGACGTCGACTTGTCCGAACTCGTCTTCCAGAGAAAAGTAGACGACGGTCCGTCCGCTTTTCGTCGGCGGTTTGTGGGGGCGGATCACAAGCCCTGCGATCTTCGCCCACTTCCCGCGGGGGCGCCTGCGTATGCTGCGAGTGTCGTCCGCGCCGCAGGCGAGAAGGTGCTTGCGAAAATGGCTCATGAAGTGCTCTCCCGGGTTGAAGCCGAGGGCCGCGTACTCGTATACATGGCGCTCGTAGGGCGGGAAGTCGTCGATCGGCGTGCCGGAGTCTTCCCTGACCTGCAGACCCACCTGGACCAGGCTGCTTTGCACGGGACGGCCGGGGCCTTGCTGCCTTCTGGCACCTTGGGGAGCGTACCAGCCCAGGTAAGCCTGTACTTGCCAGAGGAGTGCCCGTCGGTTGGGCGAGAAGGTGTCGAAGCAACCGCCCAAGATGAGCTGTTCCAAGGTGTCTTTAGGGATGCGGACGCGGCTTAGGAAGTTCGGTAAAGACGTGTAGGGGCCGCCCCGCCGGCGTTCCGCCAAAATTTGCTCCAAGACGGCTGATTCCATGGTACGGACGAACTTGAGGCCGATGCGGATCTTGCCGTCGGCTGCGGTGCATACGTCTTCACTCGCGTTGATGTCGGGCGGTAAAATGGTGACCCCGCGCCTTCTGGCCGCAAGGCAAATGGTGTTGGGAGGGTAAAAACCCATGGGGTAGTGGTTCAAAATAGCCGCGTAGAAGTGCTCGGGGTAATGGCGTATAAGATAAGCCGTTTTGTAAGCCGTGTCGGCGAAGGCGGCCGCGTGGGCTTCGCAGAAACCGTACCCGGCGTACCCGCGGATGTACGAGAAGATCGTCTCGGCGGTTTGACGGTCGATGCCACGGCCCATGGCGCGGGCGATGAAGTGTTCGCCGATGCGCTCCATTTCCCGTTCTGAGCGATAGTGTGTCATTGTCTTGCGCAATTTGTCGGCTTCGCCTGCCGTAAACCCCGCGATAACGGTAGCGATTTCGATCACCTGCTCCTGGTACAACACCACGCCGTACGTTTTTTCGAGGATCGGGCGCAGGGCCGGATGCAAGTAGGTGACGGGTTCCAAGCCGCTGCGGCGGGCCAGGAACGGCTCGACCATCTGGCCTTGGATGGGGCCAGGACGTATGAGCGCGACGCTGGCGACGAGATCTTCCATCTTATTGGCTTCCAAGCGTGTCTGCAGGCCCCTTTGGGCTGGGCTTTCGAGCTGGAAGACGCCGATCGTTTCGCCCGCGCGGAGCATCTCGTAAGTGGCTTCGTCACCTTGCGGAATGTTTTCGGGATCGACGGCGGGCCGGCCGTGGCGCGCATTTTGTCTGTTGATGGTGACCACCGCGTCTTCGAGCGCAGAGAGGGTGCGCAGGGAGAGCAAATCGATCTTGATAAGGCCCAGCGCTTCGATGTCATCCTTGTCGAACTGGATGATGGCAGCGCCTTTGGCCGACGTCTGGACGGGCGAGAGCGTGGTAATAGGATCTTTGCTGATCACAAGTCCCCCTAGGTGAGTGCCGATGTGCCGGGGGAAACCCGCCACCTGCTCGCAAAAGGCAAAGAGCGTTTCGTAGCGTTCAAAGGGCAGGCCGCTGTCGCGCAGCTCGGGAACGCGCGAAATGGCCTTGCGCACGCCGTCGGCGGGGATGTGGGGTACGGATTTGGCCAGCGCATCGAGTTCATCCGGGGAAAAACCCATGGCTTTGCCCAGGTCGCGCAAAGCAGAGCGGGCGCGATAGGTGCTGAACGTGCAGACCGAGGCGACGTGCTCGGCACCGTAGCGCCGGAAGACGTAATCGGCGATCTCGTCGCGGTAGCGGGCGTCGAAGTCGACGTCGATGTCGGGCATCTGGGAGCGTTCCAGGCTAAGAAAGCGTTCGAAAAGCAAGCCGCGCTCTATGGCGTCGACATTGGTGATGTGCAGGGCGTAGGCGACGGCGGAATCGGCCGCCGAACCGCGCCCTGCGTGGCGGATGCCGCGCCGGCGGGCGTAGCGCACGAGATCCCATACGATAAGAAAATACGATTCAACGCCGAGCTTGGTAATAATATGCAGCTCGTGCTCGAGGCGTTCGCGAATGACCCGTGTGATGCGGCCGTAGCGCTTTTCAGCTCCTTGGTACGTGAGGTAGCGCAAGTACTCGGCGGGCGTGTGGCCGGACGGTACCGGGAATTCGGGAAGTTGGGGTTGACCGTTCGGAAACGCATCGGCGCACATTTCCGCGATGCGAAAGGCGTTTTTTATTGCCTGCGGATAAGCGGCCAACCGCTGTTCCAGGACGCGGCGCGGCTGCAGGTAGTTTTCCGCGTTCAGTCGCCTTTCGGGATGGACGTCCGATAGGGTGGTCCCGGTCCGGACGCATGTGAGCAGATCGTGCAGGTAAAAGTCGTCCTTTGTAGCGTAATGCACGTCGGCGGTGGCGACGATCGGAATGCGCAAATGTTCGGCCAGATCATTCAAGCGCCGGTTAAGATATTCGGCGCGGGGCAGCGCGCTCGCGTCCATTTCAAGGGCGAAGTTGCTCTTGCCAAAGACGGAAAGGAGCTGTTCGGCCGCGGCCAAAGCTTCCTTATCCCGGCCTTCCAGAATGCTGAAGGGAATTTTGCCGCGCCGGCAACCCGAAAGGGCGAAAAGACCTGCGTGATACCGGCGGAGCACCGAGTAGGGCAGGCGCGGGTCCTCACGGCCTCCGTGGGCGTAGGCGGCGGTAAGGAGGCGGCACAAGTTGGCGTATCCGGCCGGTTCTTTGGCCAGGAGGACGAGGTGGTAGCCGTCTTCGAGAGTGACTTCGGCTCCGGCGACGGGCGTGATGCCCGCCACGCGGGCGGCCGCGGCAAAGCGGGCCATTCCCGAGACGCTGTTGTGATCGGTGAGGGCGAGCACCTTCGCTCCTTGTTCTTGTGCCGTTTGAATAAGCCGTTCGATACTGCTGGCACCGTCAAGAAACGAGAAAGGTGAGTGGACGTGCAAGTGGGGAAACACGGGGTTCCTCCTTCCATCCGGCAGAACAGGAAAAGAAACGCAGTACACAGGCTTGTTCAAGACGTACCGTGCCAGAGCGCCCGCATTTGCTCGCGCCTTGGCCTTTTGAGCGTTCCTGCACACTGGATGGCTTGTGCTCCGAAGCGTTTCCGGACCCCGGCTAACACCTTGTCTACCCGCGCGGCGGACGGCGGCATGAGGCTGCTTATAAAACTAGTTTGTTTGCTTTCGGGCAGGCTGAGGTCGCCTGCAATAAGGTGTAGCCGGTAAAGGCGATCGTCTAGGGGTATTTTTCGAAAGAGGCGTTCAACGTGCGGCGCCAGGCCCTCGGAAGTGCAAGAGGGAACGTCCAGTCTACCTGCCTGCCCTACGACACCGGCGGGAGACTCGACACGCAGCAAAAGAGAGGAACAAGCCAAGCCGAGTGTATGCAGTTGCCCAGCGAGCTTGTGCGTCAGACTGCGCAATACGTGGTCGAAGACGACCATGTCGTAAGCGGTTTGCTCAGGCGGAAAATCCCAATATACTTCGACGGTGCGCGGCGGGTAGAGGGGCTGTACCGGCGAGTCGTCGCGACCGTTTGCCAGCGCGAACAGGGTTTGCCCCGTTGCGGCGCCGAAAGTCTGCACGAGCCACGGAAGCGGCACGCGACGCAATTCGCCGATTTTCGTTATTCCCAAAGCGACGAGGCGCTCGCGCACATGCCGATCGATGCACCAGAGGCAGCGCACCGAAAGGGAAGCGAGAAGTGCCTCTGCCTGTGAGGGAGCGGTTTCTGTATAGACAGCAAGCCCACTTTGGTGGACATGGAGCGACGGCGGCAGCGCATTCTCGAGGGCGAGCAGCGATACCGTGCGCGCGATGAACTTGTTCGGCGCCAGTGAAAGGATGAAAGTGCCGAACTCACCTTCTTTCTGCAGAGCGTTCAGCGCGCAGAGGAGGTTTTCGACCCGGCAGGCGTCCGTCAGATCTACAAAGGCTTCGTACGGATGACAAGGTTCGACGTAAGGCGATTGCGCCGCGCATTGCAAAAGGATGTCGTTCCAGAGGGAAGCGGCGGTCGTCGTTTGCTTTGGCTGCCAGACAAGATGGAGAATGCGGGTCTGCATGGCGAACACCTGTTCCCGAACAGAGGTTTGCAATCCATATTATACCGCACAGGCGTTCGGGATCAAGGGGAGAGGAGCTTGAAAAAACTGGCATACGCGCGCGGCACGTGTGGAAGGGAGAGAAACCTCCCTGGGACACGTCATTTGGTACGAGGAGAAAAGGGCCGAAAGTACTATGGAGCGAACGTCTTTTGTCCTATAGAATAGACGCAACCACCGTCCTGCGGGCGAGCCGGTGGGAAAAGGGCATGAACCTGCAGGGACGTCACATATAAGTGAGTTAAAGGCTAACCTGTTTGTGCACCGGAACCACGGTTTTCACGATCCCGGGGTGACGATCATGAAAGCCAAACGCGAAGCGGTACGACGATTCAGCCGTTTGCCACATAAACATCCCATGAGCAAGTTCCTGTTGCAGTTCTTGCTGGAGGAACCGGATCTTTTGCGCCGCCTTACTTTCGTGCGCAATCGCGATTTTCTCCCCGACACCATGCTCATCTCCGAGCTCGGAAGTCCGCGCACGGGGTTTGAACTAGAGCTCGGAGCGCACCAGTGCGAAGAGGTGACCATCGTCAACGGACGGCTCATCCGCCACACCCGGCGCGACCGGACGGTTTGCATCAGCGAGCCGTTGGAGGCCATCCGGACTTTGCGTGAGTTTAAGGGAAGGTTGTATGTCGTCTTTTCCTTCGCGGGTCCCATACCCGACTGGTACGAGGAGGTCATCGAGCCCAATCCGGCCTTGCCCATGAGCACTTTGGGCCGCGAGTACCTCGAGTTTATGGTACGCGAGATCATTCAAGAGCAGATCGACCTGCTGCTCCTCAGCATATCGTTGCGCCAAGAAATCGAAAGCGCGCTTGCCCGACGCGATCCGCAGACTTTCCGCCGGGTCGTGCCGCTTTACAAAGAGGTCTCCTCCAGGTGCCTGTGGCGCTTCTGAGCGACTCCCGCCCGCGGCCGGTCATACCATCTCTTGCAGGGATTGGCCCGGTCTTTAAAGAATTGGAAAGCATTCGGGAGGTCATCAGGGAAGCCATTTCAGTCCACTTGGTTTCAGGAGGCGGCACAAGTGAGCCTCTCACCGCACCGATCGCCGATAGCCGGCCGTGCGCCCGCGGAAAAGTCCGTCATCCGCGAGCTGGGGGAAACGTTTCTTACGGCGGCCGCGCTCGCGATAGTCATCCTTTTGTTCGTTGCACGTGCATTCACCGTCGACGGCCCTTCCATGCAGCCGACGCTGCAGTCCGGTGAACGGCTGCTCATCGACAAGGTCAGCTACTACTTTCGCGAGCCGACCTACGGTGACATCATCGTGTTCCGCTATCCGGCGGACCCGAGCCAGTATTATATCAAGCGCGTCGTCGGCCTTCCGGGCGATGTAATTGCCATCGCCCAGGGCATGCTATTCGTAAACGGCCAGCCGATCGTGGAGGACTACATCAATGGGCCCACCTTCGGCAAGTTCGGGCCCTATACAGTGCCGGAAGGACACTACTTCGTCCTCGGCGACAACCGCAACAACTCTGAAGACAGCCGCAGCCCGAGGGTGGGACCCATTCCGCGGGAGCTCATTGTAGGACGTGCCGCCGTCCGGTACTGGCCGCTGCCCCGGACCGGCTTCATCGACTCGGACGGAGTGGCTTGGGCCTCGCCGTAGTTTCCATATGAATGTGAAAGCGCCCCGGCAGGTCCACCGTCGGAGCTGCGGGGCGCGCTAATCGTCTTCGCCACTGTCAAGAAGGTCGACGTCGTCAAAGACGAATTCGAATGAGACGACCAGTCGTCCTTGAACGAGCTTCACGTTCTGACGGACCTGGTCGGGTGCTTCGGGGAACGAGATGTTAAATGTGAACGGTTCCAGCCCCTCGAGCTCCTCGCCTTCTCCCTCGGACTCAGGGTCGAAACCGCCCTCGAAAAAGTCGTCCAACCTGTTGAAGTGACTCAAATCTCTTAGCCCCTCTCGGATGTCTTGCTAAACACGGCGCATTATATCAATACCCAAGGGACGTGTCAACGTACCGGCACGGCTTGGACCGAGTCAAGGGAACCGGTCCCAATCCCGCACCGGATGACAACGGCGGCCATCCTAGCTGCCGATCCGGGGCGGAAATCAGGTATCGCGTCCCCAGCAAACTTCACTCATACGCAGGGCTTCTTCCCCGGGCTGAAGTGTGCGAGAATAGAGCCTAGGGAGGAGAGACCTGGATGCAGCAATACCTCGACTTGGGCAGGCACATATTGGAAAACGGCGTACCGAAAGATGATCGGACAGGCACGGGAACCATCAGCGTCTTCGGGTACCAGATGCGCTTTGACTTGCAGAAGGGCTTCCCGCTTCTTACGACAAAACGGCTTCACGTGCGTTCGATCATTTACGAATTGCTTTGGTTCTTGCGCGGCGAGAGCAACATCGACTACCTGAGGCAAAACAACGTACGTATTTGGGATCCCTGGGCCGACGAAAACGGGGAGCTCGGCCGCATCTACGGAGTTCAGTGGCGCAGTTGGCGATACCTCGACGCGCAAGGAAGGCTGCGTACCGTCGACCAGATCAGCCGAGCCATTGACCTTCTGAAGACGAACCCGAACGACCGGGGCATCATTGTGAGTGCGTGGAATGCCGGCGAACTCGATCAAATGGCACTTCGTCCGTGCCATGCCCTCTTCCAGTTTTACGTGGCGGAAGGCAGGCTCTCATGTCAGCTTTACCAGCGTTCCGCCGACTATTTCATCGGCCTGCCTTTCAATATAGCTAGCTACTCCTTGCTCACCATGATGGTTGCTCAGGTAGTGGGCCTTGAGCCCGGCGAATTCGTACACACGCTAGGCGACGCCCATATCTACAATAACCATATCGAACAAGTGCGCCTGCAGCTGACGCGCGAGCCGCGGCCCCTTCCTCGCTTGCGCCTGAATCCGGCCGTCAAGTCGATCGACGGGTTCCGCTTTGAGGACATCGAGATCGAGGGCTACGATCCACACCCTCACATTAAAGGCGAGGTGAGCGTATGATCCGCCTGATCGTCGCCCGCAGCCGCAACGGCGTCATCGGCGCGGGCGGAGGCATTCCATGGCGGCTGCGGGATGATATGCGGTTCTTTCGCCGGACGACGCTAGGCAGCACGGTGATCATGGGCCGCAAGACCTTCGAATCGATCGGCGGGCCGTTGGCTGACCGGCGAAACATCGTCTTGACGCGCGATCCGTCCTTTCGAGCGGAAGGCGTGCTCGTGGCGCGCTCCCCGGCTGAAGCACTACAGATTTCCGGCGGCGACGCGTTCGTCATCGGCGGCGAGTCCGTTTACGAAGCGTTCATGCCCTTGGCCGAAGAAATTTTTATGACGGAAGTGGACGCACACGTGGACGGAGACACGCGCTTTCCAGAGCTGGTGGGCGAGTGGGACGTGGAGGAGATCGCCCGGTACGACAAGGGTCCGGAAAACGAATACCCCTTCAGGATACTGCACCTGACCCGGCGTAAGCAGCCGCCGGGAGCCGTCTGAACGAGCCTGCTCTCTGATTCCGTGTGCATTCCTCGTCCGTTAAAGAAATTTTTCGAAACTGAGCAGGAATCCGGGCCATTTGGTCGAACTTCATGACGCGTGATCCTTCTGCGCGCGAAGAGCGCACTCAATTGAATACGGAGAAGTCAAGGGCAAACCCGGTGAAAGCCGGGGACGCAAAGCCGTGAGTCTAAGGCCGCGCGCACGCGCAGCTATGACTGTCTGGTTGCCGCTCCGCATGAGGACGTAGTGCTCGTTCCTGGCATGCCCTTGCTTCGGCTTGGAACGAGCCTTTTGCTTAAAGGGGAGACTGTCGTGAATTTGGAGCGCATGCGAAGCTACAGTCTCTTCCTCGTGAAAACTCACGGAGGACTGCCGCTCGCGGCGCGCGACGTGTTAAGCCAACTTTACGAGCTGGTCAAGGCGAAGGGGCTTTATCGGGATCAAGTCCAAGTCCTGCTGCTGTCGGGCGTGAACTGGCTCAATATGAACGAGCCCGATCGTGCGCTCAAGCAGTTTGAGGAGGCCCTCTCGCTCATTGAAAAACACGGCGCCGCAGTAGGTAGGCACCGCAGCAAGATGGTGCTCTTCAATCTGGCGTTGGCCTACGACATGAAGGGCGTAGTGGATGAATCGCTCTATTACGCGCAGAAGGTATGGCAGGTGTTGGAGCAGGAGGGTGACGCGGAGTATCGCGGGGAAGTCGACCTGTTACTCGGCAAACTGTACATAGCCCGTGGCGAATGGGAACAAGCGTACCGGCACAATTACGCCGCACTGCAGCGTTGCCAGGCCATCGGCGATGCGAACGGCATCAGTCGAGCCTTGAATAACCTCGGCCTGATCTGTATCGAAACGGGCGACTACGACCAAGGTGAAAAGCTCTTGCAGCAGGCCCTGGCGATGAAGGAGCGGCTAAACGAGGTAGGGCGGTCGGTCTATACGTTGACGGAGCTGGGCCGGCTGTACTACCACCGGGGCGATCTGCCGGCGGCCATCAGGTATTGCCGGAATGCGCTGCAGACCTTGTGGGAAAACGTAGCTTTTATGGACAAGCGGGAGGTCGCCCGCCTGTGCCGGGTCTTCGGCTCCGTCGCCGCCCGTACCGGGGACAGGCAGGGGGCGATCGGGTATTTGCAACGGGCCAGCACGTACTACGGGCAGCTCAACCAGTGGCGGGAATGGGCGGCCGTTACCCGTGAACTCGACGACGTCATCCACGCGCGGCACGGAACTACGACGTCTCGGGTAGGCATCGAGTGGCAAGACCGTGAGATTCTGCGGAATCTGACGACGTTGCTCGGTCTGATGGACACTTTGGAAGGTCTCTATCCCGAGCTGCGGGGCAAGGCGGAACTCGTCACGAAATACGCCCTTATTCTAGCCGACGCTTACGGCCTGCCCGCTGCTTCCCGAGAGAGCCTCAGCCAAGCGGCCCGTCTGGCAAACGTCGGCGTCACGTTGGGCGGCGATTTTTTGGCCGGCGAGGCGAGAGGCGAGGGCGACGACGATCGCAGTCTGGTGTTGACGGAACGGGTGTTGCGGATGGTGGCGGTTTCGGATGAGTGTAGGCAGGCCATCCGTCACCAGCACGAGCGAGTGGACGGGAGGGGGTATCCGGACGGATTGGCCGGAGACGAGATCCCGGTCACGGCGAGGATTTTGGCGATTGCAGACGCGTACGTACGGCAAGCGACAATCGGTGAACCGGATGATCGGCTGCACCCACGCGCGATGGAGTACCTGGCGAAAGAAGCCGGTCGCAAGTTCGATCAGGGGCTGGTGGAGCTTTTCGCAGAGCTCCACAAAGCACCGGGACTTGGAGATCTGGAGCTTTAACTCACCAGCACAGGAGAAAGGGAGAGGAAAGCCGTGAAGACGAGAATCTTCGTTGCGACGATCGTGTTGTTGCTCGCTCTGTCGGTCGGTGCGGTTGCGGCTGACTTTTCGGCGGCCGACGTACAGGTTGTGGATGCTTTCGGCGGGGAAGCCGGCGCCGGCACGGTTCGCCCGTTGGGCGCCGAAGGTCCGGATCCGATCATTCCGCCTTGGGATGACTGGCTCTAAGAAGACCGAGACCCTTACGCGCTGTGGGTGCATGTACGAACACGGAGCGGCTAGCCGCTCCGTGTTTTCATGCGCGTGTGCGCTGGCCTTGGCCGGCGGCAATCGCCCAGTACCGTGCCTCGAGCGGCTTCGGAGAACGGGAGGAAATGCACCAATGGTAACGAATCTTGAGATGGAAGCCGATCAGATTGCGAGGAGGTCCGCACCATGAGAAAGGCCATCACTGTGCTATTGATCGCAATGTGTTTCGTTGGTTTGGGTGCCGTCGCCATGGCCGAAGAGGCGGCTCAACCTGCTACTGAAATGGCTCCCACGGTCTTGGCGGTCGACGTGCCGGGAACGGGCATCGTTTTCATGCGGGTCCGCGTGCCGGTCGGTGACATGACCATCTACGAATATCGAGAGCTCATTTGGCAGCGGCTTGCCGACGCGCTGCGCCCGGGCCTTGAAGCGGGTCAGCCCTTGGACGGCAGTGCCGTGCGTATCGTCGTTCCCGAGAAGGGCGATCCTCAAATTTACGTTGCCGACCACCTGATCGTAGAGGTTGACGAAAAGCACGCGGCATTGAACCAGTCGACCCAAATCGCGTTGGCCGAGGTTTGGGCGGCCAATCTGGCACTGGCTCTTGACCGCTGGGCCTGGATCAATCGCCCGCTGCGCTAAGGCCTTCGGCTGGATCGCCCGCTGTGCTGCCGCCGGCGTACGCACAGTACGGCCGCAGCGGGCATGACGCACAGTCCGGACGCCGTGCATGGCACATTCTGCGCCCGTGGTAGATGAGGCGGTGATGTGTAATCGTCCACTCCCGGCGCGGGATGCGGTTCATCAGCTCGCGTTCCACTTGTTCGGGGGTTTTTCCCGAGGCCAGGCCCAAGCGGCGTGAGACACGAAACACATGGGTGTCCACCGCGAGGGCGGGTATTCCAAATGCATTCGATAATATGACGTTGGCCGTCTTGCGTCCGACGCCCGGCAGGGCTTCCAGCGCCTCGCGTTCGGACGGAACACGGCCATCGTGCTCTTCTACGATGCGGCGCGCCGCCTCTACGATATGTCGCGCTTTGTTGCGGTAAAGCCCGAGTTCCTTGATCTCTTCGGCCAAGTCGTCCGGCCGGAGGGAGGCGAAGTCTTCCGGAGTGTTGTACTTGCGGAACAGGCGTTCCGTCACCATGTTGACCCGCGCATCGGTGCTTTGCGCGGAAAGGATCGTGGCTACGAGGAGTTCAAAGGGACTGGAATGATTCAACTCGCAGCGCGCGTCCGGATAGAGCGCGGCCAGCTCGTCTAAAATGGCCCGGACCCGTTCTTCAGAGCTTCGCTCGGTTGAGATAACGGGCTGATTCTGCTCCACGTCGAGCTCCTCCTTCTCTCAGCCCAGCATAGCATAGGGGGCAACAAAGACACAACCGGCGGGCCCCAAGACGACGGGAAAGGCGGTGCGATCAATGAAGTTGGCGATCCACTTTTCGCTCAGGGAGCCGGCCTCCCTGTCGGATGAAGAGCTGGTCGAGTTCGGTTTGCGTGGCGTCGAGGTGCCCGCTGGCCGGGCCGCAACCGGACTGCCCGCCGGGCTCAAGCCGTGTCTGTTCGACGCGCACGTCGTGTTGGGCGATGGGAACCGTGTCGACGTGGAGATGTGGGACGGCTGGTTCCGGGCGGCGCGGGCAAGGGGCGCGCAAGGCGTGGCCGCAGCCGTGCGGGTAGAGCCGGACACCGTCGACGAAGCCACCCGTGCCGTACTGCGACTCGGCGAACTCGCTTTCCAGCGCGGCACGCGGCTTCTGCTCACCGTCAGGACCGGAAACGATCCAGCGCTGCAGGCTTCTTATGTGCCGCTTATCTCTTGGTGCGAAAGGCTGGACGGCCGCGGCATCGGAATTGTTCTAGACGTAGAGGCAGCGGGCCTATTGGGTGACGATCCCAGGCAGCTTCTACGCGAGGCGCACGGGTACGTACAGCATGTACGGGTGCCCAGCCCCGCGTGGCGTTGTGCCGATGAAGCCATCGTGGCAGGTGTAATGCGGGAATTACACCGCGTCAGTTACATCGATTATGTGTCCCTGTACGGACAAAACGACCCGGATGTGCCCATGGCCGAAGCCATCGATGCCTTGCGGCAGGCCGCGGTGCGGGCCTGGGTGTGAGGCCGGGAGTGCGGGTGCGCTTGGCACCCGTGCCGCCGCGCCTAAGTCCACCGGATGAAAAGGAAGTTGAGCACGGCGAGCGTGCACAAGGCCACAGCGCCGACGAAGCGCACGACGGCCCGGTAGCGGAACTGGCGGTCCAAGCGGCCCTTTGTGCGAGCGCCGAGCCAACCTACCACCACTTCAGGGCGCACAAGCGCGAGGTAGATGAAATATAGGATGGCTACGTTAAGGAAGAGGAACATGATCCACGGTCCCATGGCACCACATCCCCGTCGATGATTCAAAGTTGCTGGTTCGCCCGGCGGGGCCGGTGTTCCTCTTTTTGCAGGAGGCGATGGAGCTGTCAGGTGACGAACGTTACACATCCGTGCGCCAAAGGGCGCGGGTTGAGGTAGAAATAAAAAAGAGCCGTTTCATCGGCGACATCGCGCCCGTACCCGATGAGTCGGCGGCGTTGGCGTTCATCGACGCCGTACGGGCCGAATTCCCGACGGCGACCCATCACTGCTACGCCTACATCACGGGCTATCCGGGGCGGGTCGTCCGCATGAACGACGACGGCGAGCCTTCCGGCACGGCGGGACGACCTATCTTGGAGGTAATCGAACGGGAGGGACTCACCAACACGGTCGTCGTCGTCACCCGTTACTTCGGCGGCACGTTGCTCGGGGCCGCGGGGCTCGTGCGCGCCTACGCGGGCACCGCGAGCCAGGCCGTTGCGGCCGCAGGTGTCGTCGAGTACGTGCTGCACGAACGCTGGCAGCTTCGATGCGACTACGCCCATTGGGGCAAGCTGGAGTTCTATTTACGGACGGAAGAGATCAAGGTCGGCGATCCCCGCTTCGGCACCGCGGTCGAGGTGGAGCTCGCAGTGCCGCGCCGGCAGGCTGCGGCACTGAGGCAGAGTATCGACGACCTGCTGAGCGGGACTGCCAAATGGCGGGAGATGTCCCCGGCCTTTCTTCCGGCTTAGCGGGGCAGGCGGAGCTCCATGCCGACCCGGATGCGGTTCGGATCGCGGATGTCGTTGAGGGCCGCGAGCGCTTGCACCGTCGTCTGGAACCGGACTGCAATTGCGCTCAAGGTGTCGCCCTCCTGAACGATGTATGTACGCGGCGCGGGCACTTGCAGACGCTGACCCACTTGTAAGACGGACGTGGTCAGCCGGTTGAGGGCGACGATTTCGTCCATCGTCGTATCGAAGCGCCGGGCAATCACCCACAAGGAGTCACCTGGCTGAACGACGTACTCCATCGTGCCAAACTGCGAGCGCAGCGCCGCCAGAGTGGCTGGTCCGACGATGCCATCGGGCTCCAGACCACTGGCCACCTGCAAAGACAAGACTGCCAGCTGAGTCTGGCGTCCGAAAAGCCCGTCGGCGACTACGTCGTAGCCGGCCCGGTTCAACTCGAGCTGCAGCTCGAAGACGTCGGCACCCCAAGAGCCGAGCGTCAGGATGCGGTCGCCCAAACGGTAGACGCGCCCTTCTTGCTCGGTTTCGGCGAAGGCCGTCTGGACAGCGGACAAGCAGACGATGAGCCCGACGAGCAGACCGAGGACGAGCCTGCGCCCGACCCGAAACTGCGCCATTTGCCTGTCCCTCCTTTCTCCGTCCGCGTCATATTCCACGCTGCGTCGGAATCTCCTCTCACCGCCCGTCGGCTCCCGTCACGTCACCCGGGGGCTGCAACCGGCGTATGAATAGAAAGAGCCGGGAGGTGCCCACCATGGTGAAAAAGTATTGCCGCGAGTGCTGCAAAGTCAGTTACAGCCTCAGCGCCGAGGGGCTTTGGATCTGTCCCCACTGTGCCGCCGATATTACCGATCAGCCCGTCGTCCGGCCCGCGCCTTGGGCCGTCGGGATCTTGCCGATCGCCAGCAGCCCTCCTACCGATTCCGCGCTGTTGAACTAGATTCCCTTTCGCGGCAGCGGAGGAGTTTCCCGCGTCCGGCCAGAACGTAAGGAGGTGGCGCAAGGCGTTCCCGCCGCCTGCGCCGGACATCATAGGGGATAGGAGCGAACGCCATGCGCACTGTGGAAGAGCTGGAGCGCATCATGACGGAACCTTCGCCGGAGCTCATCGACGATGTGGCCCGGCTGGACGGCGATATCATGTTGCTCGGCGTCGGGGGAAAGATGGGTCCGACCATGGCGAAGATGGCCCGGCGGGCCGTCGAGGCGGCAGGCGTGCAGAAACGGGTAATCGGTGTTTCCCGCTTTTCCGACGCCGCGCTCGTGCGGGAGCTCAACGACGCCGGCATCGAGACCATCGCCGCAGATCTCCTCGATGAAGACGAGCTGGCGGCCTTGCCCGAGGTGGCCAACATTATTTATCTTGCCGGACGTAAATTCGGCACCACAGGCCAGGAGCATTTGAGCTGGGCTATGAACACTTATCTGCCGGGTAGAGTGGCGGCCAAATTCCGCAGCTCGCGCATCGTGGCGTTTTCTACCGGTAACGTCTATCCACTCACTCCCGTGGCCTGGGGAGGGGCGACTGAATCGTCTCCCGTCGGCCCGGTCGGGGAATATGCCCAGTCCTGCCTCGGCCGGGAACGCATCTTCGAGTACTTCTCCCACCTGCACGGCACGCCGGTCCTTATATTTCGGCTGAACTACGCGATCGACATGCGCTACGGCGTCCTGAACGAGGTGGCACAGGCGGTTTGGGAAGGCCGCCCGATCGACCTGACGATGGGCCATGTGAACGTGATTTGGCAGGGCGACGCCAACGAGATTGCGCTGCGCTCCCTGCACCATTGCAGCACACCGCCCACCATCCTCAACGTGACGGGACCCGAGACCGTCTCCATACGCAAGCTGGCGTTGCGATTCGGCGAGCTGTTCGGAAAGGAGCCGGTTTTCCGCGGGGAGGAAAGCGCCACCGCGCTCTTGAGCGATGCAGCCAAGATGAACAGGATCTTCGGCTATCCGAAAGTCACCCTCGATCAGATGATTGAGTGGACGGCGGACTGGGTAGCGGCGGGGGGCGTCACCTACGACAAACCGACGCACTTTCAGGAGCGGGAGGGAAGGTTCTGACCGATGAGGAGTGAAGATTGGCTGTCCGTACTGCGGGAAGGATGCGTCATTCCCGCCCATCCGCTGGCACTGACGAAGGAACGGAAACTGGATGAGCGACGCCAGCGCGCCCTGACCCGTTACTACATCGCGGCCGGCGCAGGAGGCGTCGCGGTCGGCGTCCACACGACTCAGTTCGAGATTCGCCGTCCCGAGGTGAATCTGCTCGAACCGGTCCTGCGCATCGCTGCCGAGGTCATCGACGAAGCCCAGTTGGACAAGCCCTTCATCAAGATCGCAGGAGCCGTAGGCCCCACGGAACAGGCAGTACGCGAGGCGGAACTAGCCAGGGAACTCGGGTACCATGCGGTACTGCTCAGCAACGGCGGTTTAGGCCATCTGAGCAACGACGAACTCATTGAAAGGACGCGGCGTGTGGGCGAGGTGTTGCCCGTCGTTGGCTTCTACCTCCAGCCGTCAGTGGGGGGACGCGTCCTCGACTACGCGTTTTGGCGTGCATTGGCCGACCTGCCTTCCGTCGTGGCGATAAAAATTGCGCCTTTTAACCGTTACCAAACCTTTGATGTGGTACGCGCCGTCTGTGAGTCGGACCGCCGGGACGCCATCGCACTGTATACGGGCAACGACGACAACATCGTCGTCGACTTGCTGACTCGCTACCGCATCATGGTAGGGAACAAACCGGTCGAAAAGTCCATCGTGGGCGGGCTTCTAGGCCATTGGGCCGTGTGGACGCGCAGCGCCGTAGAGATCTTCGAAAAGGTCCGGGCCGTGAGGGAGAAAGGCGAAGGCATTCCTCACGAGATGCTGACTCTGGCCGCCCAGGTAACCGACATGAACGCAGCGATCTTTGACCCGCAAGGTGGGTTCCGCGGCTCTATAGCGGGCGTCCACGAGGTGCTGCGCCGGCAAGGTCTGCTCGAGGGAATCTGGTGCCTCAACCCGAACGAGACGCTCTCACCCGGCCAAGCCGAGGAGATCACCCGCGTCACGTCCGCCTATCCGCATCTCGTCGACGATGAGTTCGTGAGAGCCCATCTCGACGAGTGGCTGAAGTGACGCTATCTTGTACAAATGTGACGTAGATCACCGAACCGCCTCGCGGCCCGTTGCTACACTAGGCTCAGACAGGCGAGCGACCCTGTGAGAAAAAATTATCCCCCCCGGACTCCTGGTCGTTCGTCTAGCTCACCCCACGCGGCACTTAGGCCCCCACCCTAAGTGCCGTCCCCTCTTTATAGGCCTTTTCCCCGTATGAGAGGATTCCGTCTTCGTCACGAGTAAATGAGAAGCGAGAGCTCCTTCGTGCCATAAGTCTCTCGGCGATCGGGGTGTGCTGTTCGATGTGGGAGTGGCTTTGGGCGGGCGGCGCCTTGGTGCTCGTCGGCTGCGGCGTCGCATGGGTACGACGGCAGATGCGCTACCGCAGAGAGGAGGCCATTTTGCACCGGAAATACGGCGACCTGCCTATGTTCGAGGACTTTTTCAAGCGTTTGAGGGAGGAGCGCGGCAAAGGTAAGGGGCGAATCGGATGAGCGTCCGTCTTGTCTTGGGAAGGGCGGGTACGGGAAAGACGCATTATTGTCTGGAAGCGGTACGGGATGCCCAGCGTGGAGCGCCCTTCGGACCCCCGCTCATCTTGCTCGTTCCGGAACAGGCCACCTTCCAGATGGAACAGGGGCTCATCGCAGTCGGGGTGGAAGGTTCCGCCCGGGCCCGCATCCTCAGTTTCAAGCGCCTCGCCCACCTGATCTTCCAGGAAACCGGCGGCGCGTTGCGCCCGCGCCTAACCGACGTCGGCCGGACGATGCTTCTGCGAGCCTTGGTCCACCGGCGCCGGGGCGCATTGCAGCTGTATCACCAAGTCGTGCGGGAAGCGGGCTTTATCGAACGGCTCGGCCGTACTTTTTCCGAATTTCGAGCGCATGGGTACTCTCCGGACGACATCGAGCGCCAGGCGACCGCGGCCGGCGGTCCTCCTTCGCCGCTCTTGAGGAAGAAACTCCACGATTTGAGCCTCCTTTACCGTGACTACGTCGAGCACATCGCCGACAAGTACGCCGACCCCGATTCGGATTTAGGAGAGGCGGCCGAGGCACTTCTCCGCAGCGGGCTGCTTCGCGGGGCGGAGATTTGGATCGACGGCTTCGCCGGGTTCACTCCGCAGGAGTATAGGCTGCTCTACGCCCTGATCCAGGTGGCCAAACGCACGCACGTTTCCTTGTGCCTCGATCCGGATGAGTTTCTGCGCCTGCAGTCCGCTCCGGAAGAGGAGGTCGAGCGGTCCCTTTTTCGCCTGCCGCTCGAGACGGCCCGCGAGCTTTTGGCCATCGCGAAGCAGAGTGGGGTGCCGGTGGAAGAGCCCGTGGTGCTGCGACACGGGGCGGAGAGGCCATCGCGCTTTCGGCATCCCGCCTTACTGCATCTGGAGCAGAACTGGGAGGACGCCTCGGCACCGCCGTATCGGGAAGCGGCCGAATGCGTGCGGATCGAACGGGCCGATGACCGCACGGCCGAAGTGGAGTCGGTGGCCACCGAGATCCAGCGGCTTGTGCGCTTGGAAGGGTATCGCTACCAGGAAATTTCGGTCATCGTCCGATCCCTCGACACGTACGCCGCGCACATCGCCGCCGTCTTCACCCGGATGGGCATTCCGTATTTCATCGACAGCAGACGGGACATGCTTTTCCACCCGCTCGTGCATGCGCTAACGGCCGCGTTGGAAGCCGTGAGCACCGGCTGGCAGTCGGAGCCGATCATGCGGTTCCTAAAGACGGATTTCACGCCGCTCCCCCGTGCCCGCGTCGACTTGCTGGAAAACTACGTCCTGGAGCACGGCGTCACCGGGCGAGCCTGGGTCGATGAGCGGCCTTGGTCCTTCGGACGCAAACTGTGGAGGGACGAGGACGACGATGCCGCCTCCGCGCCGATGGACGGAGACGAGTGGACAATTGATGAAGACAGGCGCCTTGCGGTCAGGCCCCTCCAACAGCTCAGTGAACGTATCGGCCGTGGCAAGCGCTTTACCCCCCGCGAGGCAGCAGAGGCGTTATGGAACTTCTTAGTCGAGACCGAAGCGGAGCGGCGCATGGCGGGATGGATCGAAGAGGCGCGCGGACGGAACGACCCGGAACTCGCCTTGCTCCACGCTCAGGTTTGGAGCGCGACGGTGGGCCTACTCGATGAGATGGCCGCGGTCCTGCCGGAAGATCCCATTGATCTGGCCGAACTCACTGCGATGCTCGACGAAGCGTTCCGGAACCTGCGTCTCGGTCTGATTCCGCCGAAGCTCGACCAGGTATTGGTCGGCGCCGTCGACCGCTCGCGCCAGCCGGACGTGCGCGCCGTTTTTGTCTTGGGCCTGGTCGACCGGGAGTTCCCGGCGGTGCCCCAAGAAGATGCGTTGCTGACGGACGAGGAGCGGGAGCTGCTCGCCGCCTCCGGCCTCACCTTGGGCGATACAAGCCGTAGTCGCATGGACGTAGAGCAGTTCTACGGCTACATCGCCTTGACCAGGGCTTCCGAGCGGCTATATTTGAGCGCACCGCTATCGGACGGGCAGGGGAGAGCCCTTCTGCCTTCCGCGTTCTTGGCACGGGCGAAAAGGCTTTTGCCGCGCGCGAGGGAAGGCAGGGCTCGCCGCTTCGGCGGCTTCGATCTGGCGCGCATCGTGACGCCGCAGCAAGCGGCGGCCTTTGTCGTCACCGGGCTCCGCCTCGACCCGGACAACCCCACGGTGCTGGATGCGTACGAGTGGCTCGTCACCCATCCGGACTACGCTCCGCTCGTCCGCCCGACGTTGCGTTCGCTGGTTTACTCGAATGCAGTGGCTCCGTTGCTCCCGGAGCTTGCCGCGGCCCTATACGGTGAACCCCTTGTAACCAGTGTCTCGCGGCTGGAACGGTTCGCCGCCTGTCCTTTTCAGCATTTCGCCCGCTACGGGCTGCGACTTGAGGAGCGGGCCGTGCTGCGGCTCGATCCAGCGCGCATCGGCACCTTGACGCACGCCGTGCTGAAGGCGTACGTCGATTGGGTGCGGGAGCACGGTTTGGACTGGGAGACGATACGGGACGAAGAGGCTTATGCGGTCGTGGACCGGCTGACCGAAGCGGCAGCCCGGGAGCTCGTCGGCGAGGTGCTGCTCTCGTCGGGACGCCAGCGCTACCTCGTTGACCTGGCGCGCCGCACCGTGCGAACGGCCGTGCGTCTCTTAAACGAGCAGATGCGCGCAGGCGATTTTCGGCCGGTCGCCACGGAGCTCGCCTTCGGCCGTCCCCGCGACGAGGTGGCCGGCTGGCAGCTGCCCATCGCCGGAGGCGGGGCCGTGCAGCTGGTGGGCGTAATCGACCGGCTCGACACGTGGCGGCACGACGGCACCACTTACGTGCGGGTCGTCGACTACAAGGGTTACGAACGCGGGGTCGCGTTGGCCGATGTACTCGCCGGCCTCGAGTTACAGCTCATCGTCTACCTCGGTGTAGCGGCCGACCATCTCGGTGCTGCGCCGGCCGGTGCGTTCTACCAGCCCGTGCGGGATCCTTTCGTGCCGGTCGACTCCGATTTCGACCCCGATGCGGCATGGGCGCTCCGTAAGACGAAGTTGAAGGCCCGGGGTATCCTCAGCTCCGACGGCGAGGGAGAAGTCGCCTTGGCCATGGACCGGTCCGTAGTGCCGAGCAGTACGTCGAGTCTGTTCCCGTTCGGCCTGAACAAAGACGGCAGTTTCCGCGCGCGCTCCAGCGTGGTGTCCGGGGCATATCTCGAGCTCTTGATCGACTATGTGCGGGACTGCGCGAGCGAGCTTGCCGGGCGGATCCTACGGGGGGAACACGACGTCCGCCCCTTCCGCCGGAAAGACAACACCCGCGCCTGTAACCGTTGTCCGTACCACGCCGTATGCCGTTTTGACGTGCTCGTGGAAGGCAACGAGTACCGTTACATCGACCCCCTCGACGACAAGGAGGTTTGGAGCCGGCTGCGGGGAGACGCGACCGCTGTCCCGGCTTCTTGACGGGCCGGAGCGTTAAGACAGGAATCTGACGGAGGGTGCAGTGTTGGGTTTGCGCATCGATCACCGGAGGCCCACCGGGTCTTGGACGCAAGAGCAGTGGCACGCGATTCATACGAGAGGCTCCCACATTCTCGTAGCTGCCGCGGCCGGAGCGGGGAAAACGGCCGTACTCGTGGAGCGGATCATCCGGCGCATTCTCGACCCGGAGAATCCGTGCGACGTCGACCGGCTGCTGGTCGTCACCTTCACCGACGCCGCCGCGGCCGAGATGCGGCAGCGGATCGCCAGGGCTTTGGCCGAAGCGGCGGAGGATCCAACGCGTCCCGCGGAAGAACGGCAAAGGCTGAGGCGGCAAGTCTCTTTGATCGACCGGGCTCATATCCAAACCTTGCACGGCTTTTGCCTTTGGCTGGTGCGCCGCTACTTTTACTTGCTCGACGTTGACCCCCTCTTCCGAGTGCTCGACGGCGAGGAGGCCACCCTGCTGAAGTACGAGACGGTCGACCGCTTGCTCGAGCAGCAGTACGACGAGGCCGCGCCTGGCGGCGCGTTCTACGCCCTCGTGGATGCCTGCCGCGACGCCCGCGGCGATGCCGGCTTGAGAACCCTCCTTCTCGCATTGTACGACTATGCGGTCAGCCTGCCGGACCCGGACGGCTGGTTTGCCGCCGCCGAATCCATGTACCGGCTGGACGGCACGGCCACCGTGGACGACTTGCCGTGGGCGGAGACCGTCGCAGCGGCCGTAGCCAACGAAGTCGCGACGGCCGCCGCGTACCTGCAGCGGGCCTGTAGATTGGCCGAAGGCCTCGGCGCGCCAGCGGCAGCCCGGGCGCAGCTGCGTGAGGAAGCGGCCTTCGTGGCCGATATGGCGCTGAAGGCACGCACCGCCTCGTGGACCGAGTTGCACGCGCTGTTCAATCCCCCGCCATCGTTCAAAGTGTTGCGGTTCTCGGGTTACCGAGATGACGTGAACAAAGCCCGCATTCAAGACGCCCGCAACAAGGCGAAGAAGAAGCTGGGCGATACGGCCAAGCGCTTTTTCCGCCACCCGCCCGACGTAGAGCTTGAGCTGTTGCGGCAGAGCGGGCCCCACGTCACCGAGCTCATCCGGCTCGTGCAAGAATTCGGCCGTCTCTACTGGCAGGCGAAGCGGTCCCGTGGTGTGGTCGACTTTAGCGATCTGGAGCGGTTGGCATACCGAGTGCTGCAGACGCCCGCAGAGGAGACGGAGACGGAGGCGGTCTCACCGGCCGAAGAACTTAGGGCGCATTTCGTCGAGGTCCTGGTCGACGAGTACCAAGACATCAATCCGCTGCAAAACGCAATCTTGAAGCGCGTGTCGCGTCCTGCGGATGCCGACGAGCCGAATCTGTTCATGGTGGGCGACGTCAAGCAAAGCATCTACCGGTTCCGGTTGGCCGATCCGACCCTGTTCCTGGGCCATCTCGAGCGCTTCCAACCGTTCGCCGAGGCCGTCCGCCAGGACGCGGCCTGTTCACCGGCCGAGCGGCCGGGCGTCGTCATCGATTTGCGGGCCAACTTCCGCAGCCGGCGGCAGATCGTCGATGGCGTGAACTTCCTCTTCCGGCAAATCCTCACGCCCGGCGTGGGCGAACTGGCATACGACGAACGGGCTGAACTCGTCGCCCATGCCGCATACCCGCCGGCGGAGGAGACGGGCATCGAGTTGCACCTCGTGGAAAGGGATCCGACGCGCCTGCCCGCCGCGGAAGGGGAGTCACCCGAGCACGAGCGATCGGAGGACGGCGGCGCGGTCGACGAGCAGCGTGAGGACGAGTTCTCGGCCGAGCTACTCACGGCCCTGGAGCGGGAGGCAGCCTTGGTCGCCCGGTTGATCCGCGAGATGCTCGACCGGGGAGAATTGGTCTACGACCGGACAGAGGGGAGGATGCGTCCCGTACGCCCCCGGGACATCGTGGTCTTGCTGCGCTCGACGAAAGACCGGGCCAATCTGTTCGTCGAGGCCTTGCGGGCCAGGGAGATTCCGGCCTATGCCGAGCTTGGCACCGGTTTTTTCCGTGCCGTCGAGATCGAAACAATGCTTTCCGTACTCCGCATTATCGACAATCCCCGGCAAGACATTCCTCTTGCGGCCGTGCTCCGCGCGCCGTGGGTGGATCTGTCTACGGCCGAGCTGGCACGTCTGCGGGCGCTGCACCCGCGGGGCGATCTTTTCGCTGCCGTTTGTCACGGTGCCGAGACGCTGGACGATGATCTCGGACGCAAGCTGCGGGAGTTTTGCGCACGGCTGGAGTCATGGCGGACGGCGGCCCGCATCTCGCCGCTCGGCGACCTGCTGCAGCGTCTTTACAGCGAGACCGGCTATCCCGAATACGTTCAGGGCCTGCCCGGCGGGGCGCAGCGATTGGTGAATTTGCACGCCCTGCACGAGCGGGCGGCGCGCTTCGACGGCTTTACGCAGGGAGGCCTTACCCGGTTTCTGCGCTTCGTCGAGTCCTTGCAAGCCGAGGAGGGCGATCTGGGCGAGGCGCCGGTCCTCGGCGAAGGCGACGACGTGGTGCGCATCATGAGCATCCATAAGAGCAAAGGTCTCCAGTTTCCCGTCGTCATCGTCGCCGACTTGGGAAAGAGATTCAACATTTCGGACCGCGTCGGTACCGTGCTTTACGACGGGCATCTCGGCATTGCCCCGCAGTGGGCGGATCCCGAACTCGGACTGCGTGCCCCGACCGTGGCGCACCAGGCGGTAGCCGAGGCACGGCGCCGGGCTGCCGTGGCCGAGGAGCTGCGCGTGCTGTACGTGGCCCTGACCCGGGCCCAGGAGAAGCTCGTACTGGTAGGTTCGACGGCCGACATATGGGCGACGGCGGCGGGGTGGAGCCAGGCCGCCGAAGTGGACGGCTGGGCCTTGCCCGATGCGCTGCTGGCCCGGGCGAACACGTTTCTCGATTGGATCGGTCCCGCGGTCATGCGCCACCGCGACGGTGAACCGCTGCGGAAAGCGGCCGAGAAGGAAAGTGGGGTCCCCGTGCACGTCAAGGACCCGAACCCCTTCACGGATCCGTCTCGGTGGGCGGTACGGCTTTGGACCGTCGAGCAGACGGGCGGCCTGGCGGGCGAGGCCCGGGGGGCCGCGGAGACCCGGGGCGTCGACTGGCACCGGCTCGCCGCCGGCGAGCCCTTGGGCCGCACCATTGACTCCGGCATCGCGCAGGCGTTGGAGGCAGCCCTCGGGCGAGCGTACCCGTTCCGCGCCAGCACGAGAGCTCCGGCCAAGGTGAGCGTCACGCTCCTGGCCCGCGAGCTTCACGATGAAGGTGACGGCGCCGCACTGCCGGCGGAACCCGATGCGGAGCCGTTTCTGCCGGCCCTGCGAAGGCCACGCTTTGTCGAAGGAGAAAAGGAACCGGGCGGCGCGGAACACGGTACGGCTATGCACACGTTCCTCTACCATCTGGATCTCGGGCGGCCTTGGACGGTTGACGCCCTCAAAGCGGCAGCGGGTGCACTGGTGGCCCGGAGGCTCCTCACCAGGGCGCAGCGCGACGCTCTAGACTTAGAAGCAATCATGCATTTTCTCGAGACCGACTTGGGAAGCAGGATCCGCCGCGCCGCTCGCGACGGGCGCCTTTGGCGTGAGTGGGCTTTCACCTTAGCCGTCGAGCTGGAGCGGCTGTGGCACATCCTGTCTCCGGGTCAGGCCGCGCCCTTCGGTGCCGAAGACCGTGTCGTCGTGCAGGGAACAGTCGACGCGTTGTGGCTCGAGGACGATCGTCTGTACCTAGTCGATTACAAGACCGATCGCCGCCGCGACGCGCAGTGGCTGATATCCCGCTACGAGCCGCAGCTTAAACTGTACAGCGAGGCCGCGGAACGCATCACGGGACTTCCCGTAGGCAGCGTTTACCTTGTCCACTTGCGAGAAATAAGTCAGATACTCGCCTTGCCGGACGGCAAGCATCGGGATTCGTCCGAATAGGATAGGGCGAACCGCCTTGGGACGGGCAAAACTACCGGGCAAAGCTACCGGACCCGCCGGAGGCATGTCACGTGCAGAGGGCGTAAGGAAAAGGACATTGTGCCCGCGTTCACTTTACAAATGGCAGGTACATGTGGTACCATTGGACCGACTTCTGACCGGACTGCGACTGCCCGCGGCGGCAGGGCGTGACAGGAGGAGTTCACGTGAGCGCTTACACGCCCCTCTTCATCTATGTGCTCTTTGCCCTTCTGGTGCCGATCGTCATCTCGCTCATTGCCACTTACGTAGGTCCTAGGTCCCCAGAGCCGGCAAAATATTTGCCGTACGAAAGCGGGTATCCGACCCCGCCGCTCATGGGCCGCTTCTCGGTCAAGTTCTACCTCATCGCCATGCTCTTCGTCGTCTTTGACGTAGAGGCCGTTGCTTTCTACCCATGGGCCGTCTCCCTCAAAGACCTCGGTCCATGGGGCTTCTACGTTATGGTGCCCTTCCTGATCGTCTTCATTCTCGGCGATCTGTACGTGTGGAAGAAGGGGGGATTCGAGTGGCAGTGAGCAGCGGAGATTCTTTCATTGTCACGACCATCGACAAATTCGTGCGCTGGGCCCAGAAGTCATCGATCTGGCCGCTCACCTTTGGCCTGGCGTGCTGCGCGATCGAGATGATGAACCTGCCGGGACCGCGCTACGACTCGGCCCGGTTCGGCGCCGAGGTGTTCCGTGCCTCACCCCGCCATGCCGACTTGATGATCGTATCCGGTCGCCTTTCGAACAAGATGGTGCCGGTGATTGAACGGATTTACCAGCAAATGCCCGAGCCCAAGTGGGTGATCGCCATGGGCGCGTGTGCGTCGAGCGGCGGCATTTTCGACAACTACGCGATTGTACAAGGCGTCGACGAGGTGCTGCCGGTCGATGTTTACGTGCCGGGTTGTCCGCCCACGCCTGACGCGGTGCTCGACGCCGTACTCAAGCTGCAGGATGCCATTGCGTCCGGGCGGGCGAAAGGTGGTCTGATGCGGCGTGCCTGAGCCGTACGTGCGTTTTTTGTGCGAGCGCTATCCCCAGTGGGTGGAGGAGATGCCTACGCCCTTCGAAATTCCGCAGGTGAAGGTCGACCCCGACGGCCTGCTCGAGGTGGCGGGCTGGCTGCGGGAGGACGGCTTCGACCTGCTGCTCGACGTGGGCGGCGTGGACTACTTGCCCCGGCGGCCCCGCTTTGAAGTCGTCTACCACCTGCTCGACACGGCGGCGCTGCGGCGGATTCGCTTGCGCGTCAGCCCGAAGGACGACGCGAAACCCGAGGTGCCCTCCGTCGCGTCCCTGTGGCCTGCGGCCGCCGCCGCGGAGCGGGAAGTTTACGACCTGTTCGGAGTCGTCTTTACGGGCCATCCGAACCTGACGCGAATCTTGATGCCGGATAACTGGGACGGGCACCCCCTGCGCAAAGACTACCCGCTGCAAGGCCCCAGAGCGATGGCGCAGCAGCCCACTCCCGCGCGGCAAGGCCGGTTCCACGCGCCGAAACTCGAGAACGTTGGGGGCGAAGCGAATGGCGACGCGTAGTCCGGAATATTTCACGCATCAAGGCTACGAAGTGCTCGAAACGTTGGACGGCGACCGCATGATCCTTTCGGTTGGCCCGCACCATCCGAGCACCCACGGCGTGCTCCGGCTCATCCTGGAGCTCGAAGGCGAGACGGTAGTAAGGTGCACGCCCGAGATCGGCTTCCTCCACACGGGCATCGAGAAGACGGCCGAGAACCTCACGTGGCAGCAGGCGATCACGGTCATCGACCGGATGGATTACCTGTCGCCGCTTTCAAACAACCTCGGTTACGTCTTGGCGGTGGAAAAGCTTTTGGGGTTAGAGGTGCCGCCGCGCGCGGTGACGGTCCGGCTGCTTTTGGCCGAGCTGATGCGCATCGCGAGCCATCTCGTCTGGCTCGGCACCACGGGCCTCGACCTCGGCGTGCAGAGCATGATCATGTACGCCTTTGACTTGCGCGAAGGGATCCTCGACATGTTCGAAGAGGTCTCCGGCGCTCGCATGAATCCTAGCTACTTCCGGGTCGGAGGGCTCGCCGCGGATCTGACCCCGGAGTTTGAGCGCATGCTGCGCGACTGGCTGCAGCGGTTCCCCAAGCGTTACGAGGAGCTGCGTGCGCTCATGGAGGAAAACCCGATCTTTCTCGACCGCGTGCGAGGGGTCGGGGCGATCTCGCAGGAAGACGCGATCGCCTGGGGGCTTACCGGACCGAATCTGCGCGCCACCGGGGTCTCCTACGACGTGCGCAAAGCCTTTCCGTACATGGGCTACGAGACGTACGATTTCGAGGTTCCGGTAGGTACGGCAGGCGACACGTACGACCGCTACATGGTCAGGGTGCTCGAGATGTGGGAGTCGTACAAGCTGGTGCAACAGGCTCTCGAGCGGCTGCCCGACGGGCCGTGGCAGACCGACGACCGCAAGATCGTGCGCCCGCCCAAGCACGAAGTGCGCGAGAGCATGGAGCAGCTCATTCATCACTTTAAGATCGTCTCGTACGGGTTTGACGTGCCGGCGGGCGAGGTGTACGTGCCGATCGAAAGCCCGCGCGGCGAGTTCGGGGTGTACCTCGTCTCCAACGGAACGAATAAGCCGTGGCGCGTGCGGGTGCGGCCGCCATCCTTTTACAACGTGATGGCGATTCCGAAGATGTTGGAAGGAAACTTGATTGCAGACCTGGTCTCCGTCGTCGCCACGGTAGATCCGGTTTTCGGGGAGGTCGACCGATGAGCGCCCCAGCATGGCTTACGTCGCACGCAGACGAAGTGCAGGCGATTTTGGACCGCTACCCTCAGAAGCGTTCAGCCCTGATGCCCCTGTTTCATCTCGCGCAGGAGGTCCGTGGCTACGTGTCCGAGGAGGATCTGGCCGCGATCGCCGAGCTGACCGGGGTGACGAAGGCCTACGCCGAGTCGGTGATTTCATTTTATTCCTTGTACGAAAGAAAACCGGTCGGCAAGTACGTGATTCACGTGTGCAACAATATCGCTTGTGGTTTAGAAGGCAGCGCCGAGCTCATCCGACACCTGGAAGAGCGGCTCGGAATCAAGGCCGGCGAGACGACGCCCGACGGCCTCATCACGCTGCACGTTACGGGCGAGTGCATTGCCGCCTGCGATGCAGCCCCGGCGCTTCAAGTCAATTTGGAGTACTGCAACAAAGTGGATCCGGAAAAGGCCGACGCGATCATCGAGGCGATCCGCCGGGGCGAAACGCCGGAGGCCATCGGCGACATGTTCGGCGGGTTGTCGCTGCAACCGACCGCCGGGTTCACGAAGTCTTCGAGCTGACGGGGAGGCGCGTCCATGGGCTTTGAACCGGTACTGACAAAGGGCATCGGCGAGGTCGACCTCATCGATATCGACGTGTACGAAGGCCAAGGCGGCTACCAGGGTTTGAGGAAGGCGCTGAAAGAGCTCAGTCCCGCCGAAGTGCACGAGATGGTCAAGGAGTCGGGTCTGCGCGGGCGCGGGGGAGCGGGCTTTCCCACAGGGGTCAAGTGGGGATTTTTACCGAACGACGGCAGACCGCGCTATTTGGTCTGCAACGCCGATGAGAGCGAACCCGCTACGTTCAACAACCGGATGCTCATTGAATACAACCCGCACCAACTCATAGAGGGCATCTTAATTTCCGCTTATGCGACGGGCGCGGCGCAGTCGTTCATTTACCTGCGCGGCGAGTTCAAGCGCGGATACGACGTCTTGATGCGTGCGATGGAACAGGCCAGGCGCAAAGGCTATTTGGGCAAGAACATCATGGGCTCCGGCTTCGACCAGGAAATCACCGTTCACCGAGGCGCCGGGGCCTACATTTGCGGCGAGGAGACCGGACTTTTGTCTTCCCTAGAGGGCGGCCGGGGCCAGCCCCGCCTGAAACCTCCCTTCCCGGCGGTGTCGGGGCTTTACGGGATGCCGACGATCGTGAACAACGTCGAGACTTTGTGCAACGTGCCCCACATCATCTACCGGGGAGTCGAATGGTACCGGTCGATCGGCACCGAGAAAAGTCCCGGGCCCAAGATTTACTCCGTGAGCGGCAAGGTGAAGCGGCCGGGCAATTACGAGCTGCCCCTCGGCGTGACCTTTGCCGAGCTGTTGGACCTGGCGGGCGGCTTGCATGAAGGCCGCAGGTTGAAAGGATTCCAGCCAGGCGGAGCGTCGGCGCCGATTCTCACGGCTGACCACGTGGACGTACCCCTCGACTTCGATTCGACGATGGAGGCCGGTTCGATGCTCGGGACGGCCGGTGTCATCGTCTTCGACGACACCGTGTGCCTTGTCCGGGTAGCCCGATACTACGCCGATTTCTTCTCCAACGAATCGTGCGGCCAGTGCACGCCGTGTCGCGAGGGAACCGCGTGGAAGTCCCGCATCCTCCGGCGTCTCGAGGAGGGCGGGGGCACGATGCACGATTTGGACGTCTTGCGCAGTCTGAAGCGGACGATGCAGGGCACGACTATCTGTCTACTTTCCGATGCCTCCACTTTCTTCGTCCAGTCCGTGTTGGAGCGGTTCCCGGAGGAGTTCGAGGCCCATGTGACGGCCGGAGGCTGTCCGCTGCAATTGGAGGAGGTGCGCTCGGCGTGAGCCAGGAGCGTGTACACATCACGATCGACGGCCGAACCGTCGAAGTGCCGAAGGGCATGCTGCTCGTCGAGGCGGCGAAGCTCGCCGGCGTCGACATCCCCGTGTTCTGCCATCATCCGAAGCTCGAGCCCGTCGGCGTTTGCCGCATGTGCCTTGTCGAGGTGGAAGGACAGCGCAAGCCCGTCACGGCCTGTACGATGCCCGTATCCGATGGTATGGTGGTCCGCACGCAAACCGAGCTCATCGACCAACTCCGGAAGGGCGTCTTGGAGCTCCTGCTCCTGAACCATCCCCTCGACTGCCCGGTTTGCGACAAGGGCGGCGAGTGCCCGCTGCAGGATCAGACGTACTCATACGGGCCCGCCGTGAGCCGTTCGCTCGACCCGAAAGTGCGCAAACTGAAGTCGGCGGAGCTGGGCAACTTCATTGTATTCGACCGGGAGCGCTGCATCGTGTGCCGGCGGTGCACCCGCTTTGACGACGAAATCGCGCTCGAAAACAACCTGGTCGTCGCGGAGCGGGCCGACGGCGTGGTCATCACGACGGCGCCCGGCGAACGGTACGACTCCTATTTCTCGGGCAATACGATCGAACTGTGTCCGGTCGGTGCGCTCACGAGCGAGCTCTACCGCTTCCGCGCGCGCCCTTGGGACCTTGCCAAAGTGCCTTCGGTGTGCACCGGATGCTCGGTCGGGTGCAATGTCCGCCTAGACTACCGGTTCGGCGAGCTTGTTCGCGTGGTATCTCGGGAAAACCCAGCGGTGGACGGCGGCTGGCTGTGTGACCGCGGACGGTTCAACTACGGTTTCGTACAAGGCGAAGGCAGGGTCGAAAGGCCCCTTGTGCGCATGAACGGCAAGTTGCAACCCGTATCGTGGGACCAGGCTTTGAACATCGTGGCAGAGCGCCTGAATGCGGTGAGGCAAGGGGCTGGACCGCAGGCGATCGGCTTCATCGGCGGCGGCCGGTTGACGAACGAGGAAGCTTATCTTCTCGGCAAGCTAGCCCGGGCTGGCCTCGGCACGGCCAACATCGACTACCGTACCGGCAGACAGCTGGTCGCCTCGTACGGACCATATGCCGGACGCATGGTCGACGTCGACTCTGCCGATACGGTGCTGATCGTCGATACACTCGTACAGGAACGGGCTCCGGTCCTCGACCTGCGGGTGCGCAAGTGCGCCCGCAGGGGTGGCCGTATCATTTCGGTCGGAGCGGTCCACGGCGCGTACCGCGTGCCCGTGAAACGCTACGACGCACTGCCGGGCCAGGTCGGTGAAGCGCTCGGAGGAGCCCAGCTGTTGGACGATCTGTCCGCCGGCGATAAGATCATCGTCCTGTGGGCAGGCCACGACGCCGCGATCGGGCGGGCGTTGGACGGTCTATTGGCCCAGTTGCGGGAAATGGGCAAGGACGTCCGCTTACTGATCTTGAGCGAGCAAGGCAACGGCAGAGGCGCGGAGTGGATGGGCTTGCACCCGGCTCTGCTGCCGGGCGGGCGCGTCGCGGCAGAGGCGAGCGCGCGGGCGGAAGTGGAACAGGCATGGGGCGCGGCGTTGCCGGCCGAGGACGGTTTGTCCACGGAGAGCATGCTGAAGGCCGCCGCCGCGGGCTCGCTTGAGGCGCTGGTCTTGTTCGGCGCCAACTTGAAGCAGACGTACCCGGACGGCGAGCTCGTCGCGGCGGCTCTCCAGAAAGCCTTTGTCGTAGCAGTGGATCTATTTGTCACGGAAACGGCCGAGTACGCCGACGTGATTTTGCCGGCCGCGGCGTTTCCGGCGAAGGCCGGCGCCTACACGACGCTCGACGGCCAAGTGCAAAAGGTGCAGCCGGCGGATTACCCCGAGTTCGAGACCTGGACGGACGGCCAGATCATCACGGCCCTGGCCGAGCGACTGCGGGTGAACGTGTACGCGTCCGACGAGGCTTTGGCAGAAGAGATGGCACGTCTTGGTTGCACGGCTTCAGGCTTTGCCGGTCTTACCGCTGACGCTTTTGCCGCGGCGCTGGAGGGCGGACTTGCGGCTTCGAGCGCCGCGGGAGAGGACTTGGTCCTCGTTCCGGTGGAACGCCTCTTTGCCGGCGGCGGCACCTCGTACTTCGACCGGGGCATCGAACATGCGCGCCCGCGGGCCGAAGCGCTGCTGAACCCGGAGGACGCGTCGGAGCAGGGCGTGGCTGAGGGCGACACGGTCACGCTGACGGCCGGCGGCGTCGAGCTAGAGCTCACCGTGCGTGTATCAGCCCACGTGGTACCCGGGACCGTGCAGGTGGTCGCCGGCCTGCCCGGCACGGACGCTTACGCGCTCCTGCAAGCGGGCGAGCATCCCCGTGTCCGCCTGCACCGGAGCGTTATGGAGGAGGTAGGCTAGTGGTCGCGGATTCCCTGGTGGCCGTAACGATCCGCTCTTTGGTGCTGATCATCGTCCTCCTCACGGTCTTCGCCTATTTGATGTTGTTTGAGCGCAAGTTTCTCGGATGGTTCCACCTCCGGCTGGGACCGAACCGGACCGGACCGTGGGGACTCGCGCAGCCGATCGCCGACGGCGTGAAGATGATATTTAAGGAAGACATCATTCCCCGTGATGCCGATCGGTTTATTTTCAAGCTGGCGCCCGTGATCAGCCTGTTCGTCGCCTTTGCCGCCTTCGCGGTGATCCCGGTGGGTCCGCCCCTCAAGATCGGCAACTGGACCGTGCCCCTTTCCATTGCGGATCCGAACGCAGGCGTGCTCGTCCTCTTAGCGTTTACGTCGCTCGGCGTGTACGGTATCGCCTTGGGAGGATGGGCCAGTCAGAGCAAGTACTCGCTTCTGGGTGCGCTGCGTTCCACGGCCCAGATGATCAGCTACGAGCTCACCATGGGCATGAGCCTCGTGGGCGTCATCTTGCTCGCCGGATCGTTGCGCCTCAGCGACATCGTCACCGCGCAAGAGAGCCTGTGGTTCATCGTCCGGCAGCCGGTAGGGTTCATCCTGTTTTTTATCAGTGTCGTGGCCGAGGTAAACCGGGTGCCCTTCGACCTGCCCGAGGCCGAGACCGAGCTGGTCGCCGGCTACCACACGGAGTACAGCGGCATGCGTTTCGCCATGTTCGCGATCGCCGAATATGTGAATATGATCACGGTGTCGAGCCTTGTGACCCTCTTATATCTCGGCGGCTGGCGTGGACCCGCGTTCTTGCCACCTGTCGTCTGGTTCCTCTTGAAGGTGTCGTTTTTCGTATTCCTGTTCATCTGGATGCGGGCTACGCTGCCGCGCCTGCGTTACGACCGGCTCATGGCTTTTGGCTGGAAAGTGATGCTGCCCGTGGCGTTTCTTAACCTGGTAGCCACGGCCGCGTGGGTAGCCTTTCGATAAGGGGGCGATGGTGTGGTTAAGGGCCTAGTAAAAGGGATGGGCACGACGCTCAAGGCATTTTTCCGGGAGAAGTCGACCATCCGCTATCCGGAACAGAAGAAACCGCGCAGCGCGCGCTTTCGCGGCCGCCACGAGCTGAGGCGCTACGAAAATGGGCTCGAAATGTGTATCGGCTGCGAACTGTGTCAGGTTGCCTGCCCGGCCAACGCCATTACGGTGATTGCGGCGGAAAACGACCCGCAAAATCCGTACTCGCCCGGCGAGCGGTACGCGGCCGTCTACGAAATCGACATGCTGCGGTGCATATTCTGCGGGCTCTGCGAAGAGGCGTGTCCCACGGAGGCCCTCCACCTGACGCAGGAGTTCGAGCTCGCCGACTTCAGCCGAGAGAATCTGATTTACGGGCGGGACCGGCTCGTAAATCGGCACACGAGCGATTTCAAGGTGCCTGAAAACGTATATCCGCCCTATGAGGGACGAAAGGGGCTCGATGCGTCGTGAGTGTCGCCCTCATCGTCTCCGGTGCGCTGGCCATAGGCGGCGCGCTTGGCGTAATCCTGGCGCGCGCGCCGGTACACAGCGTCATCGCTCTCATCGTCAACTTTTTGGGGCTGGCGGGGGTGTATCTCTCCTTGCAAGCGGAGTTTCTCGCCGTCGCACAGGTGATCGTCTACGCCGGCGCCGTGATGATCTTATTCTTGTTCGTGATTGCTTTGCTCACGGTGAAAAGGGAGCCTATGGAACGCCTCACGGCACGGACGGCCGGCAGGCTGCCGCTGAACCTCCTGGCGGCGTTCGCCATGGCGTTCCTCGTCGTGCTGGCCATCGTGCGGTCCGATCCAGGCGGGAGTGTTGCCGTGCCGAGCAACTTCGGCACCGTGCGTGCAATGGGGGAGACGCTCCTTGTGACGCACGTCTTCCCGTTTGAGATAGCGGCCCTCGTGCTCCTTGTAGCCGTAGTAGGCGTTGTCGTCTTGGTCGGCCGGCGTCCGGAGAAGGGGAGAGAATAAGCTATGTCCCTGTCGGTCCAAGGTTATTTGCTGCTCAGCGCCGTGATCTCGGCGATCGGCCTTTTGGGCCTTCTCGTCCGCCGCAATCCCCTCATTATGCTCATGAGCGTCGAGCTCATGTGGGGAGGCGGTGCGCTGGCCTTCATCGCGTTCGCACGGCACGTGGGCAATATGGACGGCCACGCTTTCGCCTTCTTCGCCATGATCGTCGCGGCCGCCGAGGTCGCGATCGGCCTGGCGCTCGTAGTGGCCCTGTTTCGCGGACGTGAGGCGGTTGACATCGACGATATTCAGCTTTTGAAGGGATGAGCCGTCAGTGGAATCGACGACACCTGTGCTGCTTCTCATTGTAGCTCTGCCGTTAGCCGGTTCCCTCATCACGGCCGCCAATCGCAACCGGTGGAAGGAGGGTACGCTCGCCCGGGTCGCTTCGACCGCAGTCGCGCTGTCGTTCGCGGCGACGTTGGTCGCCTTGGGGCTGCAGGGCGGTGCTGGCGGCGTGCTCCGTTTTCCCCTGGTCACGTGGGGGCCTGCCGGCGGTTTTGAGCTCAGCCTCGGCCTTCTGGGCGACTCGATCTCCCTGTGGTGGGCTCTTGTCGTGACGGGAGTGGGCTTTTTGATCCACGTCTACTCCTCCGGATACATGCACGGGGATCCCGGCTTCGGCCGTTACTATGCGAAGCTGAACTACTTCGTGTTCGCAATGAGCCTATTAGTACTGTCCGACAACTACGTTGGGCTCTTGATCGGCTGGGCGAACGTCGGCCTTGCTTCCTTCATGTTGATCGGCTTCTGGAATCAGCGCGCCGAGGCCGCCGCAGCCGCCATGAAGGCCTTCGTGATGAACGTCATCGGCGAGATCGGGCTCATCCTCGGCACGCTGCTCCTTATAGTCCATGCCGGATCGGCCGAGTTTGATACGGTGTTCGCGGCCGTACGGTCCGCCGAGCCCGCGCTCGTAACCTCCGTCGGACTCCTCTTTTTGGTGGCAGCGGTAGCGAAGTCTGCGCAGCTGCCTTTGCATACGTGGCTCCCCGACGCGATGCAGGGTCCGACTCCGGTCAGCGCGCTCATTCACGCGGCGACGATGGTCACGGCGGGGGTCTACTTGGTCGTCCGGTCTGCCCCTATTTACCTCGCGTCCGAGACGGCCGCACTCACGGTAGCCTATGTCGGCGGCTTGTCGGCCCTTTTCGGCGCGGTGGTCGCGCTTCGTCAGACCGACATCAAGAAAGTGCTCGCGTTCTCGACTATGAGCCAGGTGGGCTACATGATGATGGCGGCAGGCGCCGGCGCGTACACGGCGGCCATGTTTCACTTTATGACCCACGCATTTTTCAAGGCAGCCCTATTCCTCGCAGCCGGGATCGTCATCCACTACCTCGGCGGCGAGCAGGACATTCGGCGCATGGGCAGTTTGCGCGAGCGGCTACCCGTTGTTTATTGGCTGGCTCTTTTTTCCGTCCTGGCGTTGGCGGGTGCACCGCCGCTCGCGGGGTTCTTTAGCAAGGAAGAGATTCTCCACGGCGTAAAGGACGCTGGGCTTACCGGCCTGTGGATCCTCGGCGTCGCCGTGGCGGGACTGACGGCTTGGTACATGTTCCGGTTGTTTAGTCTCGTCTTCTTGGGTGCAGCGCAGCCTGCAGGAAAGGGACGCAGGGAAGGCGCCGATGAGAACGTCGAAAGCCGCATGGAAATGGTCATACCCGTCGGCGTGCTTACGGCCCTGTCGGTCGTAGGCGGCTGGATCTCGATACCGGGGCTTACGGCGCTGCCGGAGAAGTACCTGCTGCCTGCGTTGCAGCGGGTCGCCGACGTGCCGGTCCATCGGGCCGTCTGGAGCACGGACGCGCTGCTCGTGACCGCGGTCGCTGCGGCCGGTGCCGTGTTTGCCCTCAGCCTGTACGGCGCCAAGGGCAGCTGGCGAAGGCAGGAGGTCGCGGCGCGGGGCGAACCGGGTGGGCCGCTATACAACGGTTTCTACCTCGATGCCCTTTACCGCACGGCGGTCGTCCGGCCAACCGTTGCGGTCAGTTCTTGGGTCGGCCGGCGCATGGATCCCGAAGGCGTTGACGGCATCGTCCATGGGATCGCGGGTGCCGTGAAATTGCTCGGTCGGGCGCTCGCGTCGTGGCACGCTGGCCTCGTGCGCAGCTACGTGTTTACGATAGTGCTCGGGGTAGTCGGCGTCTTGGCCTACATATTGTTGGCCGTCCAATAGTCTGCTGCAGGTAGAGGGGGGCCCTTCGTTGCCGGAAGTCGATGTAAGTTTTCAGGTCATAGCACCCGCCCTGACTCTTGTAGTGGCCGCGGTGCTCGTCCTCATCGTCGATCTCATCCTGCCGTCCCGTCTGGTACGCCGGCCGGTCGCCTGGATCAGTGCTCTAGGCATCGGGCTGGCCGGGTGGTACACGTACTCCCTCTGGGTACAGGTTACGCCGGCCGGCGCCGGGCCCGTCTGGAACGTCACGGCCGCCGACGTGAGCACGGCTTGGACGGCGTTTCTCGGTGCAATCAGCGCCGACGGGCTCGGGCTCGCCTTTGGCGGGATCATCCTGGCTGCCGCCTTGGCGGGAGTGGCCATGAGCGTGCGGCGGCGTGAAGACGACGTTTCGGGCTATTACTCTTTATTGCTTCTCGCCGCGGCCGGCATGATGCTCCTCGCGGCAGGAACGAGCCTACTTACGATTTTCGTCTCGCTGGAGCTCCTGTCCCTGGCCTTGTACGTGCTCGTGGGTTTTCGCCGCCGTGATCCGCGGGGTAAGGAGGGGGCCTTCAAGTACTTGATCCTCGGTTCGGTGGCGTCGGGCATCCTCCTGTACGGATTTGCATTGCTGTACGGGTCCGTGGGCAGCGTGTGGCTATCCGACTTTCAAGCGTACTGGTACGCCCACGGTGCCCACGGTATGACGCCTCTGTACCTGTCTCTTATACACATCTGACGCTGCCGACGAAGGC
>LSQX01192112.1_pt1 | contig 53193 bp, 46 predicted proteins | sample 654561 | NCBI WGS metagenome assembly LSQX01 (sample SAMN04489861, study PRJNA283612) | anaerobic digester metagenome | isolation source: 4 biogas reactors fed with cattle manure at either 37C or 55C with and... | place: Denmark: Kongens Lyngby | collected 2014 | reverse complement strand
GCTTGGTGATCGGCATCGTGATGCCCGTGATGTCGACCTCCTGGAAGCTGTCACGGCCCATGAGATCGAGGGGAACATTGCCGGTGACCGCGACCATCGGCACGGAGTCCAGATAGGCGGTCGCGATGCCTGTGACCAAATTGGTGGCACCCGGCCCGGAGGTCGCGAACACCACGCCGGTACGACCGGTGGTCCTGGCGTATCCGTCTGCCGCGTGGGCAGCACCCTGTTCGTGCGAAGTCAGCACGTGACGGATGCTGTCATGGTAGTCGTGCAGCGCGTTGTAGATATTGATCACAGCGCCGCCGGGATAGCCGAATACCGTGTCGACCCCCTGGGAGATCAGCGATTCGATCAGAATTTGTGCGCCATTGAGCATCATGTGGATCGACTCCTTTCCGGGCACCGGCTGTGCGGCCCCTGTGTGATGATGGATTGACGGACGGACATCGCCAGATGAACAAAACCCCCGCTCCGGGTCGAATGCGACCGGGGGCGGAGGCTCATGTACTGCTGGAGGATCCGATGGCCGGCTGTCAGGCCGCTGTCCGTCCGGGTACAGGCACGTTCCGCCCCTGTGTAAGGGCGCATACTACCAGACCGTCTACGGACGGAATGGGCAGGGTGGCCTGGAACCGGATCGGGAAGACCGCACGGAAGGTGCGGATCGGATCGTGAGAGACCGGTGCGGTACGCATCGTGCGGACTCCTTTCGTTTGGTGATTTTCAGGTTACACCGATCTTGGGAGAGCGTCAAGCAAACCGCGGGGTTCGGTACGTTTTCGATCAGAAAAAAGAAAGACTTGTCTCGCCATAGGACGGAAGGTCAGCCTTTGCCGCGGCGGCGATAGGTGGAGGGAGTGCAGCTGTTGTATTTGCGGAACATCCGGATGAAATAGCTGAGGTTGTCGAATCCCACCGCGTAGGCGGCCTCCGAGATGCTCATTTCGGAAGTCCGGAGCAGCTCCGAGGCGCGGAAGATCCGGTATCGGTTGAGATAGTCGATAGGGGTCCGTCCGGTCAGTTCCTTGAAGAAACGGCTGAAGTAATAGGGGCTGTAGTTCAGCAGCTGGGCGAGGTCCTCGATCGTGATCTTCTGGTTGAAATTGTTATAGATGTAGTTGACGACCCGTTTGATTTTCTCGGCGTTCTTCGGATTGCCGATGTGTTCTTCGTACTGGACGTGATACGCACCATTGTGGAAGATGGCGGCAAACATCCCGTACAGCAGCCCCTTGATTTCGATCTCGTAGGCGAACGGTTTTTCCGCCAGCAGCTCGGCAATCTGAAGCAGTCCCTGGATGACCGCATCGCCGTGCGGGGTGCCGGGAGCATATTTGTGATCGATCAGGATCCGCTGGTCCGCAATGCCTTGAAAATAGAAGCTGCAGGCGTCGAACTCCCCCGAAAGCAGGACGGGGTTGAACACCAGCGCAGTAAATTCACTACTGCTCTCGTCGTGGTAATCGATGGAATGCATTTGTCCCTTGCTCGCGAATCCGCATTCGCCTTCCGCAAGTTCGAATGGTTGTGTGTCGACCCAGTAGGTGGCGCTGCCGCGGTTCATATACAGGAACTCGAACTCGTTGTGCCAGTGGTTGGGCAGATCGAAAGGGACGGTATATGCCTGTATCGGAAACCGCAGGTCGCCGTGTGTGATGGCTTCTTTCATTTCGGAACGCTCCTGATCCGTGTTGCCTGCCGCACAGCCGCGACTGACCCGCCTATATCCATTAAATGATATCATATTGGCGATATGGATTCGCTTGGGAAGGATGAGAAAAAGTGGAAAATGTGATATTCGACCCTGTTTTTAGCCAGATTGTGTGCAAATGGGAGCCCATCCTGGCTCATTGCCCATTGTTTCTTGATATAGCGCCAGAGGAATGGCCGGGTTTATTTTCCTGCCTCGGAGCCCGGTTGCACCGGTATGACCGGGGAGAGATGCCATTGGTTGAAGGGCAACCCCTCGATCGGTTCGGGCTGGTGTTGTCCGGGGAGGTCGAGGTTGCCCAGGAAGACGCGGCGGGCAATCGCCACATCATCGGGCGCATTTTGCCGGGAGAGTTGTACGGGGAGACACTCGCCTGCGCGGGTGGGATGCACAGTCCCGTAACCGTGACCGCGGTATCTCCCTCTGAAATTTTGGATATCGACTACAGCAGGCTTGCGAGTCCGTGTGGGAAAATGTGTGCGCGCCACACTTCGATCATTCGCAATCTGTTGCGGATTCTGGCAGATAAAAACCTGTTGCTTACGCGCAAAATGGATGTCCTGACCCGCAAGACGATCCGGGCCCGCGTCGCTTCGTACCTGTTGGCCGAAATGCGCCGGGCCGGGTATTTTGAGTTTTCAATCCCATTTGACCGCAACGGACTCGCGGAGTATCTGGCCTGTGACCGCAGTGCCTTGTCCCGCGAGTTGTCCCGTCTCCGGGGAGATGGCTTCCTGGATTACGGGAAAAACCGGTTTTCGGTTCTCGATGCGCCGGCATTGGCCGAGGCGGCGTCGATCTGACCGGATAAAGGGACTGCGACACCGGTAGAATGGAAAGGAACCAGATCAACCGCCTGCCAGGCGGCAAGCCGACCCGGAGGGAACGAAGTGGGAATCAAAATCCTGTATGGAACGTCGCAGCCTGCATTGCTGGACGCCTGTGTCGCCCAGATCGACGAAGCCTGCCGGCTGTGGCCCGACCGGCGCGCGATGCTGCTGGTCCCCGAGCAAACCAAGGCCGAGGCAGAGCGCCTCTATTTTGACCGTACGGGTCGTTCCGGGATACTGCTGGCGGAGGTGCTGAGCTTTTCCCGCCTCGCCTGGCGTGTGCAAGGCGAGATCGGCGGGTTGTCGCGTTCCTGTGTGGACCCTGTCGGCAAGTCCATTCTGCTGCATGCCCTGCTCAAGGAACACAGGTCTGCGCTTCTTGCGCTGGCGACAGGTGCCGGACGCCCCGGTTTCGCACCGCAGGTCGGGCAGGTGCTTGGCGACCTGCGGCGACACGGTGTGAGGTCCGGTCCGCTGAGGGAAGCGTCCGGCGAAGCGCTGGATGACGATCGGGCGTTTGCGGGCAAAACCGCGGATCTGGCTTTTTTGATGGAACAATATGACATTCGGATGGCATCGCTCGGACTGTATGACAGGGAGGACGATCTGTGGCGTCTCGCTAAGACGCTGGAAAGCCTGCGGGACGCGCTGGATCGTCGGCGGGAAGCCTGCGGGACGGTGCAATGGCCGTTGTCCCGCGCCGCCTTTCTGGCCGATACCGAGGTGTGGGTGGCAGGGTTTGCCCAAACCCGCGAGTTCACTCCCCAGGAACACGCGGTTCTGGCCGGACTGGCAGGCGTTTGCGGGCAGGTGACCGTGACAGTGTGTGCGGATGCGGTCCCCGGAGATCCCGCGGCAGTCAGCGCGGGGCCGGACGCGTTCCGGATCGGGCGACAGTCCGCGCGACGCCTTGTGGAGCGGTTTCCGGGGACGGCCGCGTCGAGAATCCCCTCCTCCTTGCCCGGCGTGTTCGGGCGCATCGGGCAGGCGTTGGCTGACGGGATGCCCGTCTCAACGGACGTTGATTCCGGTTCCGCTGTGGACCCGGTTGAGCGGGAGGGTGATCTTCCGGCCGACCGATCGTCCGTCACGACCGCTCTGTTTCGCAACCGGGATGAGGAAATCCGCTGGGTGGCAGGTGAGATCCGCAGGTTGACCCAGCTCCACGGCTATCGCTATGCCGACATTGCGATCGGAGTCAGCAGCCCTTCTTCCTATCTTTCTCCGTTGCGGGCGGTGTTTCGCGAGTATGGGTTGTCTCCGTTCATCGACGAGCCGCGCCCTTTGTCAGGCACCCCCCTCTATCGCTTCCTCAGAGGCTTACTGGATCTCAAGACACATGACTGGTCCTTGCCTTCTGTCACCGCCTGTCTTCGTTCCGGATTTTGCCGGATCGACCGCGGTGAAGCCGACCGTCTGGAAAACTTCTTCCTGGCTCGGGGACTGACCGGGTCGGACCGCGTGTTTGACGATCGCAGATACCGCGCCGCGTATGAAACTCTCGTAACGTTGCCGGACCGGGAGGAAGAGAGTGAGCCCGAGCCGGACGAGACGCAGGAAGCCAGGCACAGCCGCCAGACGAGCGGCGCTGTTGCAGCCGCCGAGGCGCTGGAGTTGCGGAACCGTGTACTGACACCGCTGCGGGATTTTCTGGATGAACTGGTCCGGATTCCGTCCTGCGCAGGCAAATGCGCCCACCTGGAAAAGTTTTTGGATGCCTACGGTGTTCCGGAGGCGGTCACTGCCCGAGTGGACGCGCTGCACGGAACCGGCGACGACGAGGCCGCCATCACATTGGTTCGCGCCTGGAACGGATTCGGTCATGTCATGGAGCAGATGAAGGCGATCGCCGGTGACGGCGATTACGACCTGGACGCGTTCCGGGACGCCCTGTCCGCCGGGATGGAAAGTGCGCAAAGCGGTGCGATACCGCCGGTGATCGACCGCATCACCGTTTCGGGGTACACCCGCGCGGGATTCCGTCGCGCCCGCGTCCTCTTTCTGATCGGCGCGACCGACGAAGCCTTCCCCAGTGCCGCTCCTCCCGAAGGGCTGCTTAAGGATCCGGATCGCGAACGGATTTCCCGCCGGCTTGGGGTGCGGCTTCCCAGTGTGCTCAGGGATCAGGTGTTTGCGGACGCGGCGCTGGCGCACGCGTTGCTGACCGCCCCGTCGGATGCGCTGTATATGACTGCGCCGGCCGGCACCGGACCTGCGTCAGTCTACCTGGACCTTGTGCGGGAAACCGTCCCCGGCGGGAGACACCTCTCCCCGGTTTTGGTCGAGGAAGACGATCCGCGTCTTGCGGCACCGCGTCCGGCACGCAGACATGTGCTTTCGGTTGCAGCCGGTATGGTGCTGCCGGCAGACGGCATCCGGCTGACAAAACTCCGGGCGCTGTCGGACACCCTCGAGCGGCCTGGCGGAGTCGGGGTGGGGATGGACTGGCCCGGCGTGTCGAGCGATTTCAGCACCAGCACGCGGCTGCCTGTTGCACTGGTACGGGAAGCGACCGGCAAACGGTTCCTGATGAGCGTTTCTCAGCTCGAAAAATACGCCTCCTGCCCCTATGCGTATCTGGCGCGGTATTTGCTCAAACTCCAGGAACGGGATGTCTGGAGTCCGCGTGCGGCTGATACCGGCAGTGTGTTGCACGGGGTGCTCGAGCTAGGGATTCGAGCGTTGGCGGAAGAGCTCTCCCGCGCGGCGTCGGAGGAAGAGCGCAGTGCGGTGCTGGCACGCTGGGCGGAAATGGACTACGACGCTTACGCCCTCGCCTGCATGACAACCGTCGCGGAGCGGGACGGGTACGGTTTGTTTTTCGACGCCGGGATCCGGGCTTCGAGCGGGCGCCGTGTGTTGCGGATGGGTGCCGCGACCTTGCGAGCTGCCGTCGAGCAGCTATCGGACGGCCAGGCGGTTCCCGTCTGCACCGAGTGGCGGTTCGGGGAGAACGGACAGTCCCCGTTACGCCTGCGGGTGCAAGGGACGGATGTCCTGTTTCGGGGGGTGGTCGACCGCGTGGACTCGATGGGCGGCGCACAGGAAAACCTCTTCCGCGTAGTGGACTACAAGAGCGGGGATGTCCGCTTCGACCCGGACAAGGTCTATTACGGCCTGTCTCTTCAATTGCCCGCTTATGCGGCCGCCTGGCGCAACGCGCATGCCGGAGCCGAAGCCTGCGAACTGGCCTATCTTCGCTTTCAGGCACCGACGGCGAACCGCAAACCACACGAGTCGGACATCGACACACAAGCCGTCCGGCAGGAGATTGCCGGGCAGTTCCGGCTGCGGCAGACCGGTCTTGGGGTCGGCGACATCGCACTGGTGACCGCTCATACTGTCGGTCGCATGGAATCTCTCTGCAAAGCGCTGCTGTCCGGCAAAGCGGACGCGCTGCCCGCCCGGATCGGCTCCAAACCGGCGGCTTGTGTGTACTGTGAGTACCGCGCGGTGTGCGGCCATACCGGCAAGGCCTTTTTCCACATGAAACCGTTGTCCGACCGCATCCCTCCTGCCGAGGCCAGAACACGGATGCAAAAGCTGTTGGTGGCGATCCGCGGCGGGAATCCCGAGGAGGCATGACGCGAATGGAATTCACGAAAGAACAGCGTGCCGTTGTCGAAGCCCTACCCGGGACCTGGCTGGTTTCCGCCGCTGCGGGATCGGGCAAAACCACCGTGCTCACCGAGCGCATCGTACGCAGGGTGCTGGACGCCGATGCCGACATCCGCCGGCTGCTGGTGATGACTTTTACCGAAGCCGCCGCGATCAATATGCGCCGCAAAATCGGGTCACTGCTGCGCGAGCAGCAGGCGACGGCCACGGATTCCGTCCGGCGAGCCTGGCTGGCAAGACAGGCCGCTTCGCTCCCCCGCGCATCCATCTCGACCATCCACTCGTTTTGTCTGGATGTGCTTCGGTCGTTCCAGTACCTGTTGCAAGATGAAGAGGGCGAACCGCTGGTCGAGCCGGGGTCCTCTGTGCTGGATCCCGCGTCCGCCGACTTGCTGTTCGCGGACGCGCTGGACCGGGTGTTGTCGGCGTATTATCGATTCTGTGACCGGGTGGCGGACGAAGGGGATGTAGCCGCAGCGGAGGAACTTCCGACCGGACTGCCGCGACGCGGCGCGCGGCCGGCTCCGTTTGTGTTCGGTGATGTCCCGGAACGCGCCGACGCATGGGTCGCCACGTTCCAGACCTTGTGCGACGGCTACAGCCCCGGCCGCGACGACCAGGCACTGCGCGGGCTGGTGGTCTCCCTCCACCGGTTTTTGCGCAGCATGCCGGATTACGAGCAATGGGCTGACTGTGCGCTCCGCCGATTGGAAGAGGCAGCCCTGGACTTTGGGAGCTCTCCCTGGGCGGAGACGCTGATCCGGCAGGCGGAATTGCTGTTGCAGCGGGCGGGAGAGGCTATCCCCGACCTGCTGCACCGGCTGGAGGAGGGAGTATGCTTTGTCAAGGACGCCAAAAAGAACGCGTCGTATATCGCGGATTACCGTGCACTGTTGTCCGAAGTCGACTCGATCGCGGACGAAATCCGAACCATGCGCGCGGCAGACCGCGTGCCGGCGTGGGACGTGCTAGTGGAGTTGGCTGCCCGGATTCCCGACGTCTCTCCCTCCAGCCGTGCGCGGGACGAGGAGACCGCGGCGTTTGTGGATGCGTTCTTGCGCCGGATTCCCGAGGTGGTCCATCTCCTCACCGGCAGGTACCACACCCCCAAATATAGAAACCATTTCGAATTTGACACCGTCCCGCTCTTCTTGAGAAACGCCGCTTCGATCGGCAAAGACATCGCGGATACGGTCGCTCCGATGCGCCGTCTCGTGGAAATCGTTCTGCTCTCCGACCGGGTGTACACCTCTCTCAAACGGCAGGAACGGGGCATCGATTTTTCTGATTTTGAACACTACGCATTGCGAATTCTGCGGACCCGGGAGGCACAGACCTATTACCGGGAGCGGTATCGCGAGGTCTATATCGATGAATGCCAGGACACCAGCAGCATTCAGGACGAGATCGTAGCGGGAGTCGCCGGCGACAATGTGTTTATGGTCGGCGACGTCAAGCAGAGCATTTACCGGTTCCGGCATGCCAATCCGACCCGGTTTCTCGATCGGTCGCGACGTTTTGCCCGGGGCGACGGAGGCCAGCTGGCCGGTATCGGCAGAAATTTCCGCAGCACCGAGGGGATTCTGGCCGCGGTCAACCGGTTGTTCCGGCAGGTGATGACCGAAAAGGCGGGCGAAATCGACTATGAGGACGGGCACGCGTTGACGCCTGCGGATGAAGCAGAGCCCGGTTGTCCAGTCACGCTGCTGTTGGTTGACACAAACCGGACCGGCTCTCCGGGAGCGGAGGAGGACGGGGCGGACGCGGACGAGAACGAGGAAAGGGTTTTGCCGGAAGAGGCCGGGGAGAGCGCCGAAGAAGAGCCGGAGCGGGACGATCTCGAAGGACTGGCCATCGCCAAACGCATCCGGGCACTTCTGGACCAGGGGGTCCGGCCGGACGAGATCGCGGTACTGGGGCGCACCCACTGGGTCTGCAAACATGTCGCGGCAGCGCTGGACGAATCCAAGATTTCACACACATTGACTGACAGCCAGGGTTTTCTTGCGACGCCGGAACTGATGCTGCTGGACGCGTTGGTTTCGCTGTTGGACAACGCCGCGCAGGATATCCCTCTGAGTGCGGTCATGCGATCCCGGCTCCATGGGGACGCGACCCGTCCCGGAGAGGGGCGGGCACAAGGATTTTCCGAGGCAGACCTGCTGCGGATCCGGGTGGATTCCGATGCGGCCGTACAGCCCGGCGAGCCTTCGCGGACGTTCTTTCACGAAGCGGTCGCGTGGTATGCACAACAAGGACAGGACGACGGCCTGCGCGATGCGGTTTCCGGCTTTCTGCTGTGGCTGGACGGGATCCGCGCGCGCGAACCCCACCTGCGGCTGACCGAATTGTTCGCCTCTGTGTTCGAGCGGTCCGGATATCTGGAATATGTGAGCCAACTGCCGGACGGGATGCGGCGCGCGGAAGAAATTTCTCTGTTCACCCAGTGGGCGGAAGCCTTTGAGTCATCCGGTGCGCGCGGTTTGCATCGCTTTGCCAACCATCTGGCCGCGCTGCGGGAAGCCGGTGCGGAGGAGTCGCCGTTTGCGGTCGGGCAATCCCCGGAGGGGCGTATCCGCATCTTGACGATCCACGGCAGCAAGGGGTTGGAGTTCGGACATGTGTTTGTGGCCGGTTGCGGCCGTCGCCTGGCCGCGGGGCACAGGGAGAAACTGCTGTTTTCCGAGCGGGAAGGGCTTGGCCCGCTCTATGTCGACATCGCCCGCTCCGTAACCCGACACACCTATGTCCGCCTCGCGATGGAACGCAGTTTGCGCAATGCGGATCTTGCGGAGGAAATGCGGCTGTTGTATGTCGCGATGACGCGCGCCGCGCGCTCTCTGGTACTGGTTGCGGGGGTACCGCTCGATCCGGAAAAAGGGGTTCCCGCTCTGGCCCGGCGCGTCCGGGATGCCCGAATAGCGGGCGGAGTCAACTGGCCTCTGCCACCCCATCTGTCGTTGGCGGCCGGCAGTTTTCTCGATTGGATTCTGCTGTCGATGGCACGGGACGGACAGATCGATTGGACGCCGATCGCAGGTGCCGCAGACCCGGAAGGTCTGTTGACGGGGGAAGGGATTCCTATGTCGGAGGATGCGGCTTCCTCTCAACTGGAGGCGGGACGCATTCGACTGGAGTTGCACAGGCCGGAGCAATGGACGGATCAAGACGGGGGCGCGAGAGAGGATGCGGCGATGGTTCCGGTACCGCATAACGACCTGGAACAGGCCGCACCGGATCTGTCCGCCAAGCCGTTTGCGCTGCTGACCGGACCACTGGACCCGGAGGTTTTTGACCCGGAGACGTATTGGGCCGCCCGGGAGGTGTTTGGGCGTTTGCTGTTGACCAGGTACCGGTATCCGGCCGCGGCCTCCTCGGCTGCCAAAATCTCGGTCAGCGAGCTTAAGCGGCGCGAGCAGAGGTACGCACAGACATGGGACCAGGCCGGTGAGGAGTCAATGCCGGAAGAAGCACCCTGGTTGCAGGGTACGGGACTTGAAGTACGACCCTTTGGCGAGAAAAATGCGGTCGGCGGGGCGGACGGGGGGTTGACCGGAGCGGAGCGCGGAAGTGCGATCCATGCCGTTCTGCGCTATCTCGATTTGTCGGAGGCCGTCCGGCATCCCGGCCCGGATGAAATCTTGCGGCAAATCGCCCGGATGCGGGATCATGCGATGCTGACGCTCGCGGAAGCCGTGACTGTTGAACCGCTGGCGGTTCGTTTTTCCCGGTTTGCAGATTCGGAGCTGGGACGACGTCTCCAGTCGGCGGAGGCATCCGGACGGGTTTACCGCGAGATGCCTTTCACACTCCGTTTTGATGCGGCTGCCATCCATCGCGAGTTGGACGCCGCCGCATTCGCCCCGGAAGACGCGACGCTGGTGCAGGGAATCATCGACCTGTGGTTTGAGGAGCCCGGAAGGGAAGGGGTTATACTGGTCGACTTTAAATCCGACCGGATCCGCGGCACCGACGCGGAAATCGCCCGGATCTTGGGCGACCGTTACCGGATCCAACTGGATTATTACGAAATGGCCATTGTCCGATCGACCGGCAAGCAAGTGCGGTCGCGTTACATCTGGTTGTTTGACGCGGAAAAAGCGTATGAAATCGAACGGAACGGAACATTTTCGACACCCCCTTCCCAAACACAGATTCCGTAATGTGCTCTCTGCTATACTGAGGACAACCGATTCTCCCGCAAAAGGAGTACGACGATGCCGTTGGTAAAAAAGAGGGGCCTGTTTGACCGCTACGACGGCTGGAGGGTGCGCAACGTCGACACGGTGTTCCGCATCATCCCGTTCGTGCTGCGCTCCCGGGTAGACGCACAGAATTTTTTCGACGAAGACATTCCCATCGACGGGCTGGAGACATTTGTGGACGCGCACCGGGAGGAAATTCCGGGGCTCACGGTCATGCACATCTTTATGGCCGCGTTGGTCCGTGTGATTTCCCAGCGGCCTTATCTCAACCGTTTCGTCATGTGGAACAAGCTCTACGCCCGGACACATATCAGCATCTCGATCGCAATCAAGCGCTCACTGTCGGACAAGGGCGAGGAGACCATGATCAAGCCGATCTTCGGCGAGCGCGATACCCTCGCGGATATCGTCCGCCGCACGCAGGAAGAGCTGGAGGCCAACAAACCGGCCGAAGTGAAAAACAATTCGGACAACGCCTCCCGCCTGATCGGAATGTTTCCCTCGCCGGTCGTACGCTTTCTGATCGGCATGTTGCGGCACACCGACAACGTCGGGTTGATGCCCAAACTCATTCACAAAGCCAGTCCCTGGCACTGCAGCGTCTTTTTCACCAATGTCGGATCACTCGGGATCGGCCCGATCTACCATCACCTGTATGAATTTGGCAATTGTACGATCTTTGTCGCGATGGGACGGAAACAGCTGCGGCATGTGGTCCAGCCGGACGGGACGACCCGCGCGTCACGCAGTATCGGACTCAAATTCGTTACCGACGAAAGAGTGTGCGACGGCCATTATTATGCGGTTTCGATGCGCCTTTTGCGAAGATTGCTCCTGCATCCCGATCTGCTCTTGCTCCCACCATCCAAAGTGATCGTGGACGACGGCGTCAACGGCCTCGCGTATGTCGACGACGGGACGCACGGAGACATGGACGCGACCGCGTCCGGCACGAACGGGAGCGACAACGCCGACTGATTCGATTCCAGATCAGAGCCCGAGAACCAGTTCCTTGTAGGATGCGACGCACATCGGCGTCGCATCCTTATTAGAGTTTCAGGACCAGTTCCTTGTAAAATGCGACACACTGCAGCACCGCATCGGTCGAAATGCGTTCATCCGCATTGTGGATCGAGGCCAGTTGATCCGCTGTGATTTCCATTGCCGAAAACCGCAATACGTAGTCGGAGATCCGGCAGAAGTGCCGCGAGTCGGTACAGGCGACCATCAAATAGGGCAGCGCGATGGCATCCGGCCAGATCCGGGACGTGGCATCCAGGACTTTGCGGTAAGCCGGAGAATCGATCGCAGTCTCGGGAGAGGGTTCGTTGCCCTGTAAAATCCGGAACGAGATGCCGGGGTCCCGGACTGCTCGCTTCAGATGGCGAAGGACCCGGTCTATCGAATCTCCTTGACGGATCCGTACATTGACGACCGCGGACGCCTCGGAGGGCAGGACGTTGGCTTGTGGGCTTCCGGACAACCGTGTAAACGCGAAAGTCGTGCGCGTCATGGCACCCAGTTGGGGATTGAGACGCCCCAGCAGCCAGGCTCCGGCTGGCCCGGTCAACCGCAGCAACCGCAGCAAGATCCGCATCGAAGCCGGTACTTGCGGAGCCAGTGTCGCCAACATGTCGCGGACCGTCCGCGGATAAGCACGGCGCATGTGTTTGCGCTCGGCGCGCACCACCGCCTGCGCGAGGCGCCCGACCGCGGTGTGGCGCGGTGGCACGGAGGCGTGCCCTCCTCCCCCCGGTGCGGTCAGTTCGAGGTCGATCATCCCTTTTTCTGCCACACCGATCATGGCGACGCGCCCCGGGACACCGGGGAACGCGCCGGAGAGCACCGCACCGCCTTCGTCCAGCACCAATGCGGGTCGGATCCCGCGCGACGCCAGCAGATCGACGATCGCCGGCGCAGTCAGCCCGATGACTTCTTCATCTCCCGCAAACGACAGGTAGAGATCGTTCTCCGGCTCGAATCCCGCCGCCAGACCGGATTCGACCGCTTCCAGTACGGCACACAGTGTCACTTTTGTGTCGAGTGATCCCCGTCCCCACAGTTGCCCGTCGTGGATCTCCCCGCCAAAGGGCGGATGCGTCCAGGTTGCCGCGTCCACCGGCACGACATCGTAATGCGACATCAAAACGATCGGCTGGTCGGAGGAGCGGCCTTTCCAGAGGTACAGCAGTCCGGTGTCTCCTACCTGCTCGCGCCGGAGGTGTCTATGGATCAATGGGTAGAGAGAGGGGAGTAGGTCCTCCCGGAAATGCGCAAACACCGCTTGGTCCGCGCCACCGGGTTCGTGGCTGGAAACCGTCGGACAGGCGATCAGTCGCCCCAGTCTTTCCAACACCCCGGCAGCCTCCGGAGCTTCCATAGCGGCTTTGTAGTCCAGGTTGTCCCATGCGGGTTTTTGGGCGTCCATCGGCGGCACATCCTTTCGTTTTTGTTTCACACATCTTTGCATCCGATGGTATCATCATTCGGGAAACCGCGGTAGGCACCCGTTCTCCGGAGGACTCAAGCCGGACAAATCGTGGTACGCTTATGGCACTGGTTTTATGGCCGGAGTACCCGGTCAAACCCGCCCAACCAGCCGATAGGACTCCTGTGGTGTCCCAATAAACGGATAAAGGGGATTTAACAATGCAACTGGTCATCTGTGTCATCAATCGGACCGACCTGCTCGACACTTTGCTCAAGCGTCTGGTCGAAGAGGGGATCCGCGGAGCTACGATCCTGGAGAGCACCGGACTGGCGAGGGCGATCGCGGATCCGGAGGATCTGCCGATCTTCGGCCTGCTGCGCCGGATCATCGATCCGGAGCGGGAGCACAGCCGCACCATCCTGATTGTGGCAGCAAAAGAAGAGGTCGATGTGATCCGCAACGTGGTGAACGAGGTGACCGGCGGTCTGGACCAGCCGGACACCGGCATCATGATCGGACTGCCGATCGATTTCTTTGAGGGAGGCTCCCGCAGCCATGAATAATTCCCTGCTGTATCTATCTCTTATCTTGTTGGCCGGCATCGCGGCCGGCCGGTTGGTCAAACAGGCGCGACTCCCCAATGTGACCGGCTATCTGCTGATCGGATTGTTGATCGGCCCCCATTTGCTCGGTTTGATCCCCGAGGGTTTTGTGGAAAGCGCCTATATGCTGTCGGACGCCGCGCTCGGGTTCATCGCCTTTTCCATCGGCGGCGAATTCAAGATCACGTATCTCCGCAAGGTCGGCAAGGGCCCGGTCCTGATCACGATCCTGGAAGCCATGGGGGCGGTCGTGCTGGTGCTGGCCGGCTTGCTCATTGCGGGATTTCCGCTGCCGCTCGCGTTGTGTCTCGGCGCCATCGCCGCGGCGACGGCACCGGCCGCCACTATCATGGTGATCCGCCAATACAAGGCGAAAGGGCCCTTAACCGACACGCTGATGACCGTGGTTGCGATGGATGACGCCGTCGCACTGATGGCATTTGGCATCGCGGCGGGTATTGCCCGGACGATGACCTCTCCCGGCAATTCGAGCATCTGGGCGAGTGTGTTCCAGCCGCTCCTGGAAATCGTGCTGTCTCTCGGACTGGGATTTCTCTTGGGGCTCGTGATGGCTTTCCCGCTCCGCTGGTTCAAAAAGGACGGGAACCGGACGATACTGATGCTCGGATTCGTGCTGCTTGGCGTCGGCCTGGCGGAATTGTTTGATTTGTCCGGACTGCTGCTCTGCATGGCGGCGGGAGCGGCATTGGTCAATCTTTCGGGCCATGCTCCGGATGTCTTCCGACTGGCGGAAGGGTTTACTCCTCCGCTCTTTCTGGCGTTCTTTGTGTTGTCCGGCGCGGAAATGAATCTTTCCATACTGCCTTCGGTCGGGTTGGCAGGTGCCTTGTATATCCTGCTCCGTGTGGCGGGCAAAATCGGGGGATCCTATCTGGGGGCCTTGCTGGGCAAAGCCCCGGTCCTGGTGCGCCGCTGGCTGGGTCCCGCTCTGGTCCCGCAGGCGGGCGTAGCGATTGGTCTCTCCCTGGCTGCGACCAAGATCCTGCCGGAATACGGTGACACCATCCGGGCGGTGGTGCTGAGTGCCACCATCCTGTACGAAGTGGTCGGCCCCGTGCTGGCCAAACTTTCTTTGAAGAAAGCGGGAGAAATCCCCGCGGAATAGGACCCCTGTGAGTCGACAGGTGAAACCCGGGTGTCGGGGAAGGAACAAAGATGTCAAATCCGAAGGAAGCATACCAGGAAATCACAACCCGGTCGGCTTTGGAATCCTCTATCGCACGGGAAACCGCCGCGATGCAACAGGATCTGGACCTCCGGTTGAAGCAACTGCAGAACGGGGTGTCACGGGAAGGCGCGGATGCCATGCTCGTGACGTCCAACGTCAACCTGCTGTATCTGACCGGCGTGATCGCGGATGCCTATTTGCTGGTCCCCGCTGTCGGGGTTCCAGTTCGTTTTGTACGCAGGCGGGGAGATGTCGACGAGCGGGAAGGAGTATCAGTCCGCAAGCCGGAAGACATGCCGGCCTGGCTTGCCGACCGGGGGATCCCGCTTCCGGGACGTGTACTGCTGGAAGACGAGGACATCTCGGCCTCCGACTGGCGCCGGCTGTCCGCGCTGTTTCGGGAGTCGCTTCCCGGCTCGGGTCTGCTCCGCGCTCTGCGAGCGGTCAAGACCCCGTATGAAATCGAGGTCATCCGCCGAACCGCGCTCCGGCACACCGAACTCTACCGAGCCATCCCCCGGTTGTATCAGGCGGGAATGACCGAATTGGAGTTTTCCGCGGAAATCGAGCGGGAAGCCAGACGCAGTGGGCACCTGGGGGTGTTCCGGGCGTTTGGCCGACGCATGGAAATTTTCATGGGCTCGATTCTGTCCGGCGACAACGCGGGTGCGGTGTCACCGTTTGATTTTGCCCTGGGTGGCCGGGGGCAGCACCCGTCGGTGCCTGTCGGGATGACCGGAGGACCCTTGCGTCCCGGCACGACGGTGATGGTGGATGTGTCCGGCAACTGGGAGGGGTATCTGACGGATCAGACGCGGGTGTTCCGGATCGGGGAAATCCCCGAAGAGGCCTACCGCGCGCACCGGGTGGCGTTGGCCATCCAGGAAGAGATCGCGCGCCGCGGACTTCCCGGGACCTCCTGCGGGGTGTTGTACGACATTGCGGTTGCGATGGCCGCAACCGCCGGCCTCGGTGACCGGTTTATGGGAGCCGATCGCCAGGCGCGGTTTGTCGGGCACGGGACCGGCATCGAAATCAACGAACCCCCTGTGATCGCGGCCGGATCGAGGGCGACGCTTCAGGCGGGAAACGTGATAGCGCTTGAACCCAAGTTTGTGATACCGCAGGTAGGCGCGGTCGGGATTGAGAACACCTGGCTGGTGACCGAAACCGGCATGGAAAAACTGACAGCCGCACCGGAAGAGATCCTGCCGCTCGACTAGAAGGGAGGCGACCCATGGCCAAATCCGCGAACCAAAAGCTCAAATTATACCGGTTGTCCCGCATCCTGGAGGAACAGACCGACGAAGAGCACCCGATGACGATCGGCGATATGATCCGCCATCTCGCCCAACACGGGATCGAGGCGGAGCGCAAATCTCTGTACGACGACATCGAAATGCTCAGGACCCAGGGAATGGACATCTGCACCAGAAAAACTGGAACGTTCGGGTACTATGTAGGACGGCGTCCGTTCGAACTGCCGGAACTCAAGCTGCTGGTCGACGCGGTACAGTGCTCCCGCTTTATCACACGGAAAAAGAGCATGGAGCTGATCCGCAAACTGGAGGCTCTCACCAGCCGTCATCTGGCCAGCCAGCTCCAGCGCGAGGTCTATCTCTCCAACCGGGTCAAGACTTTCAACGAATCCATCTACTACAACGTGGACCGGCTGCACGCGGCCATCGCCGCCGGGCACAAGGCCTCCTTCCGCTATTACGAATACACCATCGACAAACACGAGCGTTTCCGGCGAAACGGGGAAGTCTATGTCGTGAATCCCTGCGCACTCACCTGGGACAATGAAAACTACTATCTCATCGCTTTTGATCAGCCGGGAGAGAAGTACTACCACTATCGGGTCGACCGGATGGCGGGGGTGGAAGTGCTGGGCACCGTGCGCGACGACGTGCCCGCCTCGCCCGAGTTCGAGCTGTCCCGCTATGTGCGTACCCACTTCGCCATGTTCACCGGCGAGGAGGAGACCGTCGAGATCGAGTTCGACAACGCGTTGGTCGGGGTCGTGATCGACCGCTTCGGAAAAGAAATCCCCCTCAGTCGGAGCGGTCCGGACCGGTTTTGCATCCATACCAGGGTCGCCGTCAGCGCCCCTTTCCTGTCATGGGTGTTCCAGTTTGGTGCCAATGCCCGGATCGTCGGTCCCGCCTCTGTGGTCGCAAAAATGCAGTCCTTGATCGCTGCCGCCTCCGGCAGCAAACCAAAGACAGCAGAATAGGGCGAATCAAAAAGGGAACCGGACCTATCGCAAGCGTCCGATTCCTTTTGAGATTCCAGATTTCCGGTCACACTGGTTTGTTTACCGTGTCAACGAGGGCTTCGTATCGGTCGATGGTTTCGCGGATCGTGTCCAGTGCGGAGCGCCAGAAGGCGGGGTCGTTCACATCGATGCCGACACTCGCCGCGACCCCTGTGACCGAGTCCCGGCCCGTGCGCTCGAGCAGCTGGTCGTAGAGGGGCAAAAAGGCCGCACCCTCCGCCAGATACCGGGCATACACCCCGCGCCCGAACAGCAATCCAAACGCATAGGGCCAGTTGTAAAAACTCAGATCCACGGAGTAGTAGTGGCCTTTGCAGGCCCACATATACGGGTGCATCACATCGGGGTCGAGGCCGTCCCCATAGGACGAGCGCTGCGCCTCGAGCATCATTTCCTTGAGTTCCGCCACGTTGAGGCCGCGCGTTTTGCGCGCTTCGATCACCGCGCTCTCAAACCGGTACCGGGAAAGGATGTCGACGATGACCTGCGTCGCCTCGAGCAGTTCGTTGTCCAGCAGCGCGATCGCCTCTTTTGCGTCCGCGTCCGCAAGCGCGGCGTGGGCTACCAGGGTTTCGTTGAAGATCGACGCGGTCTCCGCGAGGGGCATCGGGTAATCACTCAGCAGGATCGGCGCGTCTTTGAGGCAGTCTCCGTGATAGGCGTGCCCCAATTCGTGCGCCAGGGTCGACACGCTGGAAAAGGATCCTTCGAAATTGGACAGAACGCGGCTCTGTCGGACAGGTGGAATGGTCGCGCAAAAAGCGCCGCCGCCCTTGCCCGGCCGGGGCAGCGCGTCGATCCACCGATTGCGGAAGGCGTGGTCGACAAACGCACCCATCTTTTCCGAAAAGCGGCCCAGCGTGTCCACGAGGTACGTGTGTGCCTCGTCGTAGGTAAACCGCCGGGACACCGCGCCGACCGGTGCGAACAAATCGTAAAAGGGCAGTCCGTTCGTATGGCCGAGTGCGCGGGCTTTGGCCCGCAGATACCGGCGAAAGTCCGGGAGCGATTCTTCCATCGCGGTCAGCAGTGCCTCCAGTGTGGCTTGTTCTGTCCGCTGCCCCGTGAGGGTTTCATCCAGGATCGAGGGGTATCCCTTGAGCTCGCTCAGCGTCTGCGCTTCCCCCTTGACTGCGTTGAGACAGGCCGCCATCGGGATCTCGATTTTGCGGTATGCTTCGAGTTCCGCTTCGTAGGCCGCCTTGCGAACGGCCGCATCTGGACTGTAAGCCATCCCGCGCACTTCCGACAAAGGCAGAGAGACGGTCTCCTGATCCCGCACCAGCTCGACCAGATGAGTGCCGTCCAGCAGATCGCGCAGATTCGAGAAGGCCTGCCCCCCGTTCATCTGCATCCGCAATACGGTTGGCTCCAACTCGGGGGGCAACACGTGGGCGGCCTGACTCGCGAATTCGTGCAACAGAAACGCATGAGCTTCGAGCAATTCACTGCCCTGGATCAGGTCATCCAGGCCTTCCAAGCCGCCGACATACCGGCAAAAAGCGGACTGAATCTGCGTCAGCTGGTTTTGCAGCAGCAGTTCACGATCCTGGCAGGCGAGCGCGGTCGCGTTGGTCGCGTCGGTCGCAAGCACCAGGTTGATGTACGAGAAAACGCGATAAATCGGATCCATCAGCTCTTCGAACATCCGGATTCCAGCCTCTAGGTTGGCGGCCGGATCCTCCGCCTTTTCTCCGGACTCAAATCCGTTCACCGCTGCGAGCATCGCAGTTGCCAACGCCTCAGCCCGCTGGAAAGACGCTTCGAATCGAGGGTCGTCAAACGAATCGAACAAAAGGGTGAGATCCCATTCGGTTGGTAGTGGCATAGAGCACCTCCCGGCGGCTTCCGCCTGACGCGCAACACCTCTGGGGCTGCGCGTGGATCGGCGGATATTTGCACCAAATCCAAGTTTATCATACGATGCAAAAGAAGAGGTGAGAGCCCGTTTGCGCACTGCGTAACCCCGGTCACATATCTTCCGCCCTCCGTCCGTCAAAATGGAGACATCGGGAAACTCAACAGGAGGACAATGCCATGAATGAGAAACTGGTCAAAGCCATGAATGAACAGATCAACAAAGAAATCTATTCCGCGTTTTTGTACCTTGCCATGTCCGAGTGGGCCATGCAAAAGGGACTCAAAGGGGCCGCACATTGGCTGTATGTGCAGTATCTGGAAGAAATGGCCCACGGGCAGAACATTTACCGATACCTGCAGGTCCGCGGAGACCCGGTAGAGCTCTACCCGGTCGCCAAACCCGAGAGTGGGTGGAACAGTCTGCTGGAAGTCTATCGCGACGTACTCGCACACGAAAAGACCGTCACGGCCTCGATCGCCAATCTCGCGAACATCTCCCAGGACGTAAGGGATCACGCGACCTCTATCTTCCTCGAGTGGTATGTCACGGAGCAGGTGGAGGAAGAAGGCAACGCGACCGACATCATCCAGCGCCTGCAGCTCGCGGGAGACAACCTCAGCGGCCTTCTGATGATCGATACCGAACTGTCGGCCAGAACCTTTGCACCGCCTGTGGTTCCCGGGCTGCCGCCGGCACCCTAACACAACATTGTGGATCGATTTGGAACAACGGGGCGGGTTTCGCACAACGGCGAGGCCGCCCCGCGCTCTTTTTTCTCGCGTCCCGGCTCTACACGGGTCACGGGCGGTGGAGCGTAAAGCAGTGCATCCGCCGAATTGCCGTCCTGCAATCATCGGTCATGCGATATAATGATTCCACCAAAAGACGGCGAGGCACGGTATGACGCTCACTTCCGACACCCGGATCGAGATCGAACAGGCGGTTGACCCCGATCAAATCCGGGAGGTTGCGGATCTGGCACGGGAGATCTGGAACGAACATTACACCCCGATCATCGGTGCAGGCCAGGTGGCTTACATGCTCGATCGGTTCCAGTCGGAAGAGGCGATCGCCGCCGACATCGGGGCCCGCGGATACCAGTACGACCTGCTCCGGGTCGGAGCCCGCCCGGTCGGATACGCCGCGTATCGCGCGGATCCCACAAAAGGCGAAGTATTTCTCAGCAAGATCTATCTGCTGGGACCGTTCAGGGGGAAGGGCTTGTCCCGCAGACTGCTCGCGCGTGTCGTGGAAGCGGCGCACCTCACAGGGTGTTACCGGATCCGGTTGACGGTCAACAAATACAACGCATCTTCGATCAAAGCATATCAGGCGTTGGGTTTTTCGGTGATCGACGCGGTCGTCACCGACATCGGAGGGGGGTATTCCATGGACGATTATGTCATGGGAAAAACGGTTTCGCAGACAGTGGCGACGGCCGACATCAATTTTCGGGATCCCTTCCTGCTGACCCACGAAGGACGTTACTATCTGTTCGGTACCGAAGGGGCCACCTGTTGGCAGGGCAACCCGGGCCGGTTGCTGGTTTACACCGGGACCGACCTCGAACAGTGGGAAGGCCCCCGCGTGTGTTTTACACCCCCGCCGGGATTCTGGGCGGACCGGAATTTTTGGGCTCCCGAATGCCATGCATTCAACGGAGCGTTTTACTTGTTTGTATCTTTCAAATCTCCGAACCGTAAACGGGGCACACAGATTCTGCGTGCCGAACGCCCGGACGGTCCGTATGCGCCCATCTCGGCCGGCCCTTTCACCCCTCCGGAGTGGGAGTGCCTGGACGGCACGCTGCACGTCGACAGTGAAGGCCGTCCCTGGGGTGTTTTTTGCCATGAGTGGGTTCAAGTCGGGAATGGAACCATCTGCGCGGTCCGCCTGCTGCCCGATCTGTCGGGACCGGCGGATCCGTCTGTGAAGCCGGTCACGCTATTTGCTGCAAACGAAGCGGCCTGGGTGAACGGGATCGACAAAGGCGCGCGCGCCCCGGAATGGCCCGGGCCCCTCGGGTATGTCACGGACGGCCCTTTCGTCCGGACGCTCCCGGATGGCCGGCTTCTGATGGGCTGGTCGAGTTTTTCCGGCAACCGCTCCTATACGATCGGGCAGGCCGTGTCCGACCATGGCATCCTCGGCCCCTGGCGGCAACTGCCGCAACCCATCTACGACCAGGACGGCGGACACGGGATGTTTTTCGACACCCTGGACGGGCGGCTGATGCTGGCCATTCACAAACCCAACATCCATTTGGAGGAACGGCCGATCTTTCTCGAACTCGAGGAGACCGGCGAAGGGTACCGTGTCCGTTGATGGATACGCGGCCCAAAAGGGAGGTCAAGAAAATGAAAAAAACACGCAAAACCTTTCGACTCCTGACTTTGCTGCTGTTGGTGGCGCTGGCCGCTGCCGTGCTGCCCGGCTGTGCACAGGAATCTTCCGATGTCCTGAAGGTCGGGATGGAGCTGGCGTATCCCCCGTTTGAGACCAAGGACACAGCCGGCAACCCAACCGGGATCAGCGTGGACATCGCCAAAGCGTTCGGAGAGTCCATCGGGCGTACGGTCGAGATCAGCAACATCGCCTGGGACGGACTGATCCCCGCGCTTCAGACCGGACAGGTCGACATGGTGATCTCCTCCATGACGATCACCGAAGAGCGCGCCGAAACCGTGGATTTCTCCGATCCCTATGCCTGGGCTTACCTGGCGCTGCTTGTGAACAAGGAATCCGGGATTGCCGAAGCTGCCGACTTCAACCAGGATGGCATGGTGCTGGCCGCCAAAAAGGGCACGTCTGCTGTGACCTACACACAGAACACCTTCCCGCTGGTTGAGATCCGTCAGTTCAACGATGTCTCGGCCTGTGTGACCGAAGTGTCACAAGGCAAAGCCGACGCGTTCATGTACGACCAGTTGTCGATCTATCAGAATTATGTACAGTACGAGGATTCCACCCAGGTCATCTACATCCCCGGACAAAAAGCGGAGGGATGGGGTGCCGCCTTTAAAAAAGGGAACGAAGATCTGGTCGCCAAGATGAATACGTTCATCGAAGAATATCGCACCGAAGGCGGTTTCGATCGGCTCGGGGATCAGTATCTGGCGGAAGAGAAGGCCTTTTTCCGGGACAACAATCTGAAGTTCTTCTTTGAAAAACCATGACGCGCGACTGGATGTGCGCCTGGTGAAGGGTGGATTGTTTCTAAAGGGAGAAAAGGATCCGGCGGCGAAAAAGGCGCTGAATGCGCTACTCGTCGCGATCTCGGTGCTGGCATTCCTGTGGATCACAACCCAGCGGCTGGGCCTGGATCTGCGGTTTAGTGTGGTCTGGGAGTACCGGTCCAGAATCGCCGCCGGATTCGTCATGACCATTGTGATCTCTGTGTTCAGTCTGGTGACGAGCCTGGCGCTCGGCACCCTGGTGGCGTTTGCGCTGCGTTCGCGGGTGCTTTTCTTTTCCTATCTCGCCCGTGTGTACGTGGAGTTCATTCGAGGCACCCCACTGCTCGTTCAGATCTATCTTTTTTTCTACATCATCGGGTCTGCGTGGGGGGTCGACAATCGCTACGTCGCGGGGGTCATCATCCTCTCCATATTTGAGGGTGCTTATATCTCCGAGATCATCCGGGGGGGCCTGGCCTCCATCGAGAGCTCTCAGGCGGAGATCGCGCGAGCCATCGGACTCACCCGCGCACAGACGTTTCGCCTGGTGATTCTGCGCCAGCTGATCACCCGCATTCTCCCCTCGCTTGCGGGGCAGTTTGCCTCGATCATCAAGGACTCGTCTCTGCTGTCGGTCATCGCGCTGTTTGAGTTGACCCAGGCGACGGCGGAAGTGAGTTCTGCGACCTTTGCATTGTTTGAAAACTACTTCTCGCTGGGAGTGCTGTATTTTTCGCTAACCTTCCCGGTGTCACTGGCGACCAAATGGCTGGAGAGGAAGGTGCGGTATGCGAATTGAGCTTTCCGATATCCGGTTGTCTTTTGCCAGCGGGATCGACGTGCTGGACGATTTGTCTTACTCCGCGGACTTTCAGGCGCTGGCGGTCATCGGACCTTCCGGCGGCGGCAAGTCCACTTTGCTGCGTGTGGTCGCCGGCCTCATCCGACCGTCGGCGGGAAGCTTCCGGCTGGACGGCACCCCGGTCGAATGGTCCGGGCGCGGGCTGCAGGCCTACCAGCGGACGATCGGGTTTGTGTTTCAGAGCAGGGGATTGTTCCCCCACCTGACCGCGATCGAAAACATCACGCTCCCGCTGATCCACGTGTTTGGACAGTCCAGGGAACAAGCGGAAGATACCGCACATCACTATCTGCGCCGGTTTTCACTGGAAAACGACGGCCACAAGTATCCGGTTGAACTCTCGGGAGGCCAGCAGCAGCGTATCGCGATCGCCCGCGCGGTCGCCGTGCGCCCTCGTCTGCTGCTGTTGGACGAACCGACCTCCGCGCTGGATCCGGAACTGACTGCGGAAGTGCTGGACATGATTGCGGAACTCAAGGCCGACGGCCTCCACCTGATTCTGGTGACCCACGAGATGGGATTCGCGCACAGATCCTGTGACCAGGTGCTCTTTTTAGCCGACGGCCGCGCGGTCGAATCCGGTCCGGCCGATCGTCTGTTTGCCCACCCGGAAACACCCGAACTAAAAGCCTTTCTAGACAAAATACTCGAATGGAGTGTATAGTCCTTTGGTGTGATATCGCACGAAGGAGGATTCTGGCATGAAAGTGGTCGCAATCAACGGCAGTCCGCATCCGGACGGCAACACCGCCCGCGCGCTGCGTACGGTTCTGTCCGTACTGGAACGGGAGGGGATCGAAACATCGTTCATCCAGCTCGGCGGCCACACTTATGCGGGGTGTCGCGCCTGCGGAGCCTGCGGAATCAACAAAGACATGCGCTGTTCGATCGACGACGGCATGAACGAAGTCATCGCACAAATGGCAGCCGCGGATGGCATCCTGATCGGGTCGCCGACCTATTTTTCAAATGTGACGACCGAGGTCAAGGCCTTGATCGACCGATGCGGGTTTGTCTCCGGCGCGAACGGGGATTTCCTGCGACGCAAAGTCGGTGCGGCCGTCGTCGCGGTGCGCCGCTCCGGTGCGAACTTCACTTATGCAGCCATCCAGTTCTTTTTTGGCATCAATGAAATGATCGTGCCTGGTTCGAGTTACTGGAACATGACGCTCGCGCGCCAGCCCGGGGATTATGAAAAAGACCCCGAAGGGATGGAGACGATGACAACGCTGGGTGAGAACGTGGCGTGGACGCTCCAGCGTCTCTACGGGGAACCTCGCTAAACCAATCCGGGTCTCTCGACAGGAGGATTCCATGTTCGAGCTATTTCGTATGCTCCGCCCTTATGGTTGGCGGATTGCGCTGGTCACGGTGCTGTTGACCGGTCAGTCGATCGCCAATCTCTATCTGCCCGACCTCAATGCGGACATCATCAACAACGGCATCGCGCGCGGGGATACGGATTACATCCTGCTCAAAGGCGGTGCGATGTTGCTTGTTTCGCTGGGCCTGGCCTGTGTTTCGGTGCTGGCGACATACTTTTCCGCTTTTACCTCGATGTCATTCGGCCGGGATATGCGCGCGCGGCTGTTCCGTCATGTCGAGTCGTTCTCGCAAGCCGAACTTGACCGTTTCGGCGCCCCGTCTCTGATTACACGTTGCACCAATGACGTGCAGCAGGTACAGATGCTGGTGCATACCGGTTTGACGATGATGATGTCCGCACCGATCATGATGATCGGCGGGGTGATCATGGCTTTGCGCCAGGACCGGCAACTGTCCCTCCTGATCGCGGTGGTGATTCCGGTCATGCTGGTCGCCATCGGTCTGGTGCTGCGGCACGCGCTGCCCCTGTTTAAAACCATGCAGGCACGCATCGACCGGGTCAACCTGGTCATGCGGGAAAAGCTGAGTGGCGTACGGGTCATCCGGGCATTTGTGCGGACCTCGCTCGAACGCCGGCGTTTCGACGACGCCAACCGGGATCTGTCGGACGTCGGCATCCGCATCGGACGCATGTTCGCGGTGATCATGCCCCTGATGATGCTACTGTTCAACCTGACCTCTGTTGCCATCATCTGGTTCGGGGCTAAACGGGTCGACGCGGGCATGCCGATCGGCAATCTGACCGCCTTTCTCACCTATGTGGTCCAAATTCTCATGTCGGTCGTCATGGCGGTCATGATGCTGGTCATGGCGCCCCGGGCTGTCGCGTCCGGGGAGCGGATCTGCGATGTCCTGCACGCTGCGCCGACCGTTCACAGTCCGGAATCCCCTGTGGTACCCGCTGTAGACATGCGGGGCCACCTTGCGTTCCGGACGGTCGGGTTCCGGTATCCGGGAGCGGAAGAGCCGGTGCTGTGTGACATTTCGTTTGTCTCGAAGCCCGGTGAAATTACCGCGGTCGTCGGCTCGACCGGCTGCGGTAAATCCACATTGATCCAACTCATCCCACGCTTCTACGATGTGACGGACGGTGTGGTCGAAATCGGCGGACGGGACATCCGTTCACTGGCGTTGGACGATCTGCGCGCCAGGATCGGATATGTCCCCCAGCGAGCCTTTCTGTTCCGAGGAAGTGTCGCGGACAACGTACGCGACGGCCGACCGGAGGCGACCGATGAGGAAATCCGCGACGCGCTGCGCATCGCGCAGGCCTGGACCTTTGTGGAAGAGATGGAGGGCGGATTGGACGCCCCGATCGAGCAGGGGGGTACCAACGTCTCCGGTGGACAGCGTCAACGGCTGGCGATCGCAAGGGCGATCGTGCGCCGGCCGGAGATCTATATTTTTGACGATAGCTTTTCGGCGCTGGACTTTGCCACTGAGGCCGCGCTCCGCAAGGCACTGCAGGCGGAGATCCGGGATGCCACGGTAGTCATCGTGGCGCAGCGGATCAGCACGGTCCTGCATGCCGACCGGATTCTTGTGCTGGACGAAGGATCGATCGCAGGGATCGGAACCCACCGCGAATTGATGGTGTCGTGCGAAGTCTATCGCGAGATCGTCGCATCCCAGTTCTCCGGCGGAGATCCGGATGCGGCGCCCCGGCTCGGGGAGGTGACGGTATGAACCTTCATGGTGAGAAGACGCCCAAGACCCGCCCCGGGAAACAAGTCCGGCCGCAGGGCGGACGGATGCACGGCCCGATGGGAATGGGCGGGCCGGTCGAGAAAGCCAAGGACTTCAAGGGCACGATGCGACGCCTGCTGTCCTACCTCAAACCCTTCCGGGTCGGGCTGACGGTGGTGCTTTTGTCTGCCATCCTCAGTGTGGTGTTTTCGATCACAGGCCCCAAAATCATGGGCCGGGGGACCAATATCCTGTTCGACGGTGTCATGAGCCGGGTTGTCTCCCGACAGGTGGAGGAGGCCTTTGGCGGAACGGTACCCGCGTGGCTCGACAAAGATACATTGCTGCTCATGCTGGACGCCCTGGGAAGTGAAGAGCTGGCTGCCATGACAGCCGCCGGCGAGGTGGATCCGGCCGCGGTGTCGGCGGCCATTCTCGCGCGCGGGGATGAGCGACTGGCGCCGATTGCGGCTTCGATTGCTCAAATGCCCGCGGCGGATGTCAGGACGCTTCTCCTTTCCTTCTCTTCGGGGGATGCCGCCCGGATCTCCGACATGCTGTCCGGTATGGATATCGTGATCGGCGGCGGGGTGGATTACGCGCGGATCGGACGGATTCTGGGACTTCTGGTGGGGATCTATCTTTTGAGTGCCTTTTTCGGATGGTTCCAGATCTGGGTCATGGCCGGAATCACCCAAAAGACCGTCTATGCACTCCGCAAACATGTGGATGAGAAGCTCGACCGCCTGCCGATCCGGACGTTTGACAGCATGCCCCGCGGCGACCTGTTGTCCCGGGTGACCAACGACATCGACAATATCCAGCAGACCCTGAGCCAGAGCATCACCCAGGTGATGACCGCCTTACTCACGGTGGTGGGCGTCATGGCCATGATGCTCTCCATCAGCCCGCTGCTGGCACTGGTTTCTTTGGTCACGCTCCCGCTCGCAGGAGTGGTCGCGATGCAGATCGCAAAGCGCTCTCAAAAGCAGTTTGCCATCCAGTGGGAGTCCACCGGCGATCTCAACGGACACATCGAAGAGATGTTTACCGGCCACGCGATCGTACAGGCCTATGGAAAACAGGAAGAGGCCGTCCAGCGGTTCGATGCACACAACGCGCGGCTCTTTTCCTCTTCCTTCAAGGCGCAGTTCATCTCCGGCGTCGTGATGCCGGTCATGCACTTTTTCAACAACCTCAATTATGTCGTGATCTGTGTGGTGGGTGGCATCCGGATCGCCCAGGGAACCATTTCGTTCGGAGATCTGCAGGCATTCATCCAGTACGCGCGCCAGTTTACCCAGCCGATCGCCCAGACCGCGGGCATTTTCAACATGATCCAGTCGACCGCCGCGTCTGCGGAGCGGGTCTTCGAACTCCTGGATGAAAAGGAAGAGACACCGGACGCCGGCATGGTTCCGGAAGGTCCCGTGGCGGGTGACGTGCGCTTCGAACAGGTGTCGTTCCGATACGAGCCGGACATCCCACTGATCGAGGACATGAACCTCGCAGTCGAGCCGGGCCGTTCGGTCGCCATCGTCGGACCGACCGGTGCGGGAAAAACCACCCTGGTCAACCTTCTGATGCGGTTTTACGAAATCCAGGAGGGAACCATCCGGGTCGACGGGACGGACATCCGGGAGATGCCGCGCGAAGCGCTCCGCCAGCCCATCGGGATGGTGCTGCAGGACACCTGGCTGTTCAAAGGCACCATCCGCGACAACATCGCGTACGGGCGGGAGAACGCCACCGAAGAGGACATCCGCGAAGCTGCGCGTGCGGCCTATGTCGACCATTTTGTGCGAACACTGCCGGACGGATACGACACCATCCTGGAGGACGAGGGGTCCAATCTGTCTCAGGGGCAGCGCCAGCTGTTGACGATCGCACGCGCGTTTCTGGCACAACCCCGCATCCTGATCCTCGACGAGGCGACCAGTTCGGTCGACACCCGCACCGAGGCGATTGTGCAGCGCGCCATGGCCCGCTTGATGGAGGGGCGGACGAGTTTTGTCATCGCCCACCGGCTGTCCACCATCCAAAACGCGGACACCATCCTGGTGATGGACCACGGGCGTGTCGTGGAGCAGGGCAGGCATCAGGAACTACTCGACCGAGGCGGATTTTACAGCCGGCTGTATCAGTCGCAGTTCACCCGCGCGCAGGACGAAGAAGTCGCTCCGCCGACGCCGGCATAATCCCGATACACGACACGGCGTCTTTCCCGTGACGCAACGGGGGAGAGGCTACACAGAAGAGCCAGATGACTCCTACAATAAAGCAGCCGCAGGCAAATGGGATGCCTGCGGTTGTTTGTGTTCGTACGGGGCGCACCCACCCTTGCCAGGGAGGGATTACGGCACCGTCACCTGGATGACGTTGGATGTGACCGGGCCACTCGTATACACATAGGTGATGGCGACGTAGTATGTCTGACCTTGTACCAGGCTGGTGATGTCACCCTCGCTGTACGCATGGTACGACTGACCGGAACTGAACAGACAGCTCGTGCTTGTCGGCTCGGAAATGGCTGTCAGATATCCGTTTTCCGGATAACTGGGAGTGTTGTCGGTTTGGGAGAACACAACCTTGTAGTATTGGAACCCTGTCAGCGAGGAAGGCTGGGACCACAGGAGCGTGTGGTCGCCATCCAGGGAAAGAGTGCCGCTTGTCGGAGGGGTGGTCGGAGCAGTTCCCGGCACTGTCACCTGGACGACGTTGGATGTGACGGAGCCACTCGTATACACATAAGTGATCGCGACGTAATACGTTTCACCCGGCGTCAGGGAAGAGCCGAAATCGCTGGTGCCGTTGTATCCATCGCCGGCCTGGAAGGTGCAACTGGTCTGGTTTACATTGGAAATCGCCTGCAAGTAACCGTTGTCCGGATATTGCGGTGTCGTGTCGGTTTTGCTGAACACGACTTTGTAGTATTTGAATCCTTCGGTGACGGAGGGGTAACTCCACTGCAGAGTATTTTCCGCCGTTTGCTTAAGCTTCAGATCGGTCGGGAGTTGTGGGGGCGTGCAGGCGGGACCGTTGTAGCTGGCGCGCACGACGTTGGACGACACCTTCCCATCGGAGAACACATAGGTGATGGCAAAATAATAGCTTTGTCCCGGTGTTAGACGGCCGCCGAAATCACCGCCATTGTACGCGCTTTTGTTGTCGATACGGCAGGAGGTGGAGGCCCGGTCGAGCGCGTATAGATAACCGTCTTCCTGGTACATCGGAGCCGGGTCGTTCGCGGAGATCACCACTTTGTAGTACTTGAGCGTTTTGCTCTCCGGCGACATGCCCCAGCGGAGCACCAGTCCGGCGACCCCTTCGTCCGTCACAATCAACTGGTTCAAATATACGGGCTCGATGGGCTTTGCGGTGGTCGGGGTCGCGGTCGGTTTGGGCGTGGGGGTCGGAAGCGGGGTGGGCGACGGCTCCGGTGTGGGGGTGGCGATCGTGGGCATCGGCGTCGGAGTCATAGTCGGAACCGCAGGTTCGGTCGGTTTAGGCGACACGGTCGGCGAGGGTTTCGGCACAGGGGTTTGCGTTGCTTCCCATTGTGCGAGTAATTCACCGATCGTCAGGTTGCGCAGCGCATCGGCCGACAACCCGTCCGGGACGACGGACAGCTCGCCGATCAGCACCTGGTACCCGACCGACAGCCCGTTGCCCGTCGCGGTTTGCAGCAAATCGTTTTTGTCGACGTCCGCGACTTTTCTGCGCAGGACGGTCAGTTTGACGCCGTCGATCCGCAGGTTGTCCAGGCGCTGTTGGAGGTCGGCATCCTCGTTGTCATACAATGCGGTGAGCAGTACACTGCCGTCTCCCCCCATCCCGCGGGAGCGGGCGGCGGCCACCCAGAGGGTCGCGGCCTCTTCGAGGGGCAACCCCTTGAGGTCTACGTTCCGGGCGAGTTCTACGGCTTCGGTGTCGATCGGAAACACGTCGTGCACGACCAGCCGGTCGTCCAATCGGATCTGCAGGCTGGGATTGATGTCGATGGAGATAAGCGCGCCTGCTTTTTGCGGACGGAGCCGATCGATCAGGCCGGGAAACGCCAACACCCCGGCCACGACCAGCAGCACGGCAGCTGCGGCTGCGGCCGCGCCGATTCTCCATCGGAGTGTCCGGCGGCGTGTGCCGATGGCAACGGTGCCACTCCCGCGAACTATGGATTCTTTGTGTGCCATTTCATATTCCATTCCGACCCGCAGGTCAGGTGTCGCCGGCGCAACAAGCATCCGGCAATCACTGGTAAACACATGCGCTTTGCCGTCGACGATTTTCATGACGATGCCCTTTGCGGTTCCGTTCATGCGTGGTTCCCTCCCCGGGTGCCCTGCCCGTAGAATGTGTCGATATAGGATTTGATCAGATCCAGTTCGCTGTCGAGCAAGAGGACCAGCAGTATGATGAATTTCCGGTTTCGTTCAATGGTTTTGCGATGGAGTCCGGTTTGCAGCGCGAGTTGCGCGACCGGTAGCCGCCGGCTAGCGTAGAGGGCCGTCGAGAGGACAGGATCCGACACGATTCTGCGGGCCGCCGTGACACACAAGATCCTCGAATCAGTGTGTTTGGGCGTCTCCTTATACATGTCTTCCATATGGAGCCCAAATGAGGACAGGCGGTTTTCGAGCAAAACGATCTCCTCCTCGGTTTCAATCTCCCGGTCAAAGTCGACGTGGGATGCGGCAAACCGACTTTCCTCAAACGGGGTCCCGTCGCCGCTGGTGACACTGCTGAACGGCAACGCCCGTCCTTGCCGCTGCATGTGGCGCTGATGGTCGATGATCCGCCGCCCGATGACGGTCGAGGCAAACCGGAGAAAGCTGCCCGGCTCGTAGGCTTTGTACCGATCGATGCAGTCGTTGAACGCCAGTATGGCGACACTCAATTCGTCGGTGTCATCGACATGACGGGTGTTGATCGCCCTTCTGACGCGGTTGCGTATAAAGGGGAGACATCGTTCGATCAACAGGTCCCGAAGGTCGGGTTCGCCGTCGCGGATCCGCTGGACCATACTTTCAATACTTTCCTCGTCGACCGACACGCGGTCTGCGATGTCGCGATCCGGGTTGTCTGTCAGATACGCGTCCAAACCTTCACCTCCCACTTTCTCCGCAGTGTTCCATTCGATATGCGGCTGTCTCATTAGGTGAAACGCTTGCTCATTCGTTTTTGAGGGGGTAAGTTGTGACATATTCCGCTTTTTGTGACAAAATTGTGCATTGACGGACTTTTTTAGTGTAGCCTCTCTTGCAGACTTGCGAAGTGGAGTGCTATCTTGTTTTTCTGTCATTTTTGGCATACAAGGGGATTGTGGCGCATCCGGCGGCACCGGTGAAGGGAGCGATCGAGTGCAGTGATCACGGTTGAGCATCTCTCGAAAACCTATCGCGTCGCCCGGCGTACTGCCGGATTGGGAGCCGCAATGCGTTCGTTTTTCCGCCCTTCGTTTGAGACGGTTCGCGCGTTGGACGGGATTTCTTTCCACATCGATCCCGGCGAGATCGTCGGATACATCGGCCCGAACGGTGCCGGTAAAAGCACCACGGTCAAGATTCTCAGCGGTATCCTGACCCCGGACGGCGGTACCTGTACAGTCGGCGGACTGGTGCCCTGGGAACAGCGCCGCCGGCATGTCGCACGGATCGGGGTGGTGTTCGGACAGCGCACCCAGCTCTGGTGGGATACTCCGGTCATCGACTCGTTCGAGCTGCTCCGGGACATCTATCGGGTGCCCCGCGACCGGTACGGCAAGACACGGGACCGACTGGTCGATGCACTCGGACTCGAGCCCCTGCTGACCACCCCGGTGCGTCAGCTCTCTTTAGGACAGCGCATGAAATGCGAACTGGCCGCGGCCATGCTCCACGAGCCTTCGATCCTGTTTCTGGACGAACCGACCATCGGGCTGGACGCCACCGCACGGCTCGCAATCCGCGAGTTCATCCGGACCGTCAACCGCGAGCAAGGCGTGACGGTGTTGCTGACGACCCACGACACCCACGATATTGAAGCACTGTGCAGGCGGGTTATGTTGATCGGAAAGGGGCACATACTCTATGACGGCGGCTTTGCGGAGCTGAAAAAGCGGTACGACGGGGACGGAGCTACCGAGGCCGACGTCATCATCGACCGACTGTACAAGGACTACGAGCTGTGAGGGCGTACACTTCCTATTTCAGATTGCGGCTCCGGTCGGGTTTGACCTATCGCACCGCGGCTTGGGCGGGTATCGTCACCCAGCTTTTCTTTGGGTTCGTGTTCCTGATGATCTACGAAGCGTTTTACCGTTCCGGCACCGGGGAGCAGCCGATTTCGCTGCCCCAACTTGCGGTGTACGTCTGGCTCCAGCAGGCCTTTTTGGCGCTAATCATGCTCTGGTACCGCGACAATGAGTTGTTTGGACTCATCTTGAACGGCAATGTCGCATATGAATTGTGCCGTCCGGTCGACCTGTATGGATTCTGGTATGCGCGATTGCTGGGACAGCGGCTGTCCGCTGCGGCGTTGCGCTGTGTTCCGATCCTGCTGATCGCGGTCTTCCTGCCGCCCCCGTTCCGGTTCGGGCCCCCCGCTTCGGCTGGCGCGCTGGCGGGATTTATAGCCACCATGTTGCTCGGACTGCTGATCGTGGTCACGCTTTCGATGCTGATCTATGTGCTGACGTTTCTGACGATGTCGCCGGCCGGCACCGCACAGGTGTTCGCAGTTGTCGCGGAGTTTCTCAGCGGGGGGATCATCGCCATTCCGCTCATGCCGGAAGGGTTGCAGAAGGTGCTGTATGCGCTCCCGTTTGCCTATACCGCGGACCTGCCGTTCCGGGTGTACTCGGGACATCTCCCGCTCTCCGACCTGCCCGGTTTGCTGCTGCGCCAGGGGGCGTGGCTGGCTGTGCTTGCCGCGATTGGAGCCGTTACACTGCGGCGGATTCTGCGGCGCGTAGTGGTGCAGGGGGGTTGAGCGTATGAAAATGTGGTTGCGTTATGTCGGAATCATCCTGCGTTCGCAGATGCAGTACCGGTTGTCGTCGATCTTGCTGTTTGTCGCCCAGTTTCTGAGCACATTGACGGTCTTCCTCGGCAGCTGGCTGCTGTTCCGCCGGTTCGGAACGATTGCGGGATGGACGTTCCACGAAGTCGCGCTGTTTTTTTCGGTGATGTTGATTTCATTCGCGATGGCGGAGATGACACTGCGCGGCTTCGACACGTTTTCGAGTCTCATCCGGAACGGGACGTTCGACCGCTTGATGCTGCGCCCGCGGCCGCTGGAACTCCAGGTGCTCGGGAGCGAATTTGATTGGACCCGAATGGGCAAGCTTCTGCAGGGGGTGGTCGCCCTGGTCATCGCACTGCGCGGGCTGGACATCCCGTGGACGTTCGGTCGGGTCGTGACGCTCGTGTTGACGTTTGCGGGAGGGGTCAGCATCTTCGGGGGCATCATGATCCTCAACTCGACCCTGTGCTTCTGGACGATTCAGGGACTCGAATTCGCGAACGTCCTGACGGATGGGGGACGACAGATGGCGCAGTACCCCATGACCATTTATCGCGACTGGTTTCGGCAGATTTTCACCTATATCGTGCCGTTTGCGCTCATCAACCACATTCCGCTACGCTATGTACTGGCGCGTGGCGGCAGTCCTCTGGCCATTTTCGCTCCTCTCGGTGCGATCCTGTTCGTGGTGCCTTGTCTGCTGGTCTGGCGGCAGGGGGCCCGTCACTACAAGTCGGCTGGCTCCTGAAAAGTCGCAGAAGATTCACTGTGGGTGAATGCCGATGCTTGCCATCTTGCCTGACAGAAGTGAAAATGTGGAGGAGAGAGCGGGGCGGGAACCGCCCGCCCGGAAGGGAGACCAGCATGTCCGACCCGGAACACCGCGCCGAAGTGCGCGTGAGACCCTATAAAAAAGAATACGACTACAGCTATACCCTGGGCGCTTTCCCGACGTTTGAGTTGCTGGACGCGCGACCGGAGGTCGTTCGTGCAATATACCTGCATCCCGGGTTCACGGACCGGGAGCGGATGGAAGCGCGCTGTGCCGCACACGGCATTCCGGTGCGGGTGGATGAACGGCTGCTGGCGCGGATCAGTCCCAAGGAAAATTGTTTTGCGGCCGGCGTGTTTACCAAATACGAGGACTCTCTGGCATCCGACCGGGACCACGTGGTGCTGGCCAACCCGGGTGACATGGGGAACCTGGGCACGATTGTGCGCACTCTTGCAGGCTTTGGCATCCGGGATCTGGGCGTGATCACCCCCTGCGCCGACCGGTTCCATCCCCGTTCTGTGCGGGCGTCGATGGGTGCGCTGTTTCGCCTCCGGGTCGAGGCGTTCTCCTCGTTTGAGGCATACCTGAACCAATACGGGGGACGGGACGTCTTTCCCTTTATGCTGGCCGGAACCCATCCGCTGCGTGTTTCGGATTGTCCCGTATCTGCGCGGTACACCCTGGTCTTCGGCAATGAGGCTACCGGGCTCGACCCCGCGTTTGGGGGCGTTGGGCAAAGTGTATACATCCCCCAAACCGCGGCAGTCGATTCGCTGAGTCTACCCGTAGCAGTCGGAATTGGCGTGTTTGCGTTCACCACCCGAAACCCCCGCCCGGAGTGAGCGGGGGAGCAGGATTCAGGGCAGTACGGCCGTAAAGTCCATCTCGACGCGTCCGCCCAGCGGAAGTGCCGCAACCTGGACGGTCGTCCGTGCGGGCGGTCGGTCGGGGAAATAGCGGGCGTACACCACACCTACCGCGGCGAACTCCGACAGATCGACCAGATAGACGGTCACACGCACGACATCTCGCATCGAAGCTCCGGCTGCCGAAAGCACCGCTTCGATGTTTCGTAGTACCTGCTCCGCCTGCACGGCGGTGTCGGAGGAGACCAGCGCGCTGGAAACGGGGTCCAGGCCGATCTGTCCGGCGCCATAGAGGACGCCGTTTGCAAGTACCGCCTGGGAATAGGGGCCGACCGGTGCGGGCGCAAACCGGGTGAATATTGTCTCATGCATAGCTGGTTACCGCCTTCAGACCTGTTTGTACAGGGTTCCATCGCCCGGTTTCGCGGAAAATTCCCGGAGACGGGGCACGATGTCCTGAAAATGGGCGGATGCCATGTGTGCGTCGAGCGCTTCTTTGCTTTCCCACTCTTCGATAAAGGCCAAAACGGTCGGGTCGTTGATTGCCTGGTGCAGCTGGTAGAAAAGGCAGCCCGCTTCTTTATTCGTTTCTTCGACGAGCTGTTTGGCCAGCGCGATGAACGCGTCAACCTTGTCGGCCTGGACATCGTTTTTTGCGACAACCTTGATAACCATATTTTCCTCCTGCAGCGCTTTGTCTTTCCAACTTGGAAGCGCATTTTGTAGTGACGGATTTTATTGTAGCAGACCGGAGCCCCACCGGTACTGCTTCCGGAACCCCTCTGCTGCGAGGCACGAAAGATAGTACGGATTCGTCCTGTTTTTCTCCAATATGGCAAAAGGCGGCATCGACTGGGCGGTGTATACTAGGCTGTAAGTTTCGCCGGGAGGTACAGATCACCGTGGCCGACAACAGGCATATGGACATGACGCAAGGAGTGATCTGGAAGCAACTGCTGTCGTTTGCGTTCCCCATGATACTCGGCAACTTTTTCCAGCTCATGTACAACGCGATCGACGCCGCGGTCGTCGGTAAACACGTCAGCGACATCGCGCTGGCAGCGGTCGGAGTGAGCAATCCCCTCTGCAATACGATCGTTTCCTTTTTTATGGGCATCGGAACCGGCGCGGGTGTGCTGATCTCCCAGTTTTTCGGGCGAAAAGATCACGAAGGGCTGCAGCGCGCGCTGCACTGTGCGATCGGTGTCACACTGGTGCTCGGCGGGTTGCTGACCATTCTTGGCATCGGCGCCTCCCCGTTCATCCTAAAGGCGATGAACACGCCGGCCGAGGTGCTCCCGGAAGCGGTGCGTTATCTGCAGATCTATTTTGGAGGCCTCATCGCTTCCTTGATGTACAACATGACCTCCGGCATCCTGCGGGCTATGGGGGATTCCAAACGCCCGCTGTATTACCTCGTCATTTCGGCCGTCCTGCACATCGCGCTCAACTATCTGTTTGTGCTCGGATTCCACTGGGGAGTCGCCGCTGTGGCGTGGAGCACCGTGTTGTCCCAGTTGTTGGCCGCCGTGCTCTGTATCGGCGCCTTGATGCGGGAACGCGAGGAGTTCCGTTTCCATCCCCGCAAAACCAACTTCAACCCGACCGTCGCCTGGCAGATCATCCGGATCGGGCTCCCGACCGGAGTACAAGGCGCGATCGTGTCGTTTTCGAACATCGTGATCCAGAGTGTCATCAACGGGTTCGGCACTGACATGATGGCAGGCACCATCACGTATTTCAGGCTGGACTCGTTTGCGATCATGCCGATGGGCAACCTTGGACTCGCGGTCACGACCTTTGTCGGACAGAATGTAGGCGCGCGCCAGTTCGACCGGGTAAGAAAAGGCGCATCGATCGCGTTCCGTATGGCGGTCGGCTATGCGGCGGTGTCCTCCCCGCTGATCTACGTATTCGCACCCCAGATCGTCAGCTTGTTCACCGACAGCGAAGGGGTTGCGTACTACGGCGTCTCGATGCTTCGCTTCCTCGCGCCGTTCTTTGTCGCGCATGCCTTTATCGGGGTGTTTGCGGGGGCGGAACGCGGGGCGGGACAAACCGTGTTCCCGATGATCAGTTCGGTCACCTCCATGTTCGCGCTGCGGCTGCTGATCCTGTTTGGGCTGCGCGCGATTCTGGGACAGGACAACATCCGGGCAATCCATATGACGTATATGGCCACCTGGTCGCTGAACGCGATCATTCAAACCATTCATTACAAGAAGAGTAACTGGCTCAACCGTGTCATCGAGATGCACCCCAAGTAGCATCCCGCACTTGCCGAACTACATTGTTGGCGCTATAAAGAGAGCACGACTGTACCGTAAAATGAGTCGAGCGACGGGAGGGAATACCATGGACGTTTTGGAAGCCATCCGTACCCGCAGAAGCATCCGAAAATACGACCGCGACGCTGCTCCGGTCACCGCCGGTGAACTGAGGGCGATTCTAGGCGCGGGATTTGCCGCTCCGTCCGCGCACAACCGGCAACCCCGGCATTATTACGTGGTACGCGACCGCGAGAAGCGGGAGACCATCGCGCGCATCGGGCGATACACAAAAATGGCGGCCGAAGCCGATCTGTGCATCGTCATCGCAGGCGACACCAGCATGCAAAAATCCATCGAACTGCTCACTATGGACTGTTCCGCGTCGATCGAGAACATGCTGCTCGCCGCTCACGGGCTTGGTCTGGGCGCAGTGTGGTGCGGAGTGTTTCCGGGGGCCTCGCTGGAGGTGGATACCCTGACTTCGCTGGTGGGCATGCCGACGCAACAAGTCCCGCTCGGAATCGTAGTGGTGGGCCGCCCGGGTGAAACCCGCGAGTCGGTCGACCGGTACAACCCTGCTTTTGTCCATATGGAAGAAGGCTAGTCCCCAGCCGATGGGGCGGTGCCTGCTCGCTGCGGCTCTGTCTTCCCCGGCACGAGGTCGGTCCATGGTAAAATGGGTATGCGTGCGGGTTGATCAAACCCGCCGCTTTGCCCTTCACACCAACCGGCCCTGTACAGGAGGTAACCTTATGCCCAACGAAGCCGCGGATATGCTGGTCCGGCTCTATGATCTGCCGGAAACCGACCCCCGCACTGCCGGACTGGCAACGGCGGGCGTATCGGTCCGCCGCGCGATGCACATCGACCGCGACCGGATCGTGGACTATGTCTCCCGGCATTTTTCGCCGGGTTGGCGCAGTGAATGCCAGGCTGCGTTTTCCCGCCAGCCCGCTTCGATGTTCATCGCCGTCAAGGACCGCGAGATCATCGGATTTGCCTGCTATGACTGTACGGCCAAGGGGATGTTCGGACCGACCGGTGTGACGGAAACACTCCGCGGCGTCGGCATCGGCACGGAACTGCTGCGCCGGTGCCTCTTCTCCATGCGGGAAGAAGGATATGCCTACGCGGTCATCGGCTGGGCATCCGATGCGGCGGCATTTTATACAAAAACCGTCGGAGCCGAGCCGATTCCGAACTCCCATCCGGGGATCTACCGACGGATGATCGGCATGGGCTGAACAAAATGGACACACAGAAAGGAGGCGGAGACATGACCGGTACCATCATTGCGAAACTGATCGCATTTGACCGAGGCGACAGGCACCGCGTGAATCACGCGCTCAAAGTGACAGGATACGCGATGGCGATCGCATCCGGGGAGCGGCTGTCCGGAGGGGACAAGCGCATCCTGGAAGCTGCCTCCATCCTCCACGATATCGGCATCCTCCCCGCACTGGAAAAATACGGCCGCGCAGACGGAAAGGCCCAGGAGGAACTCGGCCCCCCGGAAGCGCGCAAGGTACTGGCCTCGCTGGACTGGTCCGATGGGGACATCCGGCGTGTGGAATATCTGGTCGGCCATCACCACTCCTACGGGATGGATGGCGGCCCGCTGCTGCAGATCTTGTTTGAAGCCGATTTTATCGTCAACCTCGACGAAGGACAGTTTCCCAGCCAGTCGCCCGTATCCATACGCGACCGCTATTTCCGCACGCCGTCCGGCATCACGGTCTTCAACGCGTTGTTCTAGGGATGGATCGGACCGTTGTGCAGGAATGCCGCAAGTAAAGAAGAGGTGGAGCACATGCCTGTGAAAACGATACGGAAAACCAAGATCATCTGTACCCTCGGCCCTGCGACCGACGACGACGCGAGGCTCGAAGCTATGATCCGGGCCGGCTTGAATGTGGCACGGCTCAATTTTTCCCACGGATCCCACGATGAGCACGCCGGCCGTGTCGAGCGGGTGAAACGCCTGCGCGAAAAGCTGGGCGTTCCGGTCGCGTTGATGATGGACACCCAGGGCCCGGACATCCGGATCTGCCGGCTGGACGGGCCGTTCATCGAGCTGACGTCGGGTGCCGAATTTATCTTGACTTCGGAAACCTGCGACGGGACCTGCTCCCGCGTCGGTGTGACCTATCGCGATCTCCCGCAGCACGTGTCCCCCGGGGAAACCATCATGCTCGACGACGGGCTCATCCGGCTGCGCGTACGGGAAGTACGCGGGTGCGAAATCGTGTGTGTCGTCGAAATCGGCGGCCGTCTCGCGTCCAACAAAAGTCTCAGTGTGCCCGGCCGCAGCCTTTCGATTCCCTATATGCGCGAAAACGACGTACGGGACATCGAATTTGCGGTCCGGCATGATTTTGACTACATCGCAGCTTCGTTTGTCCGGAACGCGGCGGATGTGCTGGAGATCCGCGCCATCCTGGAAAACCACGAAGCGCGCGACATCCGGATCATCGCCAAAATCGAAAACGCCGAAGGCATCGCCAACAGCGACGGCATCCTCAACGTAGCGGACGGGATCATGGTCGCGCGCGGAGACATGGGGGTCGAGGTCGATTATGTCGAAATCCCCAGTGTACAAAAGGAACTGATCAAAAAAGCGCTCGCCCGCGCGCGCATTTCGGTCGTTGCGACCCAGATGCTCGAATCCATGGTCAACGCCCCCCGACCGACCCGCGCGGAAATCAGCGACGTCGCCAATGCGATCTACGACGGGACCAGCGCGATCATGCTGTCGGGAGAGACATCGATCGGCCGGTATCCGGTCGAAGCGGTCGAAGCCATGGCCAACATCGCGGAACGGACCGAACGCGACATCGACTACCGCAAACGATTCTCCCATCTGGACATCCCGGAAGACCGCAACATCACGGACGCGGTCTCCCACGCAACCTGCCTGATCGCCCACCAGCTCGACGCCGCGGCGATCGTGGCCCCGACCCAGACCGGAACGACCGCCATGGCGGTATCCCGCTACCGGCCATCCTGTCCGATCATCGCCTGTACCCCCGACCCCAAAGTGTACCGGCAGCTCGCGCTTAGCTGGGGTGTGGTGCCCGCCTTGCTGGAAACCGCCCCCAACGGCGATGTGCTGCAGTTTTTGGCCATCCGCTCCGCACGTGAATCCGGCCTGGTCGAGTCCGGCGATCTCGTGATCACGACCGCGGGGATTCCGCTCGGTGTGGCCGGCACGACCAATACGATCCGGATCAGTACCATCTGATCCTGTCGCGAGGACAAAAAAGACCCGTTGTACCCCTCGCGTGAAGTGATAAAATGAAACGGCTGCCGGCAGCAGGTACCGTTATGAAAGCTTCCTGATGCCGGATCAAGGAGGTGTGAATCTTGATTTTGGTGAAAGTCCTGTACGAGGGAACCGCTCGCTGGGGTGAACGCGCAGACGATATCATCCACCTGCTGGCCGCCCCTCCCTATGATGGCATTGTGCGCTCGGGCGATACATGTCCTGCCGCCGGTGCCCGTTTGCTGGCGCCCTGCGATCCGACCAAAATCGTCGCGGTGGGGAAGAATTATGCGGACCATGTCGCGGAATTCGGCGGTGTGATCCCGGACGAACCCATCATTTTTCTCAAGCCACCCACCACACTCAACGACCCGGATGCCTCCATCCCGTTGCCGCCTCGCACATTGTCCCGCCGTGTCGACTATGAAGGCGAACTGGCGCTGGTGGTCGGGAAACAAGCGCGCAATGTCCGTGCGGAAGACGCGCCTTCCCACATCCTGGGGTATACGATCCTCAACGATGTCACCGCGCGGGATCTGCAGCGCACGGATGGGCAGTGGACCCGCGCCAAGGGATTCGACGGTTTTGCGCCTGCGGGGCCGGTGCTGGTGGACGACATCGACCCGGACCACTGTTCGATCCAGACGCGTCTGAACGGCCGGACAGTACAAAAGTCCAATACAGCCCGCATGATCTGGAACACCTACGACCTGTTTGCCTATATCACTTCGTTTATGACTTTACTGCCCGGCGATCTCGTCTGTACCGGAACCCCCGAGGGGGTCGGCGAGATGCGCGACGGCGATGTGGTGGAGATCGAAATCGAGGGCATCGGCGTGCTGCGAAACACAGCCGTGGCTGCGGAGCCCGCACAGACACACCACAAGCCTCTCTGACTCTCCCCAATCTCGAAAGGAGCTACCCCCTATGGATGTCATGCAACGTATCTTTCTTTGTGGACTGGTCCCCGTCATCAAAGTCGGCGAGGCGACCGACGCCCTCCCTCTCTGCCGTGCTCTATTGGCAGGAGGAATCGACGTCGCGGAAATCACCTTCCGTTCCGCCGCGGCTGCCGAAGCGATCGCGTTGGTTTCCGACCAGCTGCCCGAGATGCTGACCGGCGCGGGCACGGTTCATTCGGTCACGCAAGCCGAAGAAGCGGTGGAAGCCGGCGCTAAATTCGTCGTCTCTCCGGGACTCAACCCGGAGGTGGTCCGCTATTGTCAGCGGGTCGGCGTACCGGTTCTGCCAGGCGTCAGCGGGCCGACCGATCTTGAAACAGCACTGGGCCTGGGCTTGGATACCGTCAAATTTTTCCCGGCGGAAAACCTCGGCGGACTGGCCGCGATCAAGGCGATTGCGGCCGCCTACGGAGACATGCGCTTCATGCCGACCGGCGGGATCAACGAGAACAACCTCCCCGAGTACGCGCGCCATCCCAAAATCTTTGCCTGTGGCGGAAGCTGGATGGTGCCCGAAGCAATGGTGTCCGGCGGAGACTGGGCCGGTATTACCGCGCTTACGAAAAAAGCGGTCCAACGCCTGCATGGGTTTGATCTCGCGCACATCGGCGTCAATGCCGGCGATCCGGAAGAGGCGGACAAAGCAGCCCGCCTGTTTTCCGCGCTGTTCGGATGGGAATATCGCGCCGGGCAGAACTCAATATTCGCGGGGACAGCCGTCGAAGTGATGAAAACACCTTACCTCGGAAGCAAGGGGCACATCGCGGTTCGATGCAATCAGGCGGCGCGCGCCCGCGCCTATCTGGAAAAAGCGGGCGTTACGTTTCGTGAAGACACCGTCCGGATGGCCGGCGGGATACTCAAAACGGTTTATTTGACGGAAGAAATCGCAGGGTTTGCCGTCCATCTGATCGGCGCCTGAAAAACCAGACCGCCGAGCGGAATCCGGCAGAGAGAGGAACTAAAAAATGACACGGATCGTCACATTCGGAGAAATCATGCTGCGGCTCAAGAGCCCGGGATTGGAGCGCCTGTTCCAGTCCCCCTCGCTGGAAGCCACATTCGGGGGAGGAGAGGCCAATGTGGCGGTGTCGCTGGCACAGTTCGGTTTGGATACCGCATTTGTGACCGTCCTGCCGGACAACGACATCGGCCAGGCCTGCCTGCGCGAATTGCGGGGATTTGGGGTCGACGTGTCCGACATCCTGCACAAGCCGGGGCGCATGGGCATCTACTTTTTGGAGACAGGGGCAAACCAGCGGGCGAGCAAGGTCATCTACGACCGTTCGGACTCGACGCTCTCAATGGCCCGGCCGGGTCAGATCGACTGGGATCACGTGTTCCGGGGATGTTCCTGGTTTCACTTCACGGGGATCACTCCGGCGGTGTCCCAGTCCGCGGCGGATGTCGTGCTCGAGGCCTGCCAGGCTGCCAAACGGCTGGGCGTGCATGTTTCCTGTGACCTGAACTATCGCAAGAACCTGTGGAAATACGGTAAAACAGCAGAAGAGGTCATGTCTGTACTGGCGGCCCATGTCGACACCGTGATCGCGAATGAGGAGGATTGCCAAAAATCCCTCGGGATCCACGCCACCGAGCATGTGACCGGCGGCGGACTCGACACCGACCGCTATCGCGACATCGCGGCCGAGGTGATGGCGCGTTACCCCAACGTCAAGCGGATCGCCATCACGCTCCGGGAAAGCCACAGCGCGGACCACAACGACTGGTCGGCCTGCGCCTATGACGGACGCGATTTCGTGCTGAGCAGGAAATACCATATCACGGATATCGTGGACCGGGTCGGCGGCGGAGACTCGTTTGCGGCCGGGCTGGTCTGCGGGCTGCACCGGTACGACACCCTGGCCGAGGCGCTGGAGTTTGCGGTCGCTGCGAGCTGCCTGAAACACTCGATTCACGGAGATTTCAACCGGGTTTCGACCGCGGAGGTCGAAGCGCTGCTCAAAGGAGACGGATCCGGACGCGTACAGCGCTAATCTTACGCCTACCTCTCATAGCCGGGCTGGACGGTGTTCCCGCCCGGTTTTTATGCCCCCGGACGCCCTGTGTGGTACTATCGTAGAAAAGAAAGGGGCTAGACGGACGTGGCGGGAAACAGATTGGAAATCCAGCAGCTCACAAGGCGTTATGGAACCCGAAAGGCCGTCGACAACGTCGACTTGCATATCCAGGCGGGGGAACGGCTGATTCTGGCCGGACCGTCTGGTGCCGGCAAAACGACACTGCTCGCGATGATTGCAACCCTGTTGCCTCCGTCCGCCGGGATCGTCAATGTCGACGGGTTCCAGCTGAACCGTGAGAACGCGGCCATCCGCGGCCGGATCGGAGTGGTTTTTGAAGACGGACTCCTGGACGGCCGTCTGACGATTCGCGAGAATCTGCGCGTCCGGGCTTCCTTTTACGGGCTCCGGGGCAGTGAGATCGAGGAAGCGGTCGCACGTTCCGCGGAGGTGACCGATCTTGCCCCCCTGCTCGATGTCCGATATGGACGCCTCGAAGAGGCAGACCGCCGACGCGCGGACATCGCCCGTGCGCTTCTCAACGAGCCCGCGCTGATCCTCCTTGACGATCCCGCCCGAGGACTGGATGCTGAAGCGTCCGATACCATCCTGGATCTTGTCTCGAGGTTGACCGATATGACCGGCGCCGCGGTTTTGCAGACCGCCCGTACCTTTGACCGGCTTGCAGGCGCAGACCGCGTCGGTGTGATGGAAAACGGCCGCATCCTTGCGGAAGGCACTCCCACCGCCCTGGTCGACAAGTACGCGGACGATCGGCTGCGGCTGGTGCCCCGCCCGGACTCCGTAAGTCGGGAGACCCTGATCCGGCTGCTCGACGCGGAAGGATATCACTATACCGCCGGGACCTCTGCGGATGGTCCCATGGTGGAGGTCGCGATCGTCAACAGTATGGGAGCGCTGCTCCTGGTCAACCGGATCGTCCACTTGGTCTTGCGGTTTGAAATGCTCCGGGGAGACCTGGGAGATGCCTGCCGGCGGATCCTGCGGGAAGCCAAGGCGAACCAGCCGCATCTCCACGGGACGGAGGTGGCGTCGTGACCGGGTTTGGAGGGCTGTTGTCGAGACATCGCAGGATGGCGTTCCGTCATCCTGCCGCTCCGCTTTTTCTGTTGTTGCCGATCGCCGTTATTGCGGTTCTCTTTGTCTCGTATTTGTCGGCGCAGCACGCCTCCGCCATTCCCGCTGCCGGCACAGCCCAGGTCCGCTGGCTGGCGGCCTGCTGGGCGGCGGCAGGCTTGCCGGTGGTTCTGGCTTTTCCGGCTGCGATGATCGCGCTGCAAGTCTTTGCGGGCGATCGGAGTGCCGGCAAACGCCGGGATTTTGGCATCACGCTGTTGGGCAAAGGAACACAGACGACCGCTTACATCGGCGTGCCTGTGTTGGCCGCATTGTCGGTCGCGCTGCTTTCCTATGCCGGCATACAAGTTGCGGTCGCCCTCTGGACCGGCGTCGCACCGCTCCCGCGCGCCGTGCTTTTTGGACTGGGGTATACCATGCTGGGTGCGCTGCACGCGGGATTGCTGTCGGTCTTTGTGGTCTCTCTGCTGCCGGGCGGGGGGGCATATGCCGTATTGTCGTCGTTGTCCGCTCTGGTTCCCGGCTTTTTGAGCGGCGCATTTATTCCCATCGGATATCTGCCGGATCCGCTGGCCCGGATCGTGTTGGGGTTCCCGGCTTCCCATGCGGTCTCGCTGGCCCGTCAGGCGTTGACCTGGCAGGCCGCGACGAGCGTCTTTGCGGGTGCAAGTGCCGATCTCGCGCGATACCGTTCGCTCTTTGGTGTCGACTTGTTTTGGGGAGAGAGGGCCATACTCCCGTTGTGGAGTCTGCTGTTTCCAGCAGTGACCGCTCTGCTGTTTCTTTTGCTCTCCATTCCTCTGGTGCTGCGTGCCTGCCGGACGGATCGAATCCCGCGGCGTCGCAAAGAAGGGAGCCAATAAGACATGGACAAACCACAAGTCACCTCCGCCATCTGCGGATTGTTCTGCGATGCCTGTGGCATCTATCTTGCCACGACCGAAGAGCCTGACCGTCTCGCGAAGATTGCGAGCGCCAAGGAGACGGTGCCGGACGATGTCCGCTGTCTGGGTTGCCGGTCGGACGTGTTGTATCCACATTGCAGGACATGCTGGATGAAAGCGTGCGCCACGGAGAGAGGACTGGACTACTGCAGCCTATGTCCTGACTATCCCTGTGATGTTCTGCGGGACTTCCAGATTCAGAAACCCCACCGCATCACGCTGTTCGAATCCCTGGAGGACATCCGGGACCACGGAGAAACAGCTTGGCGGGCGCGCATGGAAACCGAATATCGTTGCACTTCCTGCGGGACGATGAACCAGATTTACGATCCCGACTGCCGGCATTGCGGCCATGTGCCGCCCAATCCGTACGCAGGTCGGTTCCGCGTGGAGATTGAAGCGGGAAAATAAAGAGACGGCGTGCGACCCAATGGATCACACGCCGTTTGGTTCTTTTAAGACAACGGTCACTGCGAACGCCTCTTTGAGACCCGTCTACGGGCGATGGCAAGAGATACCCCTCCCAGGAGCAAAGCAGACACCCCAATCGGGAGAGAACCCAACGAGTGCTCACCGGTGTCGGGGATTACCACTGGCGTGGGAGTAGGAGTCGGAGTTGGAGCGACAGTGGGCGTGGGGGTTGGTGTTAATGTGGGAGTAGGAGTGGCAAGTGGAGTCCATTTCGCATAGAGAGTGATATCGCCCTCGACCATGTCGGTCGCGAACAGCCATTCCGTTTCGTAGGTTGCTTCCCGGAACCACCCGTCCATTTCGTATCCCGCAAGGACCGGATCTGTAGGTTTTGTGACCAGTCCATCGGAGGGTACTACCGCTGGCGATACCGCACTGCCTCCCACACTGTCGAAGGTCACGGTGTAGGTGACTATCTCATCGTAAGTGAGAACCAGCCTGGGATACCATTCTGGCGGTGTTTCTCCCATCGCTTCACAGAACCCCAAGCCTGCATCGGGCGATTCCAGTGCGGACTGTAACAGGACACCATAGTTGGGCGTGCCGCTCTGCCAACTGTTGTAGAGCGCCGTGACATCCCACTCCCAAACTGACTCAGGAGCCGCACCAGTCGTTGTTGCGGCGGGTGTCACTTCATAGGTCGGCAGCGTGTTCCAGGTCACGGTATCTGCTTCCCAAGCGGAGTTGATACGGTGCGCTCCGATGGCAAAAGGCGCATCCGTCATCTCATACAACACCAGTTGCAGAACCGCACTGGTCACTGTCGTTGGCAGATCCGTAAGATCAAAACCAATCAAAATATACGCTGTTATAGTATATTCCGGATCGATCTCGTTTCCGACTCTCATGATCCCGTTGTTCTCATAGTTGTAATCGGGACTGTTGGATGAAACCCAAACGTCCTGAGATGCCTCGGGCTCGGGCTTCAATGTTAATGTTGCTGCGGTAACGGGTGAAGAAAAGAGCAGAACAGAAAACGACATAAATGCGAGTATGAGAAGAAACCTGAGTGCGGGCTTAGCTCGCAAAAAAAACCTGTGTCTGAACATAACACTTCCTCCGCTATACGATACGGTGTCACTTCACTCAGCTTGCGCAAGGGGTTGATTACGAGGGACGGCCTGCTACCTGCTGGAGAAACCAAAAGGTGAACTTGCATCATGGCCGGACTGCTGAGAGTGACAACGGAGAAAGATCTGTGGGAGCCAATTGCCTTTCATTATCAATATAGCAAACAGGAGGATGTTCTTCAAACGATTCATTTGGGCAGATGACAGCCGCGAATCACAAACCCCATGCTATTTTTTATTTTGAATGTAGGCGTCTATCCCGGCCGCCGCGCGCTTGCCGGCACCCATCGCGAGGATGACGGTGGCGTCTCCGCTGACGATGTCTCCCCCCGCGAACACACCGGGCATCGTCGTCATGCCGGTTTCGGCATCGATCTTGAGGCTCCCGCGCTCACTGGCTTCCAGAGAGGGAGAGGCTCGCCGCAACAAGGGGTTGGGAGAGGTGCCGATGGCGACGATCGCGGTGTCGCAGTCGACCCGGAATTGCGTGCCGGGCTTTTCGACCGGACGGCGCCGTCCGGTGGCGTCCGGCTCGCCCAGTTCCATTTCAACACAGTCGACACCGGACACACGGCCGGCAGCGTCGCTTGCAAAGGCGACCGGATTGGTCAAGAATCGCATCCGGATGCCTTCTTCCATCGCGTGATGAACTTCCTCACGCCGCGCGGGCATTTCAGCCTCGCTCCGGCGGTAGACAATGGTGACATCGCCTTTGCAGATTCTGCGGGCACAGCGTGCCGCATCCAACGCGACGTTGCCGCCGCCCACCACCACGATCGAGGTGCTGTCGCACAGCGGTGTGGCGCTGTCGTCCCGGTATGCTTTCATCAGGTTGATGCGGGTCAAAAACTCATTGGCCGTATAGACCCCGTTGAGATTCTCTCCCGGAATGTTCAAAAACGTCGGAAGTCCCGCACCCGCGCCGATAAAGATGGCTTCAAACCCGTCTTCCATCAGTTGTTCGAGCGTCTCCGTGCGACCCACCACGAAATTGGTGCGAATGGTCACCCCTTTTTTCCGCAATGTCTCGACTTCATATTCCACAATGTCTTTTGGGAGACGGAAGGGGGGGATCCCGTAGGTCAACACCCCGCCCGTACGATGCAACGCTTCGAATACGGTCACGGCGTACCCGAGTCCCGCAAGTTCGTCCGCGCAAGTCAGGCCGGCCGGCCCGGACCCGACCACCGCGACGCGATGCCCGTTGGAGGCAGTCACCTCCGGACGGTCCTCTTCGTGGGTTCGGTGCCAGTCTGCGGCATACCGCTCCAGGCGGCCGATTCCGACCGATTCCCCATTAATGGCGCGCACGCATACCTTTTCGCATTGGTTTTCTTGCGGGCAGACCCGACCGCAGACCGCGGGCAGGGCATTGCTTTGTTTGAGGGTTACATAGGCGCCCCCCGGATCCCCGTTCTTGATTTGGCGAATGAATCCCGGAATGTCGATTCCGACCGGGCAACCGGCCACACAAGGTCGATGGCGGCAGTCCAGACAGCGCGCGGCTTCGCGTGCGGCCAGATCCGCGTCATAGCCCAGCGCGACTTCCTCGAACCCGGTTACACGCAGCGCCGGGTTCCGCTCCGGCATGGGGGTCTTGCGACGGATGTCGTCCATGTCAGCGCACCTCCCGGAACAGACCGCAGTTTTCTTCGCGTTCTTTCTCCTGCGTCCGGTAGAAAGCACCACGTCGGAGCGCTTCGTCAAAATCGACCTCGTGGGCGTCAAATTCGGGGCCGTCCACACAGGCGAAAACGGTTTTTCCGCCCACCGTAAGTCTGCAGCCACCGCACATGCCGGTGCCGTCGATCATGACCGTGTTCATGCTGACGATGGTTTTGATGCCGTATTCCCGGGTCAGATTCGCGACCGCGCGCATCATGGGCAGCGGACCGACCGCAAGGATTCTTTCAAAGGGGGTGTCGCCTTGAGCGGCGAGTTCGTCAATCCGAGCGCGCAGAAGGTCGGTGACGAACCCTTTGTTGCCGTTGGAGCCGTCGTCGGTCGCGACAGCCAGCCAATCCGAAGCCTCTTTCATCTCCTCCTCGAGGATGACCAGATCGGCAGAGCGGAATCCAGCGATGATGTCGACACGGGCGCCGGCTTTGTGCAGGGCCTTGGCCTGCGGATAGGCGATCGCGCATCCGACCCCTCCTCCGACGACACAGACACGGGACAGCCCTTCGAGGTCGGACGGATTTCCGAGCGGACCCACGAAATCCTGGAGGTGGTCTCCCACCTCCAGTTGTGCCAGCATCCGCGTGGTCATGCCAACCAACTGATACACGACGGTCACCGTACCCGCCACCGGGTCGGTGTCGTTGACGGTCAGGGGGACCCGTTCACCGTTTTCGTCGACGCGCAGAATGATGAATTGTCCCGGACGTGCGGCGCGCGCCACTTCGGGGGCGTGTATCGCAATACGTTGGACGGAAGGGTTCAAAATGTCTTTATTCACGATTTTGTACATGTAACTCCTCAAGGACTGGAATGCGGTGGCAGCCGGAAGCTGTGCCATGTGGCCTGTCCTGCGCCTGCCGGCTGGTTTTAGTTGATTATCATAATAGGGTGAAAGAGGACGGGATGCAAACCGTCAGGGGGTGCATCCCGCAGGTGCGACAAAAATCAGACAGTTTTCTGCTGTTTCCTGACGAAGTTGTGATATACTCCCTGCATTAGAAAAACCCGATGCGGATACTCCATGCGTTTCCCGACGAAAACCCCTAACACGCGGGAAGGGCTTTTTTATTGCCGGAATGCTTGATTCCACCGCATTCTCCGAGGAGGCTCCACCTTGATCCGAGCATTGGAAAGACTCTATGGCACCCGCTATATGATCGCTGAGAGCAAGCGGCTCGGCGAGATTCCCGAACCCCGGGAAGCCTATGGAGAACTCGCCCGTATCGCGGCCCCCGCGGTCATGGAAATGGTGTTGATGTCGCTGGTCTCTTCCGTCAACACCGCCATGGTCGGACATCTGGGGGCAGCCTCAACCGCCGCAGTCGGTCTGACCGCTCAGCCTCGTATGCTGATGCTTGCGATCTTCATGGCGACCAACGTGGGTGTCACCGCGATCGTCGCCCGCAGAAAAGGAGAAGGCCGGCAAGAGGACGCAAACCGGACCATGCGCAATGCGATCGTGTTGATTCTGTTGCTGGCGGGAGGCATCACGGCCTTCGCGATTCTGGCGGCAAATCCGCTCATGCGGCTGGTTGGCGCCAAAGAAGATACCATCGGACTGGCGACCTCCTATTTCCGGATCATATCCGCGGGTATTCCGTTCAACGCACTTACCATGGCGATCAATGCCGCCCAGCGCGGGCTCGGCAATACGCGGGTTACGATGCTGGTCAACATCACATCCAACCTGTTCAATCTTCTGTTCTGTTATCTGCTGATCCAGGGCCGTTTCGGGTTTCCCCAACTCGGTGTGGACGGGGCGGCAGTCGCGGCTTGCATCGGATTTGTGGTTGGGTTTGTGTTGTGTATCATTTCGGTCACATGGAAAGGGACCTTCCTCAAACTCCGACTGCGTGACAACTGGCGTCTGGACAAAGCAATCGTCAGAGGCATTACCAAAATCGGCGGCAACGCTGTTCTCGAACAAGTCGCATTGCGGATCGGCTTCATGTTGTTTGCTCGATTTGTCGCCGATCTGGGCACCATGGAGTTTGCGACCCACACGTTTGCGAGCCAGTTTCTGCAGATCACCTTTACGATGGGCGACGGAATCGGCATCGCAGGGACGTCCCTGGTCGGACAGAACCTCGGGAAGAAGCGTCCGGATCTGTCCATGATATTCGGCAAAGCCGCGCAGCGCATGGCACTGACCGCTTCGATGATCCTGTTGACCTTCATCGTCGTCTTGCGGTATCCGTTGTTCCGTCTGTTTACGTCCGATCCCGACATTCTCGCACTGGGAGCGCAGATCATGATCATGGTTGCGATCTTCCAGCCCTTCCAGACCTCATCGGTCGTGATCTCCGGATGCCTGCGCGGTGCGGGAGACACCCGGTTTGTCGCGATCACAATGATGGCGTGTGTCACGGTCATCCGCCCGGTCGTCACCTACCTCATGATCTATGTGTTTGAAATCGGACTGCTCGGCGCCTGGTGCGCCATGCTGTTCGACATGATCCTCCGACTCGCCATCTGCTACTGGCGATTCTCGAGCGGAAAATGGTTCGGAATCAAGGTTTGATTCCAAACCACATGCCGAAGGCAAGACGGTACCTCTACAAGGTTCTCTCATGGCGCAATGTGCCGCGTTTTGATACCGTAGGAGAAAAAGACAGTAGCCCAAGCGCGGTGTGTTATGCCGCCTTGGTGCAGGAGGCACGACCATGGACCCAACCGTCTTTCTCGCCGCATGTGAAACCTACGATTCCGCCGAGGTCGATGCGGCCGTACGCCGTTGCCTCGACCACTTTGGCGGTGCGTCCGCCCTCGTGAAACCGGGAATGCGGGTGCTGGTCAAACCCAATCTGTTGATGCCGCAGAGGCCGGAGTCCGCGACGACCACCCACCCTTCGGTGGTCATCGCCGTGGCGCGTGCGGTTGCACAGGCCGGTGCGCTCGTAACCGTCGCGGAAAGTGCAGGCGGCCCCTACAACGCCGCTTTGCAGCATCTGCTCTACCGCGTGTGCGGCATGGATCCTTTGGCCGGCATTCCCGGTGTGACCCTCAGCACAGATACGTCGGTCCGCGATACTGTAATGCCTGCGGGCAAGGCCGTGCAATCGCTACCGATCATTGCGCCCGCGCTAGACGCGGATTATGTCGTGAGCGTCGCCAAGATGAAAACACACGGATTTGCGTACTTTACCGGCGCGGTGAAAAACATGTTCGGTGTGGTTCCAGGGCTTTCCAAGGCCGCGATGCACGCGAAGTTTCCCGACCCGGCCCGGTTTGCCGCGATGCTGGTGGACCTTTGCGAACGGATCCGACCCGGATTCTCGATCGTGGACGGAGTCGTCGGCATGGAAGGGATGGGGCCTTCGGCCGGATCTCCCAAAAAAGCGGGTGTCCTGGTGGCCTCGCTCAATCCCTACGCCGCAGATTTGGCCTGCGCACGGATCATGGGGTTTGCTCCAGAAAAAATTCCGGTCCACGCCGAAGCCGTGACGCGCGACCTGGTGCCGGGAAGTCCGGAAGAGTTGACCTGGTCGGGCGACGCGCTGGAACGGTTTGAGACCTTTTTCCGCCCGGCCGCGAACAAACTGCCCGGAGACCGGATGCGCGCGCTGCCCCGCCCGGTGCGCGCCTGGATCCACCGGAGGTTCTCTCCTTATCCAGCGATCCTGCCGGACTGTATCGGGTGTGGGAAATGCGCGGAAATCTGCCCGCGTCATACGATTGAGATCCGCGACGGAAAAGCTGCCATCGACTATGCGAACTGCATCAAATGCTATTGCTGTCACGAAATCTGCCCGATCCACACGATCGATCTGGTCCCGGTCCGCAAACGCCCCCGGGATGGCAGGCTGTGATGTGCGGCTTCCCCGGCGGAACGGACAAAGGCGAAAAGTCCTGCGGAGCGGTGTTGTACACAATCCGTGACGGGGTGCGATTGTTTTGGCTAGTGCGCAATGTCGGCGGCCATATCGGCTTTCCCAAAGGCCACATGGAGCCCGGGGAAACAGAGGCTGAGACTGCTGCACGTGAATTGCGGGAAGAGACCGGGCTTTCGACCAGCCCCGATCCCCGCTTCCGTGAAAGCATCCGATATCTGCTGCCAAACGGCAAACCAAAGGAATCGGTCTTTTTTTTGGCCCGTTTCGATCAAGAAGGGGCAGCCACACCTGCGGCCGAGATTTCGGAAGCATGGCTGGCCGACGCGAAAAGGGCGGACGCTTTGTTAACCTATCCGGCCGAACGGGAAGTGCTCGCGCATGCGATCGCATGGCTGGACTGTCCGCCGCAGGAAGGCGAGTCCGGCTTGTCCGATCGTCAGTAACCGCGAACCGGATCGACCAGGTTGAGCAGAGGATCTTTGTCCCGATATCGCCGCAGATTTTCCAGAAAGAGCGTATGAATGCGGGCGTCGTCGCCCGGAGATCCGCCCGACGTATGCGGGGTGATCAGCACGTTGTCCATGTCCCAGAGGGGGTGGCCGTCGGGAAGAGGTTCCGGGTCGGTCACATCCAACCCCGCGCCTCCGATGCTGCCGGCGCGGAGCGCCTCTACCAGCGCGTCCGTGTCGATGGCACTGCCCCGTCCGATATTGACGATAAACGCGTGGTCGGGCAGGGCCGCAAGTGCCGCCGCATCGATCACATGACGGGTGTCCATGGTGGCGGGTAGACACAACGCGACAAAATCGCATTGCCGCAGCATTTCATGCAAGCGGTCTGGCGTGTAGCACACATCCACCGGATCGTCCGGAGAGGGGGTGCGCCGAATGCCGAGAACACGCGCTCCCAACACTTTTGCCCGGACGGCCACCGCGCCGCCGATGCTGCCCAGACCCACGATACCGACTGTGGAGCCGGAAAAATCCCGGGAGACATCGTGATTCCGAACCCAGCGTCCGCCGGTCTGGGTGCGGGCGTAGTGGAACAATCCCCGGACGTGACCGAGCATCATGCCCAGCACGTGCTCAGCGATCGGCAGGTCGA